>Ga0302267_10000200_pt1 | contig 76942 bp, 108 predicted proteins | sample III_Bog_E1_3_FD_194555 | JGI IMG/M metagenome (GOLD analysis project Ga0302267, IMG submission 194555) | Peat permafrost microbial communities from Stordalen Mire near Abisko, Sweden - III_Bog_E1_3 | ecosystem: Environmental > Terrestrial > Soil > Wetlands > Peat | place: Sweden: Abisko... | reverse complement strand
GTCCATCTTTCGTGGATTCGACCACGGCTACTACGATTCATCGTCCATCTTTCGTGGATTCGATCACGGCTACTCTTACTACGCATTCGATTTCGCTGGTGTCAGCTCGCTGCCGCTAAGCCTCCACATCGAGCTCGAGAGGCTGGTCCGAGTCTACATGACCTTTGACTCACGCGCTCCGCGCCATGACGAGTCGTGGCCCTCCTACCAGGCTCGCATCCGTGAGATCGTTCCGCGCCAGAGGATCCCTGGCGTTTTCTGGCCTGAGGGGTCTTGGACCTGGTTTGGGCGAAAGGAGGCGCCCACTCCGCGCTGGCGCTCCACCGGGCTTCGCGTTGACGTCGACGGCGTCAGCGTGGAGGTCTACGCCTGGATTCTTGGATAGCTTGTAGTTCACGGCTGGAGCTTCCGGCGAGGTTGGATGACCATGGACACGTCAAAAGAAGATAACGAATTCTCTTTTTTCGCGAACCGCGAGCCGTTCGGCGGAAAGTGCTATGGGATCTGGGACGTCGAGGGAGACAGTGAGCCTGTCGTCATCTTTACGAAGAGAGACAAGGCAGACCGTGAGCTTGAGCGGAGACGCGCGTTGCCGGAGGGCGACGAGGACCGACTCGACGTTTACCATCACGTCTTTCCGTGCGACGTCATGGGCGCCTGGTGGAACTCGCACGATCCAGATCCGCGCGAGGACATGCCGCTCACGAACGCGGAGATCTTGTCTGTGCAGGATGGCGACGTATGAGCCCGCGCGAGAAGGGTCGGGCCCTTCGCGCGGCGGGCTGGAAGCCAAACTCGCACGCTGGCACGATCTCGTGGAGCGATCCGGACGATCCGCTCCGAGGAGGAATTGACACGTCTGCCGCCTACGGCGAGTATCTCGCGCGCATCGCCAAGCGCAAAGAGCTTCTCGCCAGGGTAGAGCGGCGCCGCTCGAGAGGCTAACCATGGACGAGCAAGATAAAGTCCGCGTATCGCATGCGTGCCGCGTCATGCGGGCCACGGAGATCGTCCTGGGAGCCAATCCGCTCGCCGTCCGCTGCATGCCGGAGGATGGTGGGTGCAACGCTGGCCCTGGAGACGCGTGCATCATGCGGTTCGGTTCTTCTGCCGTGGTCGACTGCGACGATGTTCGCCGAGCATTGACCCGTGTTCTTGACTGCGATATCTCCATGCCGGAGGCGCTCTCCAGGGCAAGAGCTCTGCTGGACGCGCTGGGTGGTTGGCTGGAAGGCGACGGCCCTATCTTGAGCGAACGCACTGAGCCCTGGGTCCAGGGCTCAGGCCCTGGCGCGGGGGTCGGGGGCGCGCAGCCCCCGAGCGGCACGTGAAGATCGCGGAGCCGTGCGGCTGCTTTCCGGCAGGGCGGCACTATCCGGGGATCGCGCACTTGATGGGCGGGCTCGTCGCCGGGGTCGCCGGCGAGTACGACGCAAAGGGGCCTTGGGCAGAAATGCCGCTTGTGCTGCTCGACGTGGAGACGACAGGGACCGACGCGACGACGGACCGCATCGTTGAGGTCGGCGCCGTCCTGGGGCTTCGCGGCGAGGTGGTGGGCCGGTGGGGGCGCCTGGTGAACCCTGGGCGACCCATCCCCGACGAGGTGACCCGGGTCCACGGCATCCGCGACGCCGATGTCGCCGACGCGCCATCCTTCGCCGAGCTCGCGGAGGAGCTCCTCGCCTTCCTGGGCGACGCCATCCCGGCCGCCTACAACGCCCACTTCGACCGAGGCTTCATTCTGGCCGAGCTCGAGCGAACCGTGAGCGTCAGGCAGCTTCGCTCCTCGGCGCCTACCACCAGGCCAGGCCCAGGCGAGGGTGCCGGGGATGAGGAGCCCCTGCGCGATCCGCCGGTCATGCGGCGCGACGTCGACTGGCTTGACCCGCTCGCGTTCGCCCGCGAGCTCCAGAAGGGGGAGAGCAGCCGGTCGCTGGGCGACGTCGCCGCACGCATGGACATCGAGGCAGGTCGCGCCCACCGCGCGACCGACGACGCCGAGACGGCGCTCCGGATCCTCTATGCCTTCGCCGGTGACGCGCGCGTGCCGTCGTCCTACGGCGGGCTCGTCCAGGAGCAGCGGAGGTTGATTCGCCAGCAGGCGGAAGCGCGCAAGGCGTGGCAGAAGTAAAGGAATAAGCGATGAGACTTTCCGAATTGATCAACGCAGAAAAGCTCGAACGGGATCAGGCTCAGCTCCTGGGAGACGATCCTGTCGATCGCCTCCTGGCCATGGTCGATGTGGCGCCCGACTCGCCCGACTCGGTTGAAGTGCTGCGCCGCCGATTCGTTGGTTCCCAGCGTGCTTGCGTTCCGGTGCGCCTGCCCGTGGCGCGCATGGCAGACATTCGCGGAGTGGCTGACCGGCTTGGCTTTGTTCTGATGCCATTCGTCGCGCTGACGCGGGAGGCGTGGGCCAATGAGGAGCCGCGAATGCGCAACGCAATCATCGGCTTCGACACGATCGCACGCGGTGCCGGCCTGTACACTTACGCGCTGTCGCCGTCGCTCTACTTCGACATGCGGGCGTATCTGGCGTCTCAGGGGGCGCTCCCGATGTACGGTTCCGGCGACCACGCCGGGTTCAGTGCACTCCACCTGACGTTGCCAGCGCTTCGTGCGATGGGCGCGGAGATCGCCGCTGCCAACGCCCGCGTGGCGGCCATCGACGTCCGCCTCTCCGCGGTGGAGGCTGAGCTTGGAAAGAGCCGCGCGCGCCGTGGGCAGCGACGAGTGGATCGGGCGCGATGACGACGTGGCGCCGCCTCTTGGGAGGTCTCGCCGCGCACACGGGGAATATCCAAGATCGAAAGGGGCGCCTGGATCCCGAGGCATGGGCGCTGGAGCTCGAGGAGTCGGCCCGTCAAGTCGCCGACTTCCCGATCGTCTTCAGCGACTTTATGGACGCGCTGGCGACAGACTTTGCCGCGAAGGGACGGGCGCCGAGTCTTCCCGTCTTCGTTTTCGCGATCACCGAGGCGTCTCTGGCGCCCGAGCGGTATTTCGTCGACGGGATCGCGCCGGCCCTTCGGAGGCTGCGGCACGCGCGGCTCCTGTTTGTGGTGAGCCTGTGAACGTCGCGCTGGACATCGCCACCCTCGAAGCGCTCGCGGCGCACTGGACCATTGCGACGCCCGAAGGCCCATGCGCGGGCGGAGGTGACTCGGCCGCCGAAGGTGACGCCGGCGCTGTATGTGTTTTCGAGCTGCTCGATGGTGGCTTCACAGCGTTCCGGTGCGTCCGACGACACCACGAAAGCGGATCGCGCAAGACGGGAAGGTTCGGCACGGTGTCTTCCTCCCCTGTTCCGGCAATCCTCTACGCGCTCTCGGGCGTCGCACGAAGCACCGATGGGACCGTCTTCGATCCGTTCCCGATTCCTGGGCGGCGTTTCGAGAATGTCGCCGAGGTTACTGTTGATTCGGTTTGCCGTCGCTGTGGCCTGTTCCTCGATGTCGAGGCGGTTTCGAAAGAATGCGATTGCTGGCCTTCTGACTGCAAAAAGTGCAGCAATCGGCGGCGTGTTATCGCGTGTGATGGCGATCACGCTCGCCCATCATGGTACGGCGATATTTTTCCTCCGCCGCTACCGACTCTGCCACCAGACCCATCTGCCGTGCTCCTGGTGGCGAGCTTCGAAGCCGAGCTTGCGGCGCTCTGCGCGGCTCGTCCGCTAGACGATTCGGAGGCTATGCGGCTAATTCGCATGTGCGGGCCAAAGGGCGGCGTGCATCCGAGGAGTATTCCGTCGATGATCGATAGCGTTCTTGCCGGGCGGGAGAAGTCTTACAAGGGCCAGACTCCGAATCCTCGCCCTCGGGATGCAGTGTCATGGGACTTCTGGATGGGCGTCGCGAATCTTTGCGGTTTGCTTGTCGATGCCAGGCGCATCGCGATTCTTGACGCTTACGCGAAGATGCACCTTGCCGGACTTGCGAGGCGAGCCCGCCCATAACGCCAGTCCGTTTCGCTTCTTTCGCGCGACGCTTCGCGCTTGACGTTCGCCTCGGTCGGCCGTAGGCTGTGGCTATCATGAGCGAAGAACAGCAAACTTTTCCGGCTGTCGACCGGCTTGAAGCCATTCGCGCAAGGGCCACGGCGGCGCTGGCGGAGGCTGATCCCGCGGAGCATCCTGGATGCGGCAGGCTCCGTGCTCTCGCGCGCGACGTCAAAGCTCTCCTCGCGGTGGTGGAAGCCCTTCCGAAGTGCAGCGTCGGAAAAGACTGCGGCGACATCGCGACGGTGCTGGATGACGACGCGCACGAGGACTTCGGGTGTGACGAGCATCGGTACGGATCGCCCGATCTCGGATACGCGCAGGCGCTCAGGGCGCTGGCTGCGCACGATCTGAAGGAGAGGCTGTCGGTCGCCTTGGTCAAGTTCCCGAGCTTGCTCATGCTTCTCCAGGTCGGTCTTGCCGAGGCCGATTCCGTGGACGGCGTGCGTGCCGAAGTTCTGCGGCTCGCTTCTCAGGAAGCGCTCGACATGCTCCCGCCGGATCTTCGGAGAATCCTGCTCTCGCCCCGCGGAGTCGATGCGGCGGCGCCGGCGTCGACCGGCTGGATCGAGCGGTACCCGACGGTGGAGGAGGTGCGCGCATGCTCTGTGGCGCATCCCATCGTGATGCGGAAGGGGGCGCTTGTCGCCAGCCTCTGGCTGAGCCGGCCGGACGGCGGTATGCCGACGACGGAGCTGCTCTGCATCGTCGATGAGACCGTGGCGCTCGCAAACCTCTTCGGTGACGTATTCTCGCTCGCGTCCTGGACCTCTTCGTCTACTCACTGGCGCCCTCTCACCAGCCGCGGAGACCCCGCTGAGCTCCTGCCTGCGCTTTGCGCGATCGATGAAGAGCTCGCGAGCTTTCGTCAGGCGGAGGATCGCGCCAAGGGGCCAGGCGACGCCGACGCGATTCTGGCTGATCTGAGGCGAACGTGACGGTCGGCTCAGAGACTTGCCCGTCGACGCACCTCGATCGGGCCACGAACGAGGAGACGCGGTGCGTGCGCGATCGCCATCCAGGCGACGACCAGCACGACGACGGAGCCATGTCATGGACCGAGTGTCTCGACCGGCGCTGGCCGCGCGCTCGAGAGCGTCTCGCGCGGGGCTGGTCGTGTCATGCAGCAGCTCGATGGGGCAGGCCCCATCCCGTCTCCTGAAGACGATCCTGATGCGGCTCTCGTGAACGAGGCGAACGCTCTTTGCTCCAGCGTCATGCGCGATCGTGCATTTGCCAGCGTGGACGCGGAGCTCGCTGGCCTTGACGTCGCTGCGGTCGACCTGGCCATCTGTCGTCTATGGGAATCGATCACGTTTCACGCCAGGGGCAACTTGCCATCGCGTTAAGCCTTCATGGCGGGCCGCAAGGGCGAGATCGGATGCGTCCTTTTTTTTCGATGAACTGTAGACCGTAGACGAGGACGAGGAAGAGCATGAGCGGCACGCGAACGTTTGCGATGATCAAGCCGGACGCGATGAAGAAGAAGATTGCCGGGAAGATGCTCGCTCGCGTCGAGCACGAGGGGTTCGTTCTCCTGGAGATCCGGCTGTTGCGGCTCACGTACGCGCAGGTGAGCGAGTTCTACCAGGAGCACGCCGGGAGGTTCTTTTTCAACGACCTCTGCGGCTTCATGACCTCCGGCCCCGTGGTCGCGATGGCTCTCGAGCGCAACAACGCGGTGGCTCACTGGCGGGCCGTCTTGGGCCTTACCGACTCGCGCAAGGCGGCGGAGGCCGATCGTGACGCGGGGCTTGCATACGCCCGATCGCTCGACTTCGGTGTAGCTATCCCTCCGGAGCCTACGCTCCGTGGTCGCTACGGGAACATGACGGGCACCGCCATCTGGGAGAACGTCGGCCACGGGAGCGATGGCGACGATGCGGCCGAGCGTGAGATCGGTCTCGTGTTCGGCGATGGTTGGTCGCGAGCGTGAAGGTCGTGGACGAGGCGCACAAGAACGATTCTGTTCAAGTGCCTGTTGCCGATATCTCCGGTTCAGATCCAGAGTCATGATCAATCGGAAGCTCCTCAAGAACCGTCCGGGGACCGAGGTCTCTCTCACTCCGGCGGAGGAGGCCCTGCTTGTCGACTTCGGGTACCACGTCCGGCGCGCAATTATAAGGCCGATGTTCTCCGAGGTACTTCCACCGTGGGGATACGTGGGAATGCGGTCCAACTGGATGAGCGACGGGCGCAAGGTTCGCCGCGAGATCCATTTCGTCCGGTCGAGGCCGTCGGCCGCGCGCGCGATCCAGGCGACGTGCATGCTGGATCCGACCGCCGGGTGGCCACGGTCTTCACAACGTTCATCCCGAACTGTCCTGAGGCGCTCGCGATCCTTTGCGGCGTGCCGGTGGTCGATCTGCCATGGCCGCTCCAGCACTGGTTCCAATCCGTGGCGAAGGCTCGAGCTCCGCGTGCTTCTGGCGTCGTCGAAGGCGGCCTACAACGCGAGGCGCAAATCGCTGGGCCTGCCCAAGAAGACGTGGGAGACCAAGGCTGCTTCGTGACGGTGCAGTAGGCGGCGGCGAAGAGCATGACCAGGACGTGACGTGGAGGATGCGTCGCGCGTGACGCTTGACCTGTCGGCTCCTCGTGGATACACCTGTCGAGATGGACAGCTCACCCCCTGCGGCCGCGAGCGGACACGCCCTTTACGCGGACCTCTGCCGTCACCTCGAGAGCTCGCCCCTGTCGGATCTTGACCGGAGTCGCCTGTTTGCCGGGATCGTCGCCGACTGCGCAGACGCAGCGCTTCGCCACCGCGAGGTCGCCGACGACCTGCTCAGCGATGCGCGCCCCAGGCTCGCCGTCGCCGTCGCCCGGCGCTGGAGCCGTGGAGAGGCCACCGAAGCCGAGCTCGACCAGGCCGTCGCCGTTGCCTCTGCCGCTTGCCGCGACCTCTCACGGTCGCTCGAGACGTCTGCCTTTGACAGCCCGACCTGGCGAGCTTGCCTTGCCGCCGTTCGCGCCGTCCAGGTAGCCTCGACACGCAATGGCTGCCCCGCCGGCGACTTCATGCTCCTCCCCAGCGACCTCACCGCCGCCGATGTCGCCGCCGCCCGCGCCTACCAGGCCAGGGTCGTCCGACGTCACGCCGCCCGCTTCGGGCTCTCGCCGTAGCGGGAGAGCGCCAGGGGCTCCGCCCCCGGCACCCCCGCCAGGGCCTGGGCCCTGGACCCCGCGGCTCACGATGTTCGCGAGGAAATAGCTTTGCCGTTGAGCCGTTGAGCCACAGGGCAGAAGAGGCGAACGTGAAAGATGTGACGCAGGAAGCCAAAACGAGAACTTGACAGTAGGACCGGCAGGACCTAAGCTCATTCTCGCCGGGGACAAGACCCAGGAGAAAGAGCCGCCATGAACGCCACCATCCTCGCTCTCGTGCCGCTTTTCGTCGAGTACCACGCCGCGCATTTGGCGGCTCAGTGCGCCCACATGAACCAGATTCGCGCGGCCGGCGGCCATGCGAACCATGTGGCAAAGACGGCCCCGCGCTTCGACCGGGCACGCGGAGCGCTCGTTGCTGGATTCACCGCGCTGGGCTCCTCTTCCGAGGAAAGGCGCCTTGCATCGAAAGAAGCGGACAGGATCCTGCTCGATGAGCAGGCGACCCGAGAGGCGGGGCGGGTGTGGGACGCTGACGACGCGATCGAAGCCTGGCGTCAGCGCCAGGCCGTCGCCGCGTAGCCCGTTCGGTGCATCGCATGCCTACGATGACGAGAGACATGGCGCTGTCGAAGATTGACCCGACGCTTGCGTGGCGCACTGGCGCAACGTGGTGGGAGACGGAGGAGGAAGCGGTCGCCTCGATCGCTTCGGTCGATGGTGAGCTCCTCTCTGTCGAGCCCCACTTTCTGGGAGTGCGCATGGCCCTCATGGATGGGCGCCGAATGGAGGCGAAGCAGCGCAGCGCGCTCGAGAGCGCCGCGTGGAAGGCGACCCACAAGGATTTCCGCACGACCAAGATGCCAGGCGGTCGATTCATCATGCTCCTCGATACCTCTGGCGGCACCGCGCTCGTTCCGCTGGCCAGTGTTCCCACCGTGCGCTTGTGGGAGCTGGTCTGCCCTGGATACGAGGCGCTTGCGATGCAGTGGCGCCGCGTGGGCCTTCCCGGTGTTCCTCGGCGAGAGCTGGACAGAACCGTGAGCGTCGCGGTCGAGCGTTGGGGAATGCGTGTCTACTATCGCCCGTCGGCTGCGGCCTCCGTGCTGCGCCTCGGCGGCGTGCACAAGATCACGTTCGAGAGGACGCCGCGTCTCCCGGACGCGAAAGAGGCCAGCCTGGCGAACGAGGAGATCGCGCGTGAGGCCCTTCGCATGGATCTGGAGGATCCATTGGTCAGGCTCGAGCCCCTTTCCCTGTCGCTCTCGACGGAGGGCGCGGAGTGACGACGCTGAGCTGCGCCACTGACGCAGCGGCTCGCTGCGCTATCCAAGCGGCGCTGCTTGCCGCCGGCGGGAACACCAGCGCGGCCGCCGTTGCGCTGGGCTTCGATGGCGGCTACCGGAGCCTGCTCCGCGCAATCCGGCGGCTTGACGAGAGCCGAGTCGCGGAGGACCCCGAGCTCGGAAAGCTCATGCGAAAGAGGGGATGGGACAAGAAAAAGGAGGAAGACCACGCGATCGTTCTTTCTGTTGAGGTCAAGAAAGAGTCCATTTACGTGGTGAAGGCGCTGCCGTATGGGCGAGCGGCGCTGCTTGTTCGCGCATCGGGGCGCGAGCTGGCCGCGGGGACGATCGATGCCGTCACCTTGGCAGCCAACATGCTTATCGGCACACATGGATGGAGCCGAGAGTGATTCACTATTTGGTTGAAATTCTGTCCGACCACATGATCGTCGCTCATGGTCCGTACGATCGAATCGCCCAAGCCGAGACGGCTCGCGCCTGGATCGCGAAGGGTCGCACGGTTTACTGGCTTGACGCTGAAGGCCCAGCGAGCGTTGGTCGCTTCGGAATGAATGACGGGACCTTGACTGCTCTCCCGTTTTCGGGCGAGGCTGCACGCTGAACCTCTCGTGGCATCTCCTATTGAATCTTGAGCGACGCATGACCAACCACCAGTCCGATGTCCTCAGCCTCCTCCAGACCGGGGGCCCGCTCCGCACAGTCCCGGCGTCTCCGCCCGTCGTCGTGAAGTCTCCGCCTCCCGACCCGCTCACGGTGGCGCTGACCCCCAACCAGCGTCTGGAGCTCGGGCGGCTCATGCGCGGGCCGCAGGCGCCGATCACCGAGCTCCGCTCGCAGCTCCAGGCGATCCTGGTGGAGAAGAAGCTGGCCGAGATCGTCGACGGAATGTGCCACGCCTTGCCTGCGGGCATCACCCGCTACCGTGCGGGGTCAGGAGGGGTATGATGGCACGCCTCGCGCCGGAGATTTGCCTGGGCGCTGGCCGCACTGTGCCCGTCACCGGCGCCGAGGCGACTTTCCGCACCCTCACCTGCCCGACGTGCAACCGAAGCGACCTCGGAGCACTGGACGTTCGCGAACAGCGCGCGGATTTTGGCTGCGTTGTCGCGACCGTGCCTCCACACCGGGCAAAAAAAACCGAGGCTAGCGACGTCCGCCTCAACGGAACAAGGATGATGTCGACGGAACATCAGCAGGCAAGCCTGGACAGGTACAAGGAACATTGCCGCGAGCGGAGAGGGCGTTGATGACGAGCCTCCAGCAAAAGTCACTCGCGTCTGTGGCGCGCGCCTGGGCGCTAGGTGGGCACTGGTACCGCGCCGGAGCAGACGGGCGCCATCCGCGCGCCGAGGCCGTGACGCTGGCCAGCCTCTTTCGAAGCGGCCAGATCTCGCGGCGAGCCTGGCGAGGGAAAAACGGTGCCCCTGACGCGGCCTACGAGTACCGCCCCAAGATGCCCGGCGAGCGTGTCGCGCCAGAAGCTGGGGGCGGGTAGCCCCAAGCCTTCCTGCGCTCGCTGAATCGTGTAGGATCGCGCCGATGGCGAAAGCGAAGAAGCCGGTCGACCGAGCCAAGATGCTCGAGCTGCTGTCCAAGATCCGCAAGGGGGCGGACAGCTCGCTGACCCTGGGGAAGCTCGAGGAGATTCTCGAATTTCTGGGCGGGTGGACGATCGAGCCGTTCGTCGGCCTGGTCGCCATCCACCACGAAGAGGGCCCGACGCTTCGGTACGTCCACCACACGGGAAACGAAAAAGGTGGACTGGCCCAGGTCGAGGCGGCGCACCAGCGCGTGCTCCAGCGCCAGGTCGCGAAGCTTCCGGCGAAGCCCGAGGTCGGACGCTCGTACACCCGAGGCGTCACCCCGATCAGGGCGGAGGGATACTTCGGCAGCCCGCGCAGCGTTTTCGAGTACGAGGAGTGGGTCGGCGCAAAGGGGCTCGTCTTCATCTCGCCAGAGAAGAAGACGTTCTTGCTCCTGCCCGACAGGAGGCAGCTTCACGACGGCGGGTTTGCGTCAAAGGACGGTGCTCCCGCGAGCTCAGAGCAGCCTGGCCGCGTTTTCCTCGGCGTTTATGCGGTCTCGAAATGGCTCAAGAACGAGACAGGCTACCTCAAGCAGGTCAACGAGGCTCTCGGGACTGACGAGCATGTCCCTGGACTTGCGCGTACCCGCGACAACACCGGAACGTGCACGTACTGTTTCCGGAACATCAAGCTGGACTCGCCGTCGAAGATGGCGCTTCACGGCTACCAGCGGCCGAGGGACGGGAGCGGCGCGGTCGGCAAGTGTCACGGGATGCTGTTCGGCCCCTATGAGCTTTCGCGAAGTGGATGCGATCACCACCTCAAAAGTCTCCAGGCGGAGAAGCTTTCTGTCGAGAAGGCGGTCCGTCTGCTGGAGGCTGGCACGGCTATCTCGATTCCAAGGCGAACGGGTGATCCGTTTCGGCCAGGAGATCCGGGGTGGGACGGCGCGGTCAAGAACGCGATCAAGTCGTCCAAGATCAACGTCGAGACGATCAAGCAGAAGATTCTTGGGCTGGAGAAGATGATCCGGCTCTGGCGCGTTCGCTCGCTCCCGCGAGAGGGGAATCGCGAAATGCCGCCGCCGCTCTCGGATGCGTTCGACAGGTGGGTGAAGAGGCTCGATGATCGCGCCTGACGGCGCACTGCCGCGATTTTACGCATTGGAGGGCCGGTCGATGATTGTTCAGCGCCACGTTGGGAACTGCCAGGTCTGCGAGGGTGATTTCAAGTCAACGCCGGGTGGCATCTTGGCGCTTCACGGCTACAAGCGCCCTGGCAATGGTTCGGTGCACGGTCGCTGCCCAGGCGAGGGGTCGCTCGCGTACGAGCGGAGCCGCGAGCTCATCCCGCTTGTCATTTCTGGCTATCGTGCGGACGAGGCAAGGGCGTGTGAGTACATTCGAGAAATCGACGCCGGCGAGGTCACGGTTCTTTATCGCAAAGAGATGCGTGGCCGCCTCGAGAAGAGCGTCGAAATCACGCCATCGGACGCAACATGGGCGTGGGAGCTCTTGAACGCTCGTAGAGCAGCAGAGTCTCAGGCGCACATGGCAAGAGAGACTCAGAAGCATTACGTGAAACGCTATGACGCGTGGCAGCTCAGGCCACTTCGCACCCTCGACGAAGAGGGCCGCACTCCAGAGCAAAAGGACCAGCAGGAGAGCCGCGCGAACGGGCGATTAGCCGTGAAGAACGAGAAGGAAGCGAAGGCCGAAGCGACGCGCATCCAGCGCGGCAAGACCCTCCTCGAGCGCAAAGCGATCCTCGATCGCGCCGGCGCCCTGATCCGCGACGCCGCCGCACGCGGCGACAAGGCCGCCGTCCTCCAGGTGCTCGAGGACCTCGGCAAGAAAAAGAACAAGTCGCTCCTCGAGCCATCGTTCGCCATGGAGTCGCTCGACAAGCTCAAGCGCTACGGCACCGTGCCGGCCGATCTTCCCGACGACATCGCCAGCAGCAAGGACGAGTGCATCGCCTACCACTGGGAGACCGACTTGCATGCTGACGGCGCTCTTCTCGCGCTGGGACTTGCCGAGCGCGTCGTCTTCGGTCGCGGGATCAAGTACGCGCGCGTCTGGACCAAGTTCTGAGCGAAGCCACGAGCCTCTCGGTAGCGGTCTGCTTCATGCCCAACCCGCCTGAACTCGCTCCGCCCTTTGCGTCATTCCCTGCTGCTCGTCCCGCGCGCCCAACAGCCGGCCCCGCCGTCAAGCCCGGAGGCGCCCACGCACGTCACTCCGTCGATCAGGCAAGCGCACGCTGGCTGAAAGAGCCAGCGTCCTTGCCATGTCTCTGAGCCACCGGCTCCTCGGCAAGTGTCGCCGTCGAGCTTCTGGCAGTGCACGAGGGGTGGCGACGCGCCGGCGTCGACCGCAGGCGGTAGCTGCGCCGGCGCAGACGCGGAGCAGCTTGCGTCGTTGAGGCACCACCACACCGGGACGGGCGCGGCGAGCACGCCCACGAGAATGTAGGGAAGGGCGGCGATCCGGGCAGCCGTGCGCTGGGTGAGCATTCTCGGAATCCTGATAGGATCGCCAGGCGCAGGCAAGGGGCAAGGGTCATGGATCGTGCCCATGTGTCAGTTTTTACAACACAAAGCGTGAAGCGTGACGCTTGACTGACTCGCGATCGGTCGTATTCTCGCGCTTTCAAGGGGAGGCATGACGATGAACAGGACAGCGAAAGAAACCGCGCAGGACGACGCAGGGCTCGCGGCAGGCGAAGCGAGAACCGTCTCCGGTACGCAGGTGAGGGTCGACGCGGAGGCCCAGTGGACACATCGAGAAAACTTGGCGCTGATGGCGTGCCTTCTGCGGTCGGTGCTGCGCCTTGCCGGGTGCGCGACGTTCTCGAGTGCGCTCAAGAATGCGCTCCCGGTGACCTGGATCGCCCGCGCCGCGGAAGCCTTCGAGCACGCAGCCGAGGAGGCAGCCGTCGAGCTACGCTGACGCCACGAGCTTCGCGCTTGACGCTTGTGCGGCGCAGCCCTACGTTGCGTCGGATGTTGACGTTCAGCAGATCACCCCTCAAGCCTGAGCAAAAGATTGCTTTGGATCGCGTTTTCGCCGAGGCGCTGAGCTACCGCCAGGCGCCCAGCAACGAGCTCGAGGTAAGCTTACCCGCCCCATGTCGCCGGCGTCTACTCGTCGCACGATGCCGTGTACGACAGCCGCGAAGACGCGCACCGCCGCATGTCCAACTACGACCTCGAGCGCCATAGCTACTTCGGTGTCTCGGATGCGGCCAACGCCTTCTTCTAATGAGATCTCGCGCCATCCTGGCGCAGGAGCTTGCATCATCGCGCCATCCTGGCGCAGGAGCTTGCAGACCATGATTGTCAAAGATGTGCCTGGGCTTGCCACGTGTCCGCCGACCGTGAGGATCGGGTCCGCCGTCGCTCACATTCAGCGGCGCGCCCTGATCACGAGGGCCGAGGACCCGTCGTACTTCCCCCCGAACTACGATCCGGCGCGCGGCATCGGTCTTGGCACCATCGTCACGCGGAGCAACGTCGCGTGGGAGATCTTCAAGACGGGCCATGATGTGGCGAACGTCCCAAAGATCTTGACCGATCTCGTGCGTGGAGCCCACCCCGGCTGCACCTGGCAGGTTCGTGGCATGTCGCTCTTCGCCGTGAGCGACGCGCTCGAGGTGGTGGCGGCGCTCCACCTCCTGGGAGGCTGGTGATGGCTCTCCCTGCATCGCTCCTCCTGGCCATCGAAGAGCACGCGTGCTTCTCGGGCTGTTATAGCCACGAGACTCCGGTTTCTCTCTGCATCGATCCCGTTCGCGCGCCCGTCGCTGTCTTTCATGCCAAGTGCCAGGACTGCCTGCTTTTCTACGTCGGCGCGCTCAGGAGCATCCTCCCGTCGGGGATGACGCATTACACGCTCGCACAGGAGCTGTCGGCTCATATTCGTGCGGTTCGCGGCTACCGCTGGGCGTTCAGCGGTTACCACGCGTCAGGGGCTGGTTTCTGGCTGAGCGTGGCATACTACGGAGACGGCCTGTTCCTCGTTGACGGCTCGCGCAACCACGGTGGCGCCAAGGACGTCGACCTCCTCGTGCAGGCGTTCCGCGCTCGACTTGCCATGCCTGACGACCCTGGCATGCTGGATCCAGCGCTCTATGCCTGTGACACGGTGCACATTTCATGTGCGCCGCCGCTCGGTCCCGTCAAGACCAAGGCCGACATTCTCCGCCTGCAACAGTGCAGTCTTGCGCCGAGGCAAGGCTTCCAGCGCGTTTCGATCGTCGAGTTCCTTCCTTTCACGACCCGTGGTGTTTCGGGCGCAAAAGCCGCGCCGTCAACGGTCACGGCGGCAGCTCAATCTGCCACGAAGGGCGGCGTGCGGGCATGGTTGGCTTCTGACGTCGGAGAGATGTGCCACTCCTGCGGCAAGACGGTGAAGCCACTCACGATCTGTGGCAAGACCGAGTACAACTGCATGTGTTGAGCGTGCGCGAAAGGAAAAGCGGCAATGCCGAATAGCCAAAAGTTGCCGCCCGAGTTGGTGTCCAAGCTCTGTGAAGCAAACCCGGACCAGAAGGAAATGATCCGGGAGCTCCTCGTTCCGATCCTTGGTGCGTTCTTCGAGGAGATGGCAAAATCTGCCGCGCTGGTCGAGCGAGAGGGGTGCGCGAAGGCTCTTGACGACCTTGTCATCATCGAAGACGCGAGCGAAAAAGCCGCGACCAACGAGTCGTGGAGAACGATCGCCCAGAGCATGAAGAAGGCGTACAGGAGCGGAGCCAGAATCATTCGCGCGAGATAGCGAGGTAGCAACGCACTCTCGTGTAGCTTGACGCTTGATGCTCGGTACTGATACGAAACACAGATGAACGGACGCAATGGGCTTTGCCGGTGTGGATCTGGCAAGAAATTCAAGCGCTGCTGCGGAACATCATGCGCTTCTGTCGCAGCATCATCGGCGCATCCTCCCTGCGAAGGAAATAGTTGCGCCGAGCCTAGCTGCGGGGCCATCCGCTGCAAAGTATGCGGAAAGTGCTACGGGCATTGTCACTTCCATCATAGCGTTGCTCTTACCTTGATGCGTGGTCACGTAATCCGCACACACCCGGAAACTCTTCCGAAGGATTTTCTTATCAAGATCCTCGAAGATGATGTTGCGATGGACGAGTTTCGTAGGCACCAGGCTTTGGCGCCGGATCTTTGGCGCCATTTCTTCGGCTATCTCAACACGCTACGAAGTTAGCCCCAGTTGGGTGCTGGCAGCCCCCAAGCATCTTTCCACAGAAGGATCTACGTGACCTACATCGACGATGTTTTTGGCCCTGACGGCTACCTTGGCCAGGCTTACGCGGGGTACGTGCCGCGCGAGGGGCAGGTCGAGATGGCGCGCGCGGTGGATCAGGCGATCTTGGATCGCCGGCCGGCGATGATCGAGGCGCCGACGGGGTGCCATGCGGCGGGGCAAGGGATCCTGATGTTCGACGGGTCGCTCAGGTTCTTTGAGAACACGAAGCGAGTCGAGGACATCGTCGTCGGCGACCTGCTTGCAGGACCCAGCCGCGAGCCTCGTCGGGTCGTCGAGCTCGTGCGAGGCGAGGCCGAGCTGGTGGACATCGTGCCGGACCTGGCGCGGCTTCGCCCGTGGCGGGTGAACCTGGACCATGTGCTGACGCTCCTGCGCGCGCGCACGTCGCGCCAGCAGGAGGACATCACCGCCAATGGGGATGCCGCGACGGCCTGGTACGTCGATACTTTGAAGACGCTTCAGCGGGTTCAGTCGTACGGCTGCGGTGACAGCGTCGTCGATGTCACTGTGCGAGCGTGGCTCGAGTGGCCCGAAGCGCTCAAGCGGCAATTTGTGCTGTTCCAGTACAACCACCCATCCGCGGGATGGGACTTCATGCAGCGGCACTTTTTCTCGTTTCGCGTCGAGCGACACGGAGAGACTGGACGCTACTACGGCTTCTCGCTCGATGGGGATGGTCGCTACCTCCTCGACGATCTCACGGTGACGCACAACACGGGCAAGTCGGTCGCCTACATGGTGCCGGCGATCTACCACGTGACGCAGCGGGCCGATGAGCTCATGGCAGCGCGGTCGCCCTCTGCGGAAAACGATGGACCACCCAGGGCGCTGATTGTGACCGCGAACATCGCACTACAGTCGCAGTTGATCTCGAGCGACGTCCCGCGGCTCCAGACGGTGTTGCCATGGGAGTTCACGGCAGCGATCGCGAAGGGCCGACAGCAGTACGCCTGCCTTGACCGAATCGAGGGGACGAACGCGGAGCTCGAGCGCCAGCCGTTTCGCGACGCAGAGCTGACTCGGCTCTGGACCGAGATCCGGCGCTGGTCGAGGGAGACCAGGACGGGCGACCTTTCGGAGCTGCCCTTTGAGCTCGGCCGCGCCCTGAAGCCAAGGGTGAGCGTCTCGGCGGACGACTGCTTGGGAAAGAGCTGCCCGAACCACGGCTCCTGCTACTCCGAGAAGGCCAAGACGGCGTGGCACGACGCGAACATCATGGTGACCAACTACCACCTACTCTTCGCGCACTTGACCCTTGGGAATGTGCTGCCCCCGTTCGACATCGCGATCCTCGACGAGTGCTTCGTCGCCGGGACGATGGTCGGCCGCGTTCCGATCGAGCGCGTTTGCGTAGGCGACAAGGTGCGGTCGTACAACGAGACGACGCGGAGCTTTGTTCTTGCCACTGTCTGCCAGGTGCTATCGAGTCGGCCTAGCAGCCTGGTTCGAGTACGTGTCGAGGGCGACGGAGACGGCGATCATGACGTCGTGTTGGTGTGCACGCCGTGGCATCCCTTTCTCACTGAGCGCGGCTGGGTCCCTGCATTCGCGCTTCGTTCCCCCCGCCACTTCAAGGGCTACCACCAGGCCAAGAAGATGGCCGATCGCGTGATCCGAGACCGTGGCGATGTCAGCCCAGGCGCCGAAAAGCGATGGTTCTCATCGGTGCTCGACGTGGAGGTCATCGAGCCGACGCCCGACGGCACCTTTGGTGGCGCGTGTCCAGGGGGTGTCGTCTACAACCTGGAGATCGAGTCAACGCACACCTACCTGGTGGAGAACGTCGTGGTCCACAACTGCCACGAGGCGGCCGACATCGCCCGCGAGTTCTTGGGCCTGCGCCTCACCCAGGGCGCGGTCCGCTATGCGGGTCGCCTCCTCGCGCCTTCGGGCGCCCGGCGCGCCAAGACACGCCTCGGCGTGATCGACGAGGATCTCCAGATGGGCCTCAACCAGGCAGGGTCGGATTTCTTCATGCAGGTCGAGGAAGTCTTCTTTCAGGAGCCGAAGAAGGAAGATTCGCCACAAAGTCAAAACGTTGTCGTCGACAGCGACGGCGTCGTCGATGTGCGCTGGGACGACAGGCCGGCGTTCGCCGAGCCGAACGCCATCGACGCGGTCGTGCGCGCATCCGAGAACAGACTCCGGATCAAGGGGCCCAAGATGGTCGACCCGTCGAACCTCACGGGTCTCTTGCGGCGTACGGCGAATCTGTACGACGGGGCGGCCGACGAGTTTCGCACCAAGGACGACGAGAAGCGCGAGGAAGAAGGACGCGAAGGTGGCTCGGGGCCCGAGCTCGACATGCTGGTCAACGCCGCAGGGCGCGCCAGAAAGCTCGCGGACGACATCGAGCGGGTGATCAACCTGACCGAGTCCACAAAAAGCGTCTACTTCGTCGAGCACGCGGGAGACACCAAATCCGTCACCCTGGGCTCGCTCCCGATCGAAGTGGGCCCGCACCTGCAACGGCTGCTCTTCGACTCGGAGAACTTCGCCAGCGTCATCGCGACCAGCGCAACGCTGTCGACGGTCGTCCCCAACGGCGGCGGCGGGCGACTCGATTTCTTCGTTCGCTCGGTCGGCGCCTGGAGAGCCTCTCGGCTCATCGTCTCAAGCCCCTTCGACCTGAAGAAGCAGTCCAGGCTCGTGATCCCGTGGAACTCCCCTGACCCGAAGGATCTGCGCGCTTTCGAGAACGGGATCGGCAAGCTCGTCGTCCAGTCGATCGAGCAATCTCGCGGCCGCACCCTCGGCCTCTTCGCGTCAAAAAAGCGCCTCGACATCGTCGCCGAGCTCGTTCGGGAAAAGTTGGGCTCGACCTACACGATCCTCGTTCAGGGCGAAGCCCCGCGCCAGCACCTGATCCGCCGCTTCAAAGAGGACGAATCCAGCGTCCTTTTGGGCACCAAGAGCTTCTGGGCCGGCGTCGACGTGCCAGGCCGGAGCCTGAGCTGCGTCGTCATCGACCGGCTTCCCTTCCCTCCCAAGGACGACCCGATCGTGAGCTGGCTTGAAGAGGCCGCTGCCCGCGAGCTCCTCAACCCAAAGCGCGACCCTCGCGCACGGAAGATCAACATCTTCTACGACTATATGCTCCCCAAGGCCATCATCGCCCTCCGCCAGGGCGTAGGCCGGCTCGTTCGGGCCAAAGACGATCGCGGCGTCGTCGTCATTCTCGACCGGCGCCTCACCGATGAGTCCAAGTACGGCGCGCGGGTCGTCGACGCGCTGGGCATGGGCGAGCCAATGCAGAACATCAACGACATCGGGGACTTTCTCGGTAGAGAGTGAGCGAGACCCGCAGGGGGCTCCGCCCCCTGCACCCCCGCCAGGGCCAAAGGGCCCTGGACCCTTCAGCTCACGATGTTCGCAGGAGACGAGCGAAAGCGACACGGTGAAGACCGGCCTGTGCCGGATGGGCTATAAGTGCAGAATGACCGAAGTGAGCAAGACCGCACGTAGGCAGGCTGCCGCCGGCGCATGGCTCGGCGACGAGCTGCGAGATGCATCGTTCCGCGCCGCGTTCAAGCGGGCGTGGCGGGACGAACGGCCTATTGTCGTGGTGACGAAGGGCGTCTCCGTCCGGGCGGGAGTTGGCGCGCGGCGCGGTAGACGGCGCAGGCGCGCGCAAGAGCGCAGGATGGTCGGATGATGGCAAAATGCCTAGAGGATGACTGACGATGGGTTACCACACTTGCCATGCGCATGGATGCAACGCCGGCGTGCCTCCGTCGATGTTCATGTGCCGATCTCACTGGGCCAAGGTGCGCAAGCCCATGCAGAACGCCATCTGGCACGAGTACAGACCAGGCCAGGAGAACGACAAGAACCCGAGCCTCCGCTACCTCGCCGTCCAGCAGCGCGCGATCGGAGAGGTCGCGTTCAGACCGAACAACGAAGCGGCGGCGCGCGCGTCGGCTCCCTATCTCATGGCGTCTGAAGAGTACCGCCGGAAAGCGGTCGACGCGGGCCTTGGCGATCCACTGGAGGGGCTCGTCAAGCCGATGGCGTCGGCTCCTGTCGCCACGCGGAGCCGGTCGTGAGCTACGCTCAGCTTCCTCTGGTGGACATCGGCCCAAGGGTCGCTGGAGCGGCGGAAGGCATGATCGTGCGTGAGCTCGCGACCGATGCCCTCTGCGAGATCGTCGAGGTGGCGACGCTGGACCTGCCGTGTGCGCGTCTCTGCATGTTCGTTGGTGACGTAGCGGTGGAGGTGGGTGGAGGCTACCGCGTTTGCGGGCCCGAGGCGTATTTCTGGACGCTCTTTGAGCCGGCCAACCCCTCGTGAGCCGTGCCACCCGATCCATGGCTCGGACGAAGATCACGCACGTCGCAATCCGGTTTCAAGGCAAGGTGTATTCGCTTCCGCCGCCGAACAGACACCACGACGTCATTCGCGAGATCGTGCGCCTCACGGGCGTGGATTCGGTCGACAACGACGAGCAAGGGTTTCTTGACGAGACGGGGCGCTTCCTGAACCGACAGCAAGCGATCTTGAGCGCTCGTCTCCACAACCAGATCAGAGAAGGTAGCAGGATCGTAGCGGGTCTTCTTTTCTCAGAAAATCTCTGGTAGGACGCGAGCATGAGAAAAGTGACGTTCCTTGCGGCGGCCGTATCCGTTTCTTTGCTCTCGGCTGTGCCGCTGGCTTGCAGCAGAAACGGACAGGACATCCCCATCTGCGCGGAGGATCAGGCTCCGTTCTTTTGCACGGTCATGTGGTTTCCTCCCGGTGTCGAGCCGACCTTGCTCGACTGCACGGCTCGGCAAAGCCGATGGATCTGCTCGTGGTCGCGTTCGACGGCGATCTACGAGACCGAGGCGCTCGTCCAGTCCGTGATCAGAATTCAGCCCGATCTCGACAACGGCTCGGTGCTGTACGACTGCGTTCCGCCATCGCTCTCGGGCGGGTACAGTCGGCAGGACGAGGATGTCGACCCGACGTTTCAGCCTCAGGACTTCCCGATCATCTCGGGATGGAACCTGTACGGCCGCAATGACTGCGGGACGGAGCTTCCTCCGACGGTCGTCAACCTCGCGGCAGACGGCGGTGTCGCAGCTTCGGCCTGCCAGCAGGCACAAGCCCAGCTCGCGGCGAACGCCGGAAGCGCGGTCGACCTCGACGCATGCGGCGGATGCTTCATCGCGCAGTGCTGCGACGCCTTCACCGCAAGCCCGAGCCTGGCGGACGCGACCGATCAGTTGACGTGCTTCGGCGAGACGGGCGCGCCGTGCTCTGGGGTGGTCGTCGGTCCGAGTGACTCGACGTTCGTCGGGTGCATGAACGTGTACTGCGCGCAGGCTTGCATGCAGTGATGGATCGAACATGAAGAAAGGTAGCGACGTGGAGCTCGAGCATGCGCGGATGGATGACGATGGGGCGCCGGCGACGGCGTATCTCGCAAAGGCAACCACGGAGCCCGCGGTGTTCGACTATGGCGTGTGCGCGCCGGAGGAGTGCGGCCACTGCCGGAGCGGCAAGGCCCGCGAGGACTGCGCGCTCCACTGCGCGATCGTGGCCTGCCCATTCTGCCTGGTGAGAGCGCCCGGCGCAGGCAGGTGCATGGAGTGCCACGGCACCAAGCAGGTGACCGAGGCAGCCGTCCGCCGCATCGCGCGCGAAGCGGCAGCGAAAAAGATCTGATCAGATCGCGTGAACGTGAGGGGCGACGACGTACCGTGCGGGCTGGCCACGCCGGACGCGCTGGGCGTCGTCGGCTCGCGCGGCCTCGGAGGTAGCGCAGCTTAGATGGCCATCCTTCCAGCGCCAGTCCGTGCCGCAGCCTGGGCACGCGTGGGCCCGGTCTTCCTGCGCCTTGGAGAGGATCAGGAGGCTGCTGTGGACCCAGCGCCTTGCGCAGCGCGGGCACGTGTGAGCGTGTCGCGCCGTCGCGTAAGCCGCTCCTCCGAGCAGCCCGAAGATGCCCAAGGCTGCCCCGACGAGGATCTGGTCTGTGCTTGGCATGCGCAGCATCTTACTCCTCGCCGGCGACTTTCACACCCGGCTTCGTGTCAAACGTCGAGCGCGACGCGTGTCGCTTGACATTCCGCGCGCGATGATGAAGAGTGGCCTGATCATGGTGCAAACAACGTACGCCAGCCAAGCCACGGGCGACAGGCTCCTCGGCGTCGCGCGTATCGTACGCGAAGAGACGCAGCGCTATGCGCTGGAAACGTACGCGGGTTTTGCGGGAGAGCTATCGCAGGCGGAAAAACTTGGCGGGTGGTGCGGAGAAGCTTCGGTTGTCCTTGTCGCGGCCGTGCGCAGTTTGCGCCTTGACGTGGAGTTCGTCTGCGGCCGGTTCCGGCAGAAGATCGGGCGCTGCCTGGGCCACTGCTGGGCCGTTGTTGGCGCCCCTCCGCCTTGTGAGGACGAGACCGAGGCAGACAGGATCGCCGATCTCGAGGCGCTTGGATCGGTGCTTGATGTCACCGCGACTCAATTCCATGAGTTTGCAAAATGCCCCATCGTGCACCTGCCAGCGGGACATTCCGATCGCAGATTCTACCTCGTTGAGAACGCCGGCGCCGAAGCGATGCGCGACTGCGTCGACGCCGTGATCGCGTCCGAGATCGCGAGACGCGTCGGAGATCGAATCGAGCGCAGTGACCTGCTCGAGCTGGTTTCCTACCCGTGGGATGACTAGTCAGATCACAGAAGGAAATGTTCGCATGAAGAAAAGCAAAGAGACAAACGCCGCCAGCGTCACGAGTGACTTCGTACGCGGAGCTGTCGCCGCCGCAAGCGTGGCTGGCGGGTACGACGCGTCGTGCACACACGACTACAGGCTTGAGGACTGCGTCCTCTTCAAGCTGAACCTTCGGAAGGCGAAGCCTCGACGAAATGCGAAGAAGGTACGGTCGCCTGCCGAAGCATGGATCGCTGGATTCTCCGTCGCCTTGGCCGAAGCGGTCCGGTCCGGATGTGCCGCGACCACCGTCCGCCGGATTGCTGCGGCCTCTGGCATCACTCTCCGTACGGCGAAGAAGGCCGGCGTGGATGCCTACGACCTGAAGGATCTGAAGCGCGCAGAGGTAGACCCGTGACGCTCGCGACCGTCTGCTCCGGCACTATCTTCTCGCTCCTGGTGCCGGTCTACAACTTTGGCGCCGTCGCCTCGTCGCTGGTGCTGACGGTCGACTTCTTTCGCATCTGGTCAAGCGCTCAGCCCGAAGAGAGGCGGCACATGTCTATCCTTGGAACGATCTGTGTCGTGACCTCAGGTGCCCTGATCTGGCCGTTCGTTCTGGTACTCGTTTTCGGACTTATCGCACGGGTCTTTCTCGGGCGCCGATGAACCACCACCGAGACACCCTTTCAGCTCCCGCGGAGCAGGCAACCGGAACGCTCGACGCTGCCATCGTGATTCCGTGCGAGCAGTGGTTCGCCCACAGCTCCGCGCCATCTGTTGCGTTCACCATGGCCGACATCGAAGCTGCGCGCGCATTGTTGGCCAACATGGTGCGCCTAACGAACGAAGAATGGAGTTGACAAGGTGACGACGTTTATTCTTCATGGTTCAGGCCCCATGCAGGGGAGCGAGATTCGCGCATGGATCGCGCACATGGACATTTTGTCAGATTACGGGGTGGTTCTCGCGTTCGACGAGATTCAGCTCGGAAGTCGGAAGGTCTCTCGAGCCACGTTCTCTTCGCTCACCGGGTTCGTCATGATCGACACGGGCCTGGGCACGTCGGAGGCCGACCTTCTCTACCTCGACAAGGCAGACTTGCCGCTCCTTCAGGGGGTCTACCTGGCATGGACAGGACGGGCGCCTTTCGCGCGTAGAGCTTGACGCTCCAGGCTCGACCGAGCTACGCTGAGCCGGCATGACGATCGACATCAAGAGAGACCGCAAGAAGGCAAAGCTCAGCGTCGCCGAGCTCGCTCGGGAGCTGGGCGTCTCGGACACGATGATCCGCGACATGGAGGCAGGGCGGCGAAACGCCGGCCTTCGTTTGCTCCCTCGGCTCACTCACGCGATCGGCACAGACCTCGAGCGCTTGACGCACGAGGCTCTCGCGAGCGGGCCCGTCGAGCTCGACATCTCGACCTTCCCGGAGAGCCACGGGGAGAAGGTCGCCCAGGTCATCCTGGGCGCGCTCCGAGCGAGTCTCAAGGAGATCGAGGACGCGAAGTCGAAGACGAAGGGCTCCGAAAAAAGCGCATGATCCACCGTCACTTCGGCGGGCTCATCTCGAGCCCACTCGTGAGCTTGAGCCTGATGCTTCTCGCTCAAGATCGGTGCCATGAGCATGTCCCGCGCACGCGTACCGCTCTAGCCTCAACCCTTACGGTTCCCGAGGCGCACGATGCGGATGCTGCGAGGCGCCTGCGGAATCGCCGCAAGCGCGAGCGAAAAGAGAGAACGTGACCGTCACGCTACGAGTGACGGCACGGACGCCGATGGAAGCGCGCCGTAGACGCTTTCGAGAGCTCCGTCCGCAGTCCCATCGGCACCTTCCTCGCGAGGGTACGCGCTTCCATCTTCCGAAAATGAGCCATGGGCTCGAGGCCAGCCGATCATGACGAATCAGCTTCCGGTTTCCGGTCATCCATGGGGACAAGACGGTCCGCGGCTTGCTGGGGCCCGACGCGCTCTTTTGCACTGCTCGGTGGACTCGCTTCTGGGAGACATGGCCTGGGAGGCCGCGCTGACCGAGATCCGGAAGCGCAGGACCGCGGGGACGATCGACGGGTACTGCCTCTTGTTTCTCGACGAGAGCGATTTGCTGGAGCCCGCTGTGCAAACCGGGAACACGGCATCGCGCATTCGATTCGAGCCCGTGTTCGACACGGAGGATTTTCGACGTCGCATTCTCGAAGAGCCAATCCGGAATCCGTCTACGGACGTGGCGGAAAATATCGCGGTTTGCCTCGATCACCTCGACGCGATGCTGGTGGCGATGGGCGTCAGGCAAAGCACAAGGCAAAAGACGTGAGTCGCCCTATCTGCGAAGACTGCGACAAGCCGGCGACGCACTACCAGAAGGACAGCGTCCCGCGCATGAACTACTGCGGCAGAGACGCTGCCAAGTGGAAGAAAAGAGGTATCGTAATGTGCGAGAGCCTCTACGGTGCGCTTGTTGATTCTGGCGAATCGCCCGCAGGAGAGATCGTGAAGGTCCTTCGGTGAGCGCTGTTTCGCCGAACCTGCCCGAGCTTCTCGGAATCGTTCGTCGTCTGCCGTGCGACTTCGGCATCAATAGCCCAAATCCTGCCCTTCGGTGCCAGCGCAGGGCGACGCATGTAGCCACTGGCCTATCGCTGTGCTCGTGCGCAGAGCATCGGGCCGCGTGGGAAGAAAGTGCAGCGGTATCTGGTCGAGTGTTGACGTGGGAGCCATTGTAGCCATAGAATCAGCGTCAGCGCTACGAGGCGTCTTACCGATACCTTCGCTGCTTCAATCACGGAAGGTTCGCCCTCGTGGTTTGGTGGACAGGCTCTCGAGTAGAGCGGCGCAAGGGGGTGAGCGACCCGCGAAGATCCCCCGGATAGGCCCTGCGCGTGAGCGTCGGGCCTTTTTCTTTTCTCGCTTTGTCCGCGACACTTTATCGTGATAGTCAATGCGGAGATGAAAAACGATCGGCCCTTCGTTCTCCAGACCAGCCTCGCGAGCCAACCGACGCTCGATGCGGTGGAGAAGGTTGCTCGGATGCTCTTGCGCGCGGAGACGATGACCTCGAGCGAAGGGGAGCGCGCCACGCTCGAGCAGGCGATCGAGGACACGATGGGCCAGTGGCGTCTCGCCGAAACGCGCATCCGCGCCTACGCCCCTCCTGGGGCTCGTGCGGCAACGGACGACGGGATCGTCACGCGGGCTGGCATGCCGTGGTGGCGCGGCCTTCTTGCCACGACGGCCGTCACGTTCTCCGGCTTCTCCGGCCACCGTCCTTGGGTCGAGATCGATGTCAACGTAGAAGACGCGATGGCCTCGATGGAGGAGAAGCTGGAGCTGGACCCTTCGCTCTCTTCGCTGGGCCCCTTTGCTGATTCTTTCGCGTGCGGCCATGATGCGAGCATCGAGGCTGCGCAGCCTACGATCGTCCGGGTTCCCATGCCGGATCTCGAGATGCGCGTTCTTGGAACCCGCACCGCCGTGGCAGCGGCGCGCTTGCTCTACGCGGGGCTCTCCTTTCGAGTGGCAGCACAAGCGGGAGAGGAGCCGTGGGAGACACGAGAGGAGTACGCCCTCGGATCGGCAGTGGCCATTTCACGCGAGATGGGCGAGGTCGACCGGCGACGAGCCACGGAGCTCAAGATGGAGAACCGATCCGGAATGGCGCTGTGGCTTCCCAGCGCGACGATGGAGAGCGAGCTCGAGAAGAAAGACAGCGACGAGGACTCGCCTCTCCGGCGCGGTCAGAGGGCGGCCTATGGATTCGCAGGAGCTGCCGCTGGAGTTCGGGTGCGGCACATGGGGGAAATCCGCGTCGGAAAAGAAAAAGCGCAAGTGTGGAGTGTCGACGACTACAGAGCAAAAGAGTCGTTTGGCGCGAGCAGCAACGGGGCGTGGAGCTTCCTTGGCGGCTTGTCTCCACGAGAGCGTGAGATTGGATTCGGAATGGCTATTTCTCCTGTCGAAATCGTCGAGTGCCTCGTCTTTGAGGTCAGCTTGGCTCGGGCTGGTTTCCTGTCTTTTCTTTCTGCTTTCATGGCCAAGCGCATCGCGGCTGCCATGTCGAGCTCTGCTCTCGATAGGCTTGACAGAACGATCGGAGAAGGAGCTGTCTCGTATCGTTTGGGGCCGTATGATGTGCTCACGACCCTTCCAATGAATCGAGAAAGTGCGATCGCGTGGGCAGATGCGTTCGTTCATCGAAATTTCGAGCACGTCAGTCGCACTTCACTTCGGGAGTCGAGGCAACCAACATGAGTTCTTCCGATCGAGTCGCTTGTCCGTTTCCGCCGCGCATGCCGGCGTGCTGTCGATTCTCTGTCCGCGGGAAGCCGCACCGGGATCCGATGCCAGAGCCGATCGAGCTCGGGCAGTGGCGAGCGGAGGAACCTGGCACGAGAAGGCGAAGCGGCTTCCCCTTCATCTTCGTTCGGCGCCAAGACGGCGACGGCATCGCCCACGTGCCCATGTTCGAGCTCGCCTGCTTCGACCACAACGTGCTGCAACGAGTGGCGCAGCGCGGCAGCGCTCGTTACGTCACCGAGCAGTGGCCGATCGTGCTCCCCGGTCGCCCTGCGCCTCAACCTTTCAAGCTTCCAGAAGCCGATCCGGAGGCCGATCTTCCGCAAGCGCGCCCCGCAGCGAACGCCGCGCGCAACGCTCTTCTGATCGCGGGCCTGTTGACGTCCGGGATCTACGCCGGACCGCCGACGCGGCGTTGACAAGAAAGCTATCTTGACAGCGCGAATCCAAGACGTACCCTCCCAACGTCAACTGCGCGCGGCCAAAGGCTGGCCACTCGCGAAAGAAGGCCATGGACGCGATCTTGTACTCTGTTCTGCTTACCGCTGCCGTTCGGTACGGTGGGGGCGATCGCGACGTCAGGCCGGCCGACATCCGCCGGGAGCTGGACAGGCGCGGGCTCGGTCGAGCCGCCTCCGCGGAGGCGACGCTGAGAGACGCCGCTCGCAAACGAGGATGGGTTCGATCCTGGCGGGCCTCACGATCGGCCGCGAGGAGCGAGGTCATCCAGGCGGGTACGTCGATCGCGGGCGTGTTCGCCTACCAGCTCGACACGCCGAGCGCGATGGTGTGGAGCCGCAAGCTCGGGAGCAAGTTGCGCGCGACCATGCGCGGAGGGCTGGTCGAGATCGGCGGGGGCCGCCAGCGCTACGACTACGGTGAGATCCGCTGCGTCCAGCCGAGCGCCCCGACGCGTCCGGCGCGCCCGGCGCCCACGCCCGCGCGCCCAGCGCAAGACGCCGCCGGGGGGCAAGGCACCGCGAGCGCTCCCACCGCCGGGGGGACGCCGCGCGCGACCGCGTAGCGGCCCAAGACCAAGCCGCGGCGGGTAGAGAGGCCGCGGCCCAGGCTCGGGCCTAGCGACAGGACCCGAGCTCACCCCCTCCCCGGATGACGCCTACATGGCCGACGCTGCAACCGCGGCGCCGGCCTTCGGCGCGTGCGAGGAGGCAGAGAAGCGATGAAGACGGTGAGCCTTGCCGACGGGAAATACGCGTTCGACATCGACGACGGCCAGATGGTCGCCGCGAGGCGACACGGGGTGGACTGGCCCGCTGGCTATGCGGACCGCCACCATAGCGCGCTCGTCGCCGCGCTTGTTCGGGTCGCCGAGCTGGAGACGATCGAGGTCGACGTACAAGAGGGCGACGTCTGGGCGCGCATCGACGATCCGACCATCCAGCGCACGGTCGCCGACGTGGACGGCGAACGGGTCAACCTCGCCAGCGATCGGTGGGTCAACAAGGCGACGATGGCGACCGCGTGGCGCCTCGTGCGTCGGGACTGGCCGCCCGTGCGGGCCACCCTCAACGACGGGCCGGCCGAAGGCGGCATCCTCGTCGACTCGGCGGAGGCGTTCGTGGACGTGTTCGGCGGAGCTGTGGAACAGGGCTTGCTCCGCGGCGTCAGAACGCGCCGCAAGGCGTAGAAAGTTGGCTCCCATGCTCGACATGATCTCCTCCTCAATGAGGTCGCTCTCTTCGGCCCGTGCTCGCCACGGACACGCGCTTCGCCTCTCCAGGCGCGCCGGCGCAAACCTCCTCCGTGAGGCGCTTCGGGTGGCGCAGCCGATGCTCGCCGCAGAGGCGCGCGAGCTCCCGAAGCACAGGACGCAGGAGAAGGACGGTACCTACGACTACGTCGAGCGCAGGGGGGGACCGAGAGGGATGGTCGAAGGCGTGGCTGCACGGCGCGCCGCGCAAGGTAGGTCTTCGGGAAGCCGTGCGACGCTACGGGGCCGAGCGGCTGATGAAGTCCCTGGCCGCCTGGGCGCTCCACGCCGCAAGCGAACACGACGAAGCGACCCGCGAGGAGCGCCTGATGGCCACTCGCTTCTCTGCTGCGATGGGCGCCTTCAAGGATTTTTGAGTCGTTCAATGACGAGATCAGAGAAGCTGTCGAGCGCACAGGCCGATCTCCTGGCAAAGGCTTACGAGAATCCGCGCGGAGTTGCTACGGGTCCCGTTCCTACGGTCAATGCAATCCTTCGGAATGGATACGGGATCGAGAGGCGCAGGGGCCGTCGCCACATCACGTTCGAGATCGCGCCGGACGGACGTCAGATCGCCGCACGTAGAGTGGTCGAGATTGAAGATGCCAAGATGGCAAAACGGAACGGGACTACCGCGATCCGCCACCGATGGGCGCAAGGCGCTGGCCTGGATGACGTCTGCCTCCTCTGCGAAGAGCTCGCCGTCGCTGAGTCTAGGGGAGTCGACTATCCGGTCACCCCGTGTCGTCCGACGCAGGCGGCGCTCGACCGGCTGTTCGGCGCCATCGCGAGAGATCAAGCTAGCCTGGAAAAGGCCCAGGCACGTGTCCTGGCGCTCGAGGCCAACGTTGCCCGCATGCGGGAGCCCGCAATCGTGCGCGATCCACCTCTCGACGGCGAAGGGAAGCGCGGAACCATCGAGACGTTCCAGCGATTCGACCGCGAGCAGGTCACGATCTGGCCGCGCTACGACAGCGTAGACCACCTGGTTGTCCAGGGGAGCTTGGGAGGAGTTACGATCGGCGTCGTCGACAACCATGTGGAAGAGCGCGACAACGCTGTTTTTCTCACGATTGACGAGCTCGAGACTGTACTGTGCGAAGGGCGCCGGCTCTTTTTTTCCGCCTATGGGCGGAGCATGGCCAGCAACAGGGAGGAATGGCTCGCACAGGCGAGAAGGGTCATGGACAAAGATATGGACTTCGACCAGAAGACAACGTCTGGCAGCGTTGTCGAGATTTCTTACGCGAATAGAGCAGCCATCTATTCGCTCGATGCAATCATCGAAGGCCAGTAACGCACAAAAAGGCGGCAAGCGTGGAGACTGATCGCGATCGCATGGATGACACAGACACTTCGAAGGCGCCCCATCGCACGTGAAAAGTGCAAAAGACCCATAAGACGGCGGCCCTCTCCTTTGCGAACATCGTGAGCCGTAGGGTCCAGGGCCCTTTGGCCCTGGTGGGGGTGTCGGGGGCGAAGCCCCTGACGCTCTCTGGACTTCTACAGGAGCCTTCGCCATGGCCGCTGAGTTCGTTCACCTTCACGTTCACTCGCAGTATTCGCTCCTCGACGGCGCGCTCAAGGTCAAGGACCTCGTCGCGCGAACGAAGGCGCTAGGCATGCGCGGCGTGGCGCTCACCGATCACGGGTCGATGTTCAGCGCGATCCAGCTCTACAAGACCTGCAAGGAGCAGGGCATCCAAGCGATCCTCGGGTGCGAGGTAAACGTCGCCCGCGCGCGCAGCGACACCCGACTCGAAGCCGTCGACCACCTGGTACTGCTCGCCTCGAGCGAGCAGGGTTACAAAAACCTGGTGCGTGTGGTCTCGCAGGGACACGTCGCGCCGGCGAGCCCCATCGCCCCCAGCGTCACGCTCGAGTTCATCGCGCAGTACCGAGCTGGCCTGATTGGGCTCACCGGCTGCATGGGTGGTGTGCTCGCGCAGCGCGTGCTCTCGCAAGGCGACGCCGCCGGCCGCGTAGAGCTCGCGCGCCTCCGCGATGTGTTCGAACCCGGCGCCCTTTACGTGGAGCTCCAGGACCACGGCCTCCCAGAGCAGTCTGCGCTCAACGGCGTTCTCGTGCACGCGGCACGCGACATGGGCCTCCCTCTCGTCGCCACCAACGACGCGCATTTCGCCTCCCGTGAGGACGGAGAGGGGCAGCTCTACCTCTCGTGCATCGCCCAGAACCGAACCTACGCCGAGGCGGAAGCTGCTCATCACGGTAGCTTCGAAATGTTCCTCAAGTCGCCACGCGAGATGGGGCACGTTTTCCGCCACCAGCCTGACGCCCTCCGCGCCACCCTCGAGATCGCCGAGCGCTGCGCGATCAAGCTCAAGCTGGGCGTCCCGATGCTTCCCCACTTTCCTGCTCTCCCTGAGGGCGTGAGCGCCGCCGACTACTTCCGTCAGGTCGCGCGCGAGGGCCTCGACCGGCGCTTCACGGAGGGAAGAATCGAGAGCGTCAGGGGGCTTCGCTCCCCGACGTCTCCCACCATGGCCCCCGCAGCTCACGATGTTCGCTGGGAGGACGTGTCGCGCGCGGAAGGCAGCGACGACGCGGCGGCGCCTGGCGGGAGCGTGGAGCCCGGCAACGCCAACGTCGTCCCTCGCGAACGTAGTGAGCCCGGGGTCCAGGGCCCAGGCCCTGGCGAGGGGGCCGGGGGCGAGGAGCCCCCGTGCGTCGCGGGGGTCGGGGGTGCGCAGCCACCGAGCGAGATCGTTCGCAGCGACACGTACCGCGCATACCGGGCGCGGCTCGAGCTTGAGCTCGAGGTCATCGTCAAGATGGATTTCCCGGGGTACTTCCTGATCGTGTGGGACTTCATCCGGTTCGCGAAGGAGAAGGGCATCCCGGTGGGGCCTGGGCGCGGCTCGGGAGCCGGCTCAATCGTGGCGTACGCGATGCGGATCACCGACCTCGACCCGATCCCGTACAACCTGCTGTTCGAGCGCTTCCTCAACCCCGAGCGCGTCAGCATGCCCGACTTCGACATCGACTTCTGCATGGAGCGTCGCGACGAGGTCATCGCGTACGTGTCGCAGCGGTACGGCAAAGACAGCGTCGGGCAGATCGCGACCTTCCACGAACTCAAGGCCAAGAGCGCGGTCAAGGACGTCGCGCGGGCCATGGGCTTCCCCGCGATCGAAGCGCAGAAGATCGCCAACCTGATCCCCTTCAAAACGCCCGGGGTCACCTTCAGCGTCGGCGAGGCGCTGGTCGTCGAGCCCAAGCTGAAGGCTCTCCGCGACAGCGATCCGGCCGTGGCCGAGCTCCTCAAACAGGCGCAGGCGATCGAGGGGCTCACGCGTCACGCCGGCATGCACGCCGCCGGCGTCGTCCTCAGCGAAGGGCCGCTCTGGGACCACGTCCCGTGCTTCAAGAACGACGAGCTCCTCGTCACCCAGTATTCGATGAGCGACGTCGAGTCCGCCGGCCTCGTCAAGTTCGACTTCCTCGGGCTCAAGACGCTCACCGTCATCGACGTCGCCGTGCGCCTGGTCAACCAGCGTCCAGACCGCGCCAGGGGCTCTGCCCCCGGCACCCCCGCCAGGGCCTCGGCCCTGGACCCCGCGGCTCACGATGTTCGCGAGGAGAGCGGATCGCGTGCCGTGGATGGCCAGCGCCTCTCCGGCGAACGCAGTGAGCTGAAGGGTCCAGGGCCCAGGCCCTGGCCGGGAGGCGTCGGGGGGCTGGAAGCCCCTCGAGCGTTCGATCTCTCTGACATCCCGCTCGACGACCCGGCGACGTTCTTGCTGCTTCAGTCGGGGGAGACCACGGGCGTCTTCCAGCTCGAGTCGAACGGCATGCAGGAGCTCTTCAAGGGGCTAAAGCCAGACGCGTTCGAGGACATCATCGCGGCGGTGGCCCTGTACCGGCCGGGGCCGCTGGGCAGCGGCATGGTGAGCGATTTCGTCGACTGCAAGCACCACAGAAAGCCGATCGAGAAGATGCACCCGCTGGTCGACCAGCTCCTCGCGCCCACCTACGGCGTCATCGTCTACCAGGAGCAAGTCATGCAGGTCGCCCAGCACCTCGCCGGCTACACGCTCGGTGGCGCCGATCTTCTGCGCCGGGCCATGGGCAAGAAGAAGCCCGAGGAGATGGCCAAGCAGAAGGCCACCTTCGTCAGCGGCTCCGTCGCCAACGGCGTGAAGCAGGAGGACGCCGAGCGCATCTTCGCGCTTCTCGAGTTCTTCGCCGGCTACGGCTTCAACAAGAGCCACTCGGCGGCCTACGCCCTCCTCACCTACCAGACCGCGTACCTCAAGGCGCACTACCCGGTCGAGTTCCTCTGCGCGCGCATGACCGTCGACCGGAGCAAAACCGAGAAGGTCGTTCACGCCCTCGCCGAGGGTCGCGCCTGGGGCATCGACATCCTCCCACCCGAGATCAACGCCTCCCAGACCGACTTCGCCGTCGTCTACGGCAGCCCGTCAGAAAACGCCCGGCGCGCCCGGTTCAGCGATCCCCTCCACCCCAGGATCCGCTTTGGTCTGGGCGCCCTCCGCGGCGTTGGCGACGCTGCTCTCGCCGCCATCCTTGAAGCTCGCGCCGGAGGGCCGTTCGCCGACCTCTTCGACTTCGCGCAACGCGTCGACCCGCGCCGCGTCAACAAAAGCGTCTTCGAGGCCCTCGTTCAGTCGGGCGCCTTCGACGAGTCCCTCCGCGCTCGCGGCGTCACCCGCGCCCGCGCCTTCGCCGCCATCGACCGCGCCCTCGAACGCTCCCGCCGCGCCAGCAAGGCCCGCGAAAGCGGCCAGGCGTCGCTGCTCGAGATCTGAAAGCGTCAGGGGCTCCGCCCCCGACACCCCCGCCAGGGCCTGGGCCCTGGACCCCGCGGCTCACGATGTTCGCGGGGAACGAGTACGGCGTGCGGCTGTCCTAGGACACTCCAAGAAATCAAGAAACAAATCTTGACGGCGTGCGATTCAGGTCTCATGATGTTTCTCACCGGGGCGACGAACCCGGGAGAAAGCAGCCCACCATGAACATGAACACGACCGACCCCAAGTGCGTAGGCTATCCCCACTGCAACGGCTGGGCATCGCGCGAGCACGTCCCCTCTTGTTCGCTGTTCGTCCCCATCCCCGGGGGCTCCGTCAACGCCGTGGAGTGCCCCGACTGCAAGCAGAGCAATGGCGCCGTCAACCACGTCGTCGGGCACATCTTCGTCGGGTGGGGCCACGGGTGGCAGCCGTGCATCCACTGCAACGGCACCGGCAAGCGCGTCGTCGTGGAGCCCCACGTCCCGTCGAGGGATCTGGTGTTCATACCTCGCTGACGCCGCCCGCCGCTCCCATCCCGACCCCTCGGCCGCCCGGCCCTGGGGGCTTCGCCGACAGGAGATCCCAGACCATGAACAACGAGGACGCCGCCGCCATCGCCGAGGACGAGGCGGTCAACGGGATGGACGGGTGAGCCGCCCCAAGACTATCGACGCCGCCGCCCCCGTGGTCTCGCTTCGGGACGCCGCCGGGCTCACCCATGTCAACGGCGCGCGCTACCGCGTCAGCGCCGGCGCCGGTCCGCGCTTCGGCGACATCCCCGTCGAGGTCGCCCTCGTGACCCACGCCGCCGAGGACGGGCGCCCGCTCACGTGGGCCCCGACGAACAACGAGGCGACCCGCAGGGCCGCGATCGTGAGCCTGTGATCTGTCCGGCGTGTGGACAGTAACAGCTCTGTGTTCTGTGTTACGGTAGCGATCATGGCCTAGCAGGCATGAAATGGAGCGGTTCGTGGCACATAAGATTTTGAATAGCCTCCCAAAGCGCGTCGTGATCAGGGGTCAGTTGGACAGCACGACGTACGTCCCCGTGCGTGACCCGCTGGACTTCCTCCTCGCGTGCCTTCTCGGCAAGAGCTTCAAGTGGCCAAGCCTCACGTTCTACCGCCAGCGCGAATCCGACTCCATCGGTGGCATCGACTTCGAGCTCGTGCGCGGGCTTCCTGCGCGCGCGCACACGGGGCAGTGGTACTGGCCAGGCCAGTCGACGCGAGACGTCGACGGCTTCGACAGTCACGCGCCACGCTACGACAACGCACGCGACGCCGTTGTCGCTTCGCTGAAGCAACACTCAAGCCACGCGACGATCTGGACCAGAGCCGCGGTAGTGTATGCGGATTCACACCCCGCATCAATCATCGTTCGCAGCTTTTTCGACGATCTCGACAGCGTTCGACCAGGCACGGTTGAGGGGTGGTGGATCGACTGGATCCGCGCCCTTCGTGCGAACACCGCGACATACCTGTGGCAAGGCTCGGATGACCCGATGTCGATCGCTGGCTCCAGGCTACGAGGCCATCGGCCCGGTGGTGCGCCGCTGACGCCGGCCGTCGCAGACTCGGCTCGCGCGCGACGGGGCGCCCATCGAGCGCGCTATGCGCTGTGGCCTGGCATCGACAAAGAGCTCGGCGTTTACGCCCGATCGCGCATTGAAACGGCGACCGCGCAGAGTACCCACGACACCGAGCGGACGCCACGCGATCACGCGATTCAGGAACTCGGGAGCTTCAAGGCTGAGGCGGATGCCGCCGAGCGCACGTTCTTTAGCATCAGCAAGTCCAATCTTCTTCTGCGGCTTCTCTACCAAGGCGAAGCGCTGCGCACGCGCATGTGCCCGGATCACAAGGGTCGCTGGCAAGGTATCGACTTTGACGGGACCGGGTGCTCGCATGGCTGCCAGCTCACTGGCTGGATTGCTGAGCCTTCAGAGATCATCGTCACCGGCGAGATCAACGTGGCGCCGAGCGTCGTCTCCAGCACGGAGGAGTCATGAAAATCAAACCGTTCCGCGTCATCGTAGGCGCGGATGTCCTCTGCCTGGCCCTCACGTTCGTGGCCTTTTGCGCGGAGGCGATCCTCGTCATCAAAGAGCACGAGCCGATCGAGGAGCTGCGCGGCAGCGCGTCATCGCTACTCGCGATCGCGACGATTGTCGCGCTGGTGCGCGTCACCCGACGCGGCATGGCCGACCCCGCCGGCACCGAATGGACACGAGCTTGCTGGTGGTGGTTGGGTGGGGTTCTGCCCATGATCGCCGTCTTGGTGATGGCCTATTGTCTCCATCACGCACGCTGAGGAGACTCGCCAACATGAACGTGCCCGACTGGAAGTCACGCGCGGAGGCGTCGGAAGCACGCCTCGTCGAGGTGCTGAACGCGGCCAACCCGTGGCCGCTCTGGGACGTGCTCGCTCAGCTCGCCAACGCCGCAGACCACCTGCTCAAGGAACACGGCTGCGACGCCCATGGGCACGAGACGGTGCAACACTGCGCAGCAGAGGCAAGGCGCATCGTCGCCGTGATCAAGGCCGGCGGCGGCGTACCCATGGCAGGACACGCAGGACACGAGCTCGGAGGTCTTCTCGTGGCACGCGCAGACGCCGGCGCGGCCGCGGTGGTCGCTTGTGAGGCGCTCGCTCGCGCCCAGAGCCCGAAAGGTGGCTGGAAGGGCGAGCCAAGCCTCCGAGCACTCGCTGAAGCTGAAGCCAGATTCGCGGTCGCTCTTCGCGAGCTCGAAACCGTCCATGTCGCGATCCGTGCCATCTCGCCAAGGGACGCCACGCGGCACAACGAGCAGGTGGCCATCGTTGCGGCAAGAGGAGCGAGCGAATGAAGAACCACGGGGCCCTCAACCACATGGCCGCCGGAGAAGCGCCGGAAGTTCATGGAGGCCGACCAGGGAACCCGGGAGAAAATGATGATGGGCGCCCTCGGCTCGCTCCTCGACGACAAGGACCACAAGGTCCACGTAACTCGCGGCGAGCCAGGCGATTTCGACTGAGGACAGCATGTAAAAGCTTGCCGGTCGACGTCAGAGATTGTAGATTCTTCCTCTGCCAGTTGCGCGCCCCAAGCACGTCGAAGTGAAAGTCGAAGGGGCACCCGGGCAAGCGGGTGAATGTGCCTGAAGGGGCCGGACTCGAAAGGGTCCGGCCCTTTCCTCCATTTCAGCTCGCCGAAGGCCCTCTTCGCGAACATCGTGAGCCGCAGGGTCCAGGGCCGGTAGGCCCTGGCGCGGGGGTCGGGGGCGCGCAGCCCCCGAGCGGTCCGCTACCCGGCGACGATCTTGGCGTGGGTGAAGCCGAAGCGGAGAGCCTGGTCGACGCGGATCGTGCGTCCGTCGGGGCCGCAGACGGTCGGGCAGACGCGGGCGGGGACGATGGGCGCGCCGGGGTGGAAGGTGTAGACTACCTCGTGGAGGCGAAGGCGAGGCTCGGCGCCGTGCGGAGAGGCGCCGGTATCGTCGACGGGGCCCAGGAGGATGACGGTGAAGTCGACGCGGTCGCGGCCGGGGATGTTGCGCCGGCGAAGGAGCACGTCGGTCTCCCCCTCGCCCTTGGGATCGTCGAGCGTGACGAGCTCCCACGGCGGAAGGCTCGCCAGCGCAACCACCCCCAGGCGGCCCGCGATGGGCGCGGTGAAGCCCGCGCAGTCCTCCTCGATCGCCGGGTGCTCGTACGTCTCCCAGGTCGCGCCAAGGAGCGCGCGCTCGAGCGCCTCGGTGGACAGGATGTAGGTCGAGCCGGCCGCGCGCGGCCCCGCGGCCCTTTGCGTCAAGCAGCGCTCGAGGTGGCCAGGAAGGATCTGGCGGGTGGTGGCGAAGGCGAGGTGAACACGTTCGGTAGGGGTCATGGACCTACGACGCGTGAGCCGCACGAGATCTGACACCGGGATCGTACCAGGGGCTTCGCCCCCGGCACCCCCACCAGTGTCCCACCCCGGGATCCCCGACGGTGGGCCGTCGTCGAACCTCTACTTGATGATCAGTTCACGCTCTTCGCGGACTCGCTCGGGCAGTTCCAGGTTGAGCCGGACCTTGGCTTCTGTATTGGCCGATCTCGGCATCGTTACCTCTTCTGCGAAAGAGAGAGAGCCCGACGACGCACTTTCTTCGATGGCGAGAGCTTGGCGAGCTCCCACCATTCGCGCAGTTTCTCGTCTTTCTTGTCGCTCATTTATCCTCCGCAGGCGTTGAGGCTGCACACGCCGGCGCAGCACTCCAGGTCCGTCGTGCACCCCTCGAGCGGCGCACGGCATGCCTCGCATACACCCTGCTCGGAGCACAGGCCCGAGCAGCAGTACGCGTCCTGGCCGCACGCGCCTTCGTTCGCGAAACACGAACTCGGGCCAGCATCGATCACGCAGATGCCGTAGCCGGTCGCCTGGGGGTCGGTGGGGTCGCACTCCCACTCCGCCAGCGCTCCCTTGAGCACCATCTCGTGCGTCGGGGAATAGCACTTTGGCTGGCATCCAGCCGGACACGCGGGCACCACCATCCCTCCGCACGAAGGGGCCGGCGCCACGCAAGAGCTGGGAGAGTCGGCGCACTCCTGGTCCCCGATGTCCACCAGCGGGTTGCTGCACGCGGAAAGAAACACCAGAAGAACGGCAGCGAGATCTCTCACGCGATTTTTCATTTGCTCACGACTTCGGCTCATGTGTTTTTGAGCGGGAGAACGGCCGCGTCGATCTCCTCGGACGACAGGCCGCCGAAGTGGTTGAGCCATGCGCGGAAGCCGGTCTCGCTCCCGGGCCAGAAGGGGCTGGTGTCGTCCGACAGGGTCTCCACCGCGGCGCAGTTGGCGCAGAAGACCTCTGCGGTGCCGTTCTCCAGGTCGGCGGAGATCTGGCGCAAGCAGACGGCTACGGCCAGATCCGTGGGCCACTCGGGGGTCTCGTCCGTCGTCATCTGAACCCTTCTCTCGACCTCTTCCATCTCGTCCATCGTGTCCTCGGCTCCTTGAAGTCGCATGCGCCACGCGCGACGCGCATGAGGCTCTTCGCGCTTCGATCTTCGATCCGAACTTCGCTCGTGATGCTAAAAAAAGATAGTCCGAAAGACTTTCTTGATACGATCGAGCCTGCCCGTAACGGCGACCGGCGCCGGGATCCCTGCGAGCACGGGCGGGTTTCGGTAGTCCATCGCGGGGCGGAGCTCGTTCGCAGCAACGCAGGCCCGGCACGAAGAGCAGTCGCAGAAGTGGGCGTCGTCGACCGAAAGGGGGCCCAGGTGCATTCCCATCTCACACCGCGTGCAAGGCGCCGTGGTTCTTGCCGCCGCAGGAGCACTCGCACGTCGGCCCCTTCGAGGCGAGGCAGCGGGCGCCGCACGGATGATTCGCGGAGTACGTTCCGGCGACGGCCTGGACCATCATCGGGACCGCGCAGTGAGGGCAGACAAGGCTGAGCTGCCACTTGCCGTTCCACGCGGCCGCAAGGGGCGTCCGGGTACCGTCGAGCGCACCTCCGACGATCTGCCACGCGATGCGCTTGGCGGAGATGAGCTTGCCGACGCTTGTGCGCCTGGCCTCCACCGTGTCCGCGGCGTTGCAAGAGACCTGGACCGTTCGCTTGCAGCCCCTGCACTTGCCCAAGAAAGACCTGCTTGATTTTGCTGCCATGACAAGATGCTCCTATCACGAAATCGCGAGGATCGGGTAGACTCTACGGATGTTAACGAGTGCGACACGAAAGAAGAATCTTACTGGCCCAGCACTACAACCACCACCCCGAGCTCCAGATCAAGTACGGCCCGAAGATCTCCGTGCGCGTTGCCTGGTTTTCTCATCACGCCAACAAGATCACCGTATGACGACGAAGAAGTCACTGTCAGCTACAAAGCCGAAGCCTGGGCAGAAGGCATGGGTGAACGACATCCATGCCTTCTTGCGGGCATCGACGACGGCCTCGCAAGCGATGCTGGTCTGCCGTAGCCGGATCGCTGGCCCGCCCGCCTGAGAGGGCGTAGGATCGCGAGCATGATGCCGCTCCAGATGCCTCGCCCTCGCAAACCGAAGCCCAAGACGATCGTCACCCCTGCGCCAGCCCTTGCGGCGAAGGCGCCGGAGCCGATCATCCCGGTCGTGCAGACGTTCCTCGACGCGATGAAGGGGAAGATCTGGTGGCGCGGCGGGCTGATCGGCGCGACGTCGGCCAACTCTGCGCAGAAGGCTCCGTGCCGGCTGGTGATCGGTGGAAGCGGCGCCTGGGAGCTGGGCGCACCAGGAGTCGCGCAGGGGATGCGGCTGACCGAGCTCGCGTTCAAGACCGTGCAGGGGGCGACCGCCAACGTCGACGGATCGTTTTCCCAAGGCGGGATCCGGTACCGGCTCGACTCCTTCGGCGGCGTCATCGCGATCGTGCGGTCAGTGCCGGCGCCGGCGGCGGCTTCCGGTCGGTGAACCTCAGCCGGTTCCGTCGCCCGCGGCGGCGCTGTCGACCGTGACAGCAAAACGGCCCGGTCGCATCTCTGCGACCGGGCCGTTCGCCGTACCCCTTGGACCTCCCGTCTCTAGAGGCTACCCGAAGGGTCTTGCATGGCGTTCCCCGAAGCTATCGGGACTCCGTGCCGTTCTATTTGTGCCAACGAATCGTGGAGGCGCCGGGAGTCGAACCCGGGTCCGCAACTTTCTTGAAACCCCTTCGTTCACATGCTTATCCGCCGTATCCCCGGCGGCTGAGCTCACAGATTCGGCTGTGACCTATCTTCGCTGTTCATCTCGACCGATGCGCCGCGTAGCACGCGTATCGGTCCAGCCCTGGTAATTATGCCCTGCCCCGGTACAAGGACGATCTTCCGGCCGGACACTCGGTCAACCCGTCAGGTCGAAATCGAGGAGTGCGTTGTCGTTCGCGGTTGGTACGGCTCGATTGGTTGAGTCGGATCGAGCGCCGCCCACATGCAGAGGATTCTCAAAGAGCCACGTCGAAGCCGTGACGCCCCCGTTCTGTAAACGAAGCCATGCTGCCCGACGCGTCGCAATCGCTTCGTGACGGGCACGTGGAACCTAGGCTCATGCGAGAGGTGAGTCAAGGGCTACGAATAGACATTCACGAGAACTTGCAGTAACTGTCTGTCCATGCGTAGACCCGCCTTCAACCGAGCCCTCTTCACGCAGATTGCATGCTGCGCCGCCAACGCCCTGGCGATCGGCCTCCTCGCTGGCCATCACGTCTCGCCGGGGCCTGTCGACTCGATCGGAATCCGCGTCGTCGTTGCCGCCTCGTGGCTCACCCTGTTCTTCACCACTCTGGCATGGTCGAACGGGTGGCCGCCGTTCAAGAAAGGCGCCACGGGACCTTGCCCATAGAACACAGGAAAACAACTTTCTTGTGGGCAGCAGCTAGCAAACCCAGCGCGAAGCGCTATAGATGTTCGGGGCTCTGGACGAACAAGCCACCCCGCCGGGCGGGTTTCCGCCAAAAGCACCGGGATATGGCCCGGTGTCTCGGGCAACCGAGGCGTGGACGACCGAGCCCTTTGTGGGCAGCGGGCATTCTGTGGGCAAAGCCGCGCCACGGCGGATGCTCTCGTCGGCGAGCTTCCTCTCCCGTGCCACCTTGCCTTGTCGACCAAGCCTTCACTGCCTCCCACGCCCGACGAGGTCGTTGCTCGCACCATCTTCTCGCGCTACCTCGTCCTCCGGGACGAGTTCCGCGAAGGCGTGAATGGCCCGGGACCCGGCGGAGCGTGGCCCACCCAGCGGCTCTACCTCACCCATGGCGAGGCTGGCTGTGACCCAGATCGCCACGAGCTCATTCAGGAAGGGACTTCGCTCGAGTACGCCGTCGAGCTCTACGCCTCGATTTTCGCAAAGGCCGCGCTCGAGGTGGCCGTGAAGTCAGGGGCCGGCGTCGCACGCAGGCTCACCGACCACCCTGCATCGCGTCGGATTGCAAGGATCGGGATCGCCGCACGTCGCGAAGCCACTTCCAGCGTCCTCTTCGTCTCCTGCGTCCTCGCCCGCGTCCGCGGCCGATCCCGCGTCTTCGCCAGCGTCGGTGCTGGCGCCGACTCCTGCCCCCGCGTCCTCCTCCTTGCAGTCGACGCACTCCCCCGTGACGTCCAGGCAGCGCGAGCAGCATGCGCCTTCGTCGCTCACCTCGAGTCTTGGAACGTCCGCCCCCATGCGAATCGCGCCGGCGTCACAGAGGATCGTGGTGCCTCCGCCTCTGCACCCTGCCATGATTCCAAGAATCGACAGAGCTACCAGGACCATCAAATTCTTCATGAGATAATCTTAGGCACGGCAGCAGGAATTGCAATTGCCGCCGCCGAAGGATCGGGTAGCTCGTCGTGGCGACGCGCTGCTGCTAGTCTCGCGCGAATATCTCACCCAATGCTATCGCGTCAACCAAGATCGTGGGGCGCGTCTCTCGCGAGAGGTCTGGGTGTGCCTGCGCACCGAGTGATCTTGTGGAGCGGACGGTCTTGGCGGTATCTTTAGGCTCATGATCACTCTCCTCGACGCGTTTTTCAGGAACCCAACAGCCGCTGGAGCTTTCTTCGTCCTCGTCGCGGTCGTCGCGGTCGGGATGATCCGACTCACGGCAGCGGCCACGCGAGGCGCCATCGCCGTCGAGGGGATCCGGATCGACTGGTCCGACCAGGCGAAAAAGCAGGTCGCCGAGCACGTCGAGACGCGCGCCAAGATCGAGACCGTTCGGACCGAGTTCAGTGTGAAAATCGACGGGCTGCACAGCAAGGTCGACGGGGTGAGGCAGCAGGTCGAGTCCGGCACCCACACCGTGGTGAAATCGCTGGGCGAAGACGGCGAGGTCACCCGCACCTTGATCTCCGACCGCCGCCTCTCGGAGGCGACCGATGCGATGCGAGAGACGGCGACCATCGTCGCGGCCACCAGCCAGGTCGACCCCGAGGAGGCTCGACCTACCCGGTCTCGGACGGGGGCTGGGATTCGCGCGAGTCAGCAGTAGAGAGCCGCGTCGCCGCCGCGTCACGGATCGCGTCGAGCCGGAGGCGGATCCCCGACACCGCACACCGGATTCCGACTGCGAGCCCGGCTCCGCAGAAGGCAGCCCCCAGCGCGGCCCCCAAAATGACGAAGCCCACGCCTATCCACCCGCCCGTGCCGCCGGTGGGGTCTGCGCAGTCCTCGAACATGCCGCCATGGTCGCACCAAACAGGAGCCACGTCACCCCTCCAAGTACCGCCCGAACGGTATCCGGAGCCCCTGCCCAGACCGTCGCCAGGTCGGCAAGCGTCCCCGCAGGCAACACCACCGCCCCCACCTGCGCCCACCGCTCTGATCTCGAGATCCCGCTCCTCGCTCGTCTCCCCCACGCCTCAACCGCAAGCACGACAGACGCCGCCTGCGCCGTAAACAGCGGCCACGGCCACACCACGCACAGGCGATGCCCCTCCGTCGCAAGGGCCGTTGCCGCGACCATGAAGCTTGCGAGCACGCACATAACCCGAGAGCTCAAGAAGCTCGGGGGCTGCCCGCCCCCAAACCCTGGGCCAGGGCCTGGGCCCTCGGCCCCGCAGCTCACTGCGTTCGCGAGGGGAGCCTCCGGCGAAGCTGGCGGATCCATGGGCAGGACGTGCACCACGAGCGCGCCGGCGAGCCCCGGCCACACGACGAACAGAAAGACGCCTAGCGACACGTCATGCGGCCGCAGCGCCCGCACCAGGTAGAGCGCGAGACACGCCGTCGCCACGCGCGCATGCGGCTCGCACAGCGGCGCGCGCCGGGCGAGAAGCGGGCCCGCGAAGGCAGCGCTCAGGAGCGCGCAGAGCTCGAAGTGCGACGCGTTCACGGATCCTGGCCCGGCTCGGTGATCGTGGACTTCTCTCGGCGCCTGCCGCCAACCGTGACACCGGAAAGAGGCGAGCGGCCAGCGCCGCTGTCTCCGCTTCCGGCGAACGGATCGTGGTTCGGGCCATACGGTGGACCGTAGAAGCTTCGCGGAATCGGGCGACCGTCGGGCCGCATCCAACCAGCGCCACCATCGGTGGAAATCCACACCGGAGTGCGGGCGCGCCACCGTTGCGGTACGCCACGAAGCCATCCCCAGAAGAGTCGGAGCCATCGCGTACGCGGCGCGATGCGCGGCAACGAGCTCGTAGATCGGTAGGTGATCATGACGCGCGGATAGGGCTCCAGTACGGCGCTCTTCTTGCGGCGCGCGCGCCGAGTCGCTGACGAGACGAGATTGACGAAACAGCAGATAAGAACAAGAGCCCATGCGGTCAGGTCCATCTGCGGTAAAGCCTGCGATCGGGTCGACTCGATAGCGCACGAGCCGCACAGCTTCGCGATCTCGGCGCTCTCGCATCCGTAGCAATTCCATGCCTCATTGCAGCGCGGACACGTATGGGCGCGAGAGCTCATGGCTTTTCCTCAAAGAGGTGAGAGGTGAGAGGTGAATGGCTCAGGCTGCACACGAGGAGGAGCCTTCGACGACGCGAAACGGAAACGCGTTTCCACCAAGGCCAGCGGCGCAAGCATCTCGGTTTTCTTTGGCAAGGCACTGGCGCCGCTCGCGATTCTTGACCGTCTTGGCGCGCAAGCGAGCGAACATCCAGTTGTACCAGATGAGGGCGAGCTGCTGCCCGGCGCCCAGGTCGAGCGGTTCGGCGAGCTGCTCGGCCGGAAACGGGACACCTTCAGGCCGAACGATGTTGCAGTCGGGGCATGACGCGACCAGGTTGTCGTCGGCGTGCTTGCCCCCATCTCGGCGCGGCACAACGTGATCGACCTGGAACGTGTCCTTGGTGAGCACGCACCGACACCACGTGCAGTAGCCACGGCTCCGAATCACGAATGCGCAGCGATGCGCAGGGCCGAACCTGCGCAAGCTGCACCAGGTCGAAGACCGCGCCACGAACGATCTCGTGCGTGGCGGTCAGCTCTCGGTGTGGGGCGGCGGCGGCGGCGGGATGGGGCCGGGGAGAGTGTCGCTTGCCTGGTGGATCCCGCGCATCACACGCCAGACCTCGGTCATCATGTCGACGGCCTGCGCCTCGATCTCGTTGTCGCCGGCGTACCCGTCGGCCGCCAGGGCCATCAGGATCGAGACATCGGTCTCGGTCGTGTTCTCGTCGATGCTTCCGTCGAAGCCGGAGGCTTCGAGAGCGAGATTGGCGCGAGCGATCAGATCGGCGTTGAGCTTGGACATGCGACCTACGCTACTTCAGCCAGGCCGAGAAAGTCTAGAGAGAGCGACTGAATCTTCGTGGGTTCCCGGCCGCAGGCTGCCCCGGAGGCGGGCCCCGAGTTGTCGAAAACCTCACAATTCACGGGGCCGCGCCTCCGGCTGATCCGAGGGGGATTGTCCTAGGTCGTGTCCTAGGACAGCCATTACCCGCCTTCTTCCACAGCGCGATGTCCTTCCTGTACTTCTCGAGCTCCGCCGGGCGCCTCTTCTTCAGCTCCGCGAGTCGCGCGCGGAGCTTCCCCGCATAGACCTTGGTCTTGACCTTCGTGTGCACATCGATCTTCGTCATGGTGAACTCCTCCGATGCGAACATCGTGAGCTACAGGGTCCAGGGCCCAGGCCCTGGCGGGGTGCAGGGGCAGAGCCCCTGCGCGATCTTCACTCGGCGTCGGCGACGTGTCCCGGGAGAGACGGCGCGACGGGCGGCAGAGCGGGCTTCTTGGGGGCCTGGACGATCGCGAGAACCTCGCGAACGCTGGCCGGGAGCAAGGCGACCGCGCTGGCCTCGCCTGCGATCGCGCGCAGGAGAATGAGCGCGTCGTCGCGCTGCGGATCCTTGGGGGCGTTCGGCGTGGCGGCGCGAGCCGTCAGGAGCTTGACCATCTCCCGGATGCGACCGGGCCGCACCGGCGAGGGGGTGCCGGGAGTCACGCCGTTCATCGTCCGGGAGCGAGTGTGCCCCTTCTGCCCCTTGGCGGCGGCGAAGCGCTTCTCCAGCTCCACGTCCTGCTTGTCGTGGTCGCCCTTCTTGGCGACGTCGAGCGCGACCCGCTGGACGATCCTTCGGTCGTCGAGCGCCTTCAGCACGGTCGGACTGCACTTCAAGATAGAGATCAGCTTCTTCAGCCCGCCCCGGCTCTTGATGCCGACCCAGGCCATCACGTGCTCCTCGGGGGAGCCCTTCTCCATCAGACGATGAGCCGTCCAGGCGCGCGCCGAGGGCTTCCAGTCGAGGATCCTGGAGTTCTCGATGGCGACCGCCTCCTCGAGCTCGAGATCGGTCTCGAAGAGACGGCTGCGCGCCAGCATCTTGAGCGCCGGCGCGCCCTTCGCTTCGCGCCTCGCCCCCAGCGCGCGGTAGACCTTGGTCGTCTGCCGGCCCGTGACGACCGGAAGGAACTTCAGCCCGGACCACTGCCCGTACCCCTCCCCCTCGGGGAACGAGCAGTGAGCGTTCAGGTAGATGACCGGGCGCGCCTCCTCGGGACGGAAGCAGACAATCTTGGTCTCCTCGATCTCCTCGCAGGCGCGGACGTCGCGGAGCGCATCGATCCGGGCCGAGAGCTTCGGGAAGATGTCCTTCAGCCAGTCGATCCGATCCTCCTCCGTGACCCCCACGCCGTCGAGACCGATCACGAACAGCCGGAGGGGGTCCACCGCGTTGGACCCTGGCCCCGCACTCATTCCGTCTTTCTTGAGATCGCTGTACGACATCTTTTTCTCTTGCTCCTCGCTCTACCGTAAGGACGGGAGCTGAACTGTCAAGAAACTATTCTTGAGTGCGCCCGTTCGGGTCACTTTCTCACTTTGCTAGAAAATGTCAACATTCTCCTTAGGGGGCCCTAAGGAATATCGAGATCGATCAAGCTGCTGCGGACGACCGGCAAGCAGCGCGCGGTCAGGTACCCGAGCACGGCGGGCAAGGCGACTTGGTTGCCCGGCGTGAGGGTCTGCCTCTCGAGCTCCTCGGGCGCGAACCAACCGATGCCTTGGCCCTCCTTCGGCACGGGCACGCCACGAAGCGTCGCCAGGTAGAACGACACCGTCACGCCGGCCGAGTGGACGTGCCCCGACCAGATCGGGAGCTCCTCAACCTCGGCGTCAGCGCACTCGATCTCTTCTCCAAGCTCACGCCGGAGCGCTTCGCGCGGCTCCTCTTCAGGCTCGACCTTCCCGCCGGGAAACTCCCAGGCGAACGCGAACGTCTTGCCGGCGGGGCGCTGCGTCAAAAGAACTCGCCCCTCGTGCACTACCACTGCGCCTACGACGTCCGAGACATCCTTGGCGTACGCGCGCGCAACCTCGTCGCGAACGCGTTCAATCCGCCTGCGCCCAGGCGGGGTCGTTCCAAGCGACACGACCTCAAGGCATGCCGCGGAGACACTCGTCACAAACCAGTACACACGATCGCGGCCAGCGAATTTTTTCCGCGGGTTCCTGAGATCTCCGGCCATCTCGAGAACGTCACCCGGCACGACCACGCCAGGGCGCTCGTACCAGCCGCGCATCCCCTTGTTCCAGAAGCGGCGGGTAAGGCCGCCGGGGCTCCTACGATCCGGGGTCACCGTGGCGATCCACGTCGTCCTGGGCACCATGTCCAGCGCTGCCTGGTTCTCGAGGCAGCCGTCCTCGACCGCCAGGCGGACGAGCTCGAGACCGCTCGGGGGCTGCGCGCCCCCGACCCCCGCGCCAGGGCCTGAGCCCTGGACCCCGGGCTCACTGCGTTCGCTGGAGAGAGATTTTGCGCCCTCGGCCGCGCCGACTGCGCCGTCATCCGTCGCGGCGCCGTCGAGTACCTGTCCCGTTCCGTTGCAGTCGAGGCACTTCCGCCAGCCGTCGGAAGCGCGGCGCTTGCCGTCGTCGTCCATGACCCGGAGCTTCCCGAGGCCCCCGCACGCGCCGCACACGCTCTGCACCTCGGATGGCGCACTGTCGCGCGAGTAGTCAGCGGCATCGACGACCGCACAATCTTCAGTTGTCATCGTCTTTCGATCCTTCGAAGAACTTTTCCGCAAACGCCCAGTCCTGCTCGCTCATCCACGACACGTCCGGAAGCTTTCCTGAGAGCATCCACGCCTTGAGCGCGACCGCGGCCGTATCGAGGACGCGAAGGCTGCGCTCGTCGAGCTCCACCGCGGCCGTCTTGGTTGCCGCCGGGATCACGTGCGCACCATGGCGTAGCGCGAACCGCTCGCGAGCTGCGGGGCCGCGGAAGGCGCGGGGGCGTAGTCGTTGGCCGTTGCCGCGGAGGGCGACCACGAAACCAGACCGTTCGAAGCCGACGGGAGCTGGTAGGCCGAGCTGACACCCCCCAGCGCTCCGTGACTCGCCTGGCTCGAGAGCGATGTCGCGTCGACTGACACGCCGGGCGCCCGCCGCATGAGGAGCGCCAGGATCATGGTGAGGATCTGCTCGATCCGGACGAGGATCCCCTCCTGACGAGGGCTGAGGCCCGATGCAGCCTGCGACATGACCTGCGCCGGCGCGTAGCCGGGCATGACCTGCGCCGGCGCATAGCTGAGCGACTCCTGCTGCGCCGGGAGGGACGGCGCGTATCCGGGGGCCGCCATGTAGCGAGCCGCGTTTCCGCGAGCACGGAGCACCTGGGCGACCAGCGTGTCACACGCCTCCGCCTGCCGAGGCCCGAGGCGCTTCGCGCCGATGGCCAGGCGCGCGACCGCACGCCCCGCCAGGAGAGCCTTCTTCTCCGTCATCGTGGGGTCGAAGCACCCGGCCGTCGTGTGAGCGATCACCGCGTTGCGGGTGCGAACGTCGAGCGCGGGAACCTGGAGGAGCATCGGGCCCGTGGTCTGAAAGTCGTTCATGCCAGGATCCTCCTGCACGACCCGCGCCAACGCATCGCTTTCATCGAAACGAAGATTCTCAGAATCGAACACGGCTACATTCTCGCTTTGTTACGCTCTTCGTTACGCCGACTGTTACGAACACCGTAACCTACCCCGTAACATCTTGCGCGTTCGCGGGCAAGCGACTATGGTAGACATCATGGAGAGAGCAACCGCGAAGAAGCCCGCGCGCAAGCGCCAGGCAACGTCCGATTCGGCGAGCGAATCGCCGAAGGCGAGAAACTTGAGCGTCCCGAGGCACATGCTTCGGATGATCAACGAGCTCAGGGAGGCTTCTCCAGTCAGGACCGACGCGATGCGACCCGCGTGGCAGAACATCGCGGTAGAGGCGCTCCGTCTCGGGCTCCTCGAAATCGCGAGACGAGAAGGCGTGACCCTGACTCCTCGTCCCGAGAAGGGAGAGCTGTCATGAGCCTAGACCCCAACGAAGAGCCGGATCTCGCACCGTCCACGGTTCCGAGGAGAAAGGAACCACGCGTTGCGTCAACCCACCGCACCCTCGCCTGGCACGGAGCATCCCACGCGGGACGCATCCGGCAAGGAAACCAGGATCGTTTCGGCATCGATTCCGAGCGCCGGCTCTTCCTGGTCGCGGACGGGATGGGAGGACACACGGGAGGCGAGATCGCCGCCGAGATCGCGGTGGAGACCATCGCCAGAGAGATCGCCAAGCGGCCCCTGGCCGGGAACGCGGAGCGTGACGCCTACCGCGTTCGCGACGCCATCAACGTTGCGAATGACGAGATTTGCAAGGCCGCGAGGCTGGACAAGAAAATCGACAAGATGGGCACGACGGTCGTCTGCCTGCTTGTTTGCCAGGACGGCGCTGTCGTGGCTCACCTGGGAGACAGCCGCGTTTACCATGTCCGCGACGGCAACCTTCGTCTCGTCACGAAGGACCACAGCCTCTTCAACGAGCTGGTCAGCCAGGGCAAGCTGGAAGAGAGAGACAGGAAGGACTTTCTGTTTAGCCACGTGATCTCCAAGGCGCTAGGCACCGGCACACGGTCTGCCTACGCCGATGTAGCGATCTTTGATCTCCAGCCTGGCGATCAAGTTCTTCTTTGCTCCGACGGGCTCCACGGTCCCCTTTCGGACGACGAGATCCTCGAGCTCCTCATGTTCACGCCGGATGCTACCTCGGCCGCAGAAGGTCTCGTCGACGCCGCAAACGCCGCCGGCGGGCCGGACAACGTCACGGCCGTCGTCGTTCGGTTCGAGTAGGCGCCGACGTGAACGCGACGAGCGTCCTGCGAATCGAGCTCCGAAGGATCTCGTTTGTCGATGACAACGCGCGCGGACGTTGCATGACGAGGACGTAACATGAAAAACACGCTCGTCGAGCTCTTCAGGTCAGAGTCGAATACGATCGCCGACGCGCTCGAGCGCGTCATGGAGAACTACAGCTCGCGAAAGAACGCCGCGATTGCTCTCCAGGTCCCCGAAGCCCTCTTGCAGAAGGGCACTTCACGAAGCAGCTCTTTGCGCATGACGAAAGCTGCCCTGGCCACCATCGGGCGCCTGACGGGACTCGACACGAGCCGGATGGGAGGCTGACATGAAACAAGCGGAAGCCGCCTGCGAGCGTACGGATTCCAGGTCCGTGGCGCTGCTGAAGGATATCATGCCAACGATCGAGATCTGCCCATGTGTCCACTGCGAAGAGGACGCACGGAAGAGTTGCGCCTTTAGCATCGTCCAGTGGAGGTCGGATGGCGCTTACTGGGCTCCGTGGCGACGCAACGCAAGCGGCCCGAGCATGGCCGACGGGTTCTACGCTGAGCGGGCCGACGCGCACGCGTTCGGGCCCCAGCACTGCGCGAGGATCGGGCACGTCTACTTCGTTGTGACCGCGCTTTCTCCAGAGGAGAACGCGAATGTGATCGCGTCGCTCAAGCTACACGCCAAAAACAAGGATCAGAAAAAGGGTCAACAATGAACGCACTTCTTCAGCGCTTCAGCCGGCCGAAAGTCTTCCTGGTCGTTGTCCACTGCCTGGAGGCGCGACAGGCCCAGGAGGCCGTTCACGTCGCCATGACGAACGGAGCGGACGGGGTCTTTCTGATCTCGCATGGTGATCTCTCCAGCGACCACGTCGTGCAGCTCGCAGACGGCGCGGTGCGCGCCGGCGTATCTTTCGTCGGCGTGAACCTGCTGGGCCTCACCGCGCTCGAGTCTCTTGGCGCCATCGGGAGCTCTCTCGTGCACGGCCTCTGGTGTGACGATGCGGTCGTGAGGGACCATGACAGGCTACACACCCTTCTCCACGCCTCCGAGTTTCGCCGCTTGCGCCAGGACTTCGCCTGGGACGGCCTCTACTTCGGCGGCATCGCGTTCAAGGGCGGCCGCGGGGTGCCCCACGAGGCGCTGGGTGCCACCGCCAGGCTCGCTCGCGACTCGGGCGTCGACATCGTCACCACCAGTGGACCGCGCACCGGGGCGCCTCCGACGCGCGCCAAGATCGCCGCCATGCGCGAGGCCCTTGGCCCCGACGCGCCCCTCGCCATCGCGTCGGGCGTAGGTCCGGAAAACGTGGCCCTGTTCCTCGACCTCACGGACGTCTTCATCATCGCGTCCAGCCTCGAGACGGCCCACGGCATTCTCGACGCGTCTCGCGTCCGCGCCACGGCTGACGCGATCCACGGGATCGAGAGCCGCGCCAGGGGCTCTGCCACCGCCAGGGCCTGAGCCCTCGACCCTTCAGCTCACTGCCGTTCGCGAGGAAGACATGAATCGAGACCAAAGAAGACGAGAAGAGTCCCGCCGGCGACGCACAAGCGCCGAGTTGAACCTCCAGGAGAGGCTGATTCAGGCGGTACGCCGGCCGCCATCGACAGACTGGAGCGTCGAGGTAGAAGAGACCGGCGAGCTGCCGCAGGGCGACAACAATGCCGTTCTCAAGTGGATGAACGACCGAAGAGTGGCCATCGACCAAGGAACAGCCATGTTCGTCGAGCACCACGACACCTCACGGCATGCCCTCGTGGTGCTCGAGAGCGAGATCGGCTCCAATAAAAAGCTCACGTTTTTTGCAAGGGACATCTCGGCTCTCGCCCGCGAGCTGCGCGGAAAGCAAGGAATGGCGATCACGGTCGCGGCACTCAGCGGCAGACTCGTGATGGTCCTTGCGCCGCACGGCTGCACGCCCGTCATCGCCTCTCGCGAAAGAGGATTCTCCGTCACGCCGGCCTGCTCCACGCTCCCGAAGGAGCCTTCATGAAGATCTTCGACGGCTTTCTCTACTTCCTTTCCGGCGTCATCTTCCTTGCCGCGGTCACCTACGCGGCCTACCGGAAAATGCACTGTCGATCCAAGCGGCAGGTGAGGCTCCTCCGCGCCGTGCGCATCGACCTCGACGAGGCACGCGCGGCTCTCACTCACCTGTCGGCTCCGTGCAGGCCATGGGCGAGCGCTGCGTCCGAGCGCATGGCGATCTTCAGCGCCATGGACGACGACGAGGTCCTCACGCGCTCAGGCATCGCCGCACTCATCGAGCATGTCGCCTCTATGTTCAGCATCCTCGACAGGGGCATGACCTCTCTGTCCGATGCAATGTCGGAAGACGATCTTGCTACCATGGCCAGGTTCGCCACCATCGTGACGCGCCTCACCTTCAACGCTCAGACGCTCCACCGCACCTTCTTCGCCCTCCAGCGCGAGATGCGCGAAGAGCCCGCGAAGTCGTGAACCCGCCAGGGGCTCTGCCCCCGGCACCTCCGCCAGGGCCAGGGCCCTGGACCCCGCGGCTCACGGCGTTCGCGGAGAACAATCATGAGCTGGCCGAGTTGCGTCTCGCGGCGTATCGCGGATCTTGCCCTCCGCGAGGAGCTCTGCACGGACCTTCCGCCCGGCCTCGTTGATCGTGAAGACGCGAGCGCGTAGCGTCCCGAGCTCGTAGGCAGCAAGCTGGCGCGCCGCGAAGCCTTCCGGCGTGCCGCCCCATTCGATCAGCGCAAAGGGGCGGACATGAACCCCCATGTGCTCACCGCGAGGAATTCGCACCGACGCGTCTGGATGCGATCGCCACGAAGCGTCAAGAAGATCTCGCTCCAGCAGGGTGAGAACGTCGGGACTCGTGAAGTCAGCCTTCGGCCGTGTGAACATCAGTGCACGTTACAACGTTCGCGAGAAAGACGCGAGCGCCCAGCGCCGAAAAGCGCGCGCTGTGGTAGTCTCCGAGTCGAGGAGATGCCATGCACACCATCGAAGAAAACAAAAATCCAAGCATCGACGCACAGATCAAGGACTGGGAAGAGGTCGCCCAGCGCGCCAAGGAGAAGATCTCGACGCTGCGCACGCTGCGCGATCGGTTCCCCGATGCCGAGATCGTCGCCTCGCACTACTTCACCCCGGGCCCCAGGTACGTCTCCAAGGCAGCTCACGAGGTCGTCACCCACTACGATCCGACCCGACGGTACCAAGCAGGCGTGAGCGGCACCTACTCCATCGGGTGCCTGTATCTCGAGACCGAGGGCGGTGGGCGGATCTACTCGGGCCGCCCCGTCGACGTCGTCGAGGGCTTCGCGAGGTTCCAGGCGCCTGGCTACCGCGGGACGCTCACTGACGCCATGCGGTCGACCACGAAGGCCGCCGAGGAGGCGGTCGCGATCGAGCTGAAGAAGGAGGCGGAGGAGAATGCCCGAACGGCCGCGGAGAAGGAGCGGGAGAACGCGCAGTGCGTCAGACTCATCGAGTCGCTCGCCGTCGGGCAATCCAGCACCTAGCCAAGGAGCCGGCGGGCAGATGCCTGCCGCATGCCGCAGTGGCCGTCGGACGGTAGCAAGAAAACTTTCTTGACAATTCTCCGTCCAGGCCCAAGATGGTGCTCATGAAGCGAGCCACCACGAAGCGATCCCTCCCACCTCCCCACGCAACGCAGATCGCCTGCCTCGTGGCCACCAAGGCGCACGAGGCGGCCAAGGCCAAGGTCATCCTCGAGATCGCCAAGCGCGGCGAGTCGGCGCGCGACGCGATCGAAGCCGAGGTAGACCTCTGGGTTCTCTTCGGCGTGCACATCGCGACCGAGAAGGTGATGGTCGCGTGGTGCCTCGAGCACATGAAGGCGTATCGGCCCGACTACGCGGCGGTCCTGTCCGGGCTCTCCAGGGTCGCGTTTGCAGACCCGAACAAATGGGCGGAGCTCGTCCGCATCAGCGCCGGGCTCGCGGCATGACGCAGTCATGAGGCTTCTGTGAGAAGGGCCACCGACTACCCACTGTAACCTTGCTGGCGAGACGCGCATCATGCCCGACGGCCCCCGAGGTCGCCGGGCTCGGGCGCGTGAGGCACCCCATGACGACGAATACGACCGAGACGATCCCGCCGCCCCCTCCGACCCTCCGTGCTACTCGCCCCGGAGAAGAAGGCGCCGCAAAGCGCGCTACCCAGAGCTCGCCTCCGCCGCCGGTCTGCATCCTCTGGCCGAAGGAGCGCTAGGGGCTAGGGGCACCTGTGCCCGGTTGCTCAAGAAAACTTTCTTGACGAATTGGCAGAGTCGCCCTACGCTGGTTGACGTCGCAGCCGCACGAGGAGGCCAGCATGCTCGATGGCGAAGTGGACGCTCTTCGGGAAAAGAAGACAGCGTCGCCCACGCGAGAACACTTCCGCGGCGTCCTCTGGCGACGCGACCCCGTCAGCGTGCCCGAAGGCGAGCTTCATCGCTACACCGTCGTCGGCATGCTGGTGACGGATCGGCCCCTTCGCGTTTGCTCTGACGAGACCGCGATTGACGGCACGGTTACAGGCGTCGCTGAAGCGCTTGAGGGTGCCCGCCACGTGAGGCCGCGTGACCTCCTGGGCGATGCTAACAGCGTCCTCATGTCGCTCGATACGTCATGGCCGCACCTGCCGCCGGTTGGCTGATGGTTGACCTGGCCTTGCGTCAAGAAGTTAATCTTTACAAAACCTTCGGCTGTGCTCAAGATGGCTGGATGGTCTCAAGAGAGAGCGCGATCCGCGTCACATGGAAGAGCTCGCCCGAGGACCCCTCGGACTTCACCCCGCAGACGCCGGCCATCTGGCGCGGGAGGTACTCCACCCTCGCCACGCTCCAGAGGCCAAAAATCGCGCTCACGAACGATCCGCTCTACGTGGCGATGTCGGCGCTCCGGGAGATCGCCGTCCTTGCCCAGGCGGCCGGTCGCGAAGACGCGGTCTCCGTCGCCCTGCGATCCTTCAAGGATCTGAAGCGCGTTGGAGCCAACGCATCCGTCGATTCCAAGAGGGCACGATGAAACGCAAAGACGCGTTGAGCGCGATGGTGTTCGCGGGGTACCACGACGACCACCGCGGCTGGGCGCGACTGTTCGTCGAGAACAGAATCGCAAAAGACAAGGCCGAGCAGGCTTTCCGGGATGGCGCACGCGCAAGAGCGAAGGGGATCGGCTGCGGCTGTTACGAGTGCAAGGAAGCCGAAAAAGCGAAGCTCCAGGCCATTGCCGCGCCCGTTGGCGCGACTATGGCACCCGCCGAAGAGGCCGAGGCTCGGCCTCCCGCAGGAGGTGCGCTTCTTGCGCTCATGGCTGCTCGGCAAGCAGAAAAAGAAGAGAGCGGCGAGGCTGATCGTTTTCGTGAATCCCATGAGATCTCTGGCTCGACGAAGCCTGCCGTGATGCCCGTGGATTTGCAGGAGCTGAAGGCCATCGTCGCCAAGCTCTGGCCTGACACCGCAAAGAAACGAAGCGTGCCCGACGGAAAGGTCGAGGTGTGGGCGCTGCCGCATGGCGCACTGCACGGAACCTGCGCTCGCGGAGACGGGCCACCGTACGCGCTACGCGATGCCATGGGGGATCTCGCGTGCCTCATCGATCTGGAAGCGACAAGCCCGAAGGCCCCGCCCGTCATCGCTTGGCGCAAGCGCTTGCATGTCCACCGATCCCAAAGGCCCAAGGGCGTCGTCGCGGTCGCAGAAGGCCAGGCGCGGCAATGAAGCGCACCGAAGAATGTCCGTCGTGCGGCTCGACCTCGCCGCGCGCGCTGATCGGAAAATCGCCGCAGTGTCAGAACGCCGCTGGATGCCGCGCTCGTGCGCGCAAGCGCGAGGCTGCGCGGGTTCGCATGCTGGGGCTCTTCTACGGTCGCGTCACCCAGATGATGGACAAGCGCTGTGGAGGGGTTCACCGGCCAGCGCTCATCGCTGGCATTCACAGGCTCGGGAGACAACGAGCCGACGAGCTCACAAGAGACAAGCGGCGCGCGGAAGACTATGCAAAAGAAGAGGAAGGATTTCCACCTCTCAACGCCGCGAGTCCGTCATGAAGAGGGACCTCCGCACCACCATCCTCGTCGAACCGGCTCCTGCGCCCACCGCGCCACCTTCTGCGTGGGAGGCAATGACGAGCCCTCTGCCACTCCAGATCCCTCTCTTTCGCCTGGTTCGCACCGGCTCCAGGTACGCCGTTCATCGCGAGGGCGATGCCCGGCCTGGAGCATGGATCCCCGACGACGCCGCCCTCCAAGAAGGATGGTCGGAGGTCTTTCCCGAAGACGAGGCGCGCTCGCTCCTGCCCCTTCTCCGCAGCCGCGCCATGCCCGGCCGCACCGGCGCGTCCCCTACGTCTGCTGACGGCAAGCTGATCGAGCGCGCCCGCCAGTGCCTGGGGTTCCGCACCGTGGCCGAGCTCGCCGTCCACCTCGAGATCCACGAGAGCGTTCTCTCGCGCGCTCGCCACGGCACGCTCCCCCCCGCTCACCGCAAGACGCTCGAGAAGATCGTGAAGAGCAAGAGCGCCAGGGGCTCCGCCCCCGGCACCCCCGCCAGGGCCTAGGCCCTCCCTGGACCCGCAGCTCACGATGTTCGCGCCAAAAGCGCGCTGGCGCAGCAGTCAGCGCGAAGAACCGGCACGCACATCGGTCATCAAGAAAATAATCTTGACAAGCTGAACGACGGGCCTAAGCTGGGCAAGCCATGCACAAGGTTGTCTACCACTCCCGCTTCGGCCTCTTCAACCTCTCCCAGGCGGCCCTTCGACGCCTTCATGCCGAGGGCGTACAAGGTATCGTCATCGACGATTCTACGTTTTACGCGGACGATATCTGTCGTCACGATCCGCGCCTTGTTGCTGTCGTTGAGGAGATGGGAGAACGCGCTGGAAGCGATCTCAAGATCGCCCAAACCTCCTACCCCGCCTACCAGATCCACGTGAACGACGGGAAGGAGAAGGTCTGTCACGCCCAGGCTCAAGGAGAGTGGATCTTTATTCTCGCTTCGGAAGAAGCTGCGGCGGCAGACGCTAAACTCCGACACGACCTCGCCGAGGCGAATAAAGAGATCTGCGCGCTGCGCGCTGAAAACGAGGCTCTGAAGGCGGCAAGGCAATGAGCCCGAAAACAAAAAGCCAACGCGCTACAGGCAAGGCATGTGGCGAACGTGAGCATTCGCAAAAGCTGATGAGCTGCGCCGATAAGGAGACGCCGTGTCGAATTACGATGGGATTGCAAAGTGGATGCTGATCGCCAGTCTCAGGGGCATCCTCTTCTGGCCGAAGAAAAAGCTGTCGAGCCTTCTGGGTGGCCCGATGGGTTTCCTGGACGCCCAGCAGTGCGCTGCGCTCGCGCGATGGCCAGGGATTCGACGCGTGGAGCCCGTGGGCGAAAAGGAGGTCCTTGTCGTCGTCGACGGCGGCTACGACGGCAAGCGCGGGTCCATCGACGTCGAGGTGCTGTACGCTCCGCTGGCAAGGCTCGTCGTTCTCCGCGAGCAGCACATCTTCGACAACGCCCACGTAGCGCTCCAGAAGCGCGCCAGCGCGAACCACTGGCCCTGGGACGAGAAGGCCATCCACGCAACGGCCGCGAGTTACGGGTGCGTCTTCGCCCGTGGCGGTGTGTCGGTCAGCGCAGAGGGCCAGCCTGACGCCGGCACGATCGCCGAGGCCGCTCTGCGCGTGGCAAGCGCCTGTCGGGCGATCGCTGGCCTGGCCGGCTGAAAGAAGAATCAATCGTGCGGATCTCTCTGACGCCAGGTGCCCCTCAGACGAACTTCACGCTCGGGGCAATGCACGGCACGATGGACGTCCTCGACTTCGTGCGGAAGTACCTTGGAGGTGGAACGGGGATTTGCCTCGACCCACATGCCCCCGTGACGTGCTTCTTGCTCGGGGTCACGCTTTCGGGAGGGGACACTCTCGCCGTGGCAGCCTCGATGCTCGACGCCGAAAGGCTCGCCAAACCGCGACGGCCCGATCGCGTGCGAGCTCCACGGGGGCGAAAGGCAAGATTGGCGACTGACGCCGGAACGATCGCCGCTCTGCCCGTAGCGAGCTCACGCCAGGCGATCGTCACGAAGACGAAGGCGTCAAGAAAACTATCTTGACAACCTTGGGCAGCGGGCCCATTCTGTAGCCCATGGACATCAAGGCCATCAGGAACGCCGCCAGCCACGTGACCCTCGTCACCATCGTCGATCCGGTCACGCGTGAGCTGTACGGGACAGCGAAATCCGCGCTGGACGAGACGGCGACGCTTCGCCGCGTGTCCCTCTTCTACAGGGGGACGGGCCGGTACGTCCTGACCCAGGAAGAGCGCGACGTGTCGCTGGGCGTCCTCCGCGCTCGCTTCGCGGCTCGCTACGAGGCCGCATAACACTACACTGCACGTAGCACGCAGCACAGAGGAGATTCGACCATGATCCGAGGCGTATGCCACACCGGCCCGGTGCGCGAGCGAACCCTTACCGCGGCTCACCGAAAAGCAAAGCTGCCGGCGTGGGTGACCACCGATCTATGCGACGCGGTGCTGTCTGTGAATCCGGCGATGGCCGTCAAGGAGTCCGCGACCGCACACCGTGCCGCTGGGAGGATCACCGATGCGTCGATGCTGGAAAGCGAGGCGCGTGCGTTCGGCGTGCTTCCGCGAGCGAACGGCGAGGGGTGGGCAACCACCGAGGCGACCACGCGCGAGATGGCCGCCGCGCGCCTGGCCAAAAACGGACATGAGCCCGCAAAAGAGACCCCGTCGGAAGCCTACGGCGAAGCGCTCAAAGGATTCCAGAAGAGGCTCGATGATGACGCAAGCGCTCTCGCTAAACGCTATCGCGAGCAGGTCATGGTACCTGCGTGCCGCAAGCACAGGTTAGGCTTCGCCGTCATCCAGGGAGACTTCTGGTTCTACCCAAAGTCGACCGGCTACGATCTGCACGACAATCTAGGACGCAACGTCTCAAGCTCTGAGTACATCGAGTTCTCGGGCTACAGCAAAGCTGCGCAGGCTACGCTGAAGCCCATCCTCGACATGCTCAACACGAACGCGCAATACAACCAGTGCTTCGGGTATCTGATCGAGGACATCGAGCCATGAACACACGCACCAGGATCACCCTCAGCCCGACCGAGATCGCCCACCACGCCGCAGGCGGGCCCCTTCGCGATCGCGTGCGAGAATCCGCCCGACGGGCAGCGGCCGAGATCGGCGCCATGCCCAACGAGCTCATCGAGCTCCTCGCCCCGGGCGAAAGCCAGACCGACGGCTTCGCGCCCGCCCCCGGCCTCCTCCTCGAGACCCTCAGGCCCGCGTCGTGACGATCTGGGAAGCTCTTTCGCCTTACAAGATCCCAGCGGAGCAGGTACGTCCGTTTCTTTTTCTGCTGATCCGCTCCGAGAGCAAAAAGGCCGAGGCGTCCAGTCCAGAAAATGTCGAATTTTGGCAAACCATGCGATCGAAGCACTCCTCTGGAGCGGCCCTCTCTGACGTAGAGGTCGACACGATCTCAGAAAAAATTCGCTCTGGAGACTACAACAAGAACATTCGGGCATGGGGTGGCAGAATCCCGCCGTCAGCCTGATCCGCCCACGAGAAAGCGAAGCAACGAAACCATGGAAAAAAATCTCTATCTCTTCGTCTGGCAGAACGTCCTCTGCGATCACTCCGCCGGAGTCATGTTCGCGCTGGCCCATGATGCCAACGAGGCCCGCGAGCTCCTCCGGCCCGGATGGAGGGATCGCAAGATCTTCCTCTCCGTCCGTCCGCCGGCTGGCGTCAAGCTCCCCGCTCGCGACTCGAGCGACATCGAGCTCGACAAGGACCCGGAGATCGTCACCGAGCCCAAGGGCTTCTCTGTTTCGGGCGGCGGCTGACCATGGCAGCGCGCACGCTGTCGCCCCTCGACCAGGCCATCCGCGGGCTTCACGCCCTCGGATGCGGCGACAGGGACAACTACGCCAGGCTCGCCCAGTTTGCCCGAACTGGCCGAGCAGGTCTCACGGTCACTCCAGCTCCTGGAAGCCCATGTCACGGGTGCGCATGCTCTGCGATGTGCTCGGGCGTGCCCGACGACACGCGCAGGTGCTGTCCGTGGTGTGGGTGCCCGACCTGCGGGCCGAAGCTGCCGGTCAAGGCTCCCGTCGAGATTCTCCGGGCGGCCCTCCGAGACTACGAAGAGGCAGCGACCGACGCCTACATCGCCTACCGCCCCTACGAACCTGGTGCAGGCGACATCTTTCGCCGCTACCTCGCCCTTCGGCGGTGCTGCGACTCGCTCCTGCACGTCCTCGCTGGCGCGAACGACGTAAGCGTCGAGGAGCGGGACAGCGTCGCGGCCGAAGTGAAGCGAGCCTCCGCCTACTGGTCGATCCCGGACAGCGAAGCAACGGCGCTTCGCGACGACATCCTCCTCCGCCTCTGCGACGAGCCAAGCCAGATCCCGGCGCGAGCATTCAAGTTCAGATGGACCTGGCGTCCAGAGCGAGGCGAGACCATCGAAAGCGGCGAGCCGGAGGGCGGCTGCAACTGCAAAAAGTGCTGCCCGGAGGAAGGGCGATGAATACGACCGAGGCCAGAGTCGCCGCGAACGAGGCTGCGCCGCAAGCGAATCCGGACGCCAAGACGTGCTGCGAGTGCAACGGTTCCGTGCTCGCGCTCGACCATTCCACCTGCGGGCACTGCAAGAACGCTGGCGTATGCCCGTGCTCCTGGACCGTCGACGAAGCAAGCGCAGATCGCCTACTGGACAAGATCGGCGTCTCAAAAGACGCCGCGAAGGACCCCGAGTCGTGGATCCGCGAGCTCGCAGGGCGCCTCCCGGCGTCGTTTCCCGAAGACGCGCTGGCCATCAACGTCTACCTCTCGATGGGACGCCTCACCTACGTGAAGCTGAGCGGATCATGCCTTGCTCGCGCGGCAAGCGCAGCCGCCATCCGTGAGGTGCGCTTGAACATGAAGCGCTGCGGGATGACGCGATACGGCAACAAGTATCCAGAGCGCTGGATTCGCGAGCTCGCGCTCCGTGTCACCGAAGCGCTCTCCGACGACGCGCGGACGAGCGAGGTCAGCCTGATGATGGGCAGGATCGTCCTCATCGAGCTCTGCTCATCGTGAAGTGCGCGTGCGGGGCGACGTCTGCGCCGGAACGCGAAGGGTGGTGCGGCACCAAGCACACTTCGAGCAACGAGCTACGTTCGCCAGAAATCGGAATTGTACAGTGGAAAAAGCCACTGCCGAGGATCGTCGTCTGGCGCGGGTACCTGACGCAGCACATTCGGGTGACGCTCGAGCGAACCGGCGACACGGACGCGCTCGCCGCCTGGGTGTGGACGCCTGGCAGCATGAAGCAGCCAAGCGGGCACCTGCTCGACCGAAGTGAGTGGGCGCGGGCAGCAGGGCCGCTGGCTGGCGAGATCCTTGCCGCCTACCAGCGTCTCGAGCACCCGATCGGCCAAGAAAGGCTTCCTGGAGCGCATCAGGCAGGGTAAGCTCGGCTCCTACTACTCCAAGGAGACGACGATGGCGATCGCGATCACGACGAAGCGCACCGGACCAACGGGCCGCAGCATGATGTCCAAGATCACGGCGAAGGCCGGCGACCTGAAGAGCCTCACCATGAACCTCCCCGGAGGAACAGGGAGCCTCTCGACGGTTCGGGCCAGAGGCGAAACGAGGATGAGCGGGCGGGACGAGGACGACCACGCAGCCGTCGCCGTGGCTCTGGCCAAGCAGCTTGGGTGGACCGGCCAGCTTCTGCGCGCCGGGCTCCCGCATGGCGAGTACGTCTTCGTCGTCGTCGAGAACCTCGACAAGTGCGACGCGATCCCCATCGTCTGAGGCTCGGATCTCTTCGCATGCCTCGCCCGCTGCGGGCTCCAGCCATGGCCCGGGGCGCCGGAGCGGGCGCCACCCACCCAAGCCTCTGGATCGCCACCCATGATCAACCGATACCCCGGCAAATGCGCCACCTGCGGCGCCCGCGTCGGCGCCGAAGAGGGAAGCTACAGCCCAGAAGATCGCAAGATCTTCTGCAAAAAGCACAACCCTGCCGCGACAGCCGTCAAGGCGATCAGCGTCCGGTTCATCGGCGTCGAAGTGGCCTTTGCGCCGGTGGGGTTCCTAGGCAGCGAGGCGTTCGCGGCGTACCAGGCTGCGTGCGGGGGGTGTCGGTACGACAAGAACACCCGGAGCCAGAGGGCCAAGCCGAAGGATGCGGCGGCCACGATCGCGAATCTGGAAAAGGCAGGGTTCGAGGTCGATGCGCCGGCGGACGTGATCGAAAAAATGGAGGCCGCCGCCGACGCTCCCGCGGTGAAGGACGTGATCCTGGTGCGCATGGTCGGGGGCGAGGTCTCGATCGCCCCTGCGGCACACCTCGACGACACGTTCGTCGCGTACCAGAACGCGTGCAGCGGGTCTCGGTACGACAGGGAGACCGCGAGCCAGCGGAGCGGCGTCGACCTCGCGCCGGAGATCCTCCTGCGCCTCACGAAATCGGGATTCGCGATCGACGTGGACCCCGAGGTGGCCACGCGACTCGAGGCGCGAGCGAAAGAGCGCGCTCTGAACATCGTCGGCGCAGAAAGACGCGCGGACGAGGTCGACGCGATTCTGAAAAAGCGAGGACTCGGCCTGTTCCAGTATCAGCGGGAGGGATCGGCGTGGCTCGCGAGTCGTCAAGGCGGGCTCCTCGCCGACGACATGGGGCTCGGCAAGACGATCCAAATCCTCACCATGCTTCCCGACAACGCCTCTGTCGTCGTGGTGTGTCCTGCCGTCGCAAAGGGCGTATGGCAGCGAGAGACCAAGCGATGGCGCCCTGACCTTCACGTGACTGTGCTGGAAGGAGAAGGCAGCTTCCGCTGGCCTGGAGCCAACGAGATCGTCGCGATCAACTACGACATCCTTCCTGGCGACGTACCCGACACGGTGCTCCCTATCTCTTCGACCGTGAACGGCCCTGTCACGTGGATCCCGAGCGAGATCACGTCCGTCGAGAGCGCGAGCGTCAAGCGGGCCAAAAAGGGCAGCGTCGTTCATCCCGGTGAAAGCTTTTCCGTCTACGGCTCGACCGACGGGAAAAGCCCTTCTGTCACGTCCGGAGATCTCCTTGGGAACGGGACCGTTAACCGAGACGGCGCGCTCGTCTTCACCACAGATCCAAAGGAGTGGGCATCCAAGCCTTTCCTGGCCGTTGTCCGCAAGGCAGGCCCGACGGTGCTCAACGTCGGAGCTGTCGAGTCCTCGCTCGTGATCAAGAGCGCGAAGGATCACTTCCCCATTCCTGCCGGCGCGCGGCCCGGAACAATCCTTGTGGCTGACGAGGGGCACAACCTCGCGAACAGGAAGGCGACACGCACGAAAAAATACCACGCGATGCGCGACGTGGTGCGCGAAGGAGGGGGCCGTAACTTCATCCTCACGGCGACTCCCATGAAGAACAAGCCGCCCGAGCTCTGGGCGGTCCTCGTTGCGGCCGGGCTCGAGCGCGAAGCCTTCGGTAACTGGGACAACTTCGTTCGTCTCTTCAACGGAGAAAAAGACGAGTGGGATGTCATGCACTGGGGCGATCCCGAGCCCGAGGTCGCCGAGTGTCTCCAGAGGGTCCAGCTCCGCAGGATCAAGAAAGAGGTGCTGCCGCAGCTCCCTCCCAAGACATACCGCGTCGTCTCTGCCCCGATCGACCGGGCCACGGCAAAGGCCGGCGACGAAGCGCTTGCGATCCTTGGTCAAAAGGGCATCGATCTCGAGAAGGCCGTCGAAAAGCTCGAGGAGAGCAAGCTCACCTTCCGAGAGCTGTCTGCTGCGCGCGCTGCCCTGGCCAAAGCAAAATTCGCGACAACCCTCGAGCTCGTCAAGGAGTACGAGGCCGCGAACGAGCCCGTGCTGGTCTTCAGCGCCTTCCGCGGCCCTGTCGACCTTCTGGGCAAGCGCCCCGGGTGGGCAGCGATCACCGGCGACACGGATGCCGAAAAACGCACCGCGATCGAAGAGGCTTTTCAACGCGGCGAGTACAAGGGCGTCGCCTGTACGATCCGCGCCGGAGGCGTTGCGATCACCCTCACGCGGGCCTCCAACGTCATTTTCAACGACCAGGAGTGGAACCCCTCGCTCAACAACCAGGCCGAGGATCGGGCCTACCGCCTGGGTCAGACTCGCGGCGTGCTGATCACCCGCGTCGTCGCCGATCACCGACTCGACCAGCGCATCGACGCCATCCTCGCAGGGAAAGAGTCCTTGATCGACCAAAGCGTCGATGCGGCGCGAGTTATCCACATCGCGCCAGCGAAGCTCGCCGAGGTCGACTGGGACCAGCTCGAGGCCGACGCCAGGCCAGCCATCGCCATCGCACGCGCGGCGGCGCTCGAGGAGGCCGCCGCGCAGAGCGACACCGAGCGCGAAGTCGCCGGGCGCGCCAAGTCGTCTCAGGCCGATCGTATCAAGCGCTACGTCGCCGAGGCCACCTCCCGGCGCCGCAAGAGCCAGCCCGAAGAAGAGGAGCCGGATAGCGACGTGCGTCGCGGCCCCCTCACCGACGAGGAGTCCTGGGCCGCCAACGGCATCGTCTCGGTCGCCGAAGCCGATCCCGACCACGCCAAGGAAAAGAACGCGGAGGGCTTCTCTCAGTCCGACGGCGGGCTCGGTCACTCCATGGCCTACCTCCTGGGCGCCGACCTCGGGCTCACCCCCCAGGAGTGGAGGCTCTGCGTCGAGCTCGCACACCGCTACAAGCGCCAGATCGGCCCCTTCGGCGTCGCCCGCGAGAAGAAGAGCCGCGCCAAAAGCTCCGCCCCCGGAACCTCCACCAGGGCCTCAGCCCTGGACCCCGCGGCTCACGACGTTCGCGGGGAGCCTTCGAGCGACCTGCGGCAGCGAGCGACCGAGGAGCTCATCGCGCTGAAGCTCGCCGAGCAGGGCGGCTCTGCCACGGCCGCCGCCGAGGCCGAAGCGATCCGAAGAGACGCGACCCACGCTGGGCTCGACATGCCCGACGAGTCCACGATCACGAAAGCCGCGGAGATCCTCATGCCAGCGAATGAAGAAGAGAAGATCGGCGGTTCGCACGAGCCCGCCGCAGATGCAGGGGGAGGCTCGATGAACGGCTCCGCCAAGATCCTCCCGTACGACGCGACACTTCCAGCGAACATGGCGAGGATCCTCGGCGGAACCGGAACCGCAATCCGCGTTCCTGTTCTTGCACGGGAGGGCAACCTGTTTGTGCACGCTCCCGCAGGTTCCAAGCCTGGCGGCATCGTGCGCGTCCTGTCGCACGAACCGACTGGACTGATGCTCGACATCTTCTCGAGTCAGGCAGCCGCAGAGCGCGCAGCGCGCGCAATCTACGGCGCCCAGACTCGCGAGGTAGAGCGCGCCGCGAACGGCGACATGAACGCTCTCCGTGAGGTGCGCGCCACGATCGCGCTCACGAAACTCGAGACGATCAAGGCAGAAGGTCCTTTCCACTGGACGCCGAAGGCGCTTCACGACTGCTTCCATGCGCTCGACACGTTCTGGCTCTACTCGAAGCTCAACACGGAGCCCGATGCGTTCCTGACGAAGATCGCCACGCCCGAGACGCGCCGTGGTGCGCTCGTATACTGGCTGAAGGATGAGAGCGTGAACGAATCTGCGCGAGACGAAGCGCTGCGCGTCGCTGTCGCAGAGCACGTGGAGCTCGATCCGCTCGACAAGCTCCCGTCCGAGATCTTCACGTACGACCCGACCGACCCGAAGCAGGTCGAGCTCTCGCGGATGTCCGAAGCCAAGAAAGAAGCGTATCTCGCGAGCAAGCGCCGGTGGCTCGTGGTGACGCAGCCGGGCCGCGCAGAGAATGGCTGGCAACCTCTCCTCCTGGACGTCCTCCAGGTCAACGACGACGACACGGCGGAGGCCAACAAGCTCACCAAGAGCGGGCACACCGTCGAGTGGTTCACCGATGCCGAAAAGGCCGGCGCAGGTCACGCCAAGGTCGCTGCCAAGCTCGCCACCTGGGGCACCCCGAGCGAGGATCTTCTGCGCCGCCTCGACGCCTACGTCGAGCAGTACGGCAACGCCAACATCGCCGGCAAGATCGCCGAGCTCCTCAACGAAGAAGGGCTCCTCCAGCTCGTCTCTCACGACCCCGGCGTGAACCCCGATGCCCCGCGGCCCATCGACCTGGCCTCCGCCGCCGCGCGCCGCTTCCTCGGGAGCGACAACGCCGAAGAGCTCCGGCTCCGCAGGCTCACGCCCGCAACCCCCGAGCTCCTCGCCTCCCTCGTGAGCTACCTCCGCACCAAGGCCGAAAGTATGCGCGTGACCGACGATGCCCAGCGCGCCGCTATCACCCGAGCCTACCAGGAGCTCGAAGACGTCCCTGCTTCCGCTGCCCACGGCGTGCGCGGCGAGTATATCAGTGGCGGATCAAGCCTCCGCGACGTGTACCTGGCGCGCGCTGGCTCGTCCAACCCCGAGGCCGTCGTCAAGGCCGCTGCGCGGGACTACCTTCGCGCCGACCGCTGGGCGGACCTCGCCTCACGAAGCCCGGAGCTCGCCGCCCTTGGAGCGCTCCCCGCCGGCGTCGACCCGCTCGTCACCGTGCTCGCCGGCGAGACCTCCGTGCCCAGGCTCCAGGATCGCGCGTCGGCCACGCTCGACCCACGCGACATGACCGAGGTCGGCGAGCACCGCAAGCTCCACGTCGCCATGACGCCCTCCGCGTTCGACCACTACTACGAGGACCCCGGCTTCCCGATCACCCCCAAGCTGGGAACCCCCCGCGCCCGCCTCGAGAAGCTCGTCGAGAACACCCAGCTCGCCGCTCAACTCGCCCGCGGCGACGCCCCTGTCGACGAGCTCAAGGTCGAGGTCGACGCCGACAGCTCCGGGATCGACTTCGCGCGAGCGTTCACCTTCCGCGTCGTCCGCTCGCAAACGCCCGACGGCAAGCCTCTCGCGCTGGTCGATCTGCTCGAGGTCAACATCGGCGGAGGGATGAAGATCGAACGGCCGAAGAACCGCGCCAGGGGCTCCGCCCCCGGCACCCCCGCCAGGGCCTCGGCCCTGGACCCCGCAGCTCACGATGTTCGCGCCGGAGAAGCGCAGGCGCCCGGGATCGACGAGGATGAGGATCGCGAGTACCTCGCTGCGGAGGCGCCGCTTGCGGCGAAGCTCGACGCGGTTCTCGACACGTGGGAGACGAGATGCCCCGTTGGCGGGACGGCGTACGATCGCGTGAAGTTCGAGAAGATCGCGCGCATCACGCCGTCGTCGAAGCGCTACGTCGGCGGAGACTCGCCCCCCAGCGCCAACGAGCTCGAGGTCGCCATCCGTGAGGCCAACGATATGCTCGGCCGCGCTGTTGGACCCCAGTCGTACGACGAGGAAACGAAGCAACCGTTCGTGTCCAAGGGGCCCTACGAGGTGCTCTACGACAAGAGCGTCATCGCTCGCAACGTCGGCACGCTGAAAGACGCCAAGCAGGGCGCCACCAATTACGCCGAAGAGCGACACATGGCCTCCGTCCGCAAGTGGAAGCTCTACAACGGCGCCTACTACGACGAATCCGGGTTCACCGTCCGACCGATGACGGCTGCCGCCCCTGCCATGACCCTTCAGGGCTTCGCTCGCGAAGAGGCGCCGGCGGACGGCGCGCTGGCTACCGACGAGAGCCTCTACACGATCCGGCCGCGGTTCGGCGTCGCCGGCGGGCCCGACATCGTGTTTCTCACCGAGAAGGGAAACGAGAAGGCTTTCTCGGTCGGGGCCCAGGTCAGCGGGAAGGTCGCCGAAGCGCTTCAGCTCCTGGCCCAGAAGGGTGGAGAGGGCTACTTCAGCATGCCTTCGACGGGCTCTCGCGTCGTGGCGACCGATCTGGCCCTCAAGTTCGATCAGATCGTCTGGGGCCGGCTCAGAGCGATGGGCTACGCCGAACGAATCGACCCCGTGCGAGTTGAGCACGGCGACGGCATCCTCCTCACCCGCGATGGAGAACAAGCCATCGCGCGCGGGCACGAGGAACAAGAGCGCCTCCTTGCCCGGTGCCGCGCCGTCGCCGTCGCGCAAGGAAAGGTCGACCCCGCTGCGATGCCTCTGCCCAACGAAGATCGCGCAGGCGCGTTGACCCAAGGCGCCGCCGCAGAGGGCGTGGCGCAAGAGCTCGTAAAGCTCAAGGTCGAGGAGCTCCAGGCGGAGGCCGGCGGCAACGACGCCGGCGCGCTCGAGGCCGCCGCCAAGGCGGAAGGCGTGCGCGCCGACGCGCTCACGCTCGGCGTGGAGGCTCCTGCTCCCAAGCTCATCGCCATCGTCGCAGAGGACAAAGTCACGACCGAGGCGCCGACGTCAAAGCCACTCCCCCGCGAACATCGTGAGCCGCAGGGTCCAGGGCCCCTGGCCCTGGCAGGGGTGCAGGGGGCGGAGCCCCCTGTGGGTCTGGTCTCCAAGGATGCGGCCGTCGACGCTGCGCGCCAGAAAGTCGTCGAAGCGCGCGGCAAGGCGCTGGGTCTGCGGCGCGTGAAGAGCGTCAAGGAGCTGTACCCGGGAGCCGTCACCACGTGGATCTACACGGACGACCGCGACCCCGACGACGTCAGGGAGAGCCTGATCCCGATCAGCGCCATCTTCAAGCGTGGCAGCGAGAGCTGGTTCGAGCAGAGCGACAACCGCACCGGCGGCGCGCCGGAGACGTGGCTGTGGGTACCGATCTCGTTCGGCGCGGCGGTGCGCCCGCGCGAGGTCGTGACGATGGACGGCGACGTCGAGGTGCGCCGGGTGGCTCCCTCTGCGATGTGGGAAAACATCGAGGTCCCCGAAGGCTACTCGGTGACCGAGAAGGAGGATTTTCGCGGGAAAAAAGTCGTCGTCAAGACCCCGTTCGGGCCGCCCAGCAAGGCCGACAAAAAAGACCAGGCAGCCCAGAGCTTCCTGAAGGCGCTCGACAATGGTGGCGTGGGCTGGTCGAAAAGCGAAGGGGCCTTCGTCGTGGCCGAGGGGCACAAGCGAGACGTCGTGACGAAAGCGCTCCAGGCGTACGGATCCCACGTGCGTGCGCAGTCAGGGGAGGTGGGGATCGCACGGGATGCCGCGAGGCGCGCCGTTGAGGCCGTCGTGACGACGCACCCTGCGGACGAGGCGACGAAGCTGCTCGCGAAGAGTCTCGGCGCGAGCGCGGGTCCGAGCGATGACTTCGACGAGATCCGCAGCGACGTTCGGAAGCACGCAAACGAGATGCGCCACTCCGGCGACGACGACGTGCGCCACGCAATGTTCACGATGGAGGTAGCGCTCTCGAGCGTGCTGGGCAAGTTCCCGGACATGACCACCAAGACGGACGTCCAGAAGATTCTGGCGTCGTCTCAGGCGACGCTCCGGTCGGTGGCGTGGGCCGTCGAACGACGGAAGCGAGAGAGCGAAGCGGCGCGCCTCGACGAAGCCGCTAGCCAGCCCTTCGAGACCCTGGTGGCCCGGTTGAAGGACGGCGGCGCGAACCTCCCGCTTCGTCCGTTCGCAGAGCGAATCTACGCCCTCTGCGAGGGGACCACGAGTGCGCCGGCCGCGCTGCATGTCGCCGAGAGCATCCTGACGGGGCAAAGCCCCCGCGAAGGCGACGTCACGTCGGTCGTCGCTCGTCTCGACGCGCTGCTCACCAAGCCCGACGGCGCCTACGCGGGGCGTCTCGCGAAAACGACTCGCCGCGACGAGCTGCTCGAGCTGCGCGAGGGGCTCACCGGCGAGCAGGCCGCAGGAACGCCGGACGACCGAGCGACCGCGCTCATGCGCAGCGCCGCAAAGAAGGCGAGCGAGAAGCGCGGCGACCCGCATGACTTCACGGACACCGCCCAGGGCTTGGCCGCCGTCGCGCTGAGCACGGGGTGGCCCGAGAGCGACCCGCGGCTCGACCCCTACCGGAAGCCCTTCAACACGCCGCTCGGGAACGCCTACGCGGACATGTGGCACGACCCGCTGGCGCACATGAAGGCCAGCGAGGTCACCGTCGAGCAGATCGCGAGGGCAATGGACGGAATCGCCACGACATGGAAAGAGCCGTACGCCGGCAGGCACTACCGCGACCACGAAAACCCCTACGATCTACGCGAGCTATCCATGATCGAGGGCTGGCGTAGCCAGCTTGCGCAAAGGATCAAAAGCCAGCGCATCCGTCGCGGCACAAGCGCCTTCGACGATTTCGTTCTGATCGAGGCGCCGCGTCTTTTCCGCGCAGTGACCAAGAAGATCGTCTCCAACCTGGAGACGATTCGCGCTGTCACTGCGAAGAGCATCGCCGACGGACAGCAATCGCTCCAGCGGCTCCAGCGCGACGCCGATCAGGACAGCCTCAAGACAAGCCTGCGGCTCGCTCTTCATGACGCCCTGGAGACCAAGGAGTCCACCGGCGCAGCCAAGGCCCGCGAAGAAAGCGCCGCCTACTATGCCGGCAGGCTCGCCAGCGCGAAAGAAGAGATCGCAAGTCTCGAGATGGATCTCGCGACGCCGCGCGATCCCGAGGCGATGGCTCTCGAGGCTGTCGCCAGCGTGGAGGAGCTCAAGCCGTACGCGGCGGCGATGGCCATGCCACAGGCCGAACGCGATCTTGCCGAGGGTCGCGCGCGCGTCGCCTTCATCAAGAGGTCGACTCTGCCGAAGGACGCGTCCATCGAAGAAGGCGAAATCCGCATCCGGTTTGATGGCAAGGTGAGCATGGTCAGGTCGCTCTACCGCGCAGGCGACTACGCAGTCCACGAGACGCCCGGCGAGCCCAGCGACGTCGAAGCCGCCGAGAAGTTCTCGGTGACCCACGAGCCTACGGGGCTTTCGTCGGGAAAATTCGCCACCAAAAACGCCGCCGCGCACTACGTGGACGTGCTCAACTCTCCCGCTGTCGCCGAGATGGGCCGGGCCTACTTCCGCGGCGACGTGAACGACTTCCCCGAGGTTACGAAGGCTGCCGGCGCAGCCATCCGGGAAGGCAAAAGCGCCGAGCAAGCCGCCAGAATCGCGCTCGATAGCGTCGCTGGATCTACCGCATCTGCCGGCGCTCCCGCCACGACCCCGAGCGTGGACCCGCTCGAGTCGAAGATTGACGCGAAGGTCCTCGACCTCCTGCGCAGGCACGGTCCCATGGAGCCGTTCAAGCTCGCCGAGGCGCTGATCAAGGTCGGGTCACGCGACCGTTCGAAGAACAGCGCATCCGAGGAGAGGCTGATCCGCGCAGGCGCCATCGTCGTCGACCGCTCCGCGCCCAACATCGTGTACAAGCTGGCCAGCGACGCGAAAGAAGGAATCGCCAAGACGGCACTCGATGCCGTCGCGCAAGGCGCGCCTGAGAGTGTGCTCCTCGAAGCAGAGAAGGAGATCGAGAAGATCGAATACGCAGGTGCAGTCGAGGCGCGCCTCCCGTCTCCTCCTGCGAATGCAGTTACGCCTGTCGAGCTTTACGCCATGGCCCGAGCAGCAGGCGAGGCAGGGAAAGAGCTTCGTGAGTGGGAAGAGAGCGACGAGATCCACGCTCATCTTGAAGCGCTTCGCAACGCAAGAGTGAGGGTCGACAGTCGCGCGCTCGAGGCCGCATACCACGACGGAGTACGCACCACCTGGAAAAGCGTGTGGACCACCGCCCAGGCGGGCTACGACGGCATGGGGACGAAGACCGTCGAGGACTGCGGCATGTGGCACGGAAAGGCGCTTCGCCGTGTCGCGATCAACCCTGACCATCTCGACTGGCAGATGAGGCGCTACAGCTCCGGAATCGACGGTAGCTGGATGGAAGACCCGCGCGTTGAAGACCAGAGGAACGCGACAAAAATTGAAAACGAGCGCGTCCGTCAGCAGGAGCACGACGCGCGTCGGAAAGAAGGGCTCGGCTGGATCGTCACGGTCAGCGACAGCATGCTCGATGGCACCGACGAGAACTGGGAAGCCTGGAACGCCCACGGGATCACCTGGGACGATGCGCGAGCCGAAAAGGTCAGAAGAAGCGCGGATCGCGACGCAAAGGCAAAGGAAGTCGAATGGGCGCGATGCCTCGCGATCGTCCACGAAGGCGTCTCGTTGATCGATCCAGGCGCATCGTCACGGCCGGGTATCTACGGCGGTCACGTCGGCGGACGCGATCCGCACGTCTGGTGCACGATCAAAATCGTCCGCGGGTGGCCCGCAGAAGACCCGACCAAGGCAAACGTCGTCGAGGAAAACGGGGACATCGTGGCTGACCTCCCGACCGTCGCCGCCTGGCTCGCCGAAGGCCGCATCCGCGTCGCTGGCCCCGAGGACCACGTGCCCCCGCTCGCCGTCTTCAAGCGGCTGGGCCACCGCGATCTGGAACGCGTCAAGCCCTACGAAGTTGACGGCGGCGTCGTCTGGGCAGGACGCGGAGGTCGCGGCGGATTCGGCGAGCTCCTCGTGCTCGACATGCAAGGGCACCTGGTCCGGAAAAAGAGCGTCCTCGAGGCCGTGGACATCGAGATGGCCAACGCCCGATCGACGAAAGACAAGCAGCGACAGCTTGCCGAGCTGGCTGTGGCGGGCCGGCTCAACGAGGCCAAGGCGCCGGAGGGGACCGTCTACGCCTTCGCCGGCGATCGGCGTGATGCTGGCGCGATTCACGCCGTGCGCGTCGTGGAGACGGTCGGAGACTTCGCCATCACGGAGGAATAGAGACGCATGGCCCATGGCGCACCATGGGCCTTTCCTCCGGCGCCAACGAAAACCGCGGTTTGCAATAAAAAGCGCGAGCTTGACTCCGCTACAATCATCGGAGATGATTGTCAAATCATGAGCCACGACAAAGCAAAGGCGCGAGTCGCTATTCTTTTCTTTTTTATCGTCGCGGCGATTCTCGTTAGCTCAGGAATCGTGAGCGGACAGGCGTCGTTCTCTGCCGTCAGCTTCCCGGTGTACGCGAGTCCAGCCGCTCTTTCTGCGGCTTCGACAGCCTACCTCGCACAAGATGCAGAAGCCTGCGTCGTCACGACGGGCTGCTACACGTACCAGTCATCCTGCACCTGCACCATCGGTGGAGTAACATGCCTCAGTGCTGCTGGAGCAGACGGAGGTGCAGGGTGCTGGTTGGCCAACCCGGTCGGGGTGGTTGGAGCCAACTATGTCACTCAATGGTACGTCGACTCGGTCAACGGCAACGACGGTAACGCGTGCCTGACGTCGGGCGCAGGCGCCTGCCAAGACCTCGCCGAGGTGCTCCGCCGCATCGGAGATCAGTACCTCTACACGCAGGTCAACATCAACCTTTCCGGCTCGTTCGCGAACAACAGCTACCTGATCCGCACGCGCGGCGTCCCCGGCTCGAATTACGTTTTCGGTGGCATCTCGATCAACGGGACCCGCACGTGCGCCGGGTCGTACACGCTGACGCACTACACGCCGTGGAACGGCAGCGCGCACCAGGAGGGGACGGCCTACGTATCGGGGCTCGACGCCGGGGCGCTGTCGACGGCCAACGGGTACATCTTGCAGGACAACACCGGCCCGAATGCGGGGCTCGGAATCCTCGTCGGTCCGCAGATCGACGCGGGCACCTTCCTCACGCCCGGGGGGTCGATCCCCGGCAGCTACGTCCAGGGCGAGCCGACCACGGGTGACAACGTGTCGGTGTGCACGCTGACCCAGTTGTCGACGACCGCAGCGACGTCGCTCGTCGTGCTCGATGGTTACACGACGTTCAACAACGTGGAGATCGGGAACTACCCCAACAGCGTCGAGATCGCCGGAAACGCAGCCTACGATTTTGAGACCGTCTTCCAGTCCTCGATCATCGCCGGGTCACAGACACAAGACGGTGCATCGGCCGTCGAGTCGTACGGCTCGGCGTGGATCGGATACGGTGGGTATGGGCGTCTCGATAGCTGGGGCGGCCTATTCGACAACGTCTTTGCGCAAGATCACGGACTCGTCGAGCTAACATTCAACAACATCGTGGGCATGACCCTCGGCGGTGGGTACATCCACGTGGGCAGCCGTGACGGCCGCGGGACATTCGAGATCTCCGGCCCCGTGTCGATTCTGAGCGGCACTCACCCGTGCATCATGCTGGATGGCAGCTCCGCCGCGATCATCGTCGACACGGGATCTTACGGGTGGTGCCACGGCTACGGATCGACGCAGTACGCCGTGCAGGCCTACAGCGGATCCCTGCTCACGTATCCATCGACCAACCCGCTCGTCCTGACCGGGACGCAGGCGTACAGTCCGTATAGCATCGGAGGATCCATCTTCGACGGAGGGGGCGCCGCAGGCTCTCTGCCGCAATACAATATCGCTAACGGCGCAGGGATCGTGGTGCACCAATGAAACATACCGCTCTTTTCGCGCTCCTGATTTCCGCGTGCACGTCGCCAACACCGGCCCCCGAGCCAACGCCAACCAGCCCCTATCCGACGGCGGCGCCAATCGTGAGCCCCGAGCAGCTTGCGCGCGTGTGCCATGGGCACCGATGCAAGGCGCCGATGTGCCGCGCTCAATGCCGACTCGATGCCGGCTCGCCGTGAACGCTGGACGCCCACGTCGCGGCTCACCGCAACCAAGCTTAGCGGAAGGCAGTTCATGACGAGGCACGCCCACCACCATTCGTGGTAGGGTCGTCGACCATGAAGCCGCTTTCGCTCTCCGAGCCCATGATCGGCGCCGAGGCCAGGTTCGACAAGAACGTCGACGCCTACGAGGGCACGGTGATCGTTCACGCCAAGACCAAGGCGGAAGCCGAAAGAGCCCTTGGGGACGTTCTCACGCGTGCGGGCATTCAACCGTACGCGATCTACGCCGACACGTGGCACCACGGCGGCTCCAAGTCGAGCTTTAGCTGGCTCCCGAAGCACTGTCAGCGCATGGGCCAGGCCATCGCCAAGTTCCGCCACGCCGATCTCGAACGCGTGAAGAAGCTCCAGAAAGAAGCCCACTGGGGCCACGTAACGAAAAAGAAGATTTCTGACCGCGAGCTGAGCGATCTCTCGATGGCGAACAAGCCGCTCGACTGCCCGCGCCTGGAGGACTGGCGCGAGGCAGCGAGAGAGCTCAGGCGAGGCCACGACGAGCCCGATGTTCTCGCTTGGTTCCACGGCGACTACGATCCCGCGAAGGAGGTCACCAACAGAGCCTTCCAGCTCATGGCGAAGGAGAACGTTCGCCGCGCAGCTCTCCCGCGGAAGTAGCCAAGCAATGGGCCGCACCAAAAAGCTCATCGAGATCGCGATCGTCGCGCTCGCGATCGACCCCTTCGTGAGCGTGCGTATGGGCTGCGCTGCGAACAGCGCAAGCATGAGTGGCCCGCAAAAGACGAAGGGCTCAGATCGTTGCGCGGCCCGAGCTTTGCATCTACAGACGCAACTCCGTCCGGTCGCGGAGCGTGGAGCGTGACCGAGATCTCACTGACTCTGGACCATTCGCGACGCGTCCTCCCAAGCGATCCTCAACAAGATCAACGCTCTGAAGAGTTAGCAAGAAAAGTATCTTGACACTCCTGAATCCAGGCCCTAGGCTGAGCGAATGGAAAAAACATTCGCTGCCAACCTCGCCCGCACCGACGTCTACGCCGCCATGTTCGCATGGATCGACGCGACCCACGACAGGCGCGGCGCGTCCGGCGGAGACGAGTGCTTCTGGTCGGTGACCTGCCCGGAGACCCAGCAGGTCTTGATCCACGACATGGGCAACTGCGGCCTCTCGCACCGGAGCCCCAAGAACAAGGTGGAGGCCCAGCGCATCGTGCGCGAGATGACCGAGGAGGATGCTGTCCTCCAGATCCGGCGGATCGCCTCGGCGCTCACCTACCACGCCACCGGATGTCCCGAGAGCTTCCGGCGCGCCTACAACATCCGCACGGCAGGATCCGTGGTGGTGCTCCGCCGCAACCTGGATCTCACCCGCGACGGGTCGCGGGGCGAGCTCTGCCTCTCGACCGAGGCCGTGCTCGCCGCCGGAACCGCCATCGAGCGCGCCATCGCGACCGCGCCGATCGGGCAGCACGTGGGCACGCGCGGCGGCCACCGGCACGCCGTTCTCGCCGCTCTCTCGAGCAAGGCAGCCTGAGCATGAGCCTCCGTTCGACCGCAAAGCCTCCGCTCACGCCCGCGCTCAACGTCGAGATCGTTGGCTATTCATGCTCGGTTCAAGTCCCGATCGATTTGTTCTACTGGATCCAGCACGGATGCCTCAAGGGCGGCGCCACCGGATCGAAGGAAGCCTACGCGTACACAGAGCGCATTTCTGCCGCGTTCAACGCTGTCTACGGCACCGCCAGCTCCTTGCCCGAGATTTCGTTCTCCTGCGAGGCGAAGGACTTCAGGCGCACAAAGGCAGGCGTCTTGAGCGTCATCGCTCGTTGCTGGCGCGACATGAACAAGTAAGGGGAAGCGGGGCCTGCCACTGTCCAAAGACAGAGGCAGGCCCGTACAGGCGGGGAGATCAGGAAGCGGCGGGAGCAGCCGGCGCGGCGGGGGCAGCCGGTGCAGGGGTCGAGGAAGGCGCAGGGGTCGTGGCGGACGCGACGGGAGTCACCGCGACCGGCGCGGGGATCACGAGGGCGGGGGGCGCCGGGTTGGTTCCGGGCACGTTGAGCGCGGCGATGAGCGTCGCGGTGCTGTTGTTGAGCTGGTTGGCCAGCGCCGTGACGGCCGCGGGGTCCGTGGCGGAGGCGGCGATCTGGGCGGCCAGGCCCTGGATGAGGGTGACGGCGGAAGCGTCGCCAGCCTGGGCGGCGGCGACAGCAGCGGTGAGACTCGAGAGATCGGCCATGGGGGCTCCCTGAAGGGTCAAGAGGATGGCGCTCGCCAGATCGGCAAGAATGCGAAGGCTTTCTTCGATCCGGTCAAGCTGCGTACGTGTGGACACGTCGTCGAGCGTATCACGGACAAGACCAAGAGTGTAGAAACGAAGATGTTCGAAGAAAAGTGCCCCACGCCCCACGCGCCTGCGCGCGTTGGACGAGCACCCGTGAGCGCCGAGGCCGCCATCCTCCAGGTGCTCCTCGCCGGTCCTGGTCATGGGCTCGAGCTCATTCGGCGCGTCAAGGAGCGAACCCGCGGAAGACTCGTGCTCGGACACGGAAGCGTGTACCCGAAGCTGCGTGAACTCGAAGGTCAAGGGCTCGTCGAAGCCCATGCGCCGCCGGCATGAAGCCGGTCAGCGCGAGCGCGGTTGCGCGATGCTTCTCCGCCATCTTCCTCCCCCTTTCGGTGATCGCGTAGGTACGGCGTGGGCGCCCTCCTCGTGCGGCCTTGACCTCAGGCCCATGAAGGCGTGCTAAAAGATCCGCCATGAAAACGCGAAGCGAGGTCGAGCGGCTAGGTCAGCGTGTGGTCGCAGCACTCTCCGACGATCTGCGCAAGCCAAAATATCGCGGCGATCCAAACCCGCTCCTGGGGCACTGCTACGTGGCCACCGAAGCGCTCTACCACCTCCTGGGCGGCGCCAAGACGGGCGCGACCCCGATGAACGTGAAGCACGAGGGCGACCAGCACTGGTTTCTCCGTCTCAAGGACGGAAGCTTCATTGATCTGACCTCGTCGCAGTTCAAGACGCCGGTCCCCTACGCGATCGCCAGGGGCCGAGGGTTCCTTACCCTGACCCCCAGCCAACGCGCCGCTGAGGTCATCCGTCGCGTCCGCGCGCAAAAGTAGCTGCGCTATTCACGTCAAGAAATCAGTTGCCCGAGAGAATCGGCCAGACGCTTGCGAATTGGGAATAGTTGCCAGCAACCACCGCCGCGTTGGTGGTCGTGTAGTTGGACAGGTACGGGTAGACAGACATCAGCCCGAAGAGCTGGGCGCTGACGTTCACGTTGGGCGGAAAAACGGTCCACCCAAAGATGGATGAGCCGTCGTTCGGCCCCACGGTCAGCCAGTAGTAGCGACCGCCGACCAGGGCCACGGACGACCAAGGGATCTGGTAGCGACCGTCGGCGGTGACGGACAGCGTGCCGGACGCGACCGAGCTGGCGGTCGACATGTCCCAGAGCGTCGCCTTCAGCAAATGCGCGACGGAGCCACCGTTGCGCCAGTAGAAGTCGGCCCCCGAGCATGAAATGTTGCTCGAAGATACGTGAAAGGTAGGGCCGACGCACAGGTTCGCGACCGACGTAGCCAGCCCCTGCGCGATGCCTCCGGCGGCATACGCGGCCGAAGCCTCGGCCGCGTTCCAAGGTCCTGTTGGACTGGACGAGATCGTTGTGGGTTCCCAGTCGGAGTCGACGTTGCTCCATGCGATGACCTGTCCGCCCAACGGAGCTGTGCTCGCGACCGCATGCCCTTGCAGGCCCACGACCGTCTGGACGAATGCCGACCCGGAGAGATCCCCGCCGGCGACGAACCCGGTCAACGTGACGCCACCGACCATCGCGTCGGAG
>Ga0302267_10000199_pt1 | contig 77055 bp, 61 predicted proteins | sample III_Bog_E1_3_FD_194555 | JGI IMG/M metagenome (GOLD analysis project Ga0302267, IMG submission 194555) | Peat permafrost microbial communities from Stordalen Mire near Abisko, Sweden - III_Bog_E1_3 | ecosystem: Environmental > Terrestrial > Soil > Wetlands > Peat | place: Sweden: Abisko... | reverse complement strand
TCCTGCTCATCTTGACGTGCACGGGCGTGAGCTTCTTTCATGGCTCCAACGACGGACAGAAGGGCATGGGCCTGATCATGCTGATCCTGATCGGCACGGTGCCCACGGCCTATGCGCTGAACCATACCTTTGGCCCGAACCAGGTACAGGCGTTCATCGCCTCCTCTGAAGCCGCGGTGCAGACGCTCGGCGGCTACGTCAACGAGTCAGCCGGCGTGGCGAATCCGGAGGCGGAGTTGAAGGCATTCATCTCCACGCGGCACTACACCGCGACCACACCGCGTGCATTGCAGGAGATGGCCAATGACATCGCGCACGAGGCCGCGCTCTACAAGAGCCTGCCCGCTGTGCCCGCAAATATGCAGGCCAATGTGCGCAACCAGATGTACCTGGAGAGTGAAGGCCTGCGGCTGCTGCCGAAGTATGGGCCCAGCATGAGCGAGAGCGACACCAAAGTGCTGGCGAGCTACAAGAAGCAGCTCGACAAGTCGACCAAGTTCATTCCGACGTGGGTGAAGGTAGCCGTCGCACTCGCACTTGGCCTGGGAACCATGGTGGGCTGGAAGCGCGTCACCGTTACGGTGGGCGAGCGCATTGGCAAAGAGCGGCTTACGTATGCGCAGGGTGCGGCAGCCGGCATCATCACCATGGGAACCATCTGCGGCGCGGATACCCTGGGCCTGCCGGTGAGTACAACCCATGTGCTCTCTTCTGCCGTGGCCGGCACGATGGTCGCCAATAAGAGCGGCCTGCGATTGGCGACGGTGCGTAACATCGCAATGGCCTGGGTCTTCACCTTGCCCGCCGCGGCGGCATTATCTGCAAGCCTCTACTGGATCTTCTCCAAGCTGGCGTAACGGATGCAACAACTGGAAATGCATTTCGCGCTGCAACAGCCGTTTTTAGACCCGAAATTCAATCCCGTGAAAATCGTTTATTGCTACGCTACAAACGTCTGGTCGCGTTCAATAAAAAGGACCGCTTCACGCGGTCCTTTTTATTGCGTCATTCTGTATGGCAGTTAGTCGCCCGAAACAGGCTCTTCTTTCTTGACCGGCTTGATCTCGCCCAGCGCAACGAAGCCGCCCGGCATCTCGGGCTCCTTCAAAATTTCTTTGCGGTAGAGCTTAGCCATGCGCGCATTCTCTGCGTCCTGCTGCAGCTTTGCATCGCGCGCGCGGATCTTCTCCTCGCGCGCATTCTTGGCTACGCCGCTCTTATCAAACGTGTCGTTCGCAGCCGCGTCCACATGGTCCATGTTCAGCACCAGGTCATGCGTTGAAGCCGTGTCCAGACCAACCTTCTTGCCGCCCGCAAAGATCTCATGCCGGCCATGCTCTTCATACCACTTGGTCAGCGATGAGGTCATGTGCATCTTCTCGATGATGTTCCGCCAGCCGACACCCGTGTTGTACGCGCAGAAGCTGATCTCGCCTTCCTGTGTCGCGTACGGAATAATGCACTGCTCGGTGCGGCGGAAGTCATAGTTGAAGAGGTCCTGGAACCACATGCCTGCGATGAACAGGAAGTTCCAGCGGTCGGCACGACGCAGCTTGATGTCTTCTTCCGTACGCTCTGCGCCAACTTTGCCGTAGTCCTTGCCAGTTGCGCCGAAGCTCTTATCGAACTTCGCCAACAGCGCACCGATGTTGAAGTGCGTCGGCGCCTTGTATGGATCGTAGTTGCGCAGCAACGCCAAAGACATGCCAATGATCGACAGCCACTTACCGCGCGAAGCGTCATTCACCTTCGCCACGTCCTTCGCCAGGCGGTCCGCATTGATAAACGCTGTAACCGGCACTGCTTCCTTGGTTTCCTTATCGATCATCAGCGCCATGCCGATACCGCAGTTGGGATGGCAGCCGCAGCTCAACGCGCCCCAGTCAGCGCCCGGCCCATGGACCAGATCAGCCCAGTCGCTGAAGGTAGACATGAACGAGATTGGGAACCAGTCGCGGATCGGCTCGCCGAGGCCCGTCTGGTTCTTCACATCGTGCGCCAGGTGCGACAGCGTATAACGCTGTGCCGCGCGGCGTTCGTCAGACACTTCCTCATCGCGGCCCGTAAAGCTCACCGGCTGGAACGAAAGGAAGTTGATCTTCTTTGGATTGTCGAGCGCGAATTCAATAATGCGTCCGACCTGCTCATTGTTGATGCCGTTCACAATGGTCGTGACCGGAACAATGTCCACGCCCGCTTCATGCAGGTTGTGGATGGCCTGGAGTTTCACATCAAACGCGTTGCCCACCTTGCGGTGCGAGTTCGCTGCATTGCCGATGCCGTCAAACTGCAGGTACGCATAGCGCAGACCGGCTTCTGCCGCGGCCTTGGCAAATTCCTTTGACTTCGCAAACTCAATGCCGTTGGTCGCTGCCTGAACGGAGTTGTAACCCACCTTGCACGCATAGGCCACTGCATCCAGGAAGTACGGGGAGAGCGTCGGCTCGCCGCCGGAGAACTGCACGCTCATCTGCCGCTTCGGCTTGATGGTGATGGCGTTGTCCAGCATGGTCTTAATCTCGTCCCACGTAAGCTCATGCACGAAGCCGACCTGGTTCGCATCCATGAAACAGGGATCGCACATCATATTGCAGCGGTTGGTCAGATCGATCGTCAGCACGGAACCGCGCCCGTGTGTAACCGTGGACGTGCCGTGATTGTGCAGCTTCTCATCGTTGTGCGCGCGGATGTCACGGCCCGGGAAGACCTCTTCCAGATGCTTGAAGAATGCCGTATCAATGGACATCACATCTTCAAAGTGGCCGTGGATCGGGCAATCCTTCACCATCAGGATCTTGCCGTCGCGCTCAATGATCTGCGCCTTAATCTCGCCGACCTTCTCATTCAGCAGAATCTCGTGCGGCAGCTTGCCGTCCACGATCTGCTGGCGGATCTGCGGCAGGCACTTGGGGCAGAGCGAATCCGTTGTGCGCGGCCAGCCCAGCGGCGGCTTCTCCTTCTCATAGCTCTTCAGCAGCGGCTTGTCGCTCCACTTCGGCGTGAATGAGTTGTTCGGGCTGATCGTATTGAGCCTGCTGAAGACTGCCCAGCCGGCCTTGGCACCGTAGGTAATGGTCTTCTCAACAGCCTTCGAAAGCTTTGACATTGTGTTCTCCTGAACCGATAAGTGGATTCGCGCGGCGATCTATTCCGCAAAAAACAGGTACCAGATTGAGCCATCCGCCTGCCCCTCACTCTGTACGCTACCGGACAGATATATTGCAGACAGAACACGGCTTACCACCGCTCAGCCTATGCGACTCCACCGCCATTTGGAAGATGGATGCAGCGAACAGCGATATTCTGCATTGAATGGCGATATTCCGCATTAAACGGTCGAGCGCTAGAAGGTGCCGTCATTGGTACTCCCTTCGCGCGCCACTCGATTAATGATGCGCTGCACAAAAATTACGTGTACATTCACGTGCCGGGCAACGTCAGGCAAGAACTCTGCGATGGCATTCCCAATGGGCACGGTGGCCAGCCCCACGGCGACGCGCGCGCCCGTCGCCTTCACATTCGTCTGCAGCCCAGGCACATAGAGATTGGATATCTCGGCGTCAATCGGGAAGCCGATGAAGTCCGCATAGTTGAACATGGGGTGCCCGCTATCGCTCTCCATGATGGCAACCGACACCACGACATGCACCATGCGGTGCAGCAGCGGCGCATGCGGCATACGGTGATAGTGCGGGTCCTCATGAAAAACTGAAGGCACCGCAAACGTGTTGAAGAACTCGCCCGTGGCATCCTGCGAGAGGCTGACGCCCACGTTATAGCCATATCCCTTCATACCCGGGCCGTAGGGGTTGTGCGAGTTCGCGCCGATATAGATCGCGGAGTTGGCGGCAACCGTGAGCAGGTTGAACGTGTCTGTCAGATTGCGCTCCGCCAGCAGCAGTTTCTGCGCGGGGGTCATGAACCGCGGATTGCCCGTGCTGAGAAAGCGGTCAAAGGAATTTTCCGGCCGGATGCAGTGCCTGGACCTCACCAGGGCCTGGTTGGCTGTCTCAGGATTGGTGGTAGCGTAGGCGCTGCTCACGCAATTCGGCGGACCCGCCAGGGGGTGGTTCGGGTCCGGCTTGACCTGCGGCATCGGTGCCTCCGGCAGCGGTGCCTGCGCGAGGACGAGTGTGCCGCCAAAGGCGAGCAGCAGCACGCACCCCGCGATGCTGCGCCTATGCCGGTTGCCAGCCTTCGGCCTTGGCCAGAACTCCATAGTGACTTGAACCCGGCTCAATCTCTCTTGATGTGCGTCAGGCGCAACCCATCTCCGAGAAATTCATGAAAGGCGTAGCCCAGCGCCGATCCACCCAGCGATGCTCCATAGGTAGAAAACACTTTGCCGGCGCCGCGGCTTGGCTCTGGATAGTATGGCTGCGTGAGCGCAGCAGCACCCAGATAGCCCACCAGCAGCGGCAGATTTGCGCGCTCGGTACCGGCATCGGACCGCGTGACGAACACACGCGTCACGGCGTACCAGGTGCGATGCGCCACACCGTGTCCATCGCCCAGCACGTAGTAGCGTGGATCATCATGAAAGACCACGGCCATCACCCCGCCCGCGAGCAGCGACTGTGAACTCTCGCGCAGGATGGCCGCGCCGTAGCGTTGGCCGAATGCGCCACGGTCCGTGCCGTACTTGGGATCAGAATTAATCAGCTGCGACCATCCGGCAGAGAGCAGACTGGTGGCGAAGATGTTTCCATTCACAATCTGCAATGCGGCCAGCCCCATCTTTTGGTTGGCATCCAGCGGCTGCGCCATCTGTCCCGGATTGATGTAGAGCGTATAGCGTGGCGCGACCGCGCTGCCGTGCCCGATCGGCTGCCCGGCCGCCGCCGCCGCCGGCTCGGGCGCCTCCGGCAGCACATTTTCAGCTATCACCGGGGAATCCGCTGCTTTCAACCCGGTTTGTGCGGCCAAAGGAGCCGCCAGACTCAATAATCCTGCAATGCCCAGGAAACCAACTGCTGTAATTTTCACTCGTTCACCCTTTTTCAACTGATAGTGTGGGCCGGTCTTCGCCGCCCTTATTCGGTAAGATGCCGATTTGCGCCTGCACGCAGGACAAAACACGCAATAAGGCGCGAAACATGTGCGGTTTACCACTTGGGCACAGCGCGGCAAAGATGGGTTGCCCCGGGTTTGCGGGTTGCGAATACTAAAAGATGAGATTGGTGTCTCCGTCCGGCGGTGGGATTGCTGTCTCTGCGCTTAGGCAGCAACGGCGCTTACCGACCGAGGGCTTGATGAATGAAGAAAGCCATGCACAACTCGATGCATTGGCTCTACGCGCTGGGCGGCCTGGCGGCGCTCACGCTCACAGCTGGATGCCGTCACCGGCAGCAGCAGGTCTACGTCCCGCCTCCGCCTGCATATCGTCGCGCGCAACCGGACCGGCCCGCTACGGCCTATCAGCGGCCCGCGCCAGTTCCCGCCCCTGACCGGGTTGAAGGCAAGCCGACATCCGTGGAAGTTGGCATGTCGAGCTGGTATGGGCCGCCGTACCATAATCAGCGCGGCGCGAATGGAGAGATATACAACCAGAACGCCATGACGGCCGCGCACCGCACGCTGCCGATGGGCACCATCATTCGCGTCACCAATGTGGAGACGGGCCAGTCTGCCATTGTGAAGATCACAGACCGCGGCCCCTTTGTGCATGGCCGCATTCTGGATCTCTCACTGGCCGCCGCCAAACAGACGGGCGTCTATCGCGCGGGCGTCGCCAAAGTTAAGATCGAAGTCTTCTCGCAGCCCAGCACTACGAGCCAGGCAGGCAAATGGTGCGTGCAGGTCGGCGCCTTCACCAATCCCGGCGACGCCATCAAGCTGCGCGACGATCTCGTCCGCCGCTACAGCACCGCCAAGGTGATTGAATTTACCGGCCCCACCGGCCACTGGGTACGAGTGAACACGGCGCAGGGCGACAAGACGCGCGCCACCCAGATTGCCGAAGGCATCCGCCCCCGAGAACCCGGCGCGGAAGCCTACCTGGTGCGGCTGGATTAGTCCTTCTTACTTCGCCTCCGGCGGCGGATAGTACGGCAACTTCTGCTGTTCCTGCGATGCACGCTTTACGCCAATCTCACCAAACAGGATGGAAGGTGCGATGGTCGTCTGCGGAGCACCGCTGGTATTGCTGGCCACAAACGGATCGTCGCCCGCCGCCAGAATATCCGTGCGCAGGCTGCGCTGATCCAGCTCGTCAAACACTGCGCCGCGCACCAGCATCTTAGTACCATCCGGCTTCACGCGATACAGCAGCCGCGGCGTCAGCTCCGCCCCCAATGTATCCACGGAATATACCGCGTCCAGCCCCTGATCGCGTGCCATGGTCAGCAGCTTCGCCTCCATCTGCATGCGCGGCATGGGATCGCTCGATGTAAACAGCATCACGCCGGAGCGTGAATGTGCAGGCTGCGCCAGCGGGGCGCGGCCGTGCCCGTTGGACGCGGGAAAATCCTTCACCGGCTCGCGTCCGATCAGGTAGTTCGTCAGAATGCCCTTTGACACGATCTGCACCTTCTGCGCGGGCACGCCTTCATCATCCACATCATAGGTACCCACCAGATCCTTTCCGGCAAATGCAGTCAGCAGCGGATCGTCCGTCACGTTCATGAAATCCGGCAGCACGCGCGATTTGTAACTCCCCTTATAGCCGCCGGTAGTACGGGCCGTGGTGCCCGGCGCCGGCTTGTCTGCCTCCACGTCGGGAACGAACAGAACATTGAAGACGTCAGCAGCCGCATCACCGGAGAAGAGCACCGGCCCGTGATACTCCTCATCCACTACGGGAGCATCGCGCAGTGCACGCAATGTGCCCAGCATGGTCAGCGCCCTGGCGTGAAAGGCGTCCCAGGCATCCAGCTGGTCCGCACGCGCTGCCGTGGAGGAAGTACTCCGGTCGAGCCGCATACCATCCTGCGCCTGCGTGCCCGCGCCCAGCGAGCACACATAGTACGCATGGCCGCCGCGCACCGCGGCGCCTTCGCTGTTGACCAGGTAGCGGTTCACCGCCACCGCCTGCAGCCCCGCAGCCGAATACTGAATCTGCGGCGCAAACGCCTTCACTGCAGGATCGCTTGCGTACCAGCCACTCGCTTCGGCCAGGCGATGCTCCCACAAGGGCTGGTCAATCTGCAGCTTCACCAGCGGATCGATCTGCACCACCGGCTTCGCGGGAGAAAAATCATCCGCCGTGGGCGGCGTTTGAAATCCCTTCAGCTGCGCCTGTTTGGCGGAGTAGCCACGCAGCGCATTCTTGTACGCCTCATCCGTCGCCGCCCACAAACCATAGCGCAGCGCGGTGACGTCATCATCCACTGCAGCCAGTTGTGCCGTACCGTTGCCCTGCGCGGTGGAGTTGTCCGTCTTGTAATCGCCAATGCGCACCGTGACGCGCAGGATGCGTTGATGCACGCGGAAGCGCCGCGTGAGTGCGCCGTAGTCTGCACTCGCCTCAAACTCGTCCACATCCTCCATGCGATACTCCACAAAATATGGAGCCTGCATCTGACCGAGGTGCAGCGTCTTCGCGCGCTCCATCTCCGCCTGCATCGCCCGCAGCACGGGATCCTTCTGCGTCGTCTGCGCCTGCACCCATGGAGCAGCTGCGATCATCGCTATGCCCAACATTGCGACTGCGCCATGCAGCGTTGCCTTTACGCTGACCTGCTGACTCGCCGACCTGCTGACTCGTTGATTCTGCATTAGCGCACCTCCTTCGCAGCGGAAACATCTGCCGGGGGCGGAGGCAGAATCGGCGGGCGCGCCGTGCCCTGCGGCTGCTTCTCGGTTTCAATCTCTGAGACCAGCATGACTGGAGCCACTGCGGAAACCGGCACCGTGCCGGACTCCGCGCCGCACTCGCCGTTGAAGACCGCGGGCTGATCGTCCGTGGCCACAATGCGATTCAGCGCGGCCTGCGGCGTGCCCACAATGCTGACGCCGCGCACCAGTTCATCGGGCCGTCCATCCACGTACACGCGATACACCACCAGCGGAATGATGGAGAAGGCCTGCGGCGAGCTGCGCTGCGTGACCGCGAAGCCGGAGGAGATGTCTTCAAAGAACAGGCCGTAGGGTTTGCCCTGCTTCTTCGCCTCGGCAATCAGCATGGCGCGCAGCTCCGCGTCTGAAACGGTTTTTGATGAGATCACAATAAGATTGCCCTGCCGCCCGGTTGGCAGTTTGCCCGTCTGCGCGCGCCCGTGCCCGTTGGAGTGGGCAAAATTTGCGATGGGCAACCGCGACATCAGAAACGTCTTCAGCACGCCATCCTGAATCAGGTCCACGCGCCGTGCCGGTTCCCCTTCATCGTCGTAGAGGTAATGGCCGCTGAGCTGTGTGCCGTGAAACGTCGAGAGCGTGGGATCGTCTGCCACGCTGAGGAAGCTGGGCAGGATCGGCTTGCCGATATCTTTGGTGAAGGTCTGCCCTTCCTCATCACCGCGCTGGCGCTGGCCCTCCAGGCGATGGCCCAGCACTTCATGGAAGAAGACCGCCGATGCGCGGCCGGATAAAATCGCCGGACCGTGGAACGGCTCTGTGATGGGCGCAGCGCGCAGGGCTTCAAGATTCTTGCCCATCGCCGCGATGTCCACATTCAACTTCTCCGGTGCGGGCAGCCCACTCAATACATGTGCCTCGTAGGTCAGCACGCGGAAGAGTTCCATGCCGTCGTCTGCGCGGGTCCGCGCGATAATCACCAGTCGCGCCAGCTGCGTGGGCGAAACCACCACCGAGCCTTCTGACGAGACGTAGTAATCATTTTCCGTATCGCTGCTCAGCACCACCGCGTCAAAGAATACATCCGGGTACGCGCGCAGAAGTTCAGAGAGTTCGCGCAGCCTCGCCTGCCACGCCTTCACATCCACCGTCTCCGGCTTCACCGGCGTCTCCAGCCCCTTCACCGCCGTCTCCACTGAAAAGTCCGGCGACGAATCTTCTTCCTTCGCACGAACCTGCTGCTCGGTCTTCACCTTCAGATAATTCTGGAGTGCGTTGCCGTACCCGCGATTGGTGGCAAACCAGAGCGAACGTCCCAGCGCCTGGCGGTCATCTTCCAGCGGCAGCGTGACGGTGCTCAGCGCGGAGGTGCGATGCGTGCCATGCGTATTATCCTGCGCGGGCGAGCCGACGCGAACCTGGATATCGCCCACGCGCGTATGGTTCTCTGTGGAGCTGACCAGCGCGCCATACTGCGCCGTGATGCGCGTGGAGTAGGCATCGGCCACGTCATAGCTGATGAAGTAGGGAGCGGGTTGCGCGGCTGCATCGGTCGCCGCAGTGCCCGCCGCGGGGTGCCCCAGCGACTGCATCGCGCGCCCCAGCTCAGCCTGCATGGTCTGCAGCAGAATCCCCTGTGCCACGGATTTTTCCGTCGTCTTCTTCGCTGCCGGGTCAGCCGCACGCGCGGAAATGGAAACCATGGACGAGAGGCACAGGCACACAACAACGGAACGACAGGACTGACGGTTCATGCGGAAGAGTTGCTCCTTGGGGCTGCCTCAGCAGATGGGTGAAGTGTAACGCGTTTCCCGCAGCGGCTGTCATTTTGGACGTTCTTCCGCCCCATTCGTCTTGCCGCACATCGTCGCATGTTCACCGCTTTTGTCATTGTTTGACATCGCGGATACGCGCAACGGCGCCCCGCCCTGTGCGCGCACTGCTCCGGCATGAAAGAATTGCCCCGTGCCAACTGCCTACACGCTACCGCCCGCGCTCTACGCCAAAGCTGTCGCCCTGGGGCGCATGGCGGTCGATCTGCACTTCGCGCATGAGCTCTGGCCCATCGCACTGCTTCTGCTGCTGTTGTATCTGCGCGTGCCGGCCCGGCTGACAGCGCTGCTCGGCGCCTGGACGCAGAAGCGCTGGCTGCAAAAGATTCTCTTCGCCGCCATCTTTCTGCTTCTGATCGAGCTCTGCCTGCTGCCCATCAGCATCATTGGCCACCATGTGGCGCTGCGCTTTGGCCTCTCCATCCAGCACTGGCCGGGGTGGTTCGGCGACGTTGCCAAGGCCCTCGCGCTGAATACAGCCATCGGCACACTGCTGGCAGCCATTGTGTACTTCATTCTTGCGCGCGCGCCGCGCCGCTGGTGGCTATGGCTCTGGATCGCCGTGGTTCCGCTGATGATTGCCGGAGTCATACTGACGCCTCTGGTGGTGGATCCGCTCTTCAATCACTTTGAGCCGTTGCAACAGACGGATCCCGCACTCGTCACTCAGCTCGAACAGGTGGCGCAGCGCAGCGGCATTGCGATTCCGCCGAGCCGCATCTTTCTGATGCGGGCCAGCGCCAAGGTGACGGAGACCAACGCCTACGTGACCGGCTTCGGCGCATCCAAGCGTGTGGTGGTATGGGATACGGCGCTGCACAACGCGCCGCCTGACCAGATCGACTTCCTCTTTGGCCATGAACTTGGGCACTATGTGCTGCACCATATCGTGTACGGCATGGCCTTTGCCGCCGTGCTGATGATGCTCTGTTTCCGGCTGGGCGCAGCTGCTGTCCGCTGGCTGCTCAGCCGCTTTGGCTCGTGCTGGGAGATCCCGTCGCTGCAGCATCCGGCAGTGCTGGCGATCCTTCTGCTGGTTTTCGCGACTGCGCAGTTCCTGACGGAGCCGCTGGCCAACGCCTTCAGCCGCCACATCGAACACGCCGCCGACGTCTACGGACAGGAGGCGATTCACGGCATTGTGCCTGACCCTGCCGCCACCGCCGCCAGCGCATTTCAGGCGATGGGCCAGCAGAATCTGATCACGCCGGAGCGCCGTCCGCTGGTCGAGTTCTGGTGCGACGGGCACCCCACCATCGGCGACCGCATCGCCTTCGCCGCGGAGTATCATCCCTGGACAGAAGGTGCGCATCCAAAATACTTTCGCAAGTAACGAACTCACCGGCCCGGCCGGCGAGAACCTGAAGCAAGGATTTCCACTATGTCTGCTGACTGTCTCTTCTGCAAGATCGCCAAGGGCATTATTCCCGTCACCAAGGTGTACGAAGACGATTACTGCCAATGCTTCCCCGACATCGATCCGCAGGCGCCTGTGCACCTGCTGCTGATTCCAAAGCACCACATCGTCTCGCTCGCGCACTCCACCGTGGAGCACCGGCAACTGCTCGGCCATCTGCTGGAAGCCGCCGCCGAGATCGCGCGCATGGAAGAGCTTACCGAGGGCTACCGCATCGTGATTAATACCGGGGCAGAGGGCGGACAGACAGTGAACCATCTGCACCTGCACATCCTGGGCGGACGCAAGATGAACTGGCCTCCGGGCTAAAGAAGTTGTCAGTTTTCAGTTGTCAGTAAATACCAAGGAACATTCGCTTCCCCTGAGCACTGAAAACTAACAACTGAAGACCGTTTTCCTGTTCTCTAACCCTGTTTTTTTTGCCTTGGCACGAGCTGGCACATCACAATGGCCTCGCACACCAGCTTGCCATCGACGAAGGCTTTGCCCTGCATCTTCACGGCGCGGCTGCGCCACTGCAGCACATCCACCTCAAAGCGCACCTGGTCGCCGGGCGTTACCGGGCGGCGGAACTTCGCACCTTCGATACCGGTGAAGACCATCAGTTTGTCTTCCCGGTCCGGGATCTCGGTCAGCAGCAGTGCGCCGCCGGCCTGGGCCATGGCTTCCACAATCAGCACGCCCGGCATGATCGGGTAGCCGGGAAAATGTCCCTGAAAGAACGACTCGTTGATGGTGACATTTTTGATGGCGACGATGCGCTTCTGCGGAGTCATCTCCACGACGCGATCAATCAGCAAAAAAGGAAAGCGGTGCGGCAGGATGGCCATGATCTGGTTCACATCCATCGTCTGCGCGGGCGGTGCTGCGGGTGTCGTCGTCTCTTCCATGGCAAGCCCGATTATACCCGGGCGGGCTGCGCGTTAGTGCTTCGGCAAGGGCACCGTCGCCGCATCAAAGAGCGAAGCTGGCAGGCCCGTGTTGTAGTGAACGTTCTCAATATAGCGCTGCTGCACCAGTTCGCCATTGTGGTAGCGGGTGATATTGAACGGCGTCTGTATGCCCTGGATCAGCTGGTAGCCGTCGTACTCCTCGCTGTCCTCGTCAAAATCTTTGTATGTGGCGTTGCGCCAGCGGAAGACGCGGCGCAGCGGCAAATGGCTCTCCGTATCCAGCTCCAGGGTCACATTGTCATTCTTCGCCGTGATGATGCGGATCTTATCTGCCTGCCGCCGCCCTACCATGTCGGTTCCCATGTAGAAGACGGTCGCCGTCGAATCGTTCATCCACACACGGGCGACCTCTTCAATCGAATGTGCCCGGCGGCGTAATGCCTCATCCACATCCGGCTGCGGCAGGTATTGCCGCCCTTTGTAGGTGATCTCCACGCCCTGGCCGCCGGCAAATATCTGGATAATGTCGCGCTTCTTGGTGAACTCTACCCGGTCGCCCGCAGCGGAGTGCATCAGCCAGAATGGCACAATCTGCTCCGTCGGCGCACCCAGATAGAAGCCGGCCGAGCGGCCATGGGTGACGGAATCCTTAGCATGCAACCAGGCGTCGCCACCCAGCGCGGTCACCATCTGCTGCAGCAGCTCGCGGCCCTTCGCATCGCCCGGGCCAGACGCCTGCTGTGCGCGCGCGGCCCCGGGCAGCAGGAACCCCAGAAGCACGCCCGGCAGCAGCCATTTCCGTAAGATTTCTCGTGACATAGAAGATTTATGCACCGTACTATCAATCACCGTCATCCGTACCTTACCGGGAGCCGAGGCTGCAGGGCAACCCGGATGCCAGCATGGCAAAGGAGAGTTCCATGAAAATAGCCGCAATCATTGCCCGCACATTACTTGGACTCGCATTTGTTGTCTTTGGGTTGAATATGTTCCTCCACTTCATGCCAACGCCTCCCATGTCCGGTCCGCCGCTCGATTTCATGACCGCTGTCGCAGTTGAGACCCACTTCATCCTGGTCATAGGCTTTTTCCAGGTGCTGGGCGGCCTGCTGGCGCTCTCTGGCCGCTTTACCCCGCTTGGGCTCACAATTCTGTCGGCCATCCTGGTCAACATCATCGCTTACCATCTCGCCTTCCACGTGCCGGGAGTGCTGATGGGCGTGATCTTCGGCCTGCTGGACGTCTTCTGCATCTGGGTCTACCGCGCGAACTTTGCCGGTATCTTCTCTTCCGCAAGCGCAGCCTAAGTTCCTTCCCCGAACCGCTCCCGTCGCCCTGCACAGGCGAGGGGAGCGGCTTTTTGCACGGTCCACCCACCGCACATTGCGCGCCGCTTCTATACTGGATGGTGTCCATGCAAACCTTTCAGCCTGTAGAAGAACAACTGGAGTACCTGACCAAGGGCGCTGCCGAGATCATTCCGCTGCCCGCACTGCGCGAGCGGCTGGAGCAGTCGCACGCCAAGGGCGTTCCCATGCGCGTGAAGGCGGGCTTTGATCCCACCGCGCCCGACCTGCACCTGGGCCACACCGTGCTGATCCGCAAACTGAAGCACTTTCAGGATATGGGGCACACCGTCATCTTCCTGATCGGCGACAGCACGGCCCTCATCGGCGACCCGACCGGCCGCAACGTGACGCGCAAGCCGCTCTCGCGCGCCGAGATTGACGCCAACGCCGAGACCTACAAGGAACAGGTCTACAAGATTCTGGACCGCGAAAAGACCGAGGTCCGTTACAACTCAGAGTGGCTGGATGAACTCGGCTATGCCGGCCTCATCCAACTTTCTGCGAAAGTCACGCTTTCGCAGATGCTCGACCGTAAGGATTTTTCCACCCGCTTCAAAGCGGAACAGGATATTAGCCTGCATGAACTCCTCTATCCGCTGGCGCAGGGGTATGACTCCGTGATGCTGCAGGCCGACGTGGAGCTGGGCGGAACGGACCAGAAGTTCAACCTGCTGATGGGCCGCGAGCTCCAGCGCAAGAGCGGCCAGCCCCAGCAGATCGTACTGATGACGCCCATCCTGGAAGGCCTGGACGGCGTGCAGAAGATGTCAAAATCGCTCGGCAACGCCATCGGCATCAAGGAGCCGCCGGGCGATATGTACGGCAAACTCATGTCAATCTCTGACGAGCTGATGTGGCGCTACTACACCTACCTGACCGACCTGCGCCCCAGCGAGATTGCGCAGATGCAGGCTGATGTGGCCGCCGGCAAACTGCATCCGATGGAAGCCAAGAAGCAGCTGGCGCGCAGCATTGTCACCGATTTTCATTCGCAGGATGAAGCGCAGCGCGCCGATGCCAACTGGGCCCTGCAATTCCAGAAGGGCGGCGTGGCGGAAGACTTACCGGTGGTGAAGATCGCGTTGAACGCCGAAGGATTAATAAAAATTCGTGATTTGCAAGATGGAGATGACATCAGCATTGCCAAGCTGCTGCATCTCGCGGGACTGGCCGCATCCATGGGTGAAGCCAACCGCAAGCTGGCAGAGAACGCCGTCAGCATCAATGGCGCAAAATTCTCCGGGAAGACGGAATCCCTCAGCACCCTCGGCGACGAACCCATAGTGCGCCTCGGCAAACGCGCCGTCCGCGTGGAGTGGGTGAAATAGCGCCTACCCCGCCAGCGCCTTCTTCACCATTTCGCTGATCGTCTTGCCGTCGGCGCGGATCCCATCCGCTGCGATTCGTGCCTGGATGAGCTTCATGGCTGCGCCCATGTCCCTGGGCCCCGGCTTCGTGCCTCCGTTATTCGCGGCAAGCTGCGCGATGGCGCCGTCTACGATCCCCTGAATCTCTTCCGCGCCTGCGGACTGCGGCAGGTAGGCCTCAATCAGCTTAATCTCTTCCTGCTCTTTGGCGGCCAGCTCCGGACGGTTGCCCTTGGTGAACTGCTCCACCGAATCTTTTCGCTGATTGATCAGCGTTCCCAGCACTTTTTGCGCCTCGGCTTCGGTCAGCGGCTCGCGCTTGTCTATCTCTTTGCTTTTCAACGCCGATTTCACCATGCGCAACGCTTCCAGCTTCTGCGCCTCCCGCGCTTTCATGGCGGTAATGATGTCAGCATTGAGCTTTTCGACGATACCCATGTTTGCTTCCTCTTTCGTGACGCAGCCTTCCATTATAGAAAACTACGGGAATTCCTGTCGCTCGGTACAATAAAGACGAAGGCCAAATGACTGCAGCCGGCAATCCGGCAGAGGAACATGAGCGCTCTCCGCGCCCCTTTCCAGAAGGAAATCAGACTCCATGCTACGTAAGATCAGGCTCTTTACCCCCGGACCCACTCCGTTGCTTCCTGCCGCGCAGTTTGCCATGGCAGCCGCCGATATTCATCACCGCACTCCTGATTTCCGCGCCCTCTACACCAAGGTGCTGGGCCAGATGAAGGAGTTCTACGGCACCAAGAACGACGTCATTATCCTGTCGTCTTCCGGTACCGGCGCAATGGAGGCCTCCGTCTCTAACCTGACCTCACCCGGCGACCGAGTTCTGGTCCTCTCGTCCGGCAAATTCGGCGAGCGCTGGTCCGCGTTAGGCAAGGCCTTCGGCTGCACGGTCGACACCATCACCGTGCCCTACGGCAAGACCTTTGACCTGGCCGAGGTGAAGGCGCATCTGCATCTTGAGACCCGCGCCGTCTACATGCAGGCCACGGAGACCTCCACCGGCATTCGCAACGACGTGCAGGGCGTGGCCGAGCTGATCAAGGCGCAGAAGAGCGAAGCTCTGCTGATCGTGGACGGCATCACCGGTCTGGGCACCACCACGCTGGACGTGGACGGCTGGGGCATCGACGTTCTGGTCGGCGGCTCACAGAAGTCGTTCATGATTCCTCCGGGCCTGTCTTTCCTGGCTATCAGCGAGAAGGCATGGGAACGCATGGAAGCCACCTACAATCCGCGCTACTACTTCGACCTGCGCAAGGAACGCAAGAATGCCAAGGGCGGCGAGAGCGCCTACACCCCCGCGGTTGCACTGATCGCCGCGCTCGGTGCTTCACTCGACTGGATCGCCGTGCAGGGAGACGGCGATGTGGCAGAAGGCCGCCGCCGCATGGTGCACAACGCAGAGACCATTTCCGCCATGACGCGCGCCGCGGTGCAGGCACTGGGCTTCACGCTTTTTGCGCCCGATGCTCCGGCAGCTGCCGCCACCAGCGTGCTTGCACCTGAAGGCGTTGACTCCGGCGTGATCGTGAAGGAGCTGAAGACGCGTTTTGGCGCGACCATCACCAATGGCCAGGGAGAGATGAAGGGCAAGATCTTCCGCATCGCGCACCTCGGCTTCTTCGATTACATGGACACCATTGCGCTGATCGGCGCTCTGGAGCATGTGGCCCTGAAGCTGAAGCTGCCCGCTGCCGAGTTTGGCAAGGGGCTGGTTGCAGCGCAGAAGGTTTACGCCGAAGCCACGAAGTAATTCCATTGCGGCCGCGCAGGCCGCCACCGTACGTGCACGAGGGAGCTGTAATGAAGATCGTTCTCGCAGAAAAAGTGTCGCCCGCGACGCTCGCCGTTTTCCAGCAGGAACCCACCTGGACCGTTATCACCCCGGACCAGATTAAAAATGGCCTGCCCGCCGAACTGGCGGATGCCGATGCCCTGGTGGTGCGCTCTGCCGTTCAGGTGGATGCAGCGCTGCTGGAGGCTGCGCCCAAGCTGCGCGTAATCGGCCGCGCCGGTGTTGGCGTGGACAACATTGACACGCCTGCCGCAACCCATCGCGGCATTGTGGTGATGAACACGCCCGGCGCCAACGCCGTAGCCGTGGCCGAGCTCACCATCGGCCTGATGTTGACCATGGCGCGCAAGATCTCGCAGGCCAACGCCACCATGCACGCCGGCAAGTGGGACAAGAAGTCGCTGCAGGGCTCTGAACTGCGCGGCAAGACGCTGGCCATTCTCGGCCTGGGCCGCATCGGGCTTGAAGTCGCATCGCGCGCGCAGAGCTTCGGCATGGAGCTTATCGGCTATGACCCGTTCATCGCGCCCGCCGTGGCGCGCGAAAACGGTGTGGAACTGGTCAGCATTGACGATCTCTTCAAGCGCGCGGATTACCTCACGCTGCACGTCGGCCTGACGCCGCAAACTGAGGGCATCATCAACGCCACATCGCTCGCCATCATGAAGAAGGGCGTGCGCATCATCAACTGTGCCCGCGGCGAACTGATTGTGGAAGCTGCCCTGGCCGAGGCGCTGAAGTGCGGCCACGTTGCCGGCGCCGCGCTCGATGTATTCCACCAGGAGCCGCTGAAAGAGTCACCGTATCACGCGCTGGACAGCGCCATTCTGACGCCGCACATCGCCGGTTCCACTGACGAGGCGCAGGAGGCCATCGGCATTCAACTGGCCGAGCAGGTGAAGGCGTATCTGAAGCTTGGCGTGGTGCAGAATGCCGTCAATCTGCCGTCACTCTCTGAGAAAGAGTACCGCGAGATGGCGCCCTACATCGAGATGGCGGAGCGCCTTGGCCGCTTCCTCTCACACGGAGCGCAGGGAAATCTGGAGGGCGTGCGCCTGAGCTACTCCGGCCGCCTGGCCGAGGGCAAAACCGAGCTCATCCGCAATGCAGCGCTCAGCGGCGTGCTGGCAAACTCCGATGTGGTGAACCGCATCAATGCAACGGCTATCGCAGAGGAGCGCGGCCTGCGCGTGCACGAAGACAAGAAGCCTGTGGCCACCGGCGGCGCGGGCAACGTGCTGAAGATCACCCTGCACTTCAGCGGGGGGGATTCCACCGGCAGCGCCACCGTGCTGCACGGCAACTCGCCGCGCCTCATTGCGTATGACAACATTGACATTGAAGCGCCGCTGACCGGTATGTTGCTCTGCATCCGCAATAAGGATGTACCCGGCGTTGTGGGGCGCATGGGAACCATCCTGGGCGAGCACAAGATCAACATCGCCAACTTCGCGCTGGGCCGCTCGGTGCGCAGCCAGAGCGTACCGCAGGGTCAGGCGCTGGCCGTAATTCAGATCGATGCGCCGGATGCGAAGTCAGAAAATGCAGCCGTCGAAGCGTTACGCAAAGTGGAAGCGATCGAGAGCGTCCGCCTGGTCGAGCTGGAGCCGGGAGAATCGAGGTAGTATGCCGCTTTACGAATACGAGTGCACCCAGTGCAAGCGTCACACGGAGAAGATTCAGAAGTTCTCTGATCCTGAGATCGTTGCCTGCCCCCACTGCGGGGGCAAACTGGAGCGCGTAATCACCGCGCCTTCGGTGCAGTTCAAAGGCGGCGGCTGGTTCAGCGACGGCTACGCTTCGGCCAAGCCGGGCAGCAAGAGCGAATCCGCTTCGTCTTCGCCGGAGAGTACCTCGTCTTCGTCCACTACGGAGAGCAAGCCTGCAGCGCCCGCACCGGCTGCCGCTCCGCCTTCCACTTCATCGGATAAGAAATAACTGACTGAGCTTCCAATAAAAAGACCTGCCGTGGCAGGTCTTTTTTGCGTCTCCTGCGGACTAGCTCTTCTTCTTCGGCACCTTCTTGCCTTCCTTGCGCGCCTCTGACAATCCGATGGCGATAGCCTGTTTGCGGCTGGTCACTTTCTTGCCGCTGCGTCCGCTCTTGAGCTTGCCCAGGTGCATCTCGTGCATCTCCCGCTTCACATCCTCGCCGGCTGACGGGCTGTACTTGCGAGTGGATTTCTTCGTTGTTGCCTTCTTCTTAGCTGCCTTTTTCGTTGCCATGGGCTATTCCCTCCTGAATCACTTAAGAGGCGGCTGCCGAATCGAAGGTTGCACCTCTGGTGTAGCACAAATGGCCCAGATGAATCGTTTTCGCGCCTTGCGAATCCATACCATGGCACACAAATATTGATTGCGAGGAGCTGCGATGCTAACTTTACGTCAGTCCAACGAACGCGGCCATGCAAACCACGGATGGCTCGATTCCAACTTCAGTTTTTCCTTTGCGGAGTACTATGACTCCGCCCACATGGGCTTCCGCGCCCTGCGCGTGATCAACGAAGACCACATCGCCCCGGCGATGGGATTCGGCAAGCATCCGCACCGCGACATGGAGATCCTGACCTATGTGCTGGAAGGCGCAATTGCGCATGAAGACTCGACCGGCGCCAGCGAAACGCTCACGCCCGGCGAGCTGCAGCACATGTCTGCCGGCAGCGGCGTACGCCATAGCGAGATGAATCCTTCGCCCGGCGAAGAGTGCCACCTGCTGCAGATCTGGCTGCTGCCCAACCAGCTCGGCATTGCGCCGAAGTACGAGCAGAAGCGTTTCGCCGTCACCACGGAGCCGGACAAGCTGCATCTGCTGGCCAGCAAGGATGGCCGCGATGGCTCCTTCCACGTCTACACGGATGCGGAGTTGCTGGCTGCAAAGCTGACGCCTGGCGCCAGCGTGACGCACGCGTTCCGCGGCGGCTACGGCTGGTTACAGGTGGCACGCGGCAGCGTCACGGTGAATGGCGTTGAACTGAAGCAGGGTGATGCCGTCGCCATCAGCGGCGAAAGCTCACTGACCGTTGCGACACAGGATGGCGGAGAGGTTCTGCTCTTCGATCTGGACTAAGGCAGCAACTGGAACGCGAGTGACTTCTGCTCGCCGGGATGAGCCGGTTTCGCGTCAGGCGATGCGGCGCGCGTCTCGGCGGGCAGTATCTCTTTCACATCAATCCACTGCGTGGGATAGTTGCCGGTGTAGCAGGCGGTGCAGTAGGTGTTGCCCTCGCCGCCGTCGCAGCACTTCAGCAGGCCATCCAGCGAGAGATACGCCAGCGAGTCGGCTTCAATATACCGGCAAATCTCTTCCACGGTCTTGTTCGCGGCGATCAGGTCCTTCTTGTCCGGCGTATCTACGCCGTAGAAACACGGTGAGATCGTCGGCGGACAACTGATGCGCATGTGCACTTCCTTCGCACCGGCAGCCCGCACCATGCGCACAATCTTGCGTGACGTGGTGCCGCGAATGATGGAATCGTCAATCAGCATCACGCGCTTGCCTTCTAGCAGATTGCGCACGGGGTTAAGCTTCATGCGCACGCCGAAGTCGCGCACCCTCTGCTCCGGCTGGATGAACGTCCGGCCCACATAGTGGTTGCGGATGAGGCCGAAGTTGAACGGCACGCCGCTCTCTGCCGCATAGCCCAGCGCAGCGGTCACGCCGGAGTCCGGCACCGGCACCACCAGGTCCACATCGACGGGCGCCTCGCGGAAAAGCTGCCGCCCCATCGCATCGCGCGAAGCCTGCACCCAGCGCCCGAAGATCTTGCTGTCTGGCCGCGCAAAGTATACGTGCTCAAAGATGCAGCTCGCCTGCTTCGCGCCGGTGTTGTAGTAGCGCGAGGTCACGCCGTCTTCTGACACCATCACCAGCTCGCCGGGCTTCACGTCGCGGACATACTCAGCGCGCATCAGGTCAAACGCGCAGGTCTCTGAAGCGAATACGAATGTATCCGGCTGGCCGTCGCCGTTGCGGATGCGGCCCATGCTGAGCGGACGGAAACCCTGCGGATCGCGCGCGGCGAAGATGCGGTTGCGCGTCATCATCACGATGGAGAACGCGCCTTCAATCTGCGATAGCGAATCGGCGATGGCATCAACTAGTGTTGTTGCGTGCGAGTGTGCGATGAGTTGCACGATAATTTCGGTGTCCGATGTGGTCTGGAAGAGCGCGCCGTCGCGTTCCAGCCGCTGACGCGCCGTGCCCAGGTTCACCAGGTTGCCGTTGTGCGCAATGGCGATCAGGCCCTTGGTCGATTCCACGCGAATGGGCTGAGCATTTAATAATGCTGAATCTCCGGTCGTGGAGTAGCGCGTGTGGCCGATGGCGAGCTCGCCGGGCAGCTTGGCCAGCACATCGTCGGTAAAGATTTCGCTGACCAGCCCCATGCCCTTGGTATCGGTGATGGTGGTGCCGTCGGCGGTGGCAATGCCGGCTGATTCCTGTCCGCGATGCTGCAGCGCGTAGAGGCCCATGTAGGTGTAGCGCGCGGCTTCAGGATGGCCGTAGATGGCCATGACGCCGCACTCTTCGCGCAGCTTGTCGAAGTGGTCGTCAGCTTCCATATCGTCGATGTCTTCTACGTCTGGCAGAGAAGCAGATTCCGCCGCTTCGCTGCGGAATGACAAAAGTTTACGAGGGTCGCTCATGCTGTCACCCCTGCGTCGAGCTGGATTTCGAGGGCGGTAGAGAATGCAGATTGCAGGCTCGAGATGGATTCTTTTATGAGCACGTCTTCCCCTGCAATGATCTCAATAGTGCCCTCAATTGTTTCGCCAAGATCCAGCGGAAAGAGTTCGCCCGCTTCATCCAGTAGCACGCAGATGGTGCCATAGTCTTCGGGAGCGCAGGTGATGAGCACTTCACTTGCGTTCTCTGCGAAGAGCGCGACCGAATAAGAATCTCTTGCCAGAGAGCCGAGATTGATGTGCGCGCCTAGTTGTTGTTCAAAGCAGCTTTTCGCTATGGCAGTAGCGATGCCTCCATCGGAGATGTCGGCAGCAGAGTGTATCAGCCGGCGCTCTGCGAGTAGCCGAAGAGCCTTATGCAGGGCTGATTCAGCTTCGAGACTAAGCGATGGCACCGTACCCCAGAATCCACTAAGCACGTTCTTTGCATACTCGGAGCTTCCCAACTCGTCGAAGGCAGAAGCCGGAGGCACATTGGTGGATTGAAGCAGAAGAATCTTATCTCCGATCTTCTGGAAACCGCTCGGTACAGCCTTGGTCACATCGTCAATCATTCCGACGATGCCGATGACCGGCGTGGGGTAGATTCCTTCGCCGCGAGTCTCGTTGTAGAGAGAGACATTGCCGCCGGTGATGGGTGTGCCCAATGCGGTGCAGGCTTCGGCGATGCCGTCGATGGCGGCGGAAAGCTGCGCCATGATCTCCGGCTTCTCCGGGTTGCCGAAGTTCAGGCAGTTGGTCGCGGCCACGGGCTTTGCGCCGGTGCAGGCGACTTTGCGTGCGGCTTCCGCGACGGCGTGCATCGCGCCCAGCCTGGGGTCAAGATAGGCCCAGCGGCCATTGCCCGCCAGCGCCATGGCCAGACCGGTCTTTGTGCCCTTGATGCGCATCACGCCGGCTTCCGCGCCGGGGCCCTGCACCGTGTTGGTCTGCACCATGCTGTCGTACTGCTCATACACCCAGCGCTTGCTGCAGATGTTCGCGCTGGCGAGCAGCTTCTTCAGGTCGGCGGTGTAATCGCGCGGCTTCTGCAGCTCTGCCAGAATGTGCGCGGGCGGGTCCAGCGGCACCGGAGCCTTCCAGATGCCGACGGGGCGGTGGTAGAGCGGCGCATCGTCCGTCAGCGACTTGTTCGGAATCTCGGCCATCAGCTCGCCGTGATGGGTGATGCGCATGATGGGATCAGCCGTGACGGTGCCGACGATGGAGGCATCCAGCCCCCACTTGGTGAAGACGTCCAGCACTTCCTGTGCCCGCGCCTTGTCGGCGACCAGCAACATGCGTTCCTGCGACTCCGACAGCATAATTTCGTAACTGGTCATGCCGGTGGCGCGCTGCGGCACCAGGTCCAGCTCCACGGTCAGGCCCAATTCGCCACGGCCGCCCATCTCGCAGGTGGAGCAGGTCAGCCCAGCCGCGCCCATGTCCTGAATACCGACGATAGCGCCGGTCTGCATCGCCTCCAGGCAGGCCTCCAGCAGCAACTTCTCCATGAAGGGGTCGCCCATCTGCACATTGGGCCGCTTCTGCTCTGAGCCTTCTTTGAACTCCTCAGAAGCCATGGTTGCGCCGTGGATGCCGTCGCGCCCGGTCTTCGCGCCGACGTAGATCACGGGATTGCCTACGCCTGTCGCCTTGGCATAAAAAATCTCGTCCAAACGGACGAGACCAAGTGCAAATGCATTCACCAGAGGATTGCCGCTGTAGCAAGCCTCAAACTTTGTTTCGCCGCCCAGGTTCGGCACGCCAAAACAATTGCCGTAGCTGGCCACACCATCGACCACGCCCTCTACGGTGGATCGATTTCGCCGTCGCAGTTCCGCATCCGGCTCCGTCTCATCCAGCGGGCCAAAGCGCAGTGAATCCATCACTGCCAGCGGGCGCGCGCCCATGGTAAAGATGTCGCGCAGGATGCCGCCGACGCCAGTGGCTGCGCCCTGATGCGGCTCAATGTAGCTGGGATGATTGTGCGATTCGATCTTGAAGGCGCAGGCCCAGCCGTTGCCCACGTCGATGATGCCGGCATTCTCGCCCGGCCCCTGCACCACCAGCGGCGACTCAGTCGGCAGGCGCTTAAGATGCACGCGCGAGGATTTATACGAGCAGTGCTCGCTCCACATGACGGAGAAGATGCCCAGTTCTGTAAGAGAGGGGGTGCGCCCAAGCGCGGAAACAATGCGGCTGTACTCCTCTGCCGTCACGCTGTGCTGCGCCAGAAGCGCGGGTGTGATTTCAGCAGGAGATGGTTTGTTAGCCAGGGAGGGAGCAGTATCTCTTTGCATGGCTTCCTCTCCATTGTTGCACGGCAGGGCATGTGGATGCAGCAGCCCGGGAAATGGCGCGTTGTGCGGGGTTTAAGCGCCCCAATCGCCTGAAACCAAAGATTCATCCGGGGTTGCGCCCGTATAATCCGAGACGGATGCAAAGACAGGCAATCATTATCGGCGCCGGCCCCGCCGGGCTGACCGCCGCGCTGGAGATGCTGCGCCGGACGGACATTCAGCCCATCGTGCTGGAGGCCAGCCAGGAGATTGGCGGCATCTCGCGCACCATCCGCTACAAGGGCAACCGCATGGATATCGGCGGTCATCGCTTCTTCTCAAAGAGCGACCGCGTGATGCAGTGGTGGCTGCAGTTGATGCCGGTGGAAGATGCCGCCGAAGCGACCATCGCCTACCAGGGCAAACAGCGTCTCGTCGCCGTGCCCGCGCATCTGCAGCAGGAGCCGCCCATGCGCGGCATGGGACCGCTGGCGGCAGAAGCTCCCGCAGAGCAGGATGCCGCCCCGGTGGAAGCGGTCGTTTCAGTGCCCCCACCGGAAAATCCTGACCTGGTGATGCTCATCCGGCCGCGCAAGAGCCGCATCTACTATCTGCGCCGTTTCTTCGATTACCCCATTACGCTCACGGCCAACACCCTGCGCAACCTTGGCATCACCCGTGTGCTGCGCGTGGGCACAAGCTATGCGTATTCGCGCATGCACCAGATCAAGCCGGAGCATTCGCTGGAAGACTTCCTGATCAACCGCTTTGGCCGCGAGCTTTATCTCACCTTCTTCAAGAGCTATACGGAAAAAGTATGGGGCACGCCGTGCGACCGCATCTCGGCGGAGTGGGGCGCGCAGCGCATCAAGGGCCTCTCGCTCACCAGCGCGGTCAAACACTTCATCCGGCAGCGCTTCAAGCGAGAAAAAGACAGGCCCGCGCAGCGCGATATCGCACAGAAGCAGACGGATACATCGCTGATTGAACGCTTCCTCTATCCGAAATTCGGCCCCGGCCAATTGTGGGAGCATGTCGCCGATCTGGTGCAGCAGAAGGGCGGCGAGATTCACATGGGCTGGCGCGTCGACAGAATCGAGGCAGACGGCACTCCTGAATCGCGCCGCATCATCGCGGTGGAAGCCGTGAATGATGCAGGCGAACGCAGGCGCTTTGCCGGGGAGCTCTTTCTCTCCACCATGCCCATCCGCGAGCTGACGCAGGCGCTGGCATCAGGCGGCGCAACCGTTCCAGCCAATGTACGCGAGGTCTCCGACGGCCTGGAGTACCGCGACTTCATCACCATTGGCCTGCTGGTGGATAAGCTGGCCGTGCATGAGCCGGATGGCGGCCTGCTGAAGGACACGTGGATCTACATTCAGGAACCGGACGTGCTGCTGGGGCGGCTGCAGATCTTCAACAACTGGAGTCCGCACCTGGTCGAAGATCCCACCAAGGTCTGGATCGGGCTGGAGTACTTCTGCTGCGACACCGATCCGCTCTGGAAGATGCCGGATGAGGAACTGAAGCAGTTTGCCATTGCCGAGGTGGCAAAGATTAACATTCTGCGCGCGGAGGATGTGCACGATGCGCACGTCGTCCGCGTGCCCAAGACGTATCCCGCTTACTTCGGCACCTACTCGCGCTTTGACGAGCTGCGCGAATGGGTGGACGGATACAGCAACCTCTTTCTGGTGGGCCGCAACGGCATGCACAAGTACAACAATCAGGATCACTCCATGCTGACGGCGATGACGGTGGTGGATGGACTGGCCGCCGGCCATGTGGACAAGGCCGCCATCTGGGGCATCAACACCGAGCAGGAGTACCACGAAGAGAAGAAGAAATAGCTAACGCCGCGCCAGCACCACGCGCGCAATACCCTGCAGGTCATTCACCACTTCGACTTCGCGCCATCCACGCAGCAATTCCACAAGCCGCGCACTCTGGCCAAAGCCCATCTCCAATGCCAGCAGACCACCTGGGCGCAGCGTATTCCAGGCTTGCGGAATCAGCCGCTCATATATCTCATAGCCGGTAGGCCCCGCAAAGAGCGCACTGGCCGGCTCATGCTCCACCACCTGCTTGTCCAGTGCGGCGCGCTCCGCGTCAGCAATGTAGGGCGGATTGGAAACCACCGCATCAAACATCTCTCCGCCGCACGCGCTGAGCAGATCGGATTGCAGAAACCGGATGCGCGCCGCGACGCCGTGCGCCTCTGCATTGCGCCGCGCAACATCCAGCGCTTCTGCGGAAAGATCGACCGCGGTAACGCGCGCCTGCGGCCGCGTATGTGCCAGTGCGATTGCAATCGCGCCTGAGCCGGCGCCAACATCCACAATGCTCGTTTCGCGGTCTTCGGGCATTCGCGCCAGCACCGCTTCCACCAGGTGTTCTGTCTCCGGCCGCGGAATCAGCACTGCGTCGTTCACCGCCAACGCCAGCCCGAAGAACTCCTGCGTCCCGGTGATGTACTGGATGGGTTTGCCCGTGGCGCGTTCGGCGATGAACGCGTTGTAGCTGGCCGTTTCTGCCGCGGTGAGTTCGCGGCCCGGACTCGCAAGCAGCGCCGCCCGGCTGATGACGAGCGCATGCATCATCAGGAATTCAGCATCACGCGCAGCTTGCTCGCTTTGCAGAATCTCCTTCGCTGCGTGGATGGCTTGCCGAACCGTGCTCATAGCACCTTAGGCGACGGTCGTCGATTCAGCCCGCATCAACTCCGCTGCATAGTGCGTGGTGAGCGCGTCAATGGTGGGCTGCAGCTTGCCTTCCATCACTTCAGCCAGCTGGTGATTGGTCAGGCCGATGCGGTGATCGGTGAGCCGGTTCTGCGGGAAGTTGTAGGTGCGAATTTTCTCACTGCGGTCGCCGGAGCCGACCTGGCTCTTGCGCGCCGACGCCATGATCTGGTGCTGCCGCTCCATCTCCGCTTCATACAACCGGGCACGCAGCACGCGCATTCCCTTTTCGCGGTTCTTAATCTGCGATTTTTCGTCCTGGCAGCTCACCACTGTGTTCGTCGGAATATGCGTAATGCGCACGGCGGAGTACGTCGTGTTCACGGACTGCCCGCCGGGCCCCGAGGAGCAGAAGGTATCAATCCGCAGATCCTTCGCCTCGATCTTCACGTCTACATCTTCCGCCTCGGGCAGCACGGCCACGGTAATGGCCGATGTGTGGACGCGTCCCTGCGTCTCCGTGGCGGGTACGCGCTGCACGCGATGCACGCCGCTCTCATACTTCATCTGCGAGTAGACGCGCTCGCCTTCAATGATGGCGATCACTTCCTTCATGCCACCCACGCCGGATTCAGACGAGGAAAGCACTTCCACCTTCCACTTATGCTGTTCGGCAAAGCGCTGGTACATGCGGAACACCTCCGCCACAAACAGCGAGGCTTCGTCGCCGCCCGTACCGGCACGCAGTTCCAGCACAACGTTCTTCTCGTCGTTCGGATCCTTGGGCAGCAGCATGATCTTCAGCGCATCTTCCAGGGGCTGCAGTTGCGGCTCCAGCGCGGCCAGCTCCTCTTCGGCCATAGCGCGCAGGTCCGGGTCAGACTCCGCCAGCATCGCCTTGGCATCGTGGATTCCGTCGCTCACGCGTTTCCATTCGCGGTACTTCTCTACCACCGGCTCCAGGTCGCGGTGCTGCTTCGCCGTCTTCTGATAGCGTGCCTGGTCGTTGACAATCTCGGGCTGCGCCAGGTCGGCGCCCAGCCGCTCATACTGCTCTTCCATCTGTTTTAAGCGATCGAACATAGTCTCTTATTGGATGTTACTACCTCTCCGCCGGTTCCAGAATCGGCATCTGTTTACACAGGACTTATGGGTTGCGCTAATTTTCCCGGTTTTTCACTCTGGCGGCGCTGGCTGACGAACCGGCTGCGACACCAGCCGTCTGAAGACGCGCATGGTTATCGCATAGGCCTTCAGGACCTTGCAAAACCCTGACCCCACAGGCATGGATGCAGGCCGGCGCAGCATGGTCCGCAGCCTGCGCATCCGCACTGACAAACCGCTTCAGGAGATTGACACCGTCGCCCAGGTGGAAGAGCTCTATCAGTCGCAGCCCGATAAGCCGGAGGAGTGAGGCCCCCACATGACAAAACGCTTTTAGTGTGCGTGCCCGTGGTGATGATGCTCATGCCCTGTCACTTCTTCCACCTCGGGCGGTGCACTGCACCCGTGGATGGTCTCGCAGCCCACAATCTCAACCTGCAGCGTGGTGTGGTGGATGTGGAACCGGTCGCGCAGCGCGCAGTTGACGCGCTCCATGATCGCCGCGCTCTCTGACACCGGGGTATCGTCTACCGTGATGTGACTGGCCAGCGCGTGCGAGTTAGAACCAAGGCTCCAGATATGCAGATCATGCACGTCCAGCACGCCTGCGATCGCCAGCATCGCACTGCGCACCTCGTCCAGCGGAACACTGTGGGGCGTGCCTTCCAGCAGAATGTGCAATGTCTCGCGAACCACGCCCACGGCGCTCCACAGCACCATGCCCGCGATCAGCAGCGAGAGTACCGGGTCAATCCAGAACATGTGGGTGAAGTAGATGCCTGCGCCGCCGGCAATCACCGCCGCCGTTGACAGCGTGTCGCCCAGCATGTGCAGAAAGACGCTACGGATGTTCACATCGCCGCTGGACTTCCACAGCAGCGCCGCAATCACGCCATTCATCACCACGCCGATAGCAGCTACCAGCATCATGGTGCGCGGCGCAACGGCTACCGGAGCGGCCAGGCGATGAAGCGCAGCCACGGCGATCCATACGGCGATCACCACCAGCATGAGCGCATTCACAAATGCTGCCAGCACCCCGGCGCGCTGGTAACCGAAGGTCTTCTCCGGCGTGGCCGGTCGCGATTGAAAGTACACGGCTACAAAGGAGAGCCCGAGCGCCAGAAAATCCGAAATATTGTGCCCAGCCTCAGAGATCAGTGCCAGGCTGTGCGCGCGCAGCCCGGCCACGAATGTGACCACGACGTACGCCAGCGTGAGCACCAGCGAGGCCTGCAAAACCTTCTGCATCCGCCCTGTTTCCCGGGATGTGGCGTGCATATGCATGAGAGATGAGTGTAACCGGAGGGGCAGCCCTTAGCTATGGCTGCTGGCAAAGGGCTTCGAGTCGGCCGTTGCAGCATGGTGCCAGTCCGGCTCAGTGCCGTTGCGCAGGCCGCTCCAGTTTTCAGAGACGATAATGCTGTTCGCAGGGTTGCGCGGATCGTACTTAATGGAGACGGGCAGATCAATGCGGAAGTGCTCCGTTTCGCTCCTCAGAGTGGCCACGTCCTGGCAGCACTCATACACCACGCCGGCAATGCGGTAGCGGTATCCGATGAGCACCGCTGCATCTTCCTCATCCTGATGAAAGAGGGGTGTGTCCACGATCACGCCGTCAATAATGCGCCCGGTCAACGCCAGTTCCATGCGGCGGCGGCGCTCCAGCTCGTCGCTGCTCACCCGTCTGCCGCGCAGCACATACGCAATCAGGGCCGCGGCACCGGTCACGCCGGCAGCCAGCGCGCCAATCTCTTCGCGATTCCTCGGATGCATCAGCTTTTGCAACGTCTCCGGCAACAAGGTTCTCCTTCGCAGCTCAGGGCAGACAGGCTTCACCCAACTCTGAGGATAGTGGAGCGCGCAGCGGTTACAGCCGCTAAATCCGGGGGAGGGGTACCCTGCGATATACTTCTCTCCTGGTACACCATGCGCGAATTCCCTACAAATACGATGCTTAAATCGACCGCCGGAAGCAAAAATCCAGCGCAAAATGCTTGGCCTGTAACAGATTTTTCACTGGCGGCGGGGCGCATCCGTTCCACCACCGTGGTCTGTGTGCGCCGCGGCAGCAGCGTGGTGATGGCGGCAGACGGCCAGGTCACGCTCGGCTCGTCCGTTATCAAACACAGCGCAAAGAAGATACGGCGCCTCTACCAGGACAAGGTGCTCGCCGGGTTCGCCGGCTCCACCGCCGATGCCTTCTCCCTCTTCGGCCGCTTTGAGACCAAGCTGGAGCAGTTCGCCGGCAACCTCGGCCGCTCCGCCGTGGAGCTGGCGAAGGATTGGCGCACCGACAAGATGCTGCGCCAGCTCGAAGCCCTGCTGATCGTCGCGGACGTGAACCAGACGTTTCTGCTCTCCGGCACCGGCGACGTGATCGACCCGGACGAAGGCATCGCCACCATCGGCTCCGGCGGCCCCTACGCCCTCGCCGCCGCCCGCGCACTGATGGAGAACACCCAGCTCTCGGCCCGCGAAGTCGCCGAAAAATCCCTGCGCATCGCCGGCCAGATCTGTATCTATACGAATGACCAGTTCACCATTGAAGAGTTGAAAGCGTAGATCAAATGCTATTACTACCATTGGGGATAATTGGTATGTCAAAACGATGCTTTGTAATCCAAAAGTTTGACGGAGATAAGTATGACAGCCTCTACGAACAGGTCTTCAAGCCTGCTATCGAAGCTGCAGGATTTATCCCGTATAGGGTAGATGAAGACCCATCTGCATCAATCCCAATTGAGACCATCGAGCAAAAAATTACTGACTCAGATGCATGTTTTATCGAAATATCCGAAGATGCTCCGAATGTTTGGTTTGAGTTGGGCTATGCGATAGCAAGAGATAAACCACTATGTCTGGTTTGTTCTTCGACACGCGAGAAGTTCCCTTTTGATGTGCAACATCGCAAAATCATCAAATATCCAGTAGAGTCAGTGCCCAGTGACTATGCTGCTCTTTCTAAGAGCATCGAATCTCGCTTAACAAGTATCGTTAAGAATGATTTGGCGCGTCAGCAAAACACTGATGCAGCAAAGGCATTGGCGGTAAGTCCAGAGACTAGTGGACTAAAGCCTCATGAGCTTTTAGCTTTGACAATAGTTTTTCAGTCGCAATTCACTAATGGAATTAGTGGGTGGAGCTTGAATAATGAAATGGAGCGGAGTGGATATACCGGAGTTGCATCCGCACTGGCGCTTTCAGGATTAAAGCGTAAGAAATACATAGAAACACGCACCGTAGAAGACCAGAACGGCAATGTATATGACAGTCTATTTGTTGCTGAATTAGGAGAAGGATGGCTAATAAACCATCAAGATGAACTTAATTTGAAAATCGACAAGATTGTTGACGAAGATATTCCATTTTAATAGTGCTAACAGCAAGTGTTGAATAGTTAGAAGCGGCGAAGAAAAAAATATGGCAATCTACCTACCCGGCATCGCGGAAGACCAGGCGCTCTCACTGGACCAGTTGACCCCGCGCGAGATCGTCGCCGAGCTCGATAAATACGTCGTGGGCCAACACGCCGCCAAGCGCGCCGTGGCCATTGCGCTGCGCAACCGCATGCGCAGGCAGAAGCTGTCTCCCGAACTCGCTGACGAGATCATGCCGAAGAACATCATCATGATTGGCCCCACCGGCGTCGGCAAAACCGAGATCGCCCGCCGTCTGGCCAAGCTGACCGGCTCGCCGTTCCTCAAGGTCGAGGCCTCAAAGTTCACCGAGGTGGGCTATGTTGGCCGCGATGTGGAATCGATGGTGCGCGACCTGGTAGAGATCGCTATTGACATGGTGCGCGATGAAAAACTGGAAGAGGTGGAAGATAAGGCCGAGCTGAGCGCGGAAGACCGCATTCTGGACCTTCTGCTGCCGCCCACCCCGCCTCCCGCCACTCCGCCGCAGTCTACCCACGAAGCCATCCAGCTCCCCGCCGTCACACCCGAGGCCGATTCCGTCACCCGCACCCGCGACAAGCTCCGCCAGCAGTTCCGCGAAGGCCGGCTGGATGACCGCACCGTGGAGCTGGATGTGCGCGAGCGCAATCAACCGCAGTTTGAGATTATCTCCAACCAGAACATGGACGAGATGGACATGTCATTCAAAGACATGCTGCCTAATCTCTTCGCGCCGCGCACCAAGAAGCGCAAGATGAAGGTCGCCGAAGCGTTCGATTACCTGGTGCAGGAAGAGGAGCAGAGGCTGATCGATATGGATCAGGTGATGCGCCTTGCCGTGGAGCGCGTAGAAGACTCCGGCATCGTCTTCCTCGACGAAATTGACAAGATTGCCGGGCGCGAAGGCGGCCACGGCCCCGACGTCTCCCGTGAAGGGGTGCAGCGCGACATTCTGCCTATCGTTGAAGGCACTACGGTGAACACCAAGTACGGCATGGTCTCAACCGATCACATTCTGTTCATCGCCGCGGGCGCATTCCACGTTAGCAAGCCGAGTGATCTTATCCCGGAGTTGCAGGGCCGCTTTCCTATCCGCGTAGAGCTGCATTCGTTGACGGTCAACGACTTCATCCGCATCCTGACCGAACCCAAATCCTCGTTGGTAAAGCAATCCACCGCGCTGTTGGAGACCGAAGGCATTAAGCTGGAGTTCTCTCACGAGGCACTGCAGGAGATAGCTCACTTCGCCTTCCGCGTAAATGAGACCACGGAAAACATTGGCGCGCGGCGGCTGCACACCATCATGGAACGCGTGCTGGACGAGATCAGCTTCCAGGCGCCCGATCTCTTCAAGACGGCGGAAGAAATTGCCGCCGTCCCGCAGCCCATTGTGTCAAACGAGCCAGGCCACACCGCCGCGCCCGCCACACCGCTTCCCGTGGTGGAGCGCGTCACTCACTCCGGCACGGAGAAGGTCATTGTGGTCAGCCCGGAGTATGTCCGCGCGCAGGTAGCCGGCATTGTGAAAGACGAAGATCTCTCGCGCTACATCCTCTAGCGTGGCCGAACGAAACTCGTTTACTTCATTCTGCTCTGCGCGTGATTTAATGACTGCACATGCTTTCCCCTCGATCCCAAGACGGCAGCCGCTTCCTCTCTTCCGCAAATCAGGAGCGTCTCAGCAGAATTCTGCGAGCGTCTATCTATTGCCTGTCGGCGCTGTTTCTTTTGCTCTTTCTTTACACGGCCCTGCGGCGCGTCCGCTATCCGTTTGAACTGGAGTGGATTGAGAGCGGCATGATGGTCTCCGTCATGCGCATTGCGCACGGCCAGGGACTTTACGTCGCGCCCACACTGGACTTTGTGCCCTACCTCTACGCGCCGCTCTACCTGTATCTGGCTGCCGCACTGACAAAAGTGGTCGGCATTGGCTTTGCCGCGCTGCGGCTGATCTCCATCGGCAGCACGCTGGCGAGCTGCGCTGTTATCTATGCCATGGTGGCGTCTGAGAGCCGCGGGCACCGGTATGCCCAGTTGGCCGCAGTTGCGGGCGCCGGCATGTTCCTGGCGTGCTATCCGGTGGTTGAGACGTTCTACGACTTTGGCCGTGTCGATTCGCTCTTCGTCTTCCTCTTTCTGCTGGCCATCTACTGCACCCGCCGCGCAAATCCTGTCGTCGCCGCCATCGCCTGGATATTGGTCTTCCACACCAAGCAGACTGCGCTCCCGATCGCCATGCTCATGCTCTGTGCAGACTGGCAGCGTCCGCGCCGCATCGCCACCGGGGTGCTGAGCTTCCTGGTCATGCTCGGCGGCAGCATTCTTGCGCTCAACCATGCCACGCATGGCTGGTACAGCTTCTACATCTTCGGCGCAACCCGCGGCCTGGGCGTGGTTCCGCGGCAGTTCGCACTCTACGTGCCGCAGATGTTGCTTGCTCCTGCCGGCATCGCATTTGTTCTGATACTGGCCGCGCTGCTCTTCCGCCCGCTGGCGCTGCGCAGCCGGGCCGCATCGTTCTACATCATCACCTCGATCGCCGTATACGGCTCCATCTGGTTCATCTACTCCCATGCCGGCGCCACGGTGAATGCCATGATGCCGGCCTACGCGTGGACCGCCGTCCTCTTTGGCATCGCGGTCTCACGCCTGCTCAACGGCCTGGCTCACAATGCTTCCGCGCAGAATCAACTGGCGGCTGCCGTTGTGCTGGCGGCCGCGGCCGTGCAGCTTGCCATGTTTATCTATAACCCCGGCCGCTACATTCCCACCAGGGAAACGCTGCACACGCGCATGCAGTTCATCGATCAGCTACGCGCGATTCCCGGCGAGATCTATGTGGTGAATCACAGCTGGGACAACGTGATGGCAGGCAAGCAGCCCCATGCGGAGATGGAAGCACTGGGCGCGGTGCTGGATTCGCCCACCGGAGCGGTTCGCATCCGTCTGCGCGCGGAGATGCAGCAGGCGGTCGATACCCACCGCTTCGCAGCCTTCGTTCTGGACGGCACCGCGGAAGGCTATCCCTATACCGGCAAAAGCTGGGTGCCGCAGGATCTCTACACGCAGTACCCGCTCGCCATTTCCGCCGCTGGACAGGATAAGCCGCGCTTCCTGACCTCAGAGCCGCAATGGATCTACCTTCCCTGCAACGCCGATTTTCAAGATAGCGTATTGACCAATACATTGGAGTTCGTCCACGCCTGCAGGCGCTAGAGAATTTTCCGGAAAGGTATAGACCGAATCCGAGGGTGCAAGCGCCATTTTCTATCAAGGAAAATGGCATTCTCTACTTCATCCGGTTCACGGTATTCCGGAAAATGCTCTAGAGCGCAGACGGCGCGGATACGTTCCTCAGTGCTGCGCGCAGCCTGATTCATCCGCAGCCGCATCCAGCAATCGCGGCACATCCACGGCTCCCGGCGAGGGACACTGCAGATAGATGTACTTCGGCTGCGAGGTAAAACGCCGCGCGCTGCCCCCGGCATCCTCTATGCGCACAGGGTAATACGCAAGGAAGTCCCGAGGAATCCAGGTACGGGGCAGCGCCTGAAAATTCTCTGCCGTTCGATCCAGCACGATGGCGCTCAGGCGGCGGCTATGCACCAGAGCAGCGTAGTCCTCCATCAGCCGGTCGCCATTCTCCTGTTGCTTCGCCTCAATGACTTCGCCCACCGCTTCGCTGTCTGCATATTCCTGCTTACCCGCGGCCAGCGCATACTCCGGATGGCTGAAGACCATCACCTCGCCCGGTATCCTGCGCAGCCGGGCCTCAAAATTCTCGCGCAGCGCGGCCTCGTCAGCAGACGGAGCCCAGTCGTCAAAGGAATAATGCAGTTGCGCAAACTGTGCGCCCGCGGCCAGCAGCAGTATCGCCAGCGCGCTCTGCGCCCATCTGCTCTGCTGTGCTGCCAACCGCTGGTAAAGCTTCCCCAACGCAACGCCGAAGAGCACAGCGATCCATGCATAGGCCGGAATGAGCGAGTTAGTATTGGCCCCGCGGTGCGCGCGGATATAACCCGTATAAAAAATCATGCCCACGGTGCCGAGCGCATAAAAGCTGAACGTCGTTCCGCGTATGACATGACGCCACCGCGGATACAGAAGGACTGTTGCTGCGACGATTACGATCAACGCCGCTCCGCAAACACCCGCCATATCGAACCGGAAAAACTCCATTAGTTTATGCGGCTGCAAACCGAATCCGCCGGACATACCGAAGACGTAGTATCTGTACCAGCCATGCGTCATGCGGTTCAGCACAGCAATACTCGCGCCCAGCAGAACAGCAAATGACGCCAGCCCCGCCAGCACGCGCCGCGGCTGTGGCCACTGATGGCAGAGCATGAGCAACGCGATGGGCAGCACGCCCTGCTTGGTCTGAAACGCGCACACCCACAGCAGCGCCGCAAACCACGGTGACATCCGCCGCGTGGCATAGAGAGCGCACAGCACAAAGAAAATGTAGAGCATGTCCACGCGGCCCACGTCGAAGCTGCCATCCACCGCCGCATAGCACGCCGCGAATAATCCCGCTCCGGCTATTGCCGCGAAGTACCTGCGCGTCTCGCTGAAGACTAACGCGATGATGGCCGCAAAGCTGCCGCACGTCGCCGCAATGGATAGAGCCCGCAACGGGACGTATGTGATGCCGGTGACCTTCGCCAGCGCCGCCGAGAGATACAGGTAGATCGGCGTGTAAAGGTACGGCGTGAAGTGAATACTCGGCGCAGCGTAGAGCGGCAGCCCCGCGCAGATATGGCGCACGCCGGCCAGCATGCCGTCTTCAATCCAGTCATATTCGTAAGGACTATGAAAGCGGCGGCGCGCAATCAGCACGAACGCAATCATCGCTGCGGCGGCCAGCAATATCAGCAGCCCGCGCAATGCCTGCGTCACGCGGCGCATCACGCGCAATCCACTCGCTTCCGGTTCATTGGGCACAGCTACGATGATACCCGCGCAAGCAAAAGGCCCGCGAAGAGTGTCTCCGCGGGCCCGGACTTGAAAATCGTAAAAACAGTTAGACCGCTACTGCGCCAATCTCTGTCAGACGCTTCGCCAGCAGGCTCTCCAGCCCTTCCAGTGCCTTGGAGAAGCCTTCAATGCCCTCCTTCAGCTTATCGGTCGCCATGCGGTCGGCTGCATGCATCTTGTCAAAGGTGGCCTTGTCGATCGTGATCTTCTCAATCGGCATGGACTTCGCCTTCTCCGCATCCAGCTTCTTCGGCAGCGTATCCTGCGATGCGTCCAGCTCCGCCAGCAGATCGGGCGAGATGGTCAGCAGGTCACAGCCTGCGAGCTCGCGAATCTCGCCGATGTTGCGGAAGCTCGCGCCCATCACCAGGGTCTTGTAGCCGAACTTCTTGAAGTAGTTATAAACGCTGGTCACGGACTGCACGCCGGGATCTTCTGCGCCGGCGTAATCCTTGCCCGTATCTTTCTTGTACCAGTCCAGAATGCGGCCGACGAACGGCGAGATCAGCGTGATGCCGCCCTCAGCACATGCCACCGCCTGGTGCATGCCGAAGAGCAGCGTCAGATTGCAGTGAATGCCTTCCTTCTCCAGAATCTCCGCCGCCTTGATGCCTTCCCACGTGGAGGCAATCTTGATGAGCACGCGATCCGTCCCGATTCCCAGTTTCTTGTAGCGCGCAATGATGTCGCGCGCGGTGGCGATGGTGGCCTCTGTGTCATAGGACAGACGCGCGTCCACCTCAGTGGACACGCGGCCCGGAACAATCTCCAGAATCTTGACGCCGAACGCCACGGCCAGTTCCTTGAATGCCTCGTTCGCAACGTCCTTGTCGGATGCACCGGGGTTGTTGGCGCGGGCTTTCTTCAGGGTGTCGTCCACGATCTGCTGGTACGCCGGCATCTTCGCGGCCTTTTCCAGGAGCGACGGGTTGGTGGTGGCATCCTGCGGTTTAAACTTCTCCATGGACTGCATGTCGCCGGTATCTGCCACAACCACGGTCATGCTCTTCAACTGTTCCAATAATGTCGCCATAAAGCTCCTCATTCTTACTTGATAGATCTTTGGATGCGCCCACACGGGGCCGTGGACATCAGCACTTTTATTTTACTGTGAAATTGGCAGGACCACTTGCATCGCGCCAAAAAGCTGTCTAAACAACTGGATTTTCAAGCATCCCGATGCCCTGCACCGTCACCCGCACCACGTCGCCCGCCTGCATGGGGCCGACGCCCGCCGGTGTCCCCGTCGGAATCAGATCGCCCGGCTCCAGCGTCATGGCGGCGGAGATATAGCGCAGCAACTCCGCCACGGGAAAGATCAAATCCTTCGTGGAGCCCTGCTGTTTCGTCTCGCCGTTCAGCTGCGTGGTTACCGCCAGCGGCATAGTCAGGGCATCCACTTCATCCGTCACCACCGGGCCGACGGGGCAGAAGGTGTCAAAGCCCTTGGCCCGCGACCACTGCCCGTCGCTCTTCTGCAGGTCGCGCGCGGTCACATCATTCACGCACACATAGCCGCGAATGTACTGCCGCACATCCTCATTTGCGCCAACCTGGCAGCAGCGCTTGCCGATGACGATGCCGAGCTCGCCTTCAAAATCCACGCGATTCGATTGCGCAGGCCGCCGGATCGGCGCTCCCGGCGCCAGCAGTGCCGACGGCGCTTTCAGAAACAGCAGCGGCTCCTTGGGCACATCATTGCCCAGCTCGGCAGCATGTTCCTTGTAGTTGCGCCCGATGCAGACGATCTTCGATGGCTTCACCGGTGCCAGCAGCTTCAGCTTTGACAGCGGCTTCGGCTCAAAATCCGCAATGGCCGGCAGCGGATCTTCCTCCGGACCGGCCATCGCCTTCACCGCCCACAGCGCGCCCTCACGCTCTTCTACCAGCGCATACTGCGCCACACCATTCGCGATACATTTGCAATACTTCACACGTCACCTCACTGTTGCGGAGTCGTTTGTACTTCGGCGCTGCGCGCGCTTTCATTCCCGCTCTTGTCCACCGCGCTTACTGAGTATGCGAATCTGTGCCCATAGGTCTTTCTTTCCACACGAAACGCCGGGACCGCCAGCAGCTCACTGATACGCACCGGTTCAGCGCCCTCGCGCGACAGGTCGCGCGCATAGACGTAATACCCCGCCAGATCGCTCTCCGTATTGGCCTCCCAGGAGAGATCTATCCCTCCTCCAATCGGAGTCTCGTCAGTAAAAGCCACTGCCACCGTTCCCTGCGGCACACGCGGTGGAAATACGTCGCGCACCTCCACGGCGATGCTCGCACCGGGCTCACTGCGGACCTCTACGCTCTGTCCGTCAAGCTGCAGGCGCTGGATGCGCTGAGCAGAGTATTCATACCGTTCGCCAAAGACCGCGCCGTTGTCCATGGTGCCACCGGCATCGGTATGCACCCGCAACAGTTGCAGCTCGGGCTCCGGTTTCGGTGCAAATGGATTGGCGTTCTTTTTCGCCGGAGCAACCGGAGCAGCGGCAGCCAGACGCGCACGATGCACCAGAATCTCCATGCCTTCCGCGCCCTTCTGCCAGGTGAGCACCACACCGTGCTCCGTAACCGCACCATGCAGCCGGGTAATTGGCGCAGGCGCTGGTCCGCTCGCCGAATACGCGGGATTCGATACGCCCGCGGAATGGGCTAAGGTGTTCTGCACCTCAATCTCATACGTCAGCAGCTGCGGTGCGCCGGTCAGCAGGGATGCAGGCAGCGCATCCTCTATCTCAACCGCTGCCTTCGGCATCTCAGAGAGCGCGCTTACCTGCCGGCAGACGCCAGCGCCTACGCGCCGGCACAGCGTCGCCTTCTTCTGCCCTGCCAGCGCCTGTCCGTCGCTCGTGACCGAAGGCATCGTCCAATGCAGTTGCACGGCATCGCCCACACGCTGCGCCTTCAGATCGTCTACGGGGCGCGGCAAATTGAGCGAGGGTGGCTGCGGTGAACCGGGGCTGGCGCATCCCGCCGCGAAGACCAGCACAAGGCTGATGGTTGCCGCTGCAAATTTGAGGTTCGTGGGTCTCATCGAGTTACGCCTGCATCACTTCCATCTTACGCAGTATTTTGCGCGTCAGCCCGGTCAGTGCCGTGCGCCCCAGCGCGTCCGCTGCCACCCAGCGAACCTCTACCGTTTCGCCCGGGGCCACCTCGCGCTCCAGTTCTCGGTCCGTGTAGACACTCACGTCATAGTTCGTATTGGTGATACTGTGTTTCACAGCCAGCACCGGCACATAGGGCGCAACGACCTCGGCAGAGAGCGGCGGCAGCTCCCACATGCCCGCCATCAGCGATGCATCCGCCGCGCGCTGCACCAGCAGAACCTGCGTTGCCCCATTGCGCTTCCGCATTGCGAGCAGGTACGCGGCTTCGCGGCGCAATCCCCTGGCGCGCTTCAGCGTCCGGTGTTCGCCGCGGGTCAGGCAGAGCGCCTGCACGGGGCATTCGCCGCACAGCGGGCCCCGCGGCAAGCACACCGTTGCACCCAGCTCCATCATGGCCTGATTGTGCTCGCTGAACGGCTGCGGGACGCGCAAATCCGGCTTGGCCGCCGGCAGCAAAGCCGCCGCCTGCGCTGCGATGAACTTCTTTCCGGCGGCGCTCCTATCCTCCGGCCTGCCAGTGACGCGCAGCAGCACGCGCTCCACGTTGCCATCCACCACGGCCACGCGTTCACCATAGGCAATACTGGCAATCGCGGCAGAGGTGTACTCCCCAATGCCGGGAAGTGAGCGCAGCGCTGCCGCGGTCTGCGGCAAGCTGCCACCGTGCTCTGCACTCACCAGCCTGGCCGCCCCATGCATCATGCGCGCGCGCCGGTAGTAGCCCAGCCCGCTCCACGCCGCCAGCACCGTTTGTTCGTCGGCAGCGGCCAGTTTTTGAATGGTAGGAAATTGCTTCAGAAATCGCCGGTAATGTTCGATGACCGCCTGCACCCGTGTCTGCTGCAGCATGATCTCAGAGATCCACACCTTGTACGGATCATTCACGCCGCGCCATGGCAGCACCCGTGCATGCACGCGGTACCAGCGCACCAGCAGACGGCGAAACTGCGCCGCATCAAGCTCTGAAGTTCGAGGACGCTGGGCCATTCCGTTATTGTACGGAGGCCGCTAACCCTTCTCGTACAAGAACGGCATGTTCCACTTGATCGTTTCTTGCCCATCCGGTGCGCCGCGATGCATCAACGAGCGCACGTGCTCCAGAACCGGCGGCGCAAAAGGCCTTGCTTTGGCGATGTAGGCATCCACCCGGGAATCTTGCGTCATGCGGGCATTTTAGCTGGGGCAAGCACCCGTTGCAGCTAAAAATTAAGCGCGGCTTCCTGCCCGATTCGAAAGAGAACGTCCGCTCCGCACTTGCTCAGCGGCTCTCTAGAAGTGTCGAACACCGGGATTCTCCGTCTCCTGCTTCGACGCGCGCTCACTCTGGTCAAGTGATTGCAGAATGAACTCCGGTTTACTCAGGCCGACCGAGAGTGCGAGTGTAAGCACAATACCGCCGAAGAGAATACCGAAGGCAAGATCGACAATCAGGCCGCCGATATCCAGATGATCCAGCGCCATGGCGATGGTCAGCACCATCACCATCCACTTCACGCCCTGGCTCAGCAGACGGGCGTAGTGCAGGTTCAGGTTGACCGCGCCGATCAGCACCGTTCGCGCCAGAAACCGCGCTGCCAGCGTGCCCACAATAAGTATCAGCGCCGCGCCAATGCTATGGCTCACATACACGATCATCAGTGCGGTCAGGCGGCCGTTGTCGTTATACGCCGCGGCAAACGCGGAGATGCCCACCACCGCCCCCGCCACGATGCAACCCCAGAACACCAGCTGCGAGAGCAGTTCAGAAAAGCTGCGGATGGAAGACCACTCCAGCAGATCGCCGGACATGCCGGTGCGCATCCGTTCGTCAAACCGTATCGCATTCAGAAAACGGCGGATGCCATAGCTGAGCAACAGCCCGACCAGAGCGCTCACGATCAGCGCCAGAGCCAACGCAAAGATCGCGGGCAACAGCAGCGCCACTTTATCCAGTACACGCAACAGCGATGCGTGCAGTTCCACTCCGACTTGCTTGAACATATGATTCCTCCTCGCACACCCGTCCCGGTTTGCAGCTATGCCTATGGAGAGAAGCGGTCAGGCCACCGCCAGCGCGACATCAGGTACGGCTTCTGTGTCTCAAACGCGGCTGCCAGCGCGGCAATCTGGACCTCAGACTGCTCATCGGTCAGGCCGGACATCTGCCTTACATGAGATGCGGCCCAGCCAAGATAGAGTGGCACAAACGCGCCAATCAGATGCTGGCGGCTCACCGAGCGTACGTGGTACGCAACCAGGAAGTCATACACAATATTGACCCACAACTCATTCGCCATCGCGAACTGATCGGCCGGCATCTCCACCAGCCGCTTCAGCCGGAGCTGCGTGCCCGGCGCCATGGCACGCGACCACACATCCTGAAGATTCCCTGCCGCCAGATGAAATGACTCATACATTCCCGCCGCATCGGGAGCATGCGCCGCATCCGCCGGCGCCTCCGCCATCGTGGCAAAGGTGACGGTGCGTAGCGGCAACAGAGAGATTCCCTTCTGCCACTGCCCCGCGCGCAGCTCCGCATCGGCAAAGAACGCGCTCAGAATGTGCCCCAGCAGCTGCGTCAGGTCAGCGGTTGCGGGCTGCACAAAGTGGCGCGACCAGCCGCCGATCTGCACCATTTTGCATTGCTGCACAGCGGCTTCCGTCACTGGCCATAGCAGATTCTCGTCCTGCGCCATGGAATCAAATCGCGCCGCAGAAACCGCCAGTCGCTCACAGAAGTCCGCCGAGAGCGCCATGTCCGCCGCCAGCGGAAAGCGCACATCCGCACCGTACAGAGCGCGCGTCAGCGGATGCAGCACGCCGGTATTGAAGAGCGCCTCGTACTTTCCGGTGTGGTAGAGCGGCACCGCAAGATCGAATCCGTCTGAGAGCACAGCTTTCGAAAGTGCGGCAATTGCAATGGGATTGATCGAGCCCACATCCTGGCCAAACACTATCACCGCACTCGCGTCATACTCACGCGCCAGGCGCCCAAGCTCGGCATAGGTGCGCGCCGGATGCGGCCAGCGTTGCGGCACCACAGAAGCCGAAGGCTCATACGCCGCCAGGGTTACAGAGGAGCCCGCAGGCACATGCGCCGCTATGCCATCATCCTCTCTGCTGCCACCCGTACGCGGATAGGCAACCGTGATGTGCAGCGCCGGATTTTTCTGCACCAGTTGCTCCATCAGTTCCGTCAGCCGCAACAGCTCTGCCCCATTCACCGGCGCAAGATGCAACACCAGGTTTGCCGGGCTGCCGGTATGGACCGCCGCCGCGGGAATCTCCGGATCGGCGTGCTCTGCCGCGCGCACCGGCTCGTCATAGGGGGCAGTGATCTCCTCCGCCTCCGCCGCTGTCTCCGGCTGCTGCACCTCGACCGGATACTCTGCCGCATAGACCTTCTGCAGTTGGAACCACAGGAAGGAATAGGGCGAAAGTGTCATAGTGTAAGGCTGCCCCGTGATTTTTGGGAACGCAGTGTAGCCGAACATCTCCACGGGAATGCGACCCTCGAACTCGTCCAGCGTGAGCGTGACCGGCTGCGCAAAGCGCGAGAGATTGGCCACGCACAGCACTGTATCTCCATCCAGCTGCCGCAGATATGCCAGCACCTTCGTGTTCAGGGGATTGAGAAAGCGCTGGGTACCGCGGCCAAACACGGGAAACAGTTTTCGCAGCGCGATCATGTTGCGCATCCACTGCAGGATGGAAGATGGATTCTCCACCTGCTCTTCCACGTTCACGGCCTGGTAGCCGTAGACCGAATCCCTAATCACCGGGCTGTAGAGATTCGCTTCCGCAGCCGTAGAAAACCCGCCGTTCGGCTGCGCGTTCCACTGCATGGGTGTGCGCACCCCATTGCGGTCGCCCAGGTCAATGTTGTCGCCCATACCGATCTCGTCGCCGTAGTACAGAATGGGCGTACCGGGAAAGGAAAAGAGCAGGCTGTTCAGAAGCTCAATGCGCTGGCGATTGTTATCCAGCAGCGGCGCCAGGCGGCGGCGAATGCCAAGATTAATCCGCGTGCGCGGGTCAGAGCTGTACGCGAGATACATGTAGTCGCGCTCGTCGCTGGTCACCATCTCCAGCGTCAACTCATCGTGGTTGCGCAGAAACAGGCCCCACTGGCAGGTCGGAGGAATCTCCGGCGTCTGTGCCATGATATCCAGAATCGGCCGCGTGTCTTCCTGCCGGATCGCCACGTAAATCCGCGGCATCAGCGGAAAATGAAACGCCATCTGGCACTCATCCCCGTCGCCGAAGTAGGGACGTACATCGGCGGGCCACTGGTTCGCCTCCGCCAGCACAAACCGGTTCGCATACTCAGCATCCATCACCGCGCGGAAGTGTTTGATGATGGCATGCGTCTCCGGCAGGCTCTCGCAGCGGGTGCCGTCGCGTTCCACTAGGTACGGGATCGCGTCCATCCGCAGCGCATCCACGCCCATGTCCAGCCAGAAGCGCATCGCCTTCAACATCTCTTCCATCACCAGAGGATTGTCGAAGTTCAGATCCGGCTGATGCGAAAAGAACCGGTGCCAGTAGTACGACTGGGCCACCGGATCCCACGTCCAGTTCGATGTCTCTGTGTCAGAAAAAATGATGGGTACAAGCGGAAAGCGATCATTCGTCGGGTTCCAGACGTAGAAGTCGCGGTCAGTGGAACCCGGCGGCGCTTTGCGTGCGCGCTGGAACCACGGATGCTGATCGGAGGTGTGGTTCATGACCAGCTCGATCAACACCTGCATGCCGCGCGCATGCGCTTTCTCCAGAAACTCCTTGAAGTCAGCCAGGGTGCCGTAGCTCGGATGCACATCGTTGTAGTTCGCAATGTCGTAGCCGTCATCGCGCAGGGGCGAGGGGAAAAACGGCAGCAGCCACAGGCAAGTCACGCCTAGATCCTGCAGATAATCCAGCTTGTCGATCAGGCCGCGAAAATCGCCGATGCCGTCGCCGTTGGAATCAGCAAACGCGCGCACATGCAGCTCATAGATAACGGCATCTTTGTACCAGAGAGGATCCGTGGCGCTCCCAGCTCTCTTCACGTTGCCTTCTATCTCCCCATTTTCAGAATCGGCCAGCGCCGAGCGAGGGTTCTTAATACGATGCGTTTTCTTCACCTTACGGTTGTGTGCTCGGCGCCACTACAACCCCTCGCCGCGTACGCGCCTCATACAAACAGGTTCCGCAGAGATGCACGCGTCTATCTCCTTCTTATGAGTATGTCTCGCTCTGTTTCGCCCAGATCGACCTATCGTCTCCAGTTGAACGCCGAATTCACACTGGATGATGCCGCCGCGCTGACGGACTATCTTCATGCGCTGGGCATCTCGCATCTCTATGCCTCGCCGTATCTGCAGGCGGCGCCGGGCAGCATGCACGGCTATGACGTGGTGGACCCCCACACGATTAACATCGAGCTCGGTGGGGCAGAAGCGCACCAACGGCTATGCAGAAAATTAGCCGAGTACGGCATGGGCCAGATTCTGGATATCGTACCCAATCACATGTCGCTGGCGCGCACCAACCTGTACTGGTGGGACGTACTGGAGAACGGGCCTTGCAGCCGCTATGCACACTACTTTGACGTTGCCTGGGAGGAGGCGGAACCGCAGCTGCGCAATAAGATTCTGGTGCCCATTCTCGCCGGCCAGTATGGCCGCATGTTGAACGACGGCAAGATCAAGCTCGTGCGCGACAACTTCCGCTTTGAAGTGCGCTACGAAGATCACCGCCTTCCCATCTCGCCGCATACGCTGGGCAAACTGCTTGCCTCTGCCGCCGACATCTCAGGCTCTGACGATCTGCGTTTCCTCTCCCACGCCCTCGCCGTTCTGCCCTGCCCTCTCACAACGGACGTTGCCGGCATTGAAGCGCGTCATCATGACAAGATCGTGCTGCACAATCTGCTGGAACGCCTGTGCAGCGAAGACGCCACCGCTTGCTCCGGCATTGAAGAGGCTGTCGAACGCATCAATGCTTCCGCCGATCGGCTCGATGAATTTCTCAACGCGCAGAACTACCGCCTCTCCTGGTGGCACACGGCGCAGCAAAATCTCGGATACCGCCGCTTCTTTGATGTGAACACTCTGGTCGGCGTGCGCGTGGCCGACGAGCGGGTCTTTCAGGATACGCACCAGCTTTACCTGGAGTGGTTGCATGACGGCATTCTGAGCGGCGTGCGCGTCGATCACCCGGACGGCCTGCGCGATCCACGCCTCTACATGGACCGCCTGCGCGCCAATGCCCCGGACGCGTGGATCGTGGTGGAGAAGATCCTTGCCGGTAACGAGACACTGCCATCCACCTGGCCCGTGGATGGCACCACCGGCTACGAATTCATGAGCCAGATGAATGGTCTCACCATCTCTCCCGATGGTCTGAATGCGCTGGATCGCATCTACGCCGGCTTCACCGGACGTAGCGCCAGCTTTGCGCAAATCTGCCACGACAGCAAGATTGAGATCTCCCAGACCACGCTGGGCAGCGATGTGAACTACCTCACTCACCTCTTCTCTAACATCTGCGAGAGTAATCGTGAATATCGCGACTACACGCGCGTGGAGGTACGCCGCGCCATACGCGAGATCGCCGCCGCCTTCCCCGTCTATCGCAGCTACGTCAATCCTGCGCGCGATGAGGTCTCGGCAGACGATGTGGCCGCGATCGACCGCGCGGTTGAATCCGCCAAGTCTACTCGCATCGATGTCGAAAACAATCTCTTTGACTTTATTCGCGATGTTCTCTTGCTGCGCGTGAAGGGTGAGCGCGAGTCTGAATTCGTCCTGCGCTTTCAGGAGTTCACCGGCGCGGTCATGGCCAAGGGAGTGGAAGACACCGCCTTCTACTGCTACAACCGGCTGGTCTCGCTCAATGAAGTCGGCGCCAACCCCGGCGACCCGCTCATCACGCTCGCGGAGTTTCACGGCAATAATCAGCGCGCACAGAGCCAGCAGCCGCTGCGCATGGTCTCACTCACAACGCATGACACCAAGCGCAGTGAAGATGTGCGGGCACGGCTCAACGTGCTGAGTGAGATGCCGAATGAATTTGGCAAGGCAATTGAGCAATGGTCGGAGATGACGCGCCCCATGCGCTCCGTCGTGATCGACCGCAACACGGAATACCTCTACTATCAGACGCTGATCGGCGCGTGGCCCATCAGCATGGACCGCGCGCTGGCCTATATGGAGAAGGCCACTCGCGAAGCCAAGCAACAGACCAGCTGGACGAATCACAATCCAGAATTCGACGAGGCGCTGCGTCATTTCATCCGTGCCACGTTCGAAGATGGTGCCTTCACGCGAGAGATTGAGCGCTTCGTCGCTACACTTCGCGATGCGGGCTGGATCAACTCCCTTACGCAGACGCTGCTGAAGTGTACGGTGCCCGGCGTGCCGGACACCTACCAGGGTTCCGAACTGTGGGATTTTCGCCTGGTCGATCCTGACAACCGCACCCCGGTTGACTTCGCGGCGCGCCGCGCCCTGCTGCGCGATATTCACTCTGCGCAACCCGCGACCATTCTGCAGCGCATGGCCGAAGGTGCGCCCAAGCTCCACGTCATCCAGCGCGCGCTGGCCCTGCGCAAGGAGCGGCCTGGCCCGTTCGGCAGAGAGGGCACGTACACGCCACTGCTCGCCAGCGGTATGCGCGCAGAGCACTGCATCGCTTTCCAGCGCGGCGGCGATGTCGTTGCGATCGCGCCGCGCCTGCCGCATACCCTCGCGGGTGACTGGCAAGACACTACGCTGGAACTCCCTGCCGGCCGTTGGCGCAACGTGCTGACCCATGACATCTGCGCGGGTGGCGTTCAGCCACTGAAGAATCTGCTTGGGCTCTTCCCCGTTGCCCTGCTGGCAAAGGAGTCATCCAGTGCGTGACATTTCCATCTGGGCGCCCAATGCAAAGCGCATACAGGCAAAGGTGGATGACGCTACTTTTCCTATGACGCCGCAGCCCGGCGGCTACTGGCACACCGTGGTGGAGAGCGCGCATCACGGCTCCGACTACGCCTTCCTGGTGGACGACGATCCGCACGCCTATCCCGACCCGCGTTCACCCTGGCAGCCGAACGGCGTTCATGCGGCTTCGCGCATCTACGATCATTCCCTCTTTCCATGGAACACCGCACAGTGGAATGTTCCCGCTTTGGCCGATGCAGTGATCTACGAACTGCACATCGGCACCTTCACCACGGAAGGCACATTCGATGCGGCTATCGCGCACCTGCCCTATCTGAAAGATCTCGGCGTCACGCATGTTGAGGTGATGCCGGTTGCGTCCTATCCCGGCCAATGCGGCTGGGGATACGATGGCGTCTCGCTCTACGCGCCGCAGGAATCTTACGGCGGCCCCGACGGGCTGAAGCGTTTTGTCGATGCCTGCCACACCACGGGACTCGCCGCGGTGCTGGATGTGGTCTACAACCACTTTGGCCCTTCCGGAAATTACACAGGCGTCTTCGGACCGTACATTTTGCATGAGCATGAGACGCCGTGGGGCGGCGTGGTCAATCTGGATGGCGAGCACAGTGCACAGGTCCGCCGCTACTTCATTGACAATGCGCTCATGTGGCTGCGCGACTACCGCTTTGACGCGCTGCGGCTGGATGCAATCCATGCGCTGCTGGACAAATCACCCGTGCATTTTCTGGCGCAGCTATCCACTGAAGTGGCAGAGTTATCGCGCCTCCTGGGTCGCCCGCTCCAGTTTATCGCTGAGAGTGACCTGAACGATCCGGTTGTCGTCACTCCGCGTGCGCAGGGCGGCTACGGTATGGACGCACAATGGAGCGACGACTTCCATCATGCGCTGCACGCTGTACTGACCGGCGAACAGCAGGGCTACTATGCTGACTTCGGCTCCGTGGCGCAACTCGCCAAATCGCTGTGCAGCGCCTACGTCTACGATGGTCAACTCTCGCCGTCGCGCCATCGCCCGCACGGCCAGCCAGCCAGCGGTCTCAGCAGCGACCGCTTCCTTGGCTACATTCAGAATCATGATCAGATCGGCAACCGGGCGCAGGGGGAACGCATTCACGCCATCGCCGGCATGGATGCAGCCCGTCTGGCGGCCGCACTGGTGCTCACGTCCCCCTTCATCCCACTCATCTTTCAGGGGGAAGAGTTCGCCGCCTCCGCACCTTTCCTCTATTTTGCCGATCATGAAGAAGTGGAACTACGCCGGGCGGTCTCCGAAGGCCGCCGCAAAGAATTTGCTGGCTTTGCGTGGGGCGGCGAAGTCCCCGATCCGGAGAATCCTGAGACCTTCTTCCGCTCGCGCCTTCCATGGAACGAGCTTGACCCCGCTGATTCCGCCAACGAGCATCACGCCATGCTGCGGTGGTACCGGCGTCTGCTGCAGTTGCGCCGCGAAGAGCCGGCTTTGCGCGACACCGATCTCGCCCACGTGCACACCACCTTCGATGAAACCGCGCGCTGGCTGGTGGTGCAGCGCGGCAACATCCAGATCGCATGCAACTTCAGCACCGCGGCCCGGTCCATTCCGGTAAGCGGGCAGAATGAAGTGCTCGCCGCCTCGGCTGACGGCGCCGTGGCCGGCCCCGCGTCTGTACAACTTCCGCCCCTCTCTGCCGCTATCCTGCGCTCCGCCTAGCGCGCGAAGGCAAGATCTATCTGGATTACCTGCGCAACGACCGCGGCGCAACCTCGGTCGCGCCCTACTCATCACGCGTCAGCGTCTTACTCCCGCCATGCTGCGTGCGTTCAGAATTAATCTGTAAGTACTGCAATCGCAGTTCCCTACACGCTCTTCATTTCCTCCTCGCCGTATCCATGCGAATATGGATGGGCAGTGCGAAACGCATCTGCCGGGTACATCCACATCAGGAGCGCAGAATGAAAAAGCTTGTCCTTCTTCTTGTCGTGAGCGGAGTATTGGCCCACGCCGCCACCAAGCCAACCACCTGGACCGGGTCCTGGGCTGCATCTCCCATGGCAACCCCGGTCCACGCGCCCGCCGCGCCTGCACCTTCCCCTGGAACTCCGGCACCGACGCCTGCGCCTGCTGCCACCACCACGCCCGCACCTGCAGCCGCAAATGCGACCGGCGAAACCTATCGCGACATTGTGCACCTCTCGCTGGGCGGCAGCCAGATCCGTCTGAAGATCTCCAATGAGTTTGGTGCTACCCCGCTGACGCTGGGCAACGTGCATGTCGCACTCAGCGCGGGTGGCAACGCAGTTCAGCCGGCTACCGACCACCCTGTCACCTTCGGCGGCGTGCAAAGCGTTACCATTCCTCCCGGTGCGCTGGCCGTGAGCGATCCCGTGGCCATGCCGGTCGCCGCGCTCGCCAATCTCGCCGTCAGCATCTTCGTTCCCGAGCAGCCCGGCGCCACACTCACCTATCACGCTTTGGGTGCTTCCTCTAACTTCATTGAGAAAGGCGATGCCACCACGGCCGCCACCTTGAGCGAAGCGAAGCGCGTCACCTCGTGGTACTTGCTCAAGGGCGTTGATGTAGATGCAGGTCCGGGCGCATTCAACATCGCCACTCTCGGCGACTCCATCACCGATGGCGCCAAGGCAACGGTCGACGGCAATGCCCGCTGGCCAAACATTCTGGCCAACCGCCTGCAGGCCAATGCGAAGACCGCGAAGATCGGCGTCATCGATGAAGGCATCAGCGGGAATCGCCTGCTGAACGAAGGAGCCGGACCAAGCAGCCTGACGCGCCTGGACCGCGATGTTCTGGCGCAGAGCGGCACAAAGTATTTGATCGTGCTGATTGGAATTAACGATATCGGGCGCACCGCGAAACCCCGCGGCCCTGATGACGGCATCACCTCCAATCAACTCATCTGGGGCCTGCAGCAGATCGTCGAGCGCGCGCATGCCCGCGGTATCAAGGTCTTCGGCGCCACGCTCACGCCCTTTGCCGGAGCAGGTTATCAGGACGCACAGGGTCTGAAGATGGTTGAGGCCGAAAATAACTTCATCCGCACCAGCGGCGTCTTTGACGGCGTAGTTGACTTCAATAAGACCATCCGCGATCCCGCCAAACCGGATACCTTCCTGCCCATCTATGATTCCGGCGATCACCTCCACCCGAACGACGCGGGTTACAAGGCCATGGGTGACTCGATCGACCTCAAACTGTTTCAGTAACCCACGCGCGCCGCTTCGAAGTCGCCCCTTCGAAGCGGCGTTCTCATCGCCAGGTCCAGTCCCGGAGAGCTTCCCCTGGTTGGCGGCCAGCTCCCCGCCTTCTGGCAGGTCTGATTCCGCTCTCCGCCTTGCTCTCAGACACGGCCATAGCGGAGAATTGAATCTTCGCTGTACTTTGGCGAATCGAAAGGCTTAATGCCACCCGCCGATCAGAATCCGCGTAGTTTTGAACTCACGCTGGCCAGCGCCCGCTCCACCATGCTCTTCAGCGAGATCGTGCAGCTCGCGATTGACAGCTTCAAGGCCAGCAAAGTCCGCTTTCTGCTCACCATGCTGGGCATGGTCATCGGCTCCGCCTCCATCATTCTGGTCGTCACCATTGGCCTGACGGGCAAGCAGTATGCCCTGAACATGATCCAGAGCATCGGCCCCAACATGGTGGAAGTGATGTACCAGGGCGGCACCGTCGCCGGGCCCAATAACACCTCCACGCCGGATTACCTGACCAACGAAGATATGGCCGCGGTCAACGCGCAGGTTCCCGGCATCGTCGCCTCCTCGCAGATGCTTGAGATTCGCGACCATGTGAACATGGGCAATGGCATTCAGAAGGAGGCGCTGGTGCTGGGCGTTTCGCCGCAGTACAAACAGGTGCGCAACCTCATCCTGTTGGGCGGCCGCTTCTTTGACGATCAGGACACCACCACCCACGCCAAGGTCGCCGTGGTCAACGAGCCCTTCGCCCGCGCACTCTACGGCAATGACGATTCCGCCGTCGGCAACACCTTCAGCCTGAGCGGCATTCCCTTCGTCATCATCGGCGTCTTCAAAGAGAGCGTGGACACCTTCGGCCAGTCGGAGATTGAAGAGAACACCATCCTCATCCCCTACCCGGTCGCGCGCTACTTCACCGGCACGGATACGGTGAAAGAAATCTTCTTCTCCATGGCCGACGCCAGCATGGTTATTCCCTCATCGGCAGAGATTGACCGCATCATCCAGTCGCGCCACCGCCCCACCTCGGTCTACAAGGCCTTTAACCTGACGCAGGTGCTGACCGTGATGGGCAAGATCGCGAACATGCTGACCATCATGCTCACGCTGGCCGCTGCCATCACGCTCATCGTCTCCGGTGTCGGCATTATGAACAGTATGCTGGCCACGGTGCAGGCGCGCCTGCGCGAGATCGGCATCCGCAAAGCCCTGGGCGCGACCGCGCGCGAAATTCGCCTTCAATTCCTGGTGGAAGCAGTGTTTATATCGCTAAGCGGAGGCATCATCGGCACCCTGGTTGGCCTCTCCGTGCCCTTCGCCGTCGATGTCCTCACGCCGTTCAAGATTCCCATTTCGATCTGGTCCATTGTGATCGCTCTGGCCACATCGATCCTCGTAGGCGTAGGCTTCGGCACGCTTCCCGCCAACCGCGCCGCCCAGCTTGACCCCGTCGAAACCCTGAAATACGAGTAGCGCCGTTCATTCACTCCGGCTAAGAATCCATCCACCGGCTTGCATCCATGAGTCATTCTGAGCGGAGCCGCAGGCGGTGTGAGTCATGGCGGAGTGAGTCATTCTGAGCGGAGCCGCAGGCGGAGTCGAAGAATCCAGACGGTCTGTAATGTTCCCTCACCGCTCAGATATTCTCGCCCCATGCGACGCTTTTTCTCGTTCTACCGCGCAATGGAGGCATTCACTGTTCCGCCACTCATCGCTACATGATGAGTGCGATCTGCTCCAGCTCCTGCTGAATGTCTTCCACCGGGCAACCGGTGGATTCCAGCCGGAAGGCGGCGTGGCGCGCATCGTGGGTAGAGACTCCATAGCCGCGCCCGGCGAGAAAATTGCTCAGCAGATCCGCCGCCTGCCACGAATCCAGTCCGGATTGCAGCAAATCGCTGCGAAGAGCGTTCAGGTCCGTTGTCGAAAATTTCTCTACTTGTGCCATGCGCTCTCCTTGTCTACGGCGTCTGTCGCGCGGCCCCGTTGAATGATTAGACGCAGTTTTCCGCAAAGCGATGCACGCAAATGCCTTATTGCCCGCCCATTTTCATGCCATCACCAAACATCCATTACCATGGAAGGTGGAGAACACGCTCATGAATATGTCACTGCGGCCGGGCGCAGCCGAACCGCTCCTGCTTGATGGCGTCGCTATCGCCACTGCAATCAAGGCCGAGGTCGCAGCCGACGTCGCCGCGCTGAGCGCCGCTGGCCTGCAGCCTGGTCTCGCCGTTGTGCTGGTCGGTGCTGTTCCTGCATCGCAGATCTATGTGCGCAGCAAGGTCAAGGCCTGCGCCGAGCTCGGCATCGCCAGCGACCTGCTTACGCCGCCTGAATCCATCACCACGGAAGAATTGCTCGCCATCGTCGCCGAACTCAACGCACGCGACGAGGTGGACGGCATCCTCATCCAGCTTCCGCTGCCCAAACACATTGATGCGCGCCGCGTGCTGGATGCTGTCGACCCCGCCAAGGACGTCGACGGCCTGCACCCCGTGAACGCCGGCCTGCTGCAATCCGGCCGCCCCGCACTCGCACCCTGCACCCCCGCCGGCATTATTGAGATGCTGAAGCGCATGAAGATTCCCATGGCAGGCCAGAACGCCGTCGTGGTGGGCCGCAGCGATCTCGCCGGAAAGCCAGCCGCCATGCTTCTGCTCGCAGAGAACGCTACCGTCACCATCTGCCACAGCCGCACACGCGATCTCGCCGCCTTCACCCGCAATGCGGATATTCTGGTCGCCGCCATCGGCATCCCCGGCTACATCACTCCGCAGATGGTGAAGCCCGGCGCTGTACTGATTGACGTCGGCATCAACCGCATCAACGACCGCGCCGAATTTGATCGTTTCTTCGCGGGCAATGCAGCGCGCGAGGAAGGTTTCACCAAGCGCGGCTACACCGTCGTCGGCGATATTGATCCCGCCGCATTCACTCTCAGCGGAGCCTACACGCCCGTACCCGGCGGCGTGGGCGCGCTCACCATCGCCATGCTTATGGTCAACACGGTCCGCGCTGCGCGCCTGCGCCGTGGAGCGAGGTAAGCCGATGCTGCGCGTCGGACTGACAGGCGGCCTGGGCAGCGGCAAGAGTACGGCGGGAGAGATCTTCCGCTCGCTTGGCGTCCACGTCTCTGACTCTGACACCGTGGGCCGTGCTCTGATGCAGCCCGGCCAGCCCGTCTACGACGAGGTCGTCGCGCGCTTCGGCCCGGAGATACTGCTACCCGCGGATGCCCTGGGCCGCCGCTCGCTGGACCGCCCCGCTCTTGCGCGCCTCGCCTTCTCCGGCGGCCGCATTGAAGAGCTCAACAGCATCGTGCACCCCGCCGTCATCGAGGCGCAATCGCAGTGGGTGGAAGCGACCCGTGCGAGCGCTCCCGACGCCATGGTCATGGTCGAATCCGCGCTGCTGTTTGAGACGAAGTACGGCGGCGAAAGCAGCTCTGCGCCCGCTGCCGCCGGCGATGCGGAAGACCGCGAGATTGCAGCCGCCGTCTCCACCACCTGCTGGCAGACGCGCTTTGACCGCATGGTGCTGATCGCCGCCCGCGATGACATCAAAATCTCGCGCTACGTGCAGCGCCTGGCCGCCGGGCGCACGCTCTCTGCAGCCGAACGCGCCGCGCTGCAGGATGATGCACGCCGCCGCCTGGCCGCGCAGATTGCCGACGACGTGAAATCCCCCCTCTGCGACTACGTGATTGAGAACAACGGCGACATCAGCACCCTCAACCTCGCCGTCCGCCGCGTCTTCGCCGCCCTGCAAAGCTCCGCCGCGTCACTCGCGCGCAACGTGACGCGATAACCCCGGCCCTACTACAATCGTCCTATAGGCGATGCTCCATTCCCTATCGCCTCAGGATCAATTTCAGAGGGTTGCACTCCAGATGAGATTTCGTCGTGTCCTCCTCGTTCTGCTGCTGCTCGGCGGCTTCTACTTCATCACCACCCACGCTGCGCCTTCCGGCGCGCTGGCTGCCTGGCTGGAGCGCATTGCGCCGGCCACCCGCACCGCTGTGCTCAACGGCCCGCTGGGCAAATTTGAACTGACCCAGGCCAATGCGCAGCCCGCCTTCGACGCGGAAGAGCAGAACAACATCGCCGTCTACAAAAAAGCGCTGCCCTCCGTAGTCAACATCACCTCCACCGCGGTCGCGTTCAACTTCTTCTACGGCCCGGTGCCGCAGCAGGGCCAGGGCTCCGGCTTCATCATCGACAAGCAGGGCCACATCCTGACCAACAACCATGTGATTGATAACGCCCAGCGCGTGGAAGTAACCCTCAGCGACCAGCACAAGTACAAGGCCCAGGTCGTCGGGGTAGATAAGACGCACGATCTCGCGCTTCTGCTCGTCAACGCGCCCAACCTCGTTCCGGCCACGCTGGCTGACTCCTCCGGCCTGGTCGTCGGGCAGAAGGTCTACGCCATCGGCAACCCCTTCGGCCTGAGCGGAACCATGACGCGCGGCATCATCAGTTCCATCCGTTCGATCAACGGCGCGGGCGGCGCGCCGATTGACAATGCTATCCAGACCGACGCCGCCATCAACCCCGGCAACTCCGGCGGCCCGCTGCTGAACTCACGCGGCGATGTGGTCGGAGTCACCACGCTCATCGCTTCCAACGGCGCGGACCAGAGCTCCGGCGTCGGCTTCGCTATCCCCATTAACACTGCCAAGGCGGTGCTTGACGACTTCGCCAAGTATGGCCGCGTGCGCCGCCCCACGCTGGATGTGGTGACGCTCCCCATCGGGCCCGACCTCGCTGACCAACTCGGCCTGCCGTCGGATTACGGCGTGCTTATCCAGCGCACTCTGCCCGGCGGCGCTGCCGAACGCGCCGGCCTGCGCGGCGGCAACGAGCGCGCCTACCTCGGCAATACGCCCGTGAACCTGGGCGGCGACCTCATCGTCGCCATTGACGGCCATGAGATCACTTCACCGCAGGACATCTCCAACGCCATGAACTCGCACCACTCCGGCGACACCGTGAAGGTCACCATCTACCGTGGCCGCAAGCGGCTGGACGTGAATGTTGTGTTGGGTGAAGCGAAGGGGCAGGAAGTCTAGAGCGCAGCACTGAGTCATTCTGAGCGGAGCTGCAAGCGGAGTCGAGGAATCCGGATGATCTCAACGGCCCGCACAGCTTCCGCCGTTTAAATGCTCATGATCTTCCGTACGCCGCTTACCTTGCCGTCGCGGCGCACATATAAGCCGTCGCGGCACTCATACTGCCCGCTCAGCACCCGCGCAATGCCCTCTGGATACGCGATGTGCTCCTGCTCCAGCACTCGCGCGGCCAGCGACTCTTCCGTGTCGCCCTGCAGCACCGGTACGCTGCGCTGCAGGATGATCGTGCCATGATCCACCTGCTCATCCACAAAATGCACGGTACATCCGCTCTGCTTTGCGCCTGCGGCCAGAGCATCGCGATGCGCATGCATCCCGGGAAAATCCGGCAGCAGCGAGGGATGAATATTTAGAATGCGCTCTGGAAATTCAGCGATGAAGCGCGGAGAGAGAATGCGCATGTACCCTGCAAGTATCACCAGATCGGCTTTGTGCTGATGCAGCCGCGCAATCATCTCCATATCGTGCTCGTCACGCGAGCGCCCGCGCGATTCCACCACCGCCGTCGGCAGGCCCATCTCTTTCGCAGCCACGATGCCTGGCGCGTCCGCCACATTGCTCAGCACAATTGCAATCTGCGCGCCCAGCAGGCGATTTCCCTGAATCGCTTCGGCAATGGCCAGAAAATTCGAGCCACGGCCCGACAGCAATATCCCCAGACGTTTCATCAAACTATCCTCGATACTGCGTTGGATGCGGGTTAGGTCTGCGAAGTTTCATTCCGCAAAACTCAGGCGTAGTTCACCTTGCGCTCGCCCTTCACAATGCGCCCGATCAGGCAGTGCTTCTCGCCCGCGCGGTCCAGCATCGCCTTGGCGCGCTTGTAGCGCTCCGCCGGCATCACCAGCACCATGCCGATGCCCATGTTGAAGGTGCGGTACATCTCATCGCGTTCCACATTGCCCAGCTTCTGCAGATGCGTGAAGAGCGGCGGCACGCTCCACGATGCCGTCTCCACCAGCGCGCCGCAACCCTTCGGCAGAATGCGCGGCAGATTTTCCGTAATGCCTCCGCCGGTAATGTGCGCCATGCCCTTCACAATGCCCTCGGCCGTCAGCTTCTTGATGATGGCCAGATAGCTGCGGTGCGTCTTCATCAGCGCCGCGCCTGCCTTGTCCTTGATCTCGTTCACATAGCTGTCCGGCCCATACTTCGCCACTTCAAAAAACAGCTTGCGCGCCAGCGAATATCCATTGGTATGCAGGCCCGTCGAAGGCAGGCCCACCAGCAGATCGCCCGGCTCAATCGTGGCGCCGGTGATCAGCTTCTCCCGGCTCACCACGCCCACAATAAATCCCGCCAGGTCGTACTCGCCCTCGGCATAAAATCCCGGCATCTGCGCCGTCTCGCCGCCGATCAGCGCGCACCCATTGGCGCGGCAAGCCTCGGAGATTCCCGTAACCACCTTCTCCACCACTGAGCCTTCCAGCTTGCCCGTCGCCAGGTAATCCAGAAAGAAGAGCGGCACCGCACCCTGTACGGCAATGTCATTCACGCAGTGGTTCACCAGGTCAGCGCCCACGGTGTGGTGGATGCCCAGCTCAAACGCAACCTTCAGCTTGGTGCCCACGCCATCCGCGCTGGAGACCAGCACAGGGTCAGGATACTTCGCCAGATCCAGCCCAAACAGCCCGCCGAATCCGCCAATGTCGCTCAGCACCTGCTTGTTGAAGGTCTTCTTCGCCAGATATTTGATGCGCTGCTTGGTCCGGTCACCCGCGCTGATGTTCACGCCGGCATCCGCATAGCTTACCGCCTTGCGCTTAGCGGATGGTTGGCCGGCTCCGCTCTTTTCAGGCAAGGCATAGCTCCTTTGGTGGATGCTGCTGATTTGGATAGAAGCCCGGGAGTAAGCACCGGAGAACCTTTAGTTTAGCAAACACCCTTGTGGACGCGTTTCTCACCGCAGATTCCCACGTCACCCATACCCCTGGGCGCAGACAACCAATGCGGGTGCCCCGGGTCTCGCCTCTGAGACCCGGGCATTCACCCGCCATGAATCCTTCCGCTTCACTCCCTGTCCCCTTCCTTCCCCCGTCTTATACTTAAACTCGATGACCACCCCAGCCCGCCCCCACGTCCGTTCGCGCCAGCTCCAGCAACGCGCAGAGAAGTTCCTGCCCGGCGGGGTCGATTCCCCCGTTCGCGCCTTCCGCGCCGTGGGCGGCAACCCGCCCATGATCGTCCGCGCCGAGGGTGCCTTCCTGATCGACGCTGACGGCAACCGCTACATCGACTACGTCGGCTCCTGGGGCCCGATGATCCTCGGCCACGCCGAACCCAGCGTAGTCGCGGCCATCCAGAAAGCCGCTGCCGACAGCCCCAGCTTTGGCGCCTCCACGCCCGCGGAAGCCGACCTCGCCGAGATCATCATCCGCGCCGTGCCCAGCGTGGAAAAGCTGCGCTTCGTCAGCTCCGGCACTGAGGCCTGCATGTCCGCCATCCGCCTGGCGCGCGGATTCACAGGCCGCAACATCATCATCAAGTTTGAAGGCTGCTACCACGGCCATTCGGACGCGCTGCTGGTCAAAGCCGGCTCCGGCGTGGTCACCTTCGGGATTCCCGGCTCCGCCGGCGTCCCAGCCGAGACCGTGCAGCACACGCTCGCGCTGCCCTACAACGACCTCGCCGCCGTGGAAGCAGCCTTCGCCCTGCACCCCGGGCAGATCGCCTGCATCATCGTCGAACCCATCGTCGGCAACATGGGCACCGTGCCCCCCGCGCCCGGCTACCTCGCCGCGCTGCTCGATATCGCCCACCGCAACGGCGCCCTGCTGATCTGCGATGAGGTCATGACCGGCTTCCGCGTCGCGCTGGGCGGCGCGCAGAGCCTCTACGGCATCACGCCCGACCTCACCACGCTGGGCAAGATCATCGGCGGCGGTCTGCCCGTCGGAGCCTTCGGTGGCCGCGCGGAGATCATGGATATGCTCGCGCCCCTCGGCCCCGTCTACCAGGCCGGAACGCTCAGCGGCAATCCGCTGGCCATGGCCGCCGGCATCGCCACACTCTCAAAGCTCGTGGCGGATCAGGCCACCATCTATCCGCAGCTTGAAGCCTCCGCCAAAGCCGTGGCCGATGGCGTGGCCAACGCCGCCCGCTGCCAGCGCATTGCCCTCACCACCAACCGCGTCGGCGCCATGTTCACCTGGTTCTTCACCGCGCAGCCCGTCACCGACTTCACCTCCGCCGCCACGTCTGACAGCGCGGCCTTCGCCACCTTCCACCGCGCCATGCTGGAATCCGGCGTGTGGCTGCCGCCCTCGCAGTACGAAGCCGCCTTCCTCTCCACCGCGCACACTGAAGCCGACATAGCCGCCACCGTCGCCGCCGCCCGCCAGGCCTTCAGCCAGATGGAACCCACCGCCTAGTTTTTTGTTTGTCATTCTGAACGAAGTGAAGAATCTGCTGCTCTGTCATTCTGAGCGTAGCGAAGAATCTGCTTCTGTCTTTCGTTTGTCATTCCGAAGCGCAGCGCGCGGAATCTGCTTTTCGAAGGTTTACCTCCAGCCAAACCCTGTTGCTTCTTCAACCAACCCTCCCCGAGTCATTCTGAGCGAGCGTCAGCGAGTCGAAGAATCCAGAGGGTGCCTGCGTACCCCGCACAGCCAGAAAGTTCCCAACTAAAATCTCCAGGCGTTCATGCAGAGCGAGTGCCCTGTCAGGCCCCCACACCGCATGAGGCCCTGTTCCCTGCCTTTACGGCCGGAAGTACTGCGTGCCATTCACCGGCTGCTCTATACGGGCGAGGAGCTGGTCGCGGTGGCGCGGGTTGTTCACGAAGTCAATCTCTGAGGTATTGACCACCAGCAGCGGCGACGCGGTGTAGTGAAAGAAAAAGTGCTCATAGGCGTCGGCCACGCGGGCGATGTATTTTTCGCTGACGGCGCGCTCGCTGGGCGCGGCTTTGCGCTTCAGCCGCGTCTTCAGCACCCCGGGCGTGGCCTGCAGATAGATGACCAGCGCGGGCGGCGTGATCTCCGTGCGCAGGCGCTCGTAGTAGCGGTTGTAGATCTCCAGCTCGGCGTCTGACAGGTTGACGTAGGCGAAGAGCTTGTCCTTCTCAAAGATGAAGTCAGAGACGACGGGCCGCTCGACGACCTCGGCTGTGTCCGGCGCGGCGCGCAGGCGCTCATAGCGCTCCATCAGGAACCACATCTGCGCGGCAAAGGCCATGCCAGGCTCCTGCTGGTAGAAGCGGTCAAGGAACGGGTTGTTCTCCGGCTCGATGACGGTGCGGGCGTTCAACTTCTCCGCCAGCAGTCGCGCGAGCGACGACTTGCCCACCCGGAGCGGGCCTTCAATGGCGATGGAGCGGGGTGCGGTGAAGAGGTTTGGCATAATTTAGCGAATAAAAGACGAAGATAACACGGGGACGGGGGCAGGGGTAGTGATTTACTGGGTTCAGGGGGGGTTGAAAAACTACTTCTATCCCTTGATGCTTCTTCTTCAGATTTTGGGTTGCGGTTGTGTCATAGCAATTCACCGGGCAGTTGTGTATGCTGGCTTCCTGTTGCCGGATGAATGACGCATGAAGTTCCAGCGAGTTTCGATCTCAGTCGCAATCTGTTGTGCAGTTATTCTCGGCGTGGCTGGATGTGGCGGAGGCAGTACGCCTGCGGGGACGGGAGGCGGATCCGGCAACAGTCCAAACTATACGACGTGTAGCGGGCAGCAGGTACCAAACTGGCGAAGCGCCGTATTCCAGAGCAACTATCAGGCCGCGATTCAGCAGGTTATCTCACACTATGGGGCTAACCCGATCATTGGGTACATCCGCATTGGGATGGGACGGGGCGGAGAGATTAATTTGCCGCAGGGCTGGAACGATTCAACGTCAGGCGCCTGTTACACGAACTACACAACAAACTGGGGATACACTGCAGGCGGCGACGCGACATTTACGTGGAATGCCTACTTGCAGTCGATGGTGCAGTATGAAGGAAGCCTCGCGTCGGCCAAGCCGCTGCTGGTAAGCATTACGCCCGTTACCGGAGCGGGGATTGCAGTGGACGATTTTATTGCCCCCATTGCAGTCGCGAACGGAATATCTTTCGGCAACCAAGGGCTACAAGCCAGCGATATCACCAACTATCCAAGCTGTAGCGGCGACTGGTGCAATCTATTCGCCAAGAATCCTAAGACACCGGTTCGCGAGTTGCAGACCTATGCGCAGAGCTGTCCGGTTGGCACCACGTGCAGCAGTGCTCTATCCACCAGCACTGGACCGCTGGATCCGCTCATTCCGTTTGCCACTTCTCATGGCTCGAACGACGTGGAACTCTATTATCAGGACTGGCTGATCGCGTACGACCCGGCGTATGCGAGTTCGGTGGGGGCGAGTGGCTCCAGTGCCGCTTACCAGGCGGCAATCCAAAAGGCGGCGGCAATAGCCGGGGTTAACCTTCAGGTTTTGTTTCCGCCGCAGACGGGGAATCCAGACTATGCGGCTGTACAGCAATATCTGATGACGAACCCTGCGGTAAGTGGAGTGGTGATTGATGTTGACTGGTCCGATATCGATATAGGGAACAGCGTAGCGGGGACGCACACAAAGTATAGTTTCGCTATCACTGACGCCGCGATTCAGCCGTGGATCGTTGCAGGGAAGACGGTGAACCTCGTCTTCCAGAACTCGACTTACGGTGGTGGAAGCAATTGCCCAGGGACAGGAATCGGTTCGAACGGATCGGTAGGCAGTAACTGTGCGATTCCGCCGTGGGTGTGGACGGCGCTCTCACACTAACCGTTCCGGTATTAGGACTCAGTGGATTGTTAGACTGGAAACTATGCTTACCCCGATTCTGAGTGCGGCTGGAGTGGCGGCGGCGGCCGTGGGCGGCTATGCGTACGCGGCGATGTGGCCACCTTCGCAGATCTTTGGGCGGACGGTGGTGGCAGGGAACGATCCGGACGAGTTTGCGCTGACGTATGACGATGGGCCCAATGAGCCGGAGACGGCGATGCTGCTGGAGTTGCTGGCCGAGTACAAGGTTCATGCGACTTTTTTTGTGATTGGCCGCTTTGTGCGGCAGCGGCCGGAGATCGTCCGCGCCATTGCGGCGGGCGGGCACACGGTGGGGAACCACACCATGACGCATCCGAAGCTGCTCTTCTGCAGCAGGCAGCAGGTGCATGACGAACTGGCCGGATGCAATGCGGCGATTGAGGATGCGCTGGGCGAGCCGGTGCGGTTCATGCGCTGTCCGCATGGCATGCGCAGGCCGGATGTGCTGCGCACCGCGCGCGCGCTGGGGCTGACGCCGGTGCAGTGGAATGTGACGGCGCAGGACTGGAACCCGATTGGCGCGGAAAAGATACTGCAGAACGTGGAGCGCGGCATTGCGCACAACCGCAAACGCAGACGCGGCTCCAATATCCTGCTGCACGACGGCGGACAGGCCGGCATCGGACAGGACCGCAAAGCGAGCGTGGAGACTACGCGCAGGCTGCTGGAGAAGTATGCGGGCAGCGTGCGGTTTGTGACGCCGCGGGAGTGGGTCTAAAGACAGGGAATAGGGAGTAGAAAGAAGTGTCATTCTGAGCGCGCCCTTGCGCGAAGAATCCCGAAAGTGTCTGCGCACCCCACACCGCCAGTAAGTTCCTAACCGGAAATCTCCAGGCCGTTTACCCCGCGAATCCACATCAGGGCTCCCCAACTGCACAAAGCCCCAATCCCTGTTCCCTATTTCCTGCTTCCTGCCTTCACAAACGCCAGCACTTCCTCGGCATGGCCCTCGGGCTTCACTTTCTCAAACACATGTAGCAGCCGCTGATCCGGCCCAATCACGTACGTCGTGCGATCCACGCCGGTCACCGGCTTGCCATACATGGTCTTATTGCGCAGCAGGCCAAACCGTTTGATGATTTTCTCGTCAAAATCAGCAAGCAGCGGATAGGGCAGGCCGTACTTCTCCTGAAACCGCTTCTGCTTCTTCACCGTGTCGCGCGAGATGCCCAGCACCACCACGCCAGCCCGCTGCAGTTTCTTGAACTGGTCGCGGAAGCCGCACGCCTCAATGGTGCAGCCCGGCGTGTCCGCCCGCGGGTAAAAGAACAGCACCACCGGGCTTCCGGCGAAGTCCGTAAGATTCACCGTCTCACCATCCTGGTTTTGCAGCGTAAAGTTAGGAACGATGGTATTAATTTCCAGCGCCATGATCTTCTCCCGTTGCAGCGCCCAAAGCGCCGCTCAATCCAGTATGCCGCAATACGCCGCGAACCGGCACGCGGCCAGCTCGATGCCCACGCGCATCCAACCAGGCATGAGGCTTGCCGCCATCGCCGCCCTGCTCTGCGCCGCCGTGCTGCCCGCGCAGACGCGCCGTGGCCCCGCGCCCGAGGCTCCGCAGAATGTGACCCGCGCCGTGGCCGTGTATGAGTGGACGGGCGACCTGGCCAAGCCCACCGCCGCCCGCGTCATTCCGGTCTCGCTCTTCATCGACCAGCACTTTGAGGATGCCGCGCTCTACCTCTCGCGCCCCGTGCCGATGGCGCTGCAGACCGGCACGGTATATGAACTGCAAACTGCAGGCGCGAACCGCGGCACCATCACGCTGCAGACCGCGAGCCGCGCGCACACCATGGCGGGCAACGGTTTTGACGATGGCTGGTTTGGCTTTGCCAGCTACAAACCTGTGCCCAAAGCGCCGGTCGTCGCCGTGAACACCGCGCCCAGCAATGCCCATGTCATCGTGAACGATGGCCGCCCGCACTTCGCCAAACGCCCGCCCGCTGACACTTCTTCGCCGGCTTCAACCACCACGGCCAGCACTGAACCGCCGCCCGATCCGAACCGCCCCACCCTGCACCACACCAACACCGGCGACCCGCAGTCCGCGCCCGCGCAGCAACCTGCATCCGCATCCACGCCGACAACCACAAGCTCCGCCCCACCGCCTGCGCCAACAACAGCAACGCCCGCGCCCTCAGCCGATCCCGACCGCCCCACCCTGAAACACGCCGCACCGCAAACCAAAAAACAGAAGCACGGCAGTGATGATGCGTCGGTCACCGATGCGGGTGGGCTGCTGGCCGAGGACCCGAACCGTCCGCATCTGCATCATGGTGCGTCCAGCGGAGCGGCGGCGGCGCTGCCTCCGCTGAAGGGCCTGCCCGCCAATATGCAACAGATGGCCGCGCTTTCTGATGCCGCCGACCGCCCCGAGCACGACTTCACTTACATCTGGCCCGATGCCACGCAACAGCCTGCGACGCTGGCCAGGCTGGAAACGCTGGCCCGCGCCGCGCTGCCCGCGCCAGCCCCGGCAGCGCCCGCACCGCACACCGCCGCCCACGCACGTTCGCACAAGCCCACGCCGCCGCCTACGCCTGTCGCATTCGTCAACGAACAGCTGCACGCGTTTGAGATCAGCTACGGCGGCGCGAACGTCTTCGTCTTCACCGCGCAGACCGCGGGCGAAGGCCCTGACCTGCACTACATCACGTTGCTGGCGCAGCCCGACGTCTACGGTGAGCTGCACGTGCTGCTGCAATCCGTGACCGATGCGGCCCATCTGGACCGCACGCCCTGGATGCGGTTTGTGGACGCCATCGACGCCGACGGCGACAATCGCGCCGAATTGCTCTTTGAGCTGCGCGGCCAAACGCAGCGGCAGTTTGTGCTCTACCGCGTGGCCCAGGGAACGGCCCAGCAGGCCTTCGCCACCGGCACCACGCCCTAAGCCGCGAAAATAAATTCTGCCGGTCACCGCACAGTGCTGCTCCGCGGATGTACTGTTTTGTCCAGGAGAATTTCATGTCTCACAAGAAGACCTGCAGAATGTCCAACAATTTCGTGCATGAGATCTGGAACTCAGATGAGCAGACCGCCAAGTGCCCGGTATGCCATGCCATCGTTCCCTTCTTCAAGATCAACGGCAAGATTAAACTCAAAGAGCATGCCCCGTTGAAGGAGCATGCTCATCTGGAAGTTGCCTAGCGTTTAGATGGGATAATTCTTCAGCCACTCGCGGAAGGCAGGGCCGAGGTCGTCGCGCTTCAGCGCAAACTCCACCGTTGCCTTCAGGAATCCCAGCTTGTCGCCCGCGTCGTGGCGCTTCCCCTCATAGCTGAAGCCGTAGACCTTCTCATACTGCAGCAGCATCTTGATGGCGTCAGTCAGTTGCAGCTCGCCGCCCGCGCCGGGCGTCACCTTCTCAATCATCTCGAAGATGCGCGGCGTCAGAATATATCTCCCGATAATCGCGTTCTGCGACGGCGCTTCCTCCGCCTTCGGCTTCTCCACCATGTTCTTCACCGCCAGCAGCCGCGGATTCTTCGCGTCCGGCGTGCAGTCCAGACATCCATAGGCCGAGATCGCCGCGCCCTCCACCACCTCAGACCCCAGGATCGACGAGCCCGTCTCGTTGTACGCCTCTACCATCTGCTTGATGCACGAGACCTTCGACTCCACAATGTCGTCGGGCAGCAGCACGGCAAACGGCTCGTTGCCGACCAGCTCCTTCGCCATCAGCACCGCATGACCCAGCCCCAGCGCCTCCGGCTGCCGCACGTAAGAGATCTTCGCCAGCTTCGCAACAGACAGCGCCACCTCCAGCAGCGCCTTCTTGCCGCGCGCTTCCAGCGATGCCTCCAGCTCCGGCGAACGGTCAAAGTGATCTTCCATCGTCGACTTGCCACGGCCCGTCACGATGATAATCTCCGTGCAGCCCGCGGCCACGGCCTCTTCCACGCCGTACTGGATCAGCGGCTTATCGACCAGGCACAACATCTCCTTCGGCGTCGCCTTGGTTGCGGGGAGAAAACGCGTGCCCATGCCTGCGGCCGGAAATACTGCTTTACGAACTTTTTGATAACTCATAATGATTCACCCTACCTGCGTCAATGCAGCTTTCCCAATGCAACTTCCGTTGCACCCCTGCTATCCCTTAGCTGTAGCTATCTTTTGAAGTATTGCAGCAATATTCGCCTTCTCTATATCGCGAACATCCACGTGATACCGTTCTTCAATCTTTACGTAGAACGGTTCATTTGTTAGTCCCTCGTGAAAATCCCAGAGCGAAGACTCATCTGACATCCAGGCCCCGTCTAGTTCGAGAATGTTTTTTGTGAATTCATCCTGAAGTTCTTGATATTGAGAAATTAATTCATCTGAAGCGAGTCCAATCTCGCGCGGTGTAGAGCTCTGTTCTTTATGCCCTAAAAGCGCGCGCAACCACAACCACGGCCTCATTATTATCCTGGTCCGCTCTTTGCTCATTGCGCCCCCATCGTTTTCTTCCTCACAGCACCGGAGTGTCATCCCCCAGCATCGCCTTGCGCACCACCTTGATCGGCGCAAACCCCTGGCGCATCAGGCTATCGTGGAATCCGCCCAGCGTAAACTTCGCGCCCTGCTTCTTCTGCATGTCCGCGCGCAGCTTCATAATCTCCAGCTTGCCCAGCGTGTAGTAGAGATACGTTGCGTCGCTCGTGCCGCGCTTCGCTTCCATCTCTGCAATCGCCGGGGACTGGTACCCGTCGCTCACAAAAAACTTCACCGCATCGTCAAAGCTCATGCCCTGCGTGTGCATCTGGATGCTCACCACGAACCGCGCATCGCGCAGCAGCGCATCCTGCAACTGACCCAGCCGGATCAGCTTGGCCTCATGCTCGTCCTTCGCGCCCACGCCCGGCTGGCCGTAGCCCTCGTCCAGCATCATCTGCTCGCAGTAGTGCGCCCAGCCTTCAATGTTGGTGTTCGCCCCCAGCACCCGGCGGATATCGCTGGGAAACTGCGGCTGCCACAGGAACTGCACATAGTGGCCCGGATACGCCTCATGCACCGACGTGCTCACAATCGTGCCTACGTTGAACGAGGCCATGTGCTCCGCCACATGCTCCGGCGTCCAGTCCTTCTCCGGCAGCGTCACGTTGAAATAAGCCTTCTTGGAATTCTTCTCGAACGGTCCCGGCGAATCCATAGAGGCCTGCGTGGTCGCGCGCATAAACGGCGGGGTTTCTTCCAGGGTGGGCCGCACATCGCTGGGCAGCGTGATGATGTGCTTCGCGCGGATGAATGCGATCTCACTATCAAAGCTGTCCTGGAAAGCCTGCAGCAGCTTGTCCGGCGCCGGATGGATGGTTGCCAACTCGGCCAGTTCCTGCTGCGGCGTCTTCTTCGGATCGATCTCTTTCGCCACCCGCTGGAACTCCGCCTGGTTCCTATGCAGGTCGGCATAGGCGATCTGCAGCAGCTTATCCAGCGGGATATCCACCATCTCGTCGTACAACAGCTTCTTGCGGAAGGTCTCCGCGCCGAAGCGGAATTCGCCGTTCGACCGCGTCAGCAGGTCCGTCTTCATCCATGTCTTGTAGCTTTGCAACGCCTCAATGACCGCGGCATTCGACTTCGCAAAGTCAGCCTTCGTCTCTGCATCCGTCGCACCGGCAAACGCCGTGGGCACATCGTTCTGGAAGAAGCTCACCAGTCCGTCAATCTGCTCCAGCGCAATCTCGGTATAGATCTTCGGCGGATTCTTCAGGTTCTTGCGCGCCTCCTGCAGCACCTGCGGAATCTGGCGCTCGCGCTCCACCGCTGCGCGCATCCGCACATTCACCGGCGCATAGTCGCGTTCCATCAGCACAAAGATGCTGTTGGTCACGCCGCTGGAATAGTTGTCAGGGTTCTTCTCCCACATACGCACGTCTTCCAGCATCAGCAGTTGCCCGCGAATATTGTTCACCAGGATGGCGTAGTCCGCCGCCTCCGGCGCATCCAGCGCGCTTGGGTCAATGCCCTGCAGCTTCTTCTCCCACGCATGCAGAGCCGCAATCTCGCGCTGCAATCCTGCGGCGGAATAGTCCTCCAGCTTGCTGTCGTACTGGTGCAGGCCGGCAGCCGTTCCCACCGTCGGCGCGAAATGAAAATACACTTCTTCGAAGTACTGGTCCGTGTACACGTGGAACGTCTGCATCGCGCCGTCCGCGCTGACATGCTGCGCCTGCGCCGGAATAGTTGTATTCATCGCCATCAGTACCCCACACAAAGCAACGGTTCGAAAAATCTTTTGCACGATTTCAACTCCTGCTGCTGCGAACTAAGTGCATTCTAAAGTGCATTACAGAATGGTGCCGCAGGAATCGCCCACATCCGTTTGTGGGTGTCATCCTGAGCACGCCCTTGCGCGAAGTATCCCGAAGGTGCCAGTCTCACGCCACACCGCCAGAAAGTTCCCGACCAGAAATCTCCAGGCGTTCATGCGGAAGATCCCGCGTCAGGCCCCACCCGCCCGCACGAAGCCCTAATCCCTGTTCCCTAATCCCTGTTCCCTGTCTCAATACTCTCCAGCAGCGCCTTCGCCTCGGCAATAATCTCTTCCGCTTTCACTGCACTGATGGGCCACTTCATCACGCCCTGCGGCGTAAACTGCGCGCCGTTCTTGGCCTGCTGCGCCACCAGCTTCATCAGTTGTGCCGGGTCGGCCTTGCTGTCCTGCGCAAACCGCAGGTGCAGCATCTCGCGCATCTGCGGAGCCTGGTTGCGACGCTTCGGGTCCATCGGGATCTGCGTGCGCTTACGGTCCAGTTGCGCAATGCCCGCGCGCTCACACTCCAACCGCAGCTCGCTGGCCGCCAGCAGATGCACCACCGTCTCCGGCAGCGCACCGTAACGGTCTTCCAGCTCGGCGCGCACATCCGCCAGCACGCCGCTGTTCTCCGCGCCTGCAATACGTTTGTACATCCGCAGCCGCTGGTTCTCTTCCGCAATGTAGTCCGCGTCAATCCGCAGGCTGATGCCGAGATTGAGCTGCGTCGCCGGCCGCTCCAGCGAGGCTTCGCCCTTCATCTTGCGCACCGCCTCTTCCAGCATGGTGGTGTACATCTCAAATCCGATGGCCTCAATGTGTCCGCTCTGCTGCCCGCCCAGCATGTTGCCCGCGCCACGCAGCTCCAGATCAAGCGCCGCGATCTTGAAGCCCGCACCCAGGTCGCTGAACTCCTTCAGCGCCGCCAACCGCCGCCGCGAAATCTCGCTCAGCTCTTTCTCCGGAGGAATCAGCAGGTACGCATAGGCACGCCGGTTCGAGCGCCCAACGCGCCCGCGCAACTGGTAAAGTTCGCTCAGCCCGTGACGTTCCGCGCGGTTGATCAGCATGGTATTCGCCAGCGGAATATCCAGCCCGTTCTCAATAATCGTGGTCGCCACCAGCACATCATACTCATGATTCATGAAGGCGAGCATCACCCGCTCCAGCTCCGTCTCGCCCATCTGCCCATGGCCCACAATCACTCGCGCGCTCGGCGCCTGCTCGCGGATCATCGACGCCATGTCGTAGATCGTTTCCACGCGGTTGTGTACGAAGTAAGCCTGCCCGCCGCGCTCCATCTCCACTTCAATCGCCGTGCGCACCAGCTTCTCATCAAACTTCGCCACCACTGTCTGGATGGCCATGCGGTCCTTTGGCGGCGTTTCAATCACGCTCATATCGCGCAGCCCGATCAGCGACATGTGCAGCGTCCGCGGAATGGGCGTGGCCGACATGCTCAGCACATCAATCGCCGCCCTCATCTGCTTCAGCCGCTCCTTGTGCCGCACGCCGAAGCGCTGCTCTTCATCCACGATCAGCAGTCCCAGGTCCTGAAACTTCAGGTCCTTGCTCAGCACTCGATGCGTCCCGATCAGGATGTCCACCTTGCCCGCCGCCACCTTTTCCAGAATGATCTTCTGCTCCTTCGCCGTGCGGAAGCGCGAGATCATCTCGACATTCACTGGGAAGTTCGCGAACCTCTTCTTGAAGGTCTCGTAGTGCTGGAAGGCAAGCACCGTCGTCGGCGTCAGCACCGCCACCTGCCGCGAATCCTGCACCGCCTTGAACGCCGCCCGCATCGCCACTTCCGTCTTGCCGTAGCCCACGTCGCCGCACAGCAGCCGGTCCATCGGCTGCGTCGATTCCATATCGCGCTTGATATCGGCAATCGCTGCCAGCTGATCGTCCGTCTCCGTAAAGTCGAATGCTTCTTCAAACTCGCGCTGCAACGCGCTGTCCGGCGAGAACGCCACGCCCTCCGCCGCCTTGCGTTGCGCGTAGAGTTTCAGCAGCTCATCGGCCATGTCGGCCATGGCCTTTTTCATGCGAGCCTTGGTCTTGGCCCACTGCGCATTGCCCAGCTTGTTCAGCTCCGGCGCCGGCCCTGCGTCCGTCGAGCGATACTTCTGGATCAGGTCCAGCCGTGTCAGCGGCACATACAGCCGCGCCTGCTCGGCAAACTCCAGAATCATGAACTCGATGTTCACGCCGTCCTGCGGAATCTCACGCAGCCCCATGTACTGCGCAATGCCGTGCTCCACGTGCACCACGTAATCGCCCACCGCCAGGTCGCGGAAGTCCGATAGGAATGCCGAAGTCTTTGACCGCCGCGCCGCCGGACGCGCCGCAACATCCGCATCGTCCGCCAGATCCTGCGCGCCGAAGATCACCAGTTGCCGCGCCGTGGTCTTCTCAATGTCCAGCACCTGCACGCCATTCGCCATCGGCGTCTTCACGATCACCGGCGTGCCCACCGCACCTGCCAGATAGCTGGACTCGTCATAGATCGTCTCCGACCCGGCATGTACCGTCCTGCTGCCCAGCCGGTACGGCACCTTGTACTCCTGCAGCATGGCCGCCAGCCGTTCCACCTCGCCCTGGTGCGGAGCCGTCAGCACAATGCGCGCATCCTGCTCCATCAGCGAGCGCAGCTGCTCCACCAGCGATGGAATGGACCCGTGGAACCGCTGGGTCGGGCGTGTGGCGAACTCCACCTCGCTCAGCGAATTCGTGTCCGTATCGAAAACGTCCACCGTGCCCAGCTGATCCAGATCACAACCCGGCAGCGCGCGCAGCTTCTCTTCCACATCCCACGGCGTCAGATAAATATCGCCCGGCCGGATCAGCGATCCAATCCCCGCGCGCTCGTGCCTCTGTTCCACCTTGTTCCACCAGCGCTCGCCCTGGTTCTTCACCATCGCGGGCTCTTCTACAAACACGCGCGGCACCTGACCCTGCGCCGCCATCAGATCAAACAGGCTGGCCCGTGCACCCGCCACCGGAGCAAAAAACTCCCACCCTGGAAACACGCTCACCTCGTCCGGCAGCTCCTCAAACTCGCTGTTGCCGTTGCCTGTGCTGTTGTCGTTGCTGTTGCCGCTGCCTGTTTCGTCGTCCCCTGTTCCCTGTTCCCTATTCCCTAATCCCTGTTTCGTCAGCCGCGCATGCACCGCCGCCAGCAGCTTCTCCGTCACCGGAGTCTCGGTCAGCGGCAGCAGCAGCGCCTCATCCAGCGGCGTCGAAGAGCGCTGCGACTCCGGCTCAAATTTGCGAATGCTCTCAATCTCATCGCCGAAGAAATCCACGCGCACTGGGCGGTCCATCTCCGGCGAATACACGTCCATAATGCCGCCGCGCACCGTCACCTGCCCCGGCATCTCCACCACATCCACGCGCGTATACCCCACGCTCAGCAGATGCTCCATCAGCATCTCCGGCATGTACTCCTCGCCGCGCCGCAGCCGCAGCGCCAGCCCGGCATAGTAATCCGCCGCAAACAGCCGCATGCAAGCCGACTCCACCGGAGCGATCACCATCTGCGCCGCGCCCGTGGCAATCTTCCACAGCGTAGCCGCACGCATCTCCTGAATCTCCGGATGCGGCGAAAGATTTTCGAAGGGAAGCACATCGTGCGCCGGGAACCGCAGCACGCTCTCCACCGGCAACGCCCCCGTCAGCTCGCAGGCCGCCTGTACCGCGGCATGCAGCGTCTCGGCCGCCTTGTTGTCCGCCACCAACACCAGCGCCGGAGCCTGCCCCGCCCGCCCAAAGTACGGCAGGTAGAGCGCCCGCGCCGTCGCCGTCAGTCCAGACACACGTCTGCGCCCTGTACCAGCCCCCAGATGCAGCCGTACACGCGCAAACGCGTCAGATTGTTCCAGCTCCGCAAGCAATTCGCGGACAAACGGCAAAACCATACTGACTCAAGTCTAGCAGCGCTAAACAACGTAGTTTCGGGGTGGTTATGTTTGAATGCCGCAGGCTTGAGTCACGTTTATAATTACTTATGAGGTGAAATATGGGCGAAAACAGTATCCAAAAGACGGCTGTATCAAAGCCAGGCTCTGCGAGAGACTCAGCATATAAGCCATCAGTTCCAAAACAATACACTCCACCTGCTGCAGTTAGGGTTCCGCCCCCGATAAAGCAAGGAAAATAATCGATGCCACAGGGATTACAGGCCTTACTGGTTTTGTTTGTGTTATTGCCTGGTTTCGTAAGTGCTGGCATCGTGAGGCTTTTAAGTGCTCAGGGCAAACAGTCTGAACTCGAGCGCGTAATCGAAGCACTTATTTTTAGTTTTTTCACATATCTCTTCTATCTTTTGTTCTTTGGATGGAAATGGCCAATTGAGTGGTCTGTCAGTATTGATGCGGCGAAGACTACTCACTATTCACTTCAAAGTTTGCATTGGGGAATCCTTTTCCTGCTCGTGTTTCCATGTACGCTGGGATTTGTTTGGGGAATCATCAAGAGCAAAGATCTTTTATTGACACCTTTGCGATTTCTCAACATTACCGTGAGGACAAGCCGAGAATCTGTCTGGAACGACACTTTTTACAACCTTGAAGGTACCGTTCAAGTGGGTTTGGCAGACGGAAGAAATTTGATGGGCTGGGTAAGCAGATATTCTGATTCTGGTGGAGAACGTTCTGTTTTTCTCGAAAGCGCTGCGTGGGTTGATGCTGAAGGAAACAGAACTGAAATTGAGGGCTCAGGCGTGCTCCTAACAGAAAAATCCGGAATAGAGTACGTAATGTTCCTCGACAACAACTAAATTTGTCTAAATTTTGAAATTGAGTTTATTTCGTCTTATGTCCACATCCACCCTGCTCTCGCCCGAGATTCTCGCCAAGTACCAGCCCGTCATCGGCCTTGAGGTCCACGTTCAGCTCCTCACCGCGACCAAGGCCTTCTGCGGCTGCGCCAACAAATACGGCATGGCGCCGAACACCAACGTCTGCCCCAGCTGCCTCGGCCTGCCCGGCGCGCTGCCCGTGCTCAACAAGCAGGCGGTCGAGTTCGCCGTCCTCGCCTCCCGGGCCATCAACTGCCGCATCAACGAGACCAGCATCTTCTCGCGCAAAAACTACTTCTACCCCGACCTGCCCAAGGGCTACCAGATCTCGCAGTTTGACAAGCCCCTGGCCGAGCACGGCTGGCTCGATATTCCCGACGCCGCGGGCAACACCAAGCGCATCGGCATCACCCGCCTGCACATGGAAGAAGACGCCGGCAAGAGCGTCCATGACGGCCAGGCCGACTCCGCCACCCGCACCTCCATCGACCTCAACCGCTGCGGCACGCCGCTCTGCGAGATCGTCTCCGAGCCTGACATCCGCACCCCCGACGAAGCCTTCGAGTACCTCACCAAGCTCAAGGAGATCCTCCTCTACACCGGCGTCTCCGACTGCAATATGGAAGAAGGCTCCCTCCGCTGCGACGCCAACGTCAGCGTCATGCTCAAGTCCGATTGGGAGAAGCACGGCGAAAAAGCCTTCGGCACCAAGGCCGAAGTGAAGAACGTCAACAGCTTCCGCTACATCCGCGCCGCGCTTGAATACGAGATCGAGCGTCAGATCGAAGTCATTGAATCCGGCCAGCGCGTCGTGCAGGAGTCACGCCTCTGGTCGCAGCCCGAAGGCCGCACCTTCTCCATGCGCTCCAAGGAGCAGGCCCACGACTACCGCTACTTCCCCGAGCCAGACCTTCCCGCGCTCATCGTCAGCCAGGAGTGGCAGAGCGAGATTCTGAAGGCCCTCCCCGAGTTGCCTGAAGCCAAGCGCGCGCGCCTCGTTGCGGAATACGGTATCACCGCAGCCAATGCTCAGGTGCTCACCTCGTCCATCACCTACGCGGATCAATTCGAGATCGCAGCAAAAGCTGCAAAGAGCCCGACGCGCGTGGCCGGACTCATCACCAGTGAACTGATGGGCCGCCTGAAAGCTGCTGGTCTTGAACTGGAGCAATCGCCCATCTCGCTTGCTGGAATTGCTTTTGCATCCGACCTCATGGACGAAGAAAAACTCTCCAGCAAGATGCTGAAGCAGCTCTTCGACATCTGCTTCGAGAAGAACGAAGACTTCCCCGCCGTCTACGAGCGCGAGAAGCCGCAGCAGATCTCTGACGCGGGCGCGCTGGAGAAGATGATTGACGAGGTCATCGCCGCCAACCCCAAACAGGTGGAACAGTTCAAAGGCGGCAAGACCACCGTCTCCGCCTTCTTCGTCGGCCAGGTCATGCGCGCCTCCAAAGGCCAGGCCAACCCCGCCCTGCTCAACGAGCTCGTCATCAAGAAGCTCAATGCCTAGGGCGAGTACCATTCTTCCTGCTGCGAACGATGACCGAAACCTTTCACTGAGTCATTCTGAGCGGAGCCGAAGAATCCAGACGGTGTTTGTATACCCCATGCAGCTTGAAAATTTCTAACCGGAAAGCTCCGGGCATTCGTACAGCGGAAGTTCGTGCCTGTATGGGCAACGTGGCCTTATCTGGATTCTTCGACTCCGCCTGCGGCTTCGCTCAGAATGACTTGTTTTTGTCTTTGCTCTTGCTTTGAAGGGGTGCGGCTTCAGCCGCCGGGTGCCCTATACATCGCGCACTTTTTTTTGCGATGTGGGGGACATCGTCGCGCAGCGGCGACCGCTCCTGCCCCATGCAGTTTTTACTTCATCGTCTCCGTGCCGATGAAGTCGCCCATCCACTCCGTCTCATCGCTCCACGCCAGTCAGATTCAACTCGCTCATCGCCGTCCTCCCGCTCCCTACAGCGCCCTGTGCCCGATATCGCGCCGGTAGGCCATGCCCTCAAACTCGACCTGCTCCAGCGCCGTGTAAATTCTATCCAGCGCGCCGCGCAGCGTCGCATCCGCCGCCGTCACGCCCAGCACGCGGCCACCTGCGGTCACCACCTCGCCATCCTTCAGCGCCGTGCCTGCATGAAAGATCTCTACATCCTTCGCCGCGCTCTCCAGGCCGTGAATCGCAAATCCATTCTTAAACTTTCCCGGATAGCCGCCGCTGGCCAGCACTACGCAGGCCGCCGCTCCCGGCTTCCACTGCAGCTTCAGCTCCTGCACCGTGCCATCCATGCTCGCGTTGAACATATCCACTACATCGCTCTCCAGCCGCATCATCAGCGTCTGCGTCTCCGGATCGCCAAAGCGCGTGTTGAACTCCAGCACCTTCGGCCCCTCCGCCGTCATCATCAGGCCGATGAAGAGCACACCTGCGAACGGCACGCCCTCTGCGCGCATTCCATTCACCACCGGCAGCGCAACATGCTGCATCACCCACGCACGCATATCGTCGCTCATCAGTTCATCGGTCGAGTACGCGCCCATGCCGCCGGTGTTCGGCCCCGTATCGCCTTCGCCAATGCGCTTGTGGTCCTGCGCGCACTGCATCGGTAGCGCGCTCTTGCCATCGCACAATGCGAAGAATGAAATCTCCGGCCCGTCCAGCAACTCTTCCAGCACCAGTTGCACGCCCACTGCGCCCAGCAGCTCGCCGCTGAAGATGCCCTGCGCCGCCGCCATTGCTTCCGCATGGTTCGCGCACAGCACCACACCCTTGCCCGCGGCCAGACCATCGGCCTTCACCACCACCGCATCAGCGAAATCCCGCAGCGCAGTCTCAGTCTCTTCCAGCGAATGGCACACCGCATACCGCGCCGTTGGAATGCCGTGCCGCTGCATGAAATCCTTGGCAAAGGCCTTGCTGGTCTCCAGCATGGCCGCGCCCTTCGTGGGCCCGAACACGCGCAGCCCGCGCGCCTGCAGCTCATCCACAATGCCCAGGCTCAGCGGCAGCTCCGGTCCCACCACCGTCAGGTCCGGTTGCTCCGCCAGCACCACGCGTAGCAGGTCGTCCAGGCTCGCGCTATCCACTGCCACGCAACGCGCTCGCCGTGCCATGCCGCCATTCCCCGGCGCGCATACGATCTCGCCCACCTGCGCTGACCGCGCGAGCGCCCACACTATCGCATCCTCACGCCCGCCACTGCCGATTACCAGTACCTTGATCACTCGACCGTCTTTCTCGTACGCGCATCCCGTGCGTCATCCGCTGCATATTTTATTATTTGTCATTCTGAGCGTAGCGAAGAATCTGCTTCTGCACTTGTTCTTGCCGTTGTCTTTGCTGACCTGCTGCATCCACCTACCCCGCTGCCGGGGTCACACGAAGCTCCGCTGCAATCGCCGCCGTCAGTTCCGATACATCCATCGAGTGGCCCACACGTACGCGGTAGCCTGTCGCGCCTTCCTGCTTCATCACGTAAACAAATGCGCCCGGCGTAATGCCGATAGCCTTCAGCCCGCGCAACGTCTGCCCATCCTCGTCAGAGACGCTCGCGATCATGTAGCTGCCTTCGCCCTGCACATCCGTCAGCGGGATCGAAGCCGTCTCGTGCATCTCGCCGCTCAGCGATGGAATCGCATGGCCGTGCGGATCGCTCTTGGGATAGCCCAGCTTCGCCGCGATGCGCTCCTCAAACCGCTCGGAGATGAAGTGCTCCAGCCGCTCGGCTTCGTCATGCACCTCTTCAATCGGATAATCCAGAATCTCGAACAGAAAGGTCTCAATCAGCCGATGGTGCCGCACCACCTCCAGCGCGCGCCGCTTGCCCACCGCTGACAGCCGCACCCCGCGGTGCCTCTCATACTCCACCATGGGGTCCGCCGCGCCCGCCAGCTTCTGCAGCATGTTTGTGACCGACGCAGGCGCCACATCCAGCCGCTCCGCCAGCGAACTGCTGGTCACGCGCCGCTCCTCGGCTCCCCCCAGAAACAGGATCGCCTTCAGGTAGTTATCAACTGATTCGCTGCTTCCGCCTGTGCGCCGCGCGTCTGTCATAGTCCTATCCACATCTAGTTTGACCTATTTCTCAATATTAGGTATACCTAATATCTAGGCTTACCTAAAAATATCCGCCTGAGACGGGTACCGAACGCTTGAATTTGGCACTTCTCCCTGGAAAATCGTACGCCAAATGGCTGACATTCCTGACAATCCGCCGGCCTTGAAGTCCCTTGTCGATTCTCCAGCAGTCACCACTGCTGAGACGGCACCACACCCCAGCAAGTTTCGGCTGCTGCCCGAGCTGCGCCGCGGCGAGCTCTGGACGTACTTCGGCCCCGCCTTCATCGCCAGCGTCGCCTACATCGATCCCGGCAACTTCGCCACCAACATCGACGGCGGCACGCGCTTCGGCTACAAGCTGCTCTGGGTGCTGCTGTGGTCCAATGCCATGGCGATCCTGATTCAGTATCTCTCCGCCAAGCTCGGCATTGTCACCGGCCGCACCCTGCCGCAAAGCTGCCGTGACAACTTCTCCCGCCCCACCGTGATCGGTCTCTGGATTGCCGCGGAGATCTCCGCCGTCGCCACGGACCTGGCCGAGTTCCTGGGCGCGGCTCTGGGCTTCTACCTGCTCTTCGGCTCAGGCCTTATCACCCACGGCTGGAGCAAGACCAGCGTCCTTCTGTTGGCGGCGCTGCTCACCTCCATCTGCGTCTTCCTGATCCTCGCGCTCGATCTCGCCGGCTACCGCTTCCTCGAATTCGGCATCATGGCCTTCGTCGCCATCATCGGCGTCTGCTATGCCGTCGAAGTCTTCCTGGTGCATCCGGACTGGAAGCTCGCCGCCATTCACACGCTGCTTCCCAGTGTGGACCACGGCAGCCTCTACATCGCCGTAGGCATGCTGGGTGCGACCGTGATGCCCCATGTCATCTACCTGCACTCCGCGCTGGTGCAGCCGCGCCTGCGCCAGGCTGCGCTGGACAAGGCCAACAGCCGCCACTTCATCCAGCGCTTTCTCAAGTTCGAGCTGATTGATGTCTTCGTTGCCATGAACGGCGCGTGGCTCATCAACTCCGCCATGATCCTGATGGCCGCCGTCGCCTTCGGCTCACTCGCCACTGCGCATGGTATGGCGCCCGTGGCCAGTATTGAAGACGCGCATCGCACCCTCGGTCCGCTGATGGGCAGCTTCTCCGCGCTGGTCTTCGCCGTGGCCCTGCTCTGCTCCGGGCTGTCTTCGTCCACCGTCGGCGTGATGGCGGGCCAGGTCATCATTGAAGGCTTCCTCGACATCAAGTTCTCTATCTTCCTGCGCCGTTTCCTCACCATCATCCCCGCCATTGTGGTGATCG
>Ga0302267_10000192_pt1 | contig 78826 bp, 58 predicted proteins | sample III_Bog_E1_3_FD_194555 | JGI IMG/M metagenome (GOLD analysis project Ga0302267, IMG submission 194555) | Peat permafrost microbial communities from Stordalen Mire near Abisko, Sweden - III_Bog_E1_3 | ecosystem: Environmental > Terrestrial > Soil > Wetlands > Peat | place: Sweden: Abisko... | reverse complement strand
GAAACAGCAGCGTCTGGTTGACCGTGTCAGGAATGAAGTTCTGGCCCATGACTCGAACTTAAAACAAAACCCACTGCCCGCGCTGTAGGCGCCGTCACGAATCTATGCCCGACACACACCTAGTGGTGCGCGCCACTGGCTCCGCTAACTCAAATTTTTCGACTTGAAGTAACAGGTGCCGCCGGCCAGCACCGGGGTCCATAGCACGGAGCCGCCCGCCTGCTCGCTCGATCCAAGGAAGAGGTAGCCGTCGGGGGCCAGCAGGCGGTGCACATGGGCCAGCAAGGTGAGCCGCGTCGTCCGCGCGAAGTAGAGCATGACGTTGCGCAGGAAGATGACGTCGAATGGCTCGCGGAAGGGCAAGGGGGGAAGGCACAGGTTGGCCTGGCGGAAGGTGCAAAGACCTCGGACTGCCGGCTTGACTACCCAATCGTCGCCCAGGGGATCGAAGTAGCGCGGCGCATAGCCGGCGGGCAGGCCGCGGCTTATCTCGATGCGGTGATAGCGGCCGGCCCGGGCCCGCTCCACGGCGCCGGCGCACAGATCGGTGCCCTCGATGCGAATATCCCAGTGGTTGAGCGTGCGCAGGTGCTCGCGCACCAGGATGGCCAGGCTGTAGGCCTCCTGGCCGGTGGAGCAGGCCGCACTCCAAAAGCGCAGGGTGCGCGTCTGCAGGCGGCGTTCGATGAGGCGGGGCAAAAGCTCGGTGCGCAGCAGATCGAAGGGGCGGCCATCGCGAAAGAAGCTGGTTTCCCTGGTGATCATGGCTTCGGCCACGGCGCGCTCCAGCGCCGGATCAGTCCGGGTGCGCAGGTGACGCACAAGCTGGTGCAGGCTGGCCATGCCGTGGCCGCGCAGCAGGCGGGAGAGGCGGCTCTCGAAGAGATAGTCGTGGGCGGGGTCAAGCACGTTTTGCGAGAAGCCAAGGACGAGTTGACGAAGGTAGCTCAAATCGGCGCTGGAAGTGGTTTGCATGGTCAGACCGCTTCCGGGAGTTCGCAGGGTACATGGCTGGCAATGCGCAGAATTTCAGGGGCGATGGCGTGGAGCGGAAGCACCCGGTTCGCCAGGCCGGCCTGGGCCACCGCGCCGGGCATTCCCCAAACCACGCTGCTGGCCTGATCCTGGACCAGCACGCTGCCGCCCTGCTCGCGCACGATGCGGCTGCCAATCAATCCATCGGACCCCATGCCGGTGAGCACCACGGCCAGCACGCCCGCGCCATAGACGGTGGCGGCGGAGCGAAACAGCACGTCCACCGCGGGGCGGCAGTGGTTCTGCGGCAGCCCCTGGCTGAGATGCAGCGTGGGCGTCATGCCGGCACGGGCCGGGGCCAGCACCTTCATGTGCCAGTTGCCGCGCGCGATATGGATGGTTCCGGGGCGCACCGCATCGCCCTCGGCGGCCTGGCAGACGCGCAACGGGCAGCGGCCATTGAGCCGCTCGGCAAACAGACCGGTGAACTCCTCGGGCATGTGCTGCACCACCAGGACCGGCAGAGGGAAAGTGGCGGGAATGGCCGGGAGCAGAACGTCAAGCGCAGCCGGGCCGCCGGTGGAGACGCCGATCACCAGCGCTGCGGGAGTCGACAAGGGCGGGCAGGCCATGAGCGGCGGCGCCAGGGGCGGAATCAGAGGCAGGTGCGGCGCGGGCCGAAGTGCCGGCTGGCGGGTAAGAGCATGGATTCTGGGGATCAGATCCTGGGCCAGCGCCCGGATGGCCGCCTCGCGGCTGGATTGCCCGGCCGGCTTGGAGACGTAGTCGGAAGCACCGCCAGCCAGCGCCTCGATGGTCACCCTGGCGCCGCGCCGGGTGAGCGCACTGCACATGATGACGGGCATGTTGTGGCCCAGGGTGCGCAGCTCACGCAGGGTAGCCAGCCCGTCCATCACCGGCATTTCCACATCCAGCAGAATCAGGTTGGGGCGCAGGGTTTCCAGGGTGCTCAAGGCCGCTGCGCCGTTGGCGGCGGTCCCGGCCACCTCCAGGCGGGCATCGGCGGCAACCACCGAGCGCAACACGCTGCGCATGACGATCGAGTCGTCGACAATCAGGATCCGGGTCCGGGGGACGGAGTGCATGGCTCAGGCCCCCGCCATGGCGAAGAAGCCCGGTCTCTGGGTCAGGGCCGCACCGGAGCCGTCAACAATCAGTACCCGCATGTTCACCTCCAGACCTTCATGATCCGAACCTGTTGGAACGCGACAGCGAATCCCACCCCAGCCGCAAAAACAGAGACGCGGTGCCCAGGCGGGGCACCCAATAAGAGCCGGTCAGGCGGCGTGAGTTGCGCCCAGGCGCATGGGGTCAAGCCGCTCCGGGTCGAGCATGACCAGCAGGCTGTCCTGGAGTTTGTAAGCGCCGGCAAACAGAGCCCGGCTGCGCTCGTCGAGAGTCGAGGGGTTGGGTTCGCGAGCGGCCGAGGAGACGGTGAGAACTTCGCCCACCGAATCCACCAGCAGCCCGAAGCATCCGCCCGCACTTTCCAGAACCAGCAGATCCTGGGGGCCCTGGCGCGGCGGCAAACCGAGCAACTGGCGCAGACTCACCGTGGTGAGCACGTCGCCGCGATAGTGGACCAGCCCGCCCACGAAACCGGGGGCCAGGGGAACCGGCTGCGGCCGGACCGAGCCGACGATCTCAAGAATGTGCGTGATGGGCACGCCGAACAGCGTGCGCTCCAGGCGCACGCAGCAGATTTCCACCGCCGCCGCCTTCTCCGGGCGGTGGAATGAGGCCTCGCGGGCATTCATTGCAATGCCTCCGCCATCGGCTCCCACGCGGCGGGCAGGGCTTCGCCAACCGTCAGCGGAGGCACCCGGGCCAGATCGACGATTCCGGTGACGCGATTGCCGAGCAGCGTGACGCCGCCGGTGGGCTGACGGCTACCCGCTTCAGAGACGGCGCAGCCGGCGGCCACATCGAGCACATGCGAAACAGCAATACCCACCTGGCGGTGGCCCGCGCGGCACACCACCACCACAACCCGGGCAGCGGGATCGTGCAGGACCGCGTCCAGCACGCCGCCCGCGTCTTCCACCGGCAGCAACTGGCCATCGAAGTTCAGCACCGGGCGGTAGCCGACGTACTCCAGACGCGAGACGGGAAGCTGCTCGATGCGCAGCACATCTTCCAGGGGCACCGCCGCCTGGCGTCCGGCGGCTTCCACCAGCAGGTACTCGACGGGTTTAGCGGCTTCCGCGTCCTGCTCTGCGGCGGCCTCGCGCGCGGACTCCTCTTCGGCGCTCATGCCGACCCGCGCCTTGATGGCGATGGCGCCGGGGTCCAGAATCAGCGCCAGGTCGGCGTTGCCCAGCACGGTTGCGCCTGAATAGATGCCGATGTCCTTGAGCGCCGCGCTGAGGGGCTTGACCACAATCTCCTCCGGGTCGGCCAGCCCATCCACCACTAGGCCGAAGCGGCGGCCGTCGGCGTCAAGAACGGCGATGAAGTTGTCCCGCTCGGTCACCGGCTTGTGCTGGGCGCCGGGGATCAGCAGCCTGTCGAGAAAGACCAGCGGCAGCAGCCGGCCGCGCAGCCGGTAGAGCGGCGCTCCCTCAATCCACTCAATGGCCGTGGCGGCCTGCGAAGGGAAGATATGCACCAGTTCGGAGAGCGCCCCCTGGGGCAGGGCGAAACTCTGGCTTACGCTGCGCACGATGAGGGCGGGAATGATGGCTAGGGTGAGGGGAATGCGCAGCCGGAGCGTGGTTCCCTGGCCCATGCGCGAGTCGATCTCGACCTTGCCGCCGATGCGCTCCACGTTGGTGCGGACCACGTCCATGCCCACGCCGCGGCCGCTCACGTTGGTGATGGCGGCGGCCGTGGAAAAGCCGGGCACAAAAATCAGCTGCAGCAGCTCGCGCTCAGACAGGCTGGCGGCGCGTGCGGCGGTGATCAACCCGCGCTCGATGGCCTTCTGGCGGACTTTTTCAACGGAGATGCCGGCGCCATCGTCGCCGACCTCGATGATCACGTGGCTGCCCTCGTGCGCCGCCCGCAGCCTGAGAGTTCCTTCAGGGCATTTGCCCGCGGCCTGGCGCGCCTCCGGCAGCTCAATGCCGTGATCCATGGCGTTGCGCACGGCGTGGATGAGCGGGTCCTTGATGGCCTCAAGCAGGCTCTTGTCCAGCTCCGTATCCTGGCCCTCCATCTGCAGCCGAACCCGCCGGCCGAGCGACTGGGCCAGGTCGCGCACCATGCGCGGCATCTTGGAAAAGATGTTGGAGACCGGCTGCATGCGGGCCTTCATCACCGCCTCGCGCAGGTCGGCGGTCACCATGTCCAGGCGGCGGGAAAGCATGGTCAGGTTGGGGCTGGCTGCGGTGGCTTGCAGCACCTGGTTGCGGGTGAGCACCAACTCGCCCACCAGGTTCATCATGCGGTTGAGCAGAGTCACGTCCACGCGCAGCGAGCTTTCAGCGGCGGAAACCGCACGTGGGCGGGCGGAAGGCGCCTCGCCCTTGGGTGGATTTTGGGGCGCAGCAGCGGGAGGGTCCGCGGCGGGTTGCGGCGGAGGGGCGTCGGCAACCTCGGGAACGCGGGCGGCAGGGGCCGGGGTTTGGGGTTGCGATCCGGCAGGCAGGTCACGCGGCTGGGGAGCGGCGGCCCCGGCGGGGACGCGCTGGTTTGCGGGCGCCCGCGCCGGGACCTGCAGCTCTGCCATGCGGGCGATCAGCTCGGCGTCCTGGCCGTCGCCCTCGTCGCCCTGCGCTTCAATGGTCCTGAGGATCGAACGCAGGCCGTCGAGCAGTTGCAAAAGACCGGTAACCACCGGGCCGTCCACGGCCAGCTTGCCATCGCGCAGCAGGCCCAGCAGGTTTTCGCCGGCATGGGCCAGCTTCTCCAGCCGCTTGAAGCCCAGGAATCCGGTAGTTCCCTTGATGGTGTGCACCGAGCGGAAGATCTCCGCCAGCAACTCGATATCCCGGGGCCGCTCCTCCAGATCGGTCAGACAGCGCTCCATGCGGTCCAACCCTTCCAGGCTCTCGATCAGAAACTCCCTTGTCAGCTCGTCCATCGCACCCACACATCCGCCCGGCCGGGATGAAAAGCCCCGCGCAGCGAGCGCTCAAAGGGTTTATCGGAGCGAAGGGGGCAAACATGAGAGAGGAGTAACCCGCAGGGAATAGGGAGTGGGGATTAGGGAGTAGGGAGTAGGGAATAGGGAATAGGGAGTAGGACGGTGCAACTCCGCGCCCCGTTCGGTTCCGGTGTACAGCGGGAGCGGCTATGCTTTAGCCTCATCTCGCACGCGGCAAGGAGATTGGAGAGCCCATGAACGACCAATATGAAACAGAGCCCGCACTGATGAGCCTGATGGAATTCGCACGGCAGGTGGCGCTGCACTCCTATTCGCCCTACTCCCACTTCAGGGTGGGCGCGGCGCTGAGACTGGCCAACGGCGAAATCGTGACCGGGACGAATGTGGAAAACATGAGCTACGGACTGACCCTTTGCGCGGAGCGCTCGGCTCTGGCGCGGGCTGTTTCCCAATTCGGCCCGGAGATACGCATTGAAGCCGTGGCTGTGGCCAACCTGAACAATGCCGCCAGCCCGCCCTGCGGCGCCTGCCGCCAGATGCTGGCGGAGTTCATCCGGCCCGAGGCGCCGGTGATCTTCTCGACCGTTGGCGGAATGCGCACCATGCTCTTTTCTGCCCTGCTGCCGCTGGCCTTCGAGATGAATCCAGGGCCTGTTCACACTACCCTGGTGGGTGGCGCTGCAAGCAAAAATCGGGGCAGACGAGGCGGAGGCTGAAGGCTTTGGTGGTCCCAAAGTCGAAGCCGACAACGAAGTATGGCCCGATTTTCGCCGCAGCCCGAAGGGACGGGGCCAATTTTCCCCATCTCTTCGTCAATCGTCGCTAGGATGCATCCGGCATCCGTCGCTCCTCACTTCTCGATCTGTGAAAAATTGGCTCCCGTCGCCGCCCGCCAGGGTAGTGTGAAAAGGCCCTAGAATAGCGTCAGACCTCCATGACGCAGATAGACGCTTCCCAGACCGGCCCGATGCGGACTCAACCCTTTTCCGCGCCCCTGCACGCAGTTGACCTGATCCGCAAAAAGCGCGACGGCGGCGTGTTGGACGCCCGCGAAATCGGATTTCTGGTGGACGGAGCGGCCGATGGGTCGATCCCGTCGGACCAGCTTTCCGCGTTTCTGATGGCCGCCTGGCTGCGCGGCCTCACGCTGGACGGCATCCGCGCCCTGACCCTGGCCATGCGCGACTCCGGAGTGAAATTCTCACCCCAGCGGCTGGGCAAGGTGGCCGTGGACAAGCACTCCACCGGCGGCGTGGGCGACAAGACCAGCTTTCTAGTGGCTCCCATCGCCGCGGCCTGCGGGCTGGCCGTGCCCATGATCAGCGGGCGCGCCCTGGGCCACACCGGCGGCACGCTGGACAAGCTGGAGGCCATTCCCGGCTTGCGCACCGCGCTCACCCTGGAGGAGTTGGAGGCCGTTCTTCTGAAATGCGGCGCGGCCATTGTGGGCCAGACTCCCACGCTGGCCCCCGCCGACCGCGTTCTCTATGCGCTCAGGGACCGCACGGGCACGGTCGAGAGCCCTGGGCTGATCTGCGCGTCCATCCTGAGCAAGAAGCTGGCGGAGGGCCTGGACGCCCTGGTGCTGGACGTGAAGACCGGCTCCGGCGCCTTTATGCCCACGGTGGAAGAGAGCGAACATCTGGCCGCGCTGATGGTGGCTACCGCCGAGGCCGCCGGCACCCGCACCGTGGCGCTGCTCACCGATATGGGCCAGCCGCTGGGGCGCACCGCCGGCAACTGGATCGAGTTGGCCGAGTCGGTGGAGCTCTTGCGCGGCCGGCGCCACCCGCAAAGCGAAGACCTGCGCGAGCTGTCGCTGATCCTGGCCGGATGGATGATCGCCCTGGGCGGGCAGGCGGCCACGCCCGAGCTTGGTTATGCGCGGGCGGAGACGGCGCTCGGCGACGGTTCGGCGCTGCGCGTCTTTTTCGCCATGGTCGAAGCGCAGGGTGGTGACACAAAGGTCTTCGACGATCCAGCCGGATTCCACAAGCCGGGCGCAACCCAGGTGGTGACGGCCTGGGAGAGCGGCTACGTTGCGGAGATGGATACGACGGCTCTGGGCTGGGCGGTGCAGCGGCTGGGCGCGGGCAGAGAGAAAGCCGGCGAGCCGGTCAATCCCCACGCCGGCATCGAGTTCCATGCCCGCCGTGGAGCGCGCGTGGAGCAGGGACAGCCGCTGGCCACGCTGTACGCCACCAGCGCGGCGCTGCTGCCGGAGCCGATCGCCATTCTCAGACAAGCGATTACCCTGTCGCCAGCCCCACCGCAGGTGGTGCCGCTGGTAAGCCGCATCTTCACCCGCGAGACCGCTGAAGCGTATCTGCGCGATGCTGTAAGGTAGGTTTTGGTTGTCAGTTGTCAGTGGTCAGTGCTCAGGCTTGCAGCGATAAGCCAACTTCAATCAGCGGCAATCAGAGCGTTGCGTCGATGGTTCAGCGACGATTTTTCTTCCACACCGCGCATCGGCGGGAAACTGATCACTGATCACTGACCACTGACCACCGCTTTTGAAGGAGCACCCTCTTGGATCGTTTCACTGGAATACTGGGGATTTTGGCCGTGCTGTTGGCGGCCTGGCTGGGCTCGACCGACCGCAAGCACATTCGCTGGCGCACGGTGGCCTGGGGACTGGCCCTGCAGGTGATCTTCGCCTTCTTTGTACTGCGCTTTACCTATGGGCAAGAGGCAATGTCGTGGGCGGGCGGCGTCATCAACTCCATGCTGGCCTCCACGGCCGCGGGCACCAAGGTTCTGTTCGGCGCGCTGGGCACGCCCAACTCCTCTCTCGGCTCGATTTTCGCCTTCCAGGTGCTACCCACCATCATCTTCATCTCCGCCTTCTTCGCGGTGCTTTATCACATCGGAGTGATGCAGATTGTGATCCGCGGGCTGGCCTGGGCGATGCTCAAGACCATGCGCATCTCGGGGGCCGAGAGCATGAACGTGGCGGCTTCGATTTTCATGGGGCAGACGGAAGCGCCGCTCACCATCCGCCCGTTCCTGGCCAAGGCCACGCGCAGCGAGCTGATGACCATCATGACCAGCGGCATGGCGCACGTTTCGGGCGGCATCATGGCCATGTACATTGCCCAGGGCGTGGAGGCCAAGCACCTGCTGGCCGCGGTGATCATGACCGCGCCGGGCACCATCCTGATCTCCAAGATGCTGGTGCCGGAGACCGACGTGCCGGCCACCGAAGGCCGGGTGGTGATGCCCAAGGACGAACTGCACAAGGAAGAGAACCTGATCGGGGCCATCGCCCGCGGCACCATCGACGGCGGCAAGCTGGCCCTGAACGTGGCCATCATGCTGATCAGCTTTCTGGCGCTGGTGGCGCTGCTGGACAGCGTGCTGCTGTGGATGCACGGCGGCCTGCCCTGGATTCCCGGCAGCCTGGGACAGATTCTGGGCTTTGTGGGCGCGCCGGTGGCCTGGCTGATCGGCGTTCCCTGGCACGATTGCAGCGCCATCGGCAACCTGCTGGGCACGCGCATGGCGCTCAATGAAGTGATCGCCTACATCGCGCTGGGCGCGCAAAGGGCCGCGCTGGCGCCGCGCTCCTTCACCATTGCCACCTTTGCCCTGTGCGGCTTTGCCAACCTGGGCTCCATCGGCATGCAGATCGGCGGCATCGGCGCGCTGGTTCCGGAGCGGCGCAACGACCTGGCCCGCCTGGGCGTGCGCGCCATGCTGGCCGGCACCATGGCCAACCTGATTTCGGCGGCGATCGCCGGGATGTTTCTGGGCTGAGATCGAGGATTGGCTGCCCTGCCGATTGGTTGGGGCACCGATTGGGTGGTCATTAGGCACCAACCACCTGCATGAGAATCCGCCTTTGTTATCCTGACAGCGTGGAATACGAAAGCCTGACCTACCCACCGTATGACGCGCCCCTTGCCGAGGCGTACGGCGGCCGCTTTGAATCCGTCTATGTCATTCTTCATCCCTTTGTTGGCGTTCCGGAGCGCCTGGCCTGGAAGACCACCAAGCAATATCCAGACGATGAGCAAATTGCGAGCCAGGGGACGAAATGCTCGTGGGCGCAGGTTGCCGCGCAAACCGGGCTGCGCACCTGCGCCAAACTGAGCCAGGCGCTGCTAACCTCCATCGGGTCGATCGGCGAGGAGCTGTGCGACTATGCGGCCAGCGATGCCCTCAAAAGCTACCTGGAATCCGGAGCCATCTGGATGCCCACCGAGGGACGCTTCGAGCCCCTGCTGCAGATGGACCTTCTTCATGCCTTCGAAGCTGCCGGACAGAAGGAACTGATCTTTGTGCCGGAGTTTCCTAATGCCGATCCGATCCAGCGGCTCAATGTATCGAGGCTCAGGAATCGCGAAATCCCCTTTCCGTCGCGCGGCACTCTGGCCGCTGCGGATGGGTCGTTCCTGCTGACGGTGGACTGGGACAGCTTTTTCACGCTGTTCTATGGCCCGCGCGCCTTTGTGACCGAGGTGGCCCGCAGGCGCAATCTGGAAGGCTTTTTCGCCACCCCCACCACCGAGCACCACTGGTTCAATTATTCGCTGGGATGCTGCGTGGTCACGTTGGCGCCGGAGGACTGGACGGCTGTTTGAAAAGCCGGGCAGAGCGGGCGCCCACCCTGCGGAGGCCGATTTCGACTCCCACCTTAGCCACAAAAACGTGGCAAGAGCGGGGCGCCCAGCTTGGGTTATGCCGCGCGTGCCCGCAGCCGCCTGACCCGGTAGAAGATCGTCAAACTCGTCACTGAGCCGCAGGTTGCCAGGCTCGCCGCCATGCCCAGAACCAGCGAGAGATCGTGCTGGTATAGGCCATGCACGATGGCAACGATCTGCAGGATGCTGAAGCCGCCGAAGGTGATCAGGGAAATGCCTTCGTCGCCCTTCTTGCGCCAGACGGCCACGATTTGCGGCACAAAAAGCAGCGCGTTGCCCAACAGGCCCAATCCGAAGATCACGGCGACAGTTTCCTTCATCTTGAAGTTCCCTTTCGATGCGGCGCGGCAGCCCTAGAACAGCTGCCCCTTGAACAGGTACACCAGTTCGATCACCAGGATAATGACCACCGTCAACTCCATGAAGAAGGCCCGGCTCTGGTTGAACTGGTCCACCATGAAGCGATAGAGTTCTTCGGCGGTATGCACCTTGCGGGTGACCAGTTCCTTGTAGTCGGGCACGCCGACCTTGGCGGCCGCCAGTTTGTAAAGACGGGCCGAGAACATGTCGCTGAGAAACTTGATGGCGTTGTCCACGTGCTCGGTCAGCTCCGCCACATCCAGCAGCACGGTGTGCAGCCGGGTGGCCGAGCGGGCCAGCCGCCAGCGGGCAAAGATCCCGGTTCCCTTGTCCAGCAGCAGGTAGACGCGCTCCAGTTCCCTGGTCAGCAGTTCATCGTAGTGGCGGAAGTCGAGCAACTGCGAGTTGGCATACTCCAGCAGTTGGATCGCGGTCTCCGCGCCCGAACTGGTGTCATAAAGGAACGCCGCGTTCCAGCCAATGACGGCAAGGTCGTTGGCATAGTAGGAGATGCGCGATTGCAGCACCTCGTTGCACTCGCTCTCGGCCAGTTGGCCCGCATCGCCGCGCACCACCTGCGCAATGCGCAGGCCATGCTGCTGAATCAGCTCCGCCACCGAGGGCGAGCCGCTGATTTCGCGGGCGTGGAAGATCAGGTAGTCCTCGCTGAGCCATTCGCTGTGAGGCTTGATCAGTGCGGGGGCGGCGCGTTCCAGGCTGGCGCGCACAATGGCCGCGGCCTGGGCCGCAAAATCGATCTCCCACACCCAGCGGCTGGCCAGCCGCACCAACTTGTCCCAACTACCCACAAAGGGCAGCTCGAAGACCACGCTGGCCACGCCGTAGTCGTAGAACTTGATCTCGCCTTGCAGCCGCTCGCCGCTCTCCAGCACCAGCGTCTCCAGCGGCGCAACCACCGGCGGAGCGTTGTAACGGATGTTCTCAGGCGCCGGGTGCTTGGGGCTGGGCTGCTCGACCTTGCGCGCGCGAATCAGCTCCCGCAGGCTGTCCAGAAGAATGGACTCGCATACGTTGAACTGGAGCAGCACCAGCACCGAACCGCGCAGTTCGGTTTGGTCTGCTTGAATTCCAGGGTCTTGCGTCATGAGTTGATCCTAACCCGCAGGCAAAAATCCAACAACGCGGCAGCGAATGCAAGCAGCGGAATAGCGGAATCTCCAACCCTGTAGAATGTGCGGAGCGCACTCCATGGATAAACGATGAACTATTTCGATCAAGTCTCGGAAGCCGCAGCCTTCCTGAAAAGCAAACTGGGCAGCCTCGCCCCTGCAATCGGCATCGTGCTGGGCTCCGGGCTGGGCGCGGTGGCAGACGCCGTCGCCGATGCGGCGATTGTTCCCTACGCCGAGATTCCGCACTTTCCGCAATCCACCGTCGAGGGCCATTCGGGGCGCATCGTGGCCGGCCTCCTGGGCGGCGTGCCGGTGGTGGCGATGCAGGGCCGGGTTCACTTTTATGAGGGCTACACGCCGCAACAGGTGACCTTTCCCATGCGCGTGCTGGGCGCGCTGGGCGTGAAGGCCGTGGTGCTGACCAACGCCGCCGGGGGCATTGCCGAGGACTACAAACTGGGCCAGCTTGTGGCCCTGGGCGACCACATCAACCTGATGGGCTGGAATCCGCTGGTGGGGCCGAACGAGGAGCGCTTCGCCGTGCGCAAGGGCGCGGCGCTGCGTTTCTTCGATATGACCGAGGCCTACTCCAAGGCACTGCGCGCGCTGGCCAAACAGGCCGCGGCGGAGGAAGGATTTGCGCTGGACGAGGGCGTTTATCTTGCGGTCAGCGGCCCAAGCTTCGAGACCCCGGCCGAGATTCGCGCCTTCCGCACCATGGGCGCCACGCTGGTAGGCATGTCTACCGTGCCGGAGACCCTTGTGGCCCGCCACATGGGGATCGAGGTGCTGGGCCTCTCCTGCGTCACCAACCTGGCCGCGGGGCTGGGCGCCAAGCAACTGAGCCACGAAGAGGTCTTTGAAACCGGCCGGCAGGTGGAGCACCGGCTGGCCCGGCTGCTGGAGCGGCTCATGCCCGGAATGGCGGCACTGCTGGAGCCGCGGCCGTGAGCGAAACCAACCCCGGTCTTCCCTTTCCGCCGGTGGTGCTGGCCATTGCCGGCTGCTCCGGCTCAGGCAAAACCACACTGGCCGCCGAACTGACGCGCGAACTGGGCGGCATCCACTTCCCGTTGGACAACTATTACCGCGACCTGTCTCACCTGCCGCTGGCGGAGCGCGCGCTCAAGAACTTCGACGATCCGGCCATGATCGAGCACGGGCTGCTGGCGGCTCACGTGGCGGCGCTGGCCCGCGGCGAGGCCATCGAGCGCCCGGTCTACGACTTCTCGACCCACACGCGGATTCCCGGCCGGACCGAGACGGTGCGCGCCGGCAGGCTGCTGCTGGTGGAGGGCCTGTTTGCCCTGTGCTTCGCCGAGCTGCTCCCGCTCTACCATTTGCGCGTCTATGTGGACACGCCGGACGAACTCTGCTTCGAGCGGCGGCTGAGGCGCGATATCGAGGAGCGCGGGCGCACGCCGGAGTCGGTGCGGCGGCAGTATGAGGCCACGGTACGGCCATCGAGCCTGGCTTTTGTGCGGCCCTCCGCCATCCACGCAGACCTTTCGGTGGACGGCACCGGCGCGTTAGACTGGAAAGTAGAGCGGGTCTTGACGGAGATGCGGGTTCGCGGGCTTCTGCCGGGCACCGCTTAGGGCTTTTATTGATTGCCATTTTTTAATGCCGAATTTGGTTCTTTCACGAACAATTCATCTGAGAACTACCGGACGCGGTTATGCGTACCGATAGTGTGAGTGTGTAATGAGAATCTCCCCAGAATCGATGAAGCGCAAAGCGGCGATGTGGCTGCGGCAGGGCATCTCGCCCCCCCGCCTGGCTCTTACGCTGGCGCTGGGATTCGCCATCGGGTGCATTCCGGTGGTGGGGATTCCGACGGTGGTCTGCGCCGGGCTGGCGCTGGCGCTCCGGTTGAATCTGCCGGCCATTCAGGCGGCCAACTACGCTGCCATGCCCTTCCAGGTGGCGCTGATCGTTCCCTTTGTGCGCCTGGGCGGCAGGCTGTTCGCCTCCAGCCCCACGCATGCAATCAAGGCCGCGGCGCTGCTGCACAGCTCGCCCTTGGTGGTGATCGCGCAGATGGGGAGCCTGGCCGGTCACGCCCTGGTGGCCTGGCTGCTGATCGCCGTCCCGGCGGTGGCGCTGATGACCGCGACGCTCATCCCGCTGTTGCGCCGGGTTCCGGCCCTGGCCGCTGCCGAAGCCGGCGACTGAAGAGGATTCCATCGAAAAAGACAAGAACTTCAAGAACTGATAGATAAGAAACAAAAGCTATACGGGGAAACTCCGGAAAAAGACAAGAGCTTATAGATATCCCACCTTTGGCGTCCACCGGCACGGCCGCCCAACGGAGGATGACACTCCGGGTGCCCCACCCTCGCCGCGCCTTTGTTTTTGCGGCTAGGGTGGGCAAGCATGCATCCTGCAAGTTGTCTTTAATCTGTTGAACTTGCAATTTAGCTTCTTTGCAGGGTCTAAAGCCCGCTTTTATCTTTCAGCGACTTGCGGCACGACTTAAAGTCGTGCCCTGACACAGAGCGTTTTTCCCTCTGCCAGTGAAGCCCTGCCCTTTCAAAACCGCACGTTTCCCGATCATCGAATCAGGACCAGTTCATTTCCCAGCGTAGGGATCGGGGACCGGGTTTCCGCTCTGCTGCCATGCGGCGCAGATCATGTCGCGCAACATGCTGGCTCCGGCGGCCAGCCGTTCGGCGGTGAACGCGCGCGACTCAGCCGTTCCCGCCCCCACAAAGCCTCCCACCTTCTCCAGTTGGTAGACCTTTTCGACGTACGTGGCGGAGTGGCGCAGGTAGGCCACGTAGTTGTCGAACATATCGCCGTCCAGTGCCTTGAGCGGCGTCATCCGGGCCCGCACCTCGGGCTCACGCAGGTTGGCGGCCACAAACGGGCCTTCGAACTGCCAGTGAATCTGGTGGCCGGTGGTGTAGCCGTTGGGATTGGGTCCTGTCCAGCCGTTGTATTGGATGGTGGTGTGCAGGGGCTGCGCGGCGTCGCCCACATAGTGGCCGAGCCAGCCAGCATAGAAGATGGCCGCCTGTTCCACCCCGCGGGTATCCTGATGGGCAGCGGAGAGCCGGCGGTACTCGCGCAGGGCAGCCTTGAGCCGCTCCCAGACTTCGGTGGCCTCCCAGGGCTGAAGGCCGATCTTCTCCGGCCGCTGTCCAGAGGCAAAGACTTTGGCCTCGAAATCCAGGCGGCGGTGCGGCAAGGGGCCGAGAGCGTCGGCCAGTTCCAGATCGATGAAATGCTCGGGCGCCTGCGCCGCCACCAGTTCCGGTTCGGCCGGCGAACGCCAGCGATCCGGTTCGGGGCCGAGGTACTCGATTTCGTTCTCCGCCGCTTCCGTACGCAGGAAAGCGGGCACATCGCCGGGCAAAGAGGCAACTGCCAGGCGGTTGATCAGGCGATGCCCCTCGTTGCCCCAGGCATGAGCGGCCGGCGGCTGAAAGGCAAGGCAAAGCACCCCGAAAAGGACTGTACCGGCAAGACGGGAGGAGGAAGGCAGTATCGACATGTGGCCAGTATACGGTTGCCTCTCAAACTGCCGTTTGAAAACTCCGTGACCAGGCAGCGGCGCCTTGACCGTGGCGGCGGGCAGCGGAAACTCCAGGCCCAGGCGGCCCAGGCCAGCCCCCCGCACTTTCGTATCTAGGTTCAAGCAAATGCTTTTCCAGCAACATGCGCTTCGAACCGCACTTAGAATGGGTGTACGGTATTGGGCGGCTTATTCTTTATCCTGCGGGCCGCTGCAAGTGGATTGCCCCGCTTTGATGGCGGCAAAGAGGAACTTCGAGGAGTCAGATGCGGGACGGTGCCAACGAGGTAACGACGACGGGAAGCAAGCCGCCTGCGCGGGGGATTCGGAGCGTCGTTAGTGCGGAATGGCCGGCGATCGCAGACCTGGCGTTGGCCCTGGCCGCGGGAGCGGTCACGGTGCGCCTGATTGGCGGTCCGCGCTTCGATGCACTGCTGATTCTGGCTGCCGTTGTTTGCGCCGCGGTGCTTGCCCTGCGCCTGCTCGCCAGGGACGCCGTGCCCGCTGAAGCCGCACCCGGTCCCGTGATGGAACCTCTGAAGGAACTGCTGGACTCGGCCGGCCCCATGGTGGCAGCCATCGGCATGGACGGCAAGTTCACCTATGTGAATCCTTCCGCGGAGCGGCTGCTGGGCTACCATGCGGCTGAACTGATGAGCGCCTCGGACACGACCGATATTCTTGCTCCCGGCGAAGGCGCGCGGCTGGTTGCGGAGATGGAAAAGCTCTGCGGCCTCAAGAACACAGCCGAACCGGCGACGCAGGGCAGGCTGGCAGCCTACATGACGTGCGTACGGGCGCTGCCTCCCAGCCAGGTACCCAGTTTCTACGCGCAACTGCGCCGCAAGAACGGCGAACTTTTCACCGTCACACTGCACGTTTCCGGGCTGCGCGACGAGGACGGGGCGTTCACCGGACTGGTGGTGGTGGCGCTGGACCAGAGCGGGACGCTGCACCAGGAGCAGGCGCTGCGCGAGTCGCAGGAGCGCTACCGGGATCTGTTCGAACACTCCAGCGAGATGATCGCGACGCTCAGCCCGTCGGGGCAGTTCCTGTATGCCAATCCAGCCTGGAAGCAGTGTTTCGGGCAGGAGAGCGGCGCGCTGCTGGGCCTGGAGTCGTTTGAGGATCTGTTTGGACCCGGTTGCCGGGGCGAAGTGGGAGCGCTCTTCCGCCATGCGCTGGAGGGCGAGGTGGTGGATCGGGCGCCGCTGCGCCACCACACGACAGACGGCCGGGTGATGGACCTTGAACTCAGCCTGAGCCAGCGGCAAAAGGCGGGGAATCCCCTGGCAGTGCGCTGCCTGCTGCGCGACGTGACCCAACAGAAACAGCGCGAGCACCGCCTGGCCCTGCAACTGACGGTGAGCCAGATTGTGGGCGAAAACGTATCCTCCGAGGTTGCCACCACACGCATTCTGGAGGCCCTGTGCGTCTCCCAGGGATGGGATGTGGCCATCAAATGGGAGGTCAACAGCGAGGAGAACCGGCTCGAGTTCAGCGCCGCATGGGGAATGCCGGGCCACCGCACCGAGGCGTTGATCCAGGAGAGCATCGGGCTCACCCTGGCCAGCGGCGCCAGCCTGCCGGGCCAGGTGTGGAAAGAGGGTCACCCGGTGTGGATCGCGGACCTGGCGTCCATGCCCCTTGATCCGCGCATCGAATCGGCCTTGCGCCACGAGATGGTCTCCGGCTGGGCGGTGCCGGTGCGCCTGGGCAACAAGGTGCTGGCGGTGCTGGAATTCTATTGCCATTTTTGCCTGCGCGAAGACAGCGAGACCCTGGCGGTGATCGAGACGGGAGCGGCCAGCCTGGGACAGATATTGGCCCGCTCCCAGGAACGGGGCCTGACGGAGGAACTCTACCGGCAGCAGGAGATCCTGCTGGATTCGGTTGCCGACGGCATTTGCGGCGTGGACCGCCACGGGCTGGTCAGTTTTGCCAACCCGGCCGCGGCCCGGCTGCTGGGCGGCCAGGCCGCCAGCCTGACCGGCAAGCCTGTACACGAGCTGTTGCACGGCTCCGCGCCTGCCGACCACGCGTGCGCGGAAGACTGCCCGCTGCTGCGCGCCACGCAAAACCAGGTGGCCGCGGCGGGCGAGGACACCATCTTCCGCAACGACGGCAGCTCCTTCCCGGCGGAGTACTTCCTGACCCCGATTCTGGATCAGGACCGCTTTTCCGGCTCGGTGCTCAGCTTCAGAGACATCAGCCAGCGTTACGCCCTGGACCGCCTGAAGGACGAGTTCATTTCCACCGTCAGCCACGAGTTGCGCACGCCGTTGACCTCCATCCGCGGCGCCCTGGGCCTGCTTTCCTCGGGCATTCTGGGCGAGGTGAACGACAAGGCCGCGAACCTGCTGCGCATTGCGCTCACCAACTCCGACCGGCTGGTGCGGCTGATCAACGACATCCTCGACCTGGAACGCATCCAGAGCGGCAAGGAACCGCTCGCCTTCCGCCCGGTGCAGTTGGCGGAGATCGTGGGGCAGGCCATCGATGGGATGCAGCCGGTGGCCGAAGCCGCGGGGGTGCAGTTGATTCACGATACGACCCAGGTGGAGATTGCCGCCGACGCCGACCGTCTGTTGCAGGTACTGACCAACCTGCTGTCGAACGCCGTCAAGTTCTCGCCGCCCAAGTCGACGATTTCAGTGATCCTGCGGCCCGGCGTGAACGGGGTGACCCTCTCGGTGATCGACCATGGCCGGGGCATTCCCGCCGACAAGCTGGAGGCCATCTTCGGACGCTTCCAGCAGGTGGACGCCTCCGACTCCCGCCAGAAGGGCGGCAGCGGATTGGGGTTGGCCATCTGCCGCACCATCGTGCTGCAGCACTCCGGGCGTATCTGGGCGGAGCGTAACCCGGTGCGAGGCTCCACCTTCCGCGTGTTCCTGCCCTACAAACCGGTTCCCCTTGCGATGCCAGGCCCATTGCCGGACAACGAGCCCGGCCACGGCACCGTATTGCTGGCCGACGCCAATGAAGCCACACGGCAGCAGACCGCCGCGCAGTTGAGCCGCCACGGTTACCGCGTGGTGGAGACGGCCAGCGTAGAGCAAACGCTGGCAGCGGCCTCGGAAGGCGTTGAGGCAATTCTGCTGGACACCTCGCTGGACGGCATGAACGGCTGGGAGATTCTGCCCCTGCTGCGCCGCCTGGACCCCCAGGCGAAGACGCCGATCGTTCTGCTGAGCGTGGCCAATGGGCTTACTCCGGCCGACCTGCCAGCCGACGCCGCCGGATGGGTGGACAAGGCGGTGGATGAGAATGCGCTGCTGGGCGAGTTGGCGCGCGTGCTCTGCGGCCCCGGCGAGAAAGCCCGCATTCTGGTCATTGAAGACGATGTGGACCTGGCGAATGTGATCCGGGAAGTTTTCTCCCGCGACACCATTACCGTCCAGTTGGCCTACTCGCTGGAGGCGGCGCTGGACGCCTGCTTTACCTTCCAGCCGCACCTGCTGGTGCTGGACATCGGCCTGCCCGACGGGGACGGCTTCAACGTGGTGGATTGGCTGCGCCAGCACGAGGGTCTGGCCCGGCTGCCGCTGGTGGTCTACTCCGCCCGCGATTTGACGCCGCTCGAGCGCCGCCAACTGACGCTTGGACCCACGCACTTCCTGGCCAAGGCCCGGGTGCAGCCGCAACAACTGGAGGCACTGGTGCTGACCATGTTGCGCAGTTCGCGGCAGATGGAAGATGCTCTTCCCAAGGAACCGGCCGGCAGCAATCCGTAAGCGCGGCTGGCGCAAGGCCCTGGGCGCCCCATCTTCGCCGCGTCTTTGTTTTTGCGACTAGGATGGGATCACACGCTGCTCGAATCGCAGAGCTGCAAAGATGTTCTAGTCTTGCCCAACCGGACGTGGAGGTTTTCAAGCCGTGGCGCATCGCATCCTGATCATCGACGACGAAGACGACATACGGGAGGTTGCCGCGCTCAGCCTGGAGACGGTGGCCGGCTGGGAGGTGGCCACCGCCTGCTGCGGAACGCAGGGCCTGGCGCGCGCCATCGAATTCCAGCCGGACGCGATTCTGCTGGATGTGATGATGCCGGGAATGGACGGCCCCAGCACCTTCCGCGAACTGCGCAAGAATCCGGCCACGGAGCGCATCCCGGTGCTGCTTCTGACCGCCAAGGTGCAAAGCACTGACCAACGCCGCTTTGCGGACCTGGGCGTGGACGCTGTACTCTTCAAACCCTTTGATCCGCTCACGCTCTCCAAGCAGATTGCCGGAGTGCTGGGCTGGAAGTGAACGAGGCATCTGCCATGGCTCCCGGAAAACAGACCGTTCTCAGCGAAGCCCTCAACCGCTTATGGATCCAGTTTCTGCCGCAAATGGAAGAACGGGTGAGAGCGCTGGAGAGTGCCGGCGCGGCTCTGGCCGCGGGAACGCTCACGGTGGATCAGCGCAGCGAGGCCCACGCCGCCGCGCACAAACTGGCCGGCGTGCTGGGCACCTTCGACCTGACCAGGGGCACCATCCTGGCGCGGGAGGCGGAGATTCTCTACGCCACCGAACCGGAAACAGATGCCGAGACCGCCGCCCGCCTGACCTCGATTGCCGCGCAGTTGCGGGTCATCGTCGCCAGCCGCAGATAGTCCCCTGACCCCACCCCTTGTGGGAGGTCCGGGTTCCGCACCAGTATGGGACTCCTTGTTGCAATTGGGTCTGCTCGCGATGACAGGATCGAGAACCTGAAGGCCAACAGGCAAAGCTGCGTGATAGGCTGCTAGGCAGCGCAGTCCGCACCGGTTTGGCTGCTCCAAACCAGATTCTGGCCTCCATCCACGGGCGCTCAGGGCGCTGATGGACTTGGCCCACTGTTTCCAAGAGGACATTCGATGAAACGTTTTCGTCTTGCTTCCATTCTGCTGCTGGCGGCCGGGACCGCACTGGCCCAGGCGCCGGCGCCCTCGCAGGCTGACGCCGCCAAGCCTGTGCCGCCAACAGCCATCAAGAGCTTCGATCTCTCGGCCATCGACAAGACCGCCGATCCCTGCACCGATTTCTACCAGTACGCTTGCGGCAACTGGGTCAAGAACAACCCCATTCCGGGCGACCAGGTGCGCTGGGCGCGGTCGTTCTCGCTGCTGCACGAGCGCAACATCTACCTGCTTTGGAAGGAACTGGACGCGGCGGCCACCGACCCCAAGACGCCTCTGCAAAAGCAGTACGGCAACTACTTTGCCTCCTGCATGAACACCGGCCTGATCGAAAAAGAGGGCCTGACGCCGCTGGAGCCGGGCCTGAAGCGCATCGCCGATTTGAAGGACACCCACCATCTGGCCGCCCTCATCGGCGAGCTGGCTGAGGAGGGCAACCCCACGGTGCTGTTCCGCTTCGGCGTGGAGCAGGACGACAAGGACTCCTCCAAGCAGATTGCCGCCATCGGACAGAGCGGCCTCTCGCTGCCCGACCGCGACTACTATCTTGTGGACAACAAGCACTTCCAGGACATCCGCAAGCAGTATGTGGAGCACGTGACCAAAATGCTGACCCTGGCCGGCGATACGCCGGAGCAGGCGGGCAAGGAAGCCGCGTCCATCCTGGAGATTGAGACCGCGCTGGCCAAGGCCTCCACCAGCCGCACCGATCTGCGCGTGCCTGAGAACCGCTATCACATTTACACCTTGGCGGACTTTCAGAAGCTGGTGCCGGACTTCGACTTTACCCTCTGCTTCAAGGCCGTGAAGGTGCGCCCCTTTGACACCCTGAACGTGGCCACGCCCAACTTCTTCAAGGAACTGAGCGAATTGATGGGCAAAGAGCCCGTGGATGCCTGGAAGGCCTACTTCCGCTGGCATCTGATCCACGCCGCAGCCCCCAACCTGCCCACCGCCTTTTACGACGAGAACTTCGCCTTCTACGGCAAGATCCTGGCCGGACAGAAGGAGCACACGCCACGCTGGAAGCAGTGCACCAGCATGACCGACAGCGCCCTGGGCGAGGCCGTGGGCCAGGACTGGGTGAAGGAGAACTTCCCGCCCGCAGCCAAGGCCAGCATGGACAAGCTGGTGGCCGCCCTGGAGAAGTCTCTGGGCGACGACATCAAGACCCTGCCCTGGATGACCGAGCCCACCAAGAAGGCGGCGGAAGAAAAGCTGGCCATGATCCGCAACAAGATCGGCTATCCGGAGAAGTGGCGCGACTACTCGGCGCTGAAGGTGGAGCGCGACGACCTGATCGGCAACCTGCACCGCAGCGCGGTCTTCGAGCGCGATTGGGAGCTGGACCATCTGGGCAAGCCGGTGGACGAGAAGGAGTGGGGCATGACGCCGCCCACCGTGAACGCCTACTACTACGCGCCGTTCAACGACATCAACTTCCCGGCCGGCATTCTGCAGCCGCCGTTCTTTGACTTCACCATCGACCCGGCGGTGAACTTTGGCGGCATTGGCGTGGTCATCGGCCACGAGATGACGCACGGATTCGACGACGAAGGCTCGCAGTACGACGGCAAGGGCGATCTGCGCGAGTGGCAGACGCCCGCGGACCGCAAGGCCTTTACCGAGCGGACCGACTGCGTGGCCGACGAGTACAGCGGCTTCGAGGCTGCCCCGGCACACGGCGACGCCCCGCAGCAAAAGCTGAACGGCAAGCTCACCCTGGGCGAGAACACCGCCGACAACGGCGGACTGCGCATCGCCTACATGGCCCTGCTGGACACTTTGGCGGACGAGGGCAAAACCATCAACGACAAGATCGACGGCTACACGGAGGCGCAGCGCTACTTCCTCGGCTTCGCCCAGGTGTGGTGCCAGAACCAGACCGAGCAAGCGGCCCGCCAGTCAGCCCTGGTTGACCCCCACTCGCCCGGCCAATGGCGCGTCAACGGCAGCGTGCAGAACTTCGATGAGTTCGGCAAGGCTTTCGGCTGCACCAAGGGCCAGCCCATGGTGCCGGTGCACTCCTGCCGCGTCTGGTAAAACGGGCAACTCCTGGCAGCCGTGGCGGCGACATGCGGCCACGGCTCCAGGGACCCATCAGTCCTATTGATCTGGGCGGAGATTCGCGCCTTGTTTTCCCACCCTGGCCGCAAAAACAAATGCGCGGCGAGAGCGGGGCACCCGGTTCCAGGCAAGGCAGTGGGCCGGGCCGCATTTTCCTGGCGCTCGCGGGTTGACGTTTTCCCCCGTCCAGTCGTCCAAATCGCAACTACGCCCGAATTTGAATGGCAACAACAGGCGGGCAGCAAATTGGGTCGCTGCCGGGGACGGGAAGGCCTCGGAAACGCACTGTTTTGCCCAGTCTCCCGACGAAACTAGGCACAACCTACCCTTGCCTTTTACAATGCAGCAGGGACCCGTCCCAACCCAGCTCTGCTGTGGAACTAGCAAACTTGGCGGCGCACGCCTGACCAGGATGAAGGAATCGCATGAAGTTCAGGAAATTCGGCAAGGCACTTCTGATGGGCGCCCTCTCTGCTGGCGTTGTCCTCGGCGTTACGTCTTGCGTACAGAGTTATTCGGTCGGCTTTTTGTATGTGACGGGTACCGTGACGGCGCAGTCCACCGGCAACGGCATCATCAGCGGCTTCAAGATTGACCACAATACTGGCAAGCTAGCCACCATCAACGGACTGCCCGTCTCTTCCGGCGGCGCCAACCCCGTTCGCGCCGTCATGGCCACGGGCGGAAAGTTCCTTTATGTTCTGAACCGGGGCGCCAATGCTTCGGGCGGCTCCGATTGCACCACGGCAGACCCCTGCCAGAATTCCAACATCACCCAGTTCGTTGTCGGCGGCAATGGCATTCTGACCTCCCAGGAGACGTTCTATACCCAGGGGATCAACCCATTCCGCATCCTGGGCGACGCCGCGGGCAACTACATCTACGTGCTTGACCACGATTCTCCGTCGAGCGCGGCCTGCGCGCTGGCGCTGGGCTCCTCCGCCACCGCCTGCGGCGACATTACGGTCTTCCAGATCAACCCGACCACCGGACGCCTGCAACTGGTAGTGAATGCCCAGGTGACGTCGGCCAGCGGCGCTGCCCTGCCCTACTTTCCGGTTCCCGCCAATCCCATCGATTTCGTGATGGCTTCCGGATACCTTCTCACCCTGAGCGGGACCCCCGCCACAGGCGACGCGGTCTTCCCCTACACCTACAACGCAGCCAGCGGACAGCTGACCGTGAACCAGAACACTTCCCAGCCGCTCAATATTGCGCAGGGCAAGGCCATTGTGAGCGCGGGCGGCTACCTCTACGTGCTGGACAACGAACCCATCACGGCCAACGGCGCCACTTCGCCCAGCCAGATTCTGCCCTTCTCCATTGGATCGGGCGGCGCGCTGCAATCTCAGACCGGCGGCATTGTGCCCGACGACCCGACGCTCTCGAATCCGATCTACATGATTGCGGAAGCGAAGGGCAAGTTCCTCTACACAGCCAACCAGGGCAACAGCACGGACACCACGAACTCGCAGAGCGGGATCGCCGGCTACGTGATCGACCCCAGCACCCACCAGCTCAGCTTTATCGCCGGCGAGCCGTTTGGTTCTGGCGCGGGCCCGCAGTGCATCGTCGAGGATCCCTCCAACCAGTTCATTTATACGGCCAACTTCAACGATTCGACGGTCACCGGCCGCGTGGTTGACCCGAACTCCGGGGTGCTGAACAACATGCGCGTGACGTCCAGCTATTCGCTCACCGGCCCGCCCACATGGTGCGTGGTCAGCGGACGCACCAGCTAGCTAGAGCAGCACCAAGCGCAGATGTGCCTGAGGCGGGCCGCAGCCGGCTGGCTGTTCCCTCCTCAGGTTCCGGTAGATTCTTCAAGAACGTAGCCGAATGGCGTGCGCGGTTTAGCAAGATGCGCCCTGGCATTCGATTCCAAACCTGTTTTTTCGGGCCAGAAGGTTCTGGCTCGCGGGCGAAAGATGCGCATGAAGTTCAACAAATCGAGCCAGCTTCTGCTGGTCTCCGCGGCCAGCCTTCTGGTGGCCGGCCTTTTGACCGCCTGTGGCGCCACGCTCACCGTGGATTTTGTTTTCGTGACCAGCGCCAAGGCCGCGGGGCCGAATAACTACGGCGAGATGGACGTCTTCGAGGTGAACTCGGAGTCGGGCTTCATGCGCCAGATTCCCACCTCGCCTTTTCCCTCCGGCGGACGCAACCCGGTGGCCGAAGCCGTCTCGACTGACAACAAGTACCTTTACGTGGTCAATCACGACGACAACAGCATCGTGCAGTTCGTCATCGGCAACGACGGCAAGCTCTATCCGCAGAACACCGTGAATACGCCGGGGATCTACCCCATGGCCATCGCGGCCGCCGGATCGAACCTGTTCGTTGTGGATACCTACCAGCCGCTGCCCACCTGCTCCACTGCGGCGCCTTGCTCCGGCTCGATTGCCGTTCTTCCCGTCACCGCCGCCTCCGGCTCCACCGCCAGCACGATCAGGGCGCCTGTGGCCAACGGTTACCTCAACTACTGGCCGTTGAGCGTTCCCGGCAGGTCCGGCGACATCATCGTCCCCACCGGGGTCAATGTTCTGGCCTCCGGCGCAGACCTTTACGTCACCGCCTATGACTCCACCGTAACCCCTCACGTGGGCTACGTCTTCGGCTTCTCGATTGGCTCGGGGGGCGCTCTCACTGCGCTCAACGGCGGCGCGCCCTTTGCCGCGGGAACCACGCCCTCTTCAATCGCCAGCGATGCGGGCGGCCAATACGTCTATGTGACCGACTCCACGAACAATCAGATTCTTGGCTACCAGCAACAGTCTGGCAACCTGGTCCCAATGGGAGGCAGCCCGTTCGGCGCCGGCGACCAGCCCACCGCGATGGTTATCGATCCAGGGGGCAAGTTCGCTTACGTGGTCAACTCTCTGGATTCCTCGGTTGCGGCCTATTCCATGAGCAACGGGGCGCTTACCCGCCTTGGTTCCTACTCCACCGGCCTGCAACCTGTGGCCATCGGCATCGATCCGTCCACCAGCCACTTTCTTTACACCGCCAATTATCTTGGCGGCAACGTCTCGGGCTTTCAGTTGAATTCAGCCGACGGCACACTCATCAATACGCAGGATTCTCCTTACAATTCCAACGCCCAGCCGACCGCCATCGCCGCAATTCCGCATGGCAGCCAGACGAAGTAATATCCGGAGCGGCTGGGGACGAACTCAAGAGCAACACCTCGTAACGGGCTTTTATAATGAATACGGGGCAACTTAACCAGTTTTCTTTGGGCTTAACCACGACCGCCCACGACGAAGGAAGCGCATGAAGTTCAGCAAATTGAGCCAGCTCTTTCTGGTCTCTTCCATCGGCCTTCTAGTGGCCACCCTCTTGACTGCCTGCCAGATTGTTACCATCGACTACCTTTTTGTGGCTGGCTCCGCTGGTTCGGGCACGGGCAGCGACGGGCAGATTCAAACCTTCGCGGTGGACTCCGAGTCCGGCGCACTGCGCACCGGGGCGGCGACCGTTTCCAGCGGCGGAGTTTCTCCGGTTGCCCTGGCCGTCTCCTCGAGTTATGCGAATCTCTACGTTGCCAACCAGGCCAGCAACTCGATCGTCCACTTTGCCATCGCCAACAACGGCGTTCTGACGCAGAAGGACGTGGTCACCACCTCCAGCGCCCCCATCTCGATGGCGGTGAATGCGGCCGGGACCTACCTCTATGTGGTTTCCGGGCCCAGCGGCGGCTCCGTCTCAGCCATTTCGCTGGGATCGACCGGCACCCTGGGCAGCACGGTTGCCACCTTGCCCCTGGCGCTTGCTTCCAACCCCGGCGACACCCTGGTTCCCACCGGCGTGACGGTACTGGCCAACAACGCCGCTGTTTATGTGACGGCCTATGACCAGGCAGCCTACAACCCCGGCGGCACCACCACCAGCACGGCCAACCCCGGCTGGGTTTTCGGCTACACGGTCAATTCAGACGGCTCATTGACGGCCTCCTCGGGCAGCCCATGGAAGGCAGGCGTCAAGCCCACTTCCGTTGCCGCCGACCCGACGAACCGCTTTGTCTACGTCACCGACTACGCCTCGAACCAGCTGATTGGCTACACGATTCAGGGCGGCAGCATCCTGAACTTCCTGATCAACGGACCGTTCCGGACCGGCAACGAGCCGTCTGCCATCGTGATCGACCCGCGCGGCAAGTACATCTATGTTTCCAACGCGCTGGACTCCTCGGTTTCGGCCTACGTGATCGACCTGACCACCGGCACGCCCTCGTCGGCGGTGAACACCACCGGCAGTTCAACCAACACCACAGACACGCAGCCTGTGGCCATCACCATCGACCCGGCGCTGGGCCGGTTCATCTACACCGCCAACCACTTGGGCGACTCCGTATCCGGCTTCCGCCTGGATCCGAACGTGGGCACCCTGACCGCGACTCAGGCAACTCCCTACCCCTCGGTTGCACAGCCTACCGCGGTGGCGTCGGTTCCCCACGGCAACCACTCGCTGCAAACCGTAACGCCGTAAGCGCAATGCAATTCGGCAGCAAAAAGCCCAGCCATCCGGCTGGGCTTTTTGCTGCCCTCCGCAGGCCGTCGTAACTTCTGGGGAGGATCTCAAGATAAACGTTTTACTAAAGGAAGTTGGGCGGCTATACTGGCTCGGCGCCGGCAGCGGCGGTCCCACCTGGAGCCAAGGGCCGGGACTAGCCCGCGGAGCGGCGATCAAGGAGATTTCAACGTGGCTTTCCGTTTTCGCTTGCTGATTGCATTCCTGGTTGCCTTCACCTGCCTGCCGCTGGGCGCGGCGCCGTCCCCGGCGCACGATCAGTTCCACGTCGCCGTCTACATTCCCGTTGCCGTGGTCGAGCGGATGAAAGATCCGGCCTGGCTGCAACAGTCCTGGAATCAGGTCAGCAGCCAGGTCAAGGTGGACAAGGTCTACATCGAGAGCTACCGCAGCGGAGTGTTGGCCGACGATGCGCTGCTGGAGACTGTAAAGACGTTCTTCACTGCGCATGGCGTCCAGGTGGCGGGCGGCATCGCCTTTGCGGCCGGCGGCGACACGGCCGGCTCGGAGGCGGGCGGAGGCGACGGCCAGTTTGTCTCGTTTTCGTACACCGACTCCAGGCAGCGCGCCTATGTGAAACACATCTCCGAGGTCACCGCACGGCACTTTGATGAGATCATCCTCGACGACTTCTTCTTCAACAACACCAAACGCGACTCCGACATTGCCGCCAAGGGCAATGCGAGCTGGCCCGAATTCCGCCTCAAGCTGATGGATGAGGTTTCGCGCGACCTGGTGGCAGGAGCGATGCGCGCGGTCAATCCCAAGGTAAAGGTCGTCATCAAGTTCCCCAACTGGTATGAGCACTTCCAGGCCAACGGCTACGACCTGGACCAGGAGCCGAAGATCTTTGACGGCATCTACACCGGCACCGAGACACGCGACCCGGTCACCACCGACCAGCACTTGCAGCAGTACGAGAGCTACCAGATCGTCCGCTACTTCGACAACATCAAGCCCGGCGGCAACGGCGGCGGCTGGGTAGACACCTACGACTGCCGATATCTTGACCGCTACGCCGAGCAACTGTGGGACACCATGCTGGCCAAGGCGCCGGAGATCATGCTCTTCCAGTACAGCGACCTGCTGAGGGCCGCCCCGGCTGGGGAGCGCACGGCCTGGAGCGGCCAGCAGACCAGCTTCGAGTGGTCCGAACTGGAGAAATGGCACACGGCCTCGGCCTCGCCTGCGCCGCTCAGCTACGCCACCGCGGCCGGCTATGCCCTGGCCACGGTGAACGCCGTGCTGGGCAAGCTGGGCGCGCCCATGGGCATTGCCAGCTACAAACCCTACCAGTCCACGGGCGAGGATTTCCTGCACAATTACCTGGGCATGATCGGCATTCCCATCGATCTGCATCCCGAGTTCCCGGTTGATGCCAAGACCGTGCTGCTGACCGAGTCGGCCAGCTTCGATCCCGCGATTGTGAGCAAGATCAGGACGCATCTTGAGAAGGGCGGGACGGTGGTCATCACCTCCGGGCTGCTCAAAGCGCTCCAGGGCAAGGGCATCGAGCAGATCGCCGAGATTCACTCCACCGGCAACATTCTCAATGTGCAGCAATACTGGGGCGCATACGGCGCCGGCAGCGGGGCAAACCTGGGAGCGACGCAGGATGTGCTGGTACCGGAGATGAGCTTCATGACCAACGACGCCTGGCCGGTGGTGCGCGGCACCGCCAACGGGCGCGGCGCGCCGCTGCTGCTGATGGATCGCTACTCCAAGGGCATTCTTTACGTGCTGACGATTCTGGAGAACGCCAACGACCTCTATTCCCTGCCCCAGCCGGTGCTGACCTCGATCAAGCAGTACCTGATGGCCGGTTTCCCGGTGCAGATCGACGCACCCAGCAAGGTGAGCCTTTTCGCCTATGACAACCACACCTTTGTTGTTGAGTCGTACCTGGACCAACCGGCGCAGGTGACCGTCTCAACCCAGATGGGCGCCCGGCTGCGCAACCTGGTCAGCGGCCAGATCGTACAAGGCAAGCCGGCCACCGGAAAAGGGCACGGCAACGCCCCGCAACTGAGCGAGTTCCAGATCGAAGTGGCGCCGCACAGCTTTGCGGCTTTTGCGCAGGAGTAGTTTCCCCCGGCCCCACCAGGTTTCTGACCGCTTGAAGTTGTACCAACTTGGGTGCCCCAGGTCTCGCTTCTGAGACCTGGGAGAGCATGAACTCAAGCTACGAAATCATCCGCTCAGTGGCCTCGTGGTGTCCGCCACACAGATGGTCGCTTATGTCTTGAAAGGGCACGACCGGGGTACCCTCTGGGTCGCGTGCCGTAAAGGGCTCAAAATGAGCTGGGCTTTAGCCCCTGGGGGAAGCCGCTTCCACGAATTCAACCCATTCACGGGCCTCGCTAAATGACCCTATTTGCGGTGGCCTGCACTAGGTCGAGGCGCTCATCCATTTGCGCAACTGGCGTTGCGCCGGCTTCTCGATGAAGTGCAGCGCCAGCAGGGCCAGGCCAATCAGCAGCACATAGCTGAGCCAGGGATCGAAGCGCATCAGGCCCAGGCGGTCAAGCACATGCGAGTGGTGAATCAGGTTCCACAGGTTGAAGTGCAGCAGGTAAAGGCAGTAGCTGGCCTCGCCGACAAAGACCAGGGGACGCCAGCCGAGCGCGGTGGCCAGCGGATTCTGCCCCGCCAGGCCGAGCACGATGCAGGCGAACAGGGGCATCAGCAGGCCGTCGTGAATGATGGCGTAGGGCACCAGCGGCCCCAGCGTCAGCAGGCCGTAGATGCCGGCAAAGCCGCCCACCCCCAGCCAGAAGCGCAGTTGACTGTTGCGCACCACGATCTCGTCCAGCTCGGCCAGCATCACGCCGAAGATGAAGCTGGCCACATGCGCATAGGGGGTATATTTGAGCGCCCACAGCCAGTCCCCGTAACTGAAGCGGTCAGGATGCGCAATCCCGTCCGGATTGAAGTACATGTAAAGCGCGCCGGGGACCATGCCCAGCACCCAGATGCCGGCCATCTTCCATAGATGGGGCCCCACGCGCTCCGGCCGCTTCCAGCACGCAATCCAGGGAAAGATGAAGTAGTAGAAGGCCTCGGCCGACATGGTCCAGGCCGGGGTGTTCAGGAAGGTAGCGATGGCCGGGATCCAGCCCTGCACCAGCAGCGGCGTCATCACCACGCCGGCCCAGAACATGCCGTGTGTGTGGCTGGCGTATTCCTGGGGAAGCTGGCCCCAGGCCATCAGCAGGCTGAGCAGGTAGATGGGATAGATGCGCGTGAAGCGCGCCTTCCAGAAACGGACCTTGTCCAGCTCCCCGGCCCGCGCCCGCGCGTTGTAGTTGTAGCCGAGCACAAACCCCGAGAGCAGGATGAAGTAGCTCACCGAGACGAAGCCGGCGTTGACCACCGGGGCCAGCAGGCCAAACCATTGGGGATTGGAAAAATGGAAGAGAACGATGTTGACCGCCGCAAAGCAGCGCAAACCGGTCAATGCATTCAGCCGTGCTGGCTTGGGTATATCCACTGGGTGTTCGATGTCTCCAGGCATCCTGCCGTGTAAGCCAGAACCTCTGCCCGGCCTCTGTTCCCTGTTCCCTAGTCCCTGGTCCCTGCTTTTACGCGGTTACCAGCGATCCGACCTTCTCGCCCAGCACCACCCGCCGGATGTTTCCCGGCTGATTCATGTTGAAGATAATCATCGGCATGTTGTTGTCTTTGCAGAGGCTCACCGCGGTCAGGTCCATCACCTTCAGTCCCTGGCGCAGGATCTCCATGTAGGTAATCTCGTCGTATTTGACGGCATCCTTGAAGAGCTGCGGGTCGGCGTCATAAACGCCCTCGACCTTGGTGCCCTTGAGCAGCACATCCGCCTTGATCTCCATGGCGCGCAGGCTGGCCGCCGTATCGCTGGAGAAGAAGGGATTGCCGATGCCGGCGGAGAAGATGACCACGCGGCCCTTTTCCAGGTGGCGGGTGGCGCGGCGGCGGATGTACGGCTCGGCCAGCTGGTTCATGAACACGGCGCTCATCACGCGGCACTGCACGCCGCGCTTTTCAATCGAATCCTGCAAGGCGATGGCGTTGATGACCGTGGACAGCATTCCCATGCTGTCGGCGCTTACCCGGTCCATCTCCTTGGCCTGCTCTTCGACGCCGCGGAAGAAGTTGCCTCCGCCCACCACAATACCGATTTCCACGCCCAAAGCGTGCACGTCGGCAATCTCGCCGGCAATTTCAGAGACCTTGTCGGCGTCCAGGCCGAACCCGCGCGGGCCAGCCAGGGCCTCACCCGATAGCTTTAAAACAATCCGTTTATACATACCTTTCTGAGTATCGCATATTGCTGGCCACCACTACCGGGTGTTCGTCTTGCGGGCAATTTCTCTCACTCTTTCAAGTCCGGGGCCAATGCGCGCGAGCACTGCCTGGGTGAGCTGCGGGCCTGCCTTTTCCGGCGTTCCAGAGTCGAAGGGAGGATGCGGATCGTACTCGATTCCCAGTTGTGTAGCCTTTGCCACATCCTCTCCACACAGCACCGAGAGCAGGGTGAGTCCGAAGTCGATACCGGCCGTGACTCCGCCTCCCGTAATCCGGTTGCGATCAACCACGACTCTCTGGTTCACGGGCACCGCGCCAAACAGCGGCAGCATATCCCGATAGGCCCAGTGGGAAGTGGCTCTGAATCCGCGCAGAAGCCCGGCGGCTCCAAGCAGCATGGACCCGCTGCAAACCGAGGTTATGTATTTCGCTCTGGCTCCGCGATCCGCCAGGAAGTCCATGTATCCCCGATCCTGCATGACATCGGGCAGGCCCGGACCTCCGCCGACGAAGACCACGTCGACATCCCTGGGACAGTCGTCAAATCTACAGGTCGGCTTAACCGTGATGCCCATATCCAGCGTAAGCAGGTCCAGGCTCTTCCAAACCAGATGCACGTTGGCCATGCGCGCGAGAACAGTATGAGGTCCAATCAGATCCAGGAAATTGAGACCGGGGTATAACAACATGGCGATCTCAGGCCGGCCTGTCCCAGGAGCATCGGCCCTGTGCCCCCCACCCACGCCCGGCTGCAGCGCTTCGGCAGGACTGAACCTGGCGAGGGCGGGCGCTAACGAGGAAAAAGCAGCGGCGCCTATAACCGGCTTGAAGAAATCTCTGCGTTTCACTTCGCACTCTCCTCGGCGCGGATGTCTTCCTCATAGTACAGAATCTTCCGAAGGAGGCTGCGGGCATGCCCCCGCGAAATTGAGCGCTCCAAAGCTGAGAGGCGAAGGCTCGGCTGCGTAATTTTGTGCTTTCCCAGGTCCCAGAATCGGAATCTCCACCCCACCGACGAAGACCTGTCCGTGGGGACCCCGGGACCTGGGCGCCCAGCGTTGCTCCACATAACGGCGGTCAACGAGCCGCGGATGCGAACTGCGCCGAGATCTGCACAGGCACAAAAAAGGCCCAGAGCGGTTGCTCCGGGCCTTCTCAATTTCCTGAAAGCAGATGGAAGTTACTCGCCAGCCGCTTCCACGGCCTTGGTCTGGGCCACGGTCCAGTCGGAGGCGCCGACCTTGAAGCGCGCGAAGCGGCGGACGGTGATGTTTTCACCCATCTTGGCAACCTTCTGCGCAATCAGTTCCTTGATGGTGACCGTCTGCTCCTTGATGAAGGGCTGTTCGAGCAGGCAGACTTCCTCGTAGAACTTGGCCATCTTGCCGTCAACGATCTTCTCGATCACCGCGGCCGGCTTGCCGGTGGCGGCGGCCTGGGCGCGATAGATTTCCTTCTCGCGGTCCAGGTCTTCCTTGGACACGTCCTCGGGCTTCACATAGCGCGGATCGGAGGCCGCGATGTGCATCGCGATGTCCTTGACCAGGTCCTGGAAGTCGTCGGTGCGGGCCACGAAGTCGCTCTCGCAGTTGATCTCGATCAGCACGCCGATCTTGCCGCCGGCGTGGATGTAGGTGCCCACCGCGCCCTCATTGGTGGAGCGGGCAGCCTTCTTCTGCGCCGTGGCCATGCCCCGCTTGCGCAGCACAACAAATCCCGCCTCGATGTCCCCATGGGCCTCCTGCAAGGCCTTCAGGCAGTCGCCCATGGGCGCGCCGGACTTCTCACGAAGCTCTTTCACCAACTTGGCATCAATTTTTTCGCTCACTGTTGTCATCTCTCTCTCGTTTTGGAATTACGCTCATCCTGCCTGGCGGGGACCATCCCAGGGAGTCTGCCCCGCCGCAGGTGGCCGGCATAAGAAAAGCGTGGCACTTTATGCTGGCGGCCACGCTTTTTCTCATTATGCGCACGCCTGTGCGCTGGAAAGATTAATGGCCAGCTTCGGCCACAGCGGCCTCATCCAGGGCAGCCACAGCCGCGGGCGCCTTGCGAATGCCGCCGCCCAACGCGGCTTCCAGGTCCACTTCCTCAACGGGCGCAGCCTCGAGGGCCACGGGCTCTGCCGCGGCAACCGCCTCCGGCTCGACCGCCGCTACCGGCGCTTCGTCCTGGAAGGCCTTGTCGCCCACCAGGTTCACACCCTCGGCCGCCGAGTCGGCGATCTTGGAGGTGAACAGGCGAATGGCGCGCAGCGCATCGTCGTTGCCGGGGATCACGTAGTCCACCACCGTGGGGTCGCAGTTGGTGTCAACCACCGCCACCACCGGTATGCCCAGCTTGCGGGCTTCCTTCACGGCAATCGCCTCGTTGTTCGAGTCGACGATGAACAGCGCATCGGGCAGCCGCTTCATGGCCTTGATACCGGCCAGGTTGGCCTGCAGGTGCTTCCGTTCCCGCTCCAGCTTGATGACTTCCTTCTTGGTCAGCAGCTCGTAGCGGCCATCCACGGCCATCTCATCCAATTCCTGAAGGCGCTTCACCGACTTCTGCACGGTCACCCAGTTGGTGAGCAGGCCGCCCAGCCAGCGCTGGTTGATGTAAGGCATCCCCGCGCGGGTGGCTTCTTCAGCCACGGCGTCCTGCGCCTGGCGCTTGGTGCCGACGAACAGGATCGTCTTGCCTCCGGCGCACAGCTCAGTGACGAACTTCGACGCGTCCTTGAACAGCTTGAGCGTCTTCTGCAAGTCGATGATGTAAATACCGTTGCGCTCTCCAAAGATGTATTCCTTCATCTTCGGGTTCCAGCGCTTGGTCTGATGCCCGAAGTGTACACCCGCTTCGAGCAGCTCCTTCATTGTGATCGTGGCCAATGGGCCTCCTTATTGGATTGCATCCGGGCTGAGATTCCTCTGGCCCGGATTGATCCCGCTTCTGCGGGAAATGGTGGAACAAAGTTGTCAGTTATCAGTGATCAGTTGTCAGCAAGCCCGAAAAGCCGGGCGCCAACAACTGATCACTGACAACTGACCACTGACAACTAGCGTTTGCTGAACTGGAAGCGAGCGCGGGCGCCCTTCTGTCCGTACTTCTTCCGTTCCTTCATGCGCGAGTCGCGGGTCAGCAGGCCTTCTGCCTTGAGCGTCTTGCGCAATTCCGGGTTGAACTGGACCAGTGCACGGGCAATGCCCATCTTCACGGCATCGGCCTGCGCCGCCACGCCGCCGCTCTTCACGGTGGTCACCACGTCGAAGCTCGATGCCAGCTCAGCCACCACCAGGGTGTGCTTGGCGGACGCGCGCTGCTGCTCGGTCACGAAGTACTCTTCGAATTTCTTGCCGTTGACCTTCCACTCGCCCGTTCCCGGACGCAGAAAGACGCGTGCGATCGCCGACTTGCGGCGCCCTGTCCCGTAGTACTGAACCAGATCTGCCATTCTCTTTTGACTCTCTCCGCCGGTCTCTCTTTTCGGAACCCGGCCAAAAAACCGTTTTTGAGACGCCGCTTACGCGATGTCCAGGGCTACAGGCATCTGCGCCTGATGGGGGTGCTTGTCGCCGCGATAGACCTTCAGCTTGGTAGCCATCTGGCGGCCCATCTTGCTCTTGGGCAGCATGCCCTTGATGGCCTGTTCCAAAATCTGTTCCGGCTTGCGGTTCAACAGGCGAATGAACGACTCCTCACGGAGCCCGCCGGGGAAACCGGTATAGCGGCGATAGAGCTTGCTCTCGGCCTTGAGGCCGGTCAAGCGCACCTTCTCCGCGTTGATGACGATCACGTGATCGCCCATATCGATGTACGGCACATACTGGGGATTCAGCTTGCCGCTCAGCACGTCGGCGGCCTTGGTCGCCAGACGGCCCAGCGTCTGGCCGCTGGCATCCACTACAAACCACTTGCGGTCAATATCTTTACCGCTCGGAACAAAGGTCGACATCTTTTCTCCTGCCCTCTCGAAACCTGCACGGCTGGTCGTTTTCCGGTCGCCCCGGCCCGCCGTACAGCCCATCCCAACAAAAAACTTCAGCGCAAAGCGCTCATGCCCATGCCAAGCGCGCACGGGCCTCATTTCTCCCACTTCCAAACAAATCTGTTCGGGTGAGGCTTGCGGGGATGCCCTTTCGGGCCCCGGCTTCGCTGGATTGGCGCCAAACACTCGCATCCAGCCGCCGCCATGCCTGCTCCAGCCGTTCCCTCCAGGGTCTCGACCAGCCGGGTCCGGGTGAACACACACAGACCCCAGGCGCAACACCGCGCAAGGACTCCAGAATACGTGATTCCGGCCCCAGAGTCAACGAAAAGCCGGACTTGGCAGGCGGAACGCCACCCGGAGGCGAACGCACCACATGTGGTGCACAGTTTGACGCGCGGTAGGGAGACGAGGAGCCGCCGTCCCCTTTTGTTGCCCTTCCTTCTGCATCTTCGTTCCAGGACTTGCAGCACTGCTCGAGTTTCTTGCCGAATCGTCACTGCGACCTGCCTATTCCCGGCGTAGAATCGCTGCGCCGGCGGCACGACCGCCGCAATGCCGGGGGAAATGACCATGCCCAGCGTCCTCATCCCAACCCCACGCGGCCAGATGCCCTGCTACCTTGCCGTTCCAACCGCTCCCGGCCCGGCGCCGGGGGTGGTTGTGCTGCACGACATCGCCGGCATGACCCAGGACCATCGCCGTCAGGCCGATTGGCTGGCCGAGGCCGGCTTTCTCTCCCTGTCGGTGAACCTCTACTACAAAGGCGGAATCCTGCTTTGCCTGCGCAGCGTGATTCGCGACCTGATGGCCCGCTGCGGCCCGGCCTTTGACGACGTCGAGGCCGCGCGCGCCTGGCTCCTGGCGCAACCTGGCTGCAACGGCAAGACCGGCGTCATCGGCTTCTGCATGGGCGGCGGGTTCGCCCTGCTGCTGGTCTCCGGCCACGGATTCTCCGCCGCTAGCATCAACTACGGCGGCCCGCTGCCCAAAGATGTGGACGACTTCCTCAAAACAGCTTGTCCGGTTGTCGGCAGCTACGGCGCCCTGGCCAAGTGGGAGCAGGGCATCGCCGACCAGCTTGAGCAAGCCCTCGAGCGCGCCCTCATTCCCCACGACGTGAAGGAGTACCCCGACGCGGGCCACTCTTTCATGAACAACCACCAGCACTTCTTCCTCAAGCTGCTGCGCTTTACCGGCATCAGCTACAACGAGCCCGCCGCCATGGACGCGCGTCGCCGCATCATCGCCTTTTTCCACTCCCACCTGGGGAGCTGAGACATGCCGAATCCAGCTACAGCGCAAGACAAGGCCGCCTGTGGAGGCCCCGACGATTTGAGCAGCCTGTACCGGCTAGGCGGCATCGCCGCGCTCATCCTGATCGTTTACTCCCTGGCGACCATCGTTCAGATTATGGTGCTGGGGGGCCAGCCCACCTCTGCCGCTCAGGCCTTCGACCTGTTGCAGCACCATAGAGTCGTGGCACTGCTGCGCCTCGATCTGCCCACCATCGCCGTCCTGCCGCTCTACTACCTGCTGTTTCTGGGCCTCTGTGCGGCATTGTGGCAAATCAGCCGGGCCAGGGTCATTCTCTCCACCGTCCTGGCCTTCGCGGGGTTGACGCTGGTGCTTTCAACGCCCACGGCGCTGTCGTTGATCCAGCTGAGCAACAAGTGTGCGGCGGCCGCCAGCGATGCCGTGAGGGCGCAACTGCTGGCCGCGGGCGAAGCGCTGATGGCCGCCGACCTCTGGCATGGAACGGGCGCCATCCTGGGCGGCGTGCTGCTGCAATGCGGCGCGGTGCTGATCTGCGTGGTCATGTTGCGCGGCGGCGTCTTCAGCAAGGCCACCGCTTGGCTGGGCATCGTCATGCACGGGCTGGACCTGGCCCACATTGTCTGCGGACTCTTGTTGCCGGTCTCCGGGGTAGTCCTCATGGCCATTGCCGGTCCGCTCTATCCGATATGGCTTTTCCTGGTGGGCCGCAGGCTGCTCAAGCTGGCAGCAGGAAAGAGCTGATCGCGCGACTGTCCCATTCAGCAGAAGCGCCCCCCAGAAGCGGGTGCCCCACCTTCGCTGCGGCGCGTTTTGTGCTCCGCGGTTAAGGTGGGATATCTATAGCTACAGTTCTCTATCGTCTTTTACGGTCTTGCTCCGCTGGGATGAACGTCCTTCGGGCCTCTGGGATATGACCGCAACATGGCCTTGAGGTGCAATAAAAAGCTATAGATACAAGTATCCCACCTGAGGCGCGATGAAACTGCGCCGAAGGTGGGACACCCGCGTTCTCAAAGCTAGAAGCTGGCAGCTGCTTCTACGCTGCGTTTTCGGCCGGATTCAGATCCGCCGCGCGCACCCGGAAGTGCTTCATCTGCAGCGATAGCGTGCGCTCGATCTTGCGCAGGTCGCCGCGCTCGGCCGGTGCGGCAAAGGTGGAAGCCACGCCGTGAGCCGAGGCCCGGCCGGTGCGGCCCACGCGGTGGACAAAGTCCTCCGCCATCTTGGGCATGTCGAAGTTGATGACCTGCGCCACGTTGGCCACATCGATGCCGCGGGCGGCCACGTCGGTGGCAACCAGCACGCGGTGATGGCCGGTGGAGAAGCTGCGCAGAGCGGCATTGCGCTGCGCCTGCGAGCGGTCGCCGTGAATCTGCGTCGCCGACCAGCCGGAGCGGACCAGGCGGCGCGCCACGCGATCCGCGCCGTGCTTGGTGCGCACAAAGACCAGGAAGCTGCCCTCATCGGTGCCCAGCAGGTGTTCGAGCAAATCCTGCTTCTTGTCGGGCTCGACTTCAAAGGTGCGCAGCTCGACGTTTTCCGCCGGCTTGAGAACCGAGCCGATCTCGATGCGCGCCGGATTCTTCAGATACTTGCGCGCCACTTCCTGGATGGCTCCCTCGAGGGTGGCCGAGTAGCAAAGCGTCTGGCGAACCTCGGGCAAGGTGGCGGCAATGCGCTGGATGGCTGGCTGGAAGCCCATATCGAGCATGCGGTCCACTTCGTCCAGGACCAGGATCTTGATCTGGTCCAGGCGAACCATCTTGCGCTTGAGGTAGTCCTCAAGGCGGCCGGGAGTGGCCACGATGAGGCGTGCGCCGCGGCGAATGGAGTCAATCTGCGGCCGTTCCGCCATGCCGCCGACCACCAGGGCCGCGGACTGCTGCGAGTTCGAGCGGATCGTGCGGAAAGCCTGCTCCACCTGCATGGCCAGCTCGCGCGTGGGCAGCAGGATGAGGGCGTTCGCGCCGCGGCCTTCGGTCTTCTGCAACATCTCCACAATCGGAATCAGGTAGCTGAGGGTCTTGCCGGTGCCGGTCTGCGCGGTGGCCAGCACATCGCGGCCTTCCAGGGCGGGAGGAATCGCGCCGATCTGGACGGGGGTAGGAATTTCAAATTTATTGGCGTCAAGGCGGGCCATGAGGGCGGGCGAAAGTGAAAATTGCGAAAACTGAGTATTCAAAATTGGATACATTCCTGTTGGGCTCCGGGAGCCTGGGGTTTTCCCCGCGGCCTGCAATCGGAACCGGACATGAGGCGGACACACGAATGCTCTTCGAGCGCAAGCCTGCTATCGATATGCGTAAGGGAGAACCGAAAGTCGATCAAAAGACTGGCCGACAAGCATCTATTTGGGGAAAATGCCCGAGGCCCGGAGCTGCCACACGCTACTAGTACGCCGCGCGGCACACTGCCGGTTGGCTCCCCTGCTTCCCTGTTTTCCCGGTTTCAAGGCGCCGATCCAAATCAAGGATGCTGAGGCGCTCGTGTCGTTCCCGGACCGTTTGAGAGGTCGAGAACCGAGCCGCCGGGTGGGAGACTCTTGGGGTTACGCTGTAGGGGCTTGGGGAAATCTGTGCCAGGCTAAGTTGCCTTGGTTAGGCCAACCGCCGCTCACGTCCAAATCACTGAGCGCAAACACAGTGTACCACGGCTTCGCTTTTCGCTCGCCCAGGGTGCGGATAGAGCACCACCTGAAGGGGCTCAAGTTGGGTACATTTCAGTCTTTTTGCGCCTGCCAACCTTGATTCAGAGACATCTGGAAAAACCGGAAGAGGGGGTGCATTTCTGGCATAATTCGCGGGAAAAACCGAAAAACAATTGATAAAAAGCTATTCCAGCTTATATAGAGAAATTCCAACTTAACAGCCTGTGGTGAAAGGCGAAAATGGCAAAAACCGTCCCTCAGGGGCTAAAGCCCGGCTGATTTTTGGACCTTTGCGGCACGGCTAAGGAACCTCTGATCAACTGTCAGATTCCCGAACCACGTTCCCTCAGGGGCTAAAGCCCGCCTTCATTTTGAGCTGCTTGCGGCACGACTAAAGTCGTGCCCTACCAAAACAGCGACCTATTCAGAGGTTCCCTAAAGCCGTGCCCTTTCAACGCCGCTCTCGACCAAGGGGGGGGGTCCTTACTCGCGGGCTTCCAGGCGCGCGACTACCTGTTCGACCAGATGTTCGAGCTCGGCGGTGTGCTTGCCGGACGACGGGATGCCGGCCACGGAATCCTTGGGCAAGCGGGCATCGGGAAAGCCCAGACGGCGCTTGAGAGCCAGGATGTCCTGGATCTTGCTTTCGGGGATGAAGCTGAGCGGCTTGCCGATCTGCAGGGCGATCAGATAGGTCTTGCAGTAGGTATCGATGATTTCGGCCAGATACTCTGCGTGGGTGACGGTGTCGGACCAGCAGACGATGCCGTGGTTGGTGAGCAGGATGGTGTTGTGGTCCTGGACATAGGGCAGCACGGTCTCGGCAAAGGCCTGGGTGCCGGGGGTTTCATAGGGCGCCACCGCGGCCGGGCCGATAAAGACCTCGTACTCCGGGATCAGCCCGTTGGGCGGCACGGTGCCGGTGAGGGCAAAGGCCGTTGCGTAGGGCGGATGGCAGTGGAGCACGGCGCGGGCGCGCTCATTGGCCTTGTAGATCTCCAGGTGCAGCAGCAGTTCGCTGGTGCGGGAACGGTCGCCGGCCAGGATGTTGCCTTCGAGATCGGAGAGGCAGATGTCGGCCGGCTCCAGATCGCCCTTGCTCATCATGGTAGGCGTGCACAGCACATACTTCGAGCCCAGGCGGACGCTGATATTGCCGCCATTGCCATCCACGTACTGGCGCTGCCACAGCTTGCGGCCCACGCGCAGGATCTCCGCGCGCAGGGCCTCGGCCTCAAAGGAGTTGGCCGCCACCAGGGGCGAGCTCTCCTCGGCCTTCGGCACGCGCAGGGCCTCGACCACGGCCTGCACCACTTCCCTCACCTGTTCCGTAGGCGGAACCGTTGTCTGCTCCATGATTGACCTCGTAGATGGTTCGCTTCACCGGGAACCAGGAAGACTGGCCGGTCTAGACAAATTATATATAGCGCCGGGCGCGGTCTCTGCCGGTGACTTCGGTCACCGCCGCGCGGAACTGGCTGAGACTCCATCCAGAAGCCGTGTTGGTGACGGGGAGTGGCTTGGCTGGCAGCGGAAAAGGGGAAGATGGCAGCCGAGTCTCACCCAGAGAGTCCGCCCAGGGTTGGAAGCCCGCGTTGCTCCGATTGCGTTTGCGGCACACGTCCCCGGCCCCGACCCCGACCCCGACCCAGAGGGTACCCCGGTGCCCCGGCGCCCCGGCCGTGCCCTGATACAAAGCAGGAGTTTTTCCGCAGGCTGCTTAGCCCAGAAGGGGCTTTGCCCAAGAAGTCGAACGGCGGCCCAAAAGGTCGAATCTCCGCCCAGGAATGCCTCCGGTCAGATCCCGAAGTCAATGGAGTCAGGGGTGAGTAGATTTTGATGAAATGGTAACTGCCGAGTTGGCGGTAATACGACCGGGACCGCAGAATTCGAGAGCGGCGCGGTTGGGATTCGTGGTCTCCCCGGTCCCCAATTGCGAGGGACCGGGGGCACCCTCAGCACAGCTTGAAAACGGAGCCGAGATCGGGGCCACCCGCCTCATACAAAGACTATAACGCCGAAACCGGGTAGGCGCACTACCAAGGTGAGCCCTCCCCGTGCCGGCGGGTGGCCCCGGTCCCTCGCAATTGGGGACCGGGGTGAGATGGATGCTTCAGCCAGGAGGAGATGGCTCCTCAAAAACGCCGTAGGGTCCAGAATCGCTGTTGCGCCTGAGTAGTCGGCAATCCGGAAATTACCAGATAGTCACCCCTTGCAGGGGCGGCCGAGATTGAGGGCGCAAAAAAGTCGGAATCCTGCCCAAAAACTCTTGGTCTTGCCCAAAAAGTCGCCAAAACGGCCTCCTTGCCCAAAAAGTCGAAGTTTTTAGGCAATGACTTCAATGAGAGCCCGTCAATCCCATGGATTGATCACGGGAACGCCGGTGTGCTCAAAGTGGCTCACGTTCCTGGTGGCGACCGCAAAGCCCCGGGCCGCCGCGATGGCCGCGATATAGGCGTCGGGCGCCTTCGCTTCTCTACCCATCTTCTCGCAGCAGGTTGCGATTTTGGCCAGGTGATCTGCCGCCGCGGCATCAAAATCGAGCATGCGGTCCTTGAACAGCTCAAGCAGGTGTTCGATTTGCGCGGCAAGCGCGGCCTTGCGTTTGCCGTCGGGCAATCTGGACACGCCGAAGAGGAGCTCAGCGCGGCTGATGGCCGTCACAAACAGAGTGTCGGCGACCTGCTTGTCGAGCCATTCCATAACTTTTGGCGCCGGCAAAGACTTGAGGGGTTCCGAGAGAACGTTGGTATCGAGAACGATCATTCGAATTCCGCTCCCCGGATCTCGCTCCGCAGGCGGGGAATTTCAAGGTCGTCCATGCCGCCGATTTCCTGCGCGATGCGGTGAATCTCGGAACCGATCTTCAGCCGCTCAGCGGGCCGGACAGTTTCTTCCAGAATGGAGCGGACCTCGGCCTCGGTGGATCGGCCGTGGCGGGCTGCGCGCACGCGCAAGGCACGGTGGGTCTCTTCAGGCAGATTGCGGACGGTCAGGTTGGGCATGATCTCACCTCTTAGATATTGTAGGCAATGCTAGCGTCAAAGTAAATATGACATCATTGCAGGCAGTCGGCCTGGAGCGCTGGAAGTACGTCGGGTCCTCTCGAACGGACGAGGTATAAAAACAATCAACGGAAGGGACTTGACCGCGCGGTCTGCCAGAACGTAGCTCACTTGGCTAGCGGCAGGCGCCGCGCCCGAAAACTCGGGGCTTTGCCCAAAAAGCCGGAGTTTTCAGGCAAGGCCCCCTGAGGACCGTTTCACTTCCGCCCTACTCCGGCGTCACCAGATGGTGGGCGATGGCGAACAGCGCCAGTTCCAGGCGGGTAGAGACGCCGGTCTTGTCGAAGATGTTGGACAGATGGCGCTTCACGGTCTCTTCGCTCAGCGTGAACTGCTTGGCGATGTCGCGGTTGCTGCAACCTTCCACAATGCAGCCCACCACTTCCAGCTCGCGCGGGGTGAGCCCGTAGGTCTTGCGCAGAGGCACGGCCGCCTGCTGCATCAGGTCGCGCAGCGCCGACACCAGGTTCACTACGCGCTTGCCGCCGATCCAGTAGTCGCCGCCGGCGACCGTGCGGATGGCGGTTTGCAGATGGCCGGCCAGGGCGTCCTTGAGCACGATGCCGCGCGCCCCGATCTGCAGGGCCTCAATGATTTGCTGGGTGGTGATGGTGGAGGTCAGCAGCAGAATCTTGACCGTGGGCGTGCCATTCATGATGGCGCGCATGGCCTCCAGGCCGGGCAGGCGGGGCATCTGCACGTCCAGCAGCAGAATATCCGGCTCCAGCTCCAGCGTCTGGGTGATGGCCTCGTCGCCGTCGGAGGCGTCGCCCACCACATCGAATCCCTCCACTTCGGAGAGCATATTGCGCACGCCGATGCGGACTACAGGGTGGTCGTCCGCCAATACAATTCGGATCGGTCGTTCCACTTGAGCGGCAGCCCTTCCCAACGCCCGGCCTTACTCAAGCCGGGAATTCAGCCTTGAGCATACGCTCCAGGTTGGTGCGGGCAGCGCGCAAATCGTCGAGTAACTGGGCGGTGTTATCCAGATAGTTATCCCCGGCCTCGAGCAACGCGCCCAGGCGGGCAGCCTGGCGGGCGCCGGCCATGGCGCATCCTCCCTTGATAGAGTGGCCGATGTGGCGCACTTCGGCGGCGTCCCTGTGGGCCATGGCCGTCACCAGCGCGGCGATGCGCTTGCCCAGGTCGTCCACCACGGCGGCGTAGATCTCTTGCACCTTGGCTTCGGACATGACCTCGCGCAACTGAGCCAGAGTCCTGGCATCCAATACCGGCTCCTCGGGCTCGGCTGGCGCGGTGGCCGGATTCTCCCGCGCCTGGCGCTCTTCCAGCAGCGTGCGCAGGCCGGCGGGACTGAAGGGCTTCAGCAGGAATCCGTCGGCGGCGGCGGTCACCTCGTCCGGCGGCTGGCTGGCGCTGATGGCAAAGATGCCGGCCCGGCTGCGGGTGCGCAACTGGGCAATCAGCGCGGCCCCGCTCAGCCCCGGCATCTGCGCATCCATCAGAATGACGCCGGGAACGCATTCGCCCGCCGCCAGCAGCTCCAGCGCGGCTGCGCCGTCCGCGGCCGTGTAAACCAGGTAGCCGCTCATGGTGAGCACCGTGGCCATCACCTCGCGGCTGACCAGGTCGTCGTCAATCAGCAATACGGCAGGCAGTTCCCGCGGTGCGTCAGAGTCGTGCATGACTCTAGTGTGCCACCGCCGCGCCGTGAACGCGGTGTGAATCGAGCGGCATTGTGGGGGATTCGAGCCTGGCTTCCCACTTTCGCATGCGCTTCCGGCGCGCGGCCCGCGTCGCAGTTCGCCTTCCAGGAGATGGGTACCCAGAGCCTGTCCTGGGCTTGGCGAAGGATCTAGCTTCTGAGACCTGGGACCGCTCCCTGGCTCGATCCGGCACATCCTTGTTGCAGGTTCAATGCGCGAAGTTATAGGCGATTTGCATTCCTCTTCCGTTTGGCGTGTCAACCACGGAATAGGAGAACTTATCCCAGTTGCTTTGGGCGGAACGGCGATGAACAACATATCCGCCAATCAGGTAGCCCAGCGCTCCCCCCACAAAGACATCGGAGGGAAAGTGTTCGCGCGCCATCACCCTTGAAGCAGAGACTGTGGTTGCCAGGGAGTACACCAGCGCTTTGGTCGCAAAGCCGTCGTATTCCGATGCGACCACGTGGGCAAAGGACCACACGAGGATGGAGTGATTGGAAGGCATGGATTGTCCATCCGGCCATGTTTTGGTGCCGTGCGGCCAGAACCGCCCTGAACCGTCGCCTTGCTGGGGAGTCTGGCGATTGACCGCGTACTTGAGCCCGGTGTTGAGAATGAAGGAATCAACCATCGCTTCCTCTGCAAGCAGCGCGGTCTCTCGCAGATGATCTTTGTGCGTGGTGCTTCCCACTAGGTAGCCCAGCCCTGCTGCGGCTGCCGGGGCGTAGATTCCGCCATAATCGGAGACTTTGCGGAATTTATCCTCCCGGTCCTTATCGACCCCCAGTTCGCGCATCGCTTCTGCGTCTTTATCGATGCCAATTCCAGTGCCCACTCCAATGGCAGCGGTCCAGAGCAAATTGGACGCGGTGAAATGGAAGGGAGCCGTGACGATCCCCACTTCGTCCTGTACAACGTGCAAGGCACACGTCTGCAGCGACTTCAGGCCGCAATCGTCAGTCGACGGGTTCTGGGCTCTGAGAGTAACTGCCGGCAAGAGCAGGAGGAGCAAGAAAAGACGCCGATACATGAAAAAAATCTTAACACTGGTTTCCGGCGCGCGAACCCGCTCCTGCCCGGGGGCGGTGGGCCTGCCCTTGCACGGCCACAAAACAGCGGTGCGCTTTCACCCTTCGCGCGAATGAAGCTGCGCGGAGGATGGGCACCCAGGTACCGGGAGAGCTGGAATTACTCGTTGGCGGTGGCGGTGACTTCGTGCAGCCACCCCGGCGCTTTGAGCAATTCCCGGGGCCGCGAGCCGTCGGCGGGGCCGACCAGGCCGTCGCGCTCCATCAGGTCGATCAGATGCGCGGCGCGGCCGTAGCCCACGCGCAGACGCCGCTGGATGAGCGAGGTGGAAGCCTTGCCGAATTCGAAGACCAGGCGCACCGCGTCGTCGAAGAGGGGGTCGTTCTCGTCGGGATCGCTGTTCGAGCCTTCGACGCCCACCCGCTCGTCCTTGGGCGACTCCAGGAAGCCCTCGACGTACTCGGCCTGGCCCTGCGCCTTCCAGAAGCCGACCACCGCGGCGGTCTCCTTTTCGCTGACGTAAGGCGCGTGCAGGCGCACCAGGCGGCTGGTGCCGGGAGGCAGAAAGAGCATGTCGCCGCGGCCCAGCAGAGCTTCGGCCCCGTTGGTGTCCAGAATGGTGCGCGAGTCCACCTTGGTGGCCAGGCGGAAGCTGATCCTGGTGGGTACGTTGGCCTTGATGAGCCCGGTGATGACGTCCACGCTGGGCCGCTGCGTGGCCAGGATGAGATGAATGCCCACGGCGCGGGCCATCTGCGCCAGCCGGGTGATGGACTCCTCGACGTTGGCGCGGTCCAGCATCATCAGGTCGGCCAGTTCGTCGATGATGATGACAATGTAGGGCAGCGGCTCCTCGTCCTCACCGTCGTCGAAGAGCGAGGGCATGGCGGAGTCGAACAGCTTGTTGTACTGGTCGATGTTACGCACGCTGCGCGAGGCCAGCAGCTTGAGGCGGCGCTCCATTTCGCGGACGGCGTTGCGCAGGGCGTTGGCGGCCAGCTTGGGTTCGGTGATGATGGGCGTGAAGAGATGGGGAATGCCCTCGTACATGCCCAGTTCCACGCGCTTGGGGTCCACCAGGATGAGCCGCACCTGCGAAGGCGTGGTGCGGAAGAGCAGGCTCATGATCATGGCGTTGATGGCCACGGACTTGCCCGAGCCTGTGGAGCCGGCGATGAGGATGTGGGGCATCGAGCCCAGGTCGGCGGTCACAATGCGGCCGTTGATGTCCTTGCCCATGGCCAGGGTCAGCCGCGACTTGGCCTTGTGGAAGGTTTCGCTCTCCAGCACGTCGCGCAGGTGGATGGTTTCGCGCTCGCGGTTGGGCACCTGGATGCCGACCGTGCTCTTGCCGGCCATGCGTTCGATGAGAATGCTTTCGGCGCGCATGGCCAGGCAGAGGTCGTCGGCCAATCCGGTGACGCGCGAGTATTTGACGCCGGCTTCGGGCTTGAACTCGTAGGTGGTCACCATCGGTCCGGGGTTGATCTGGACCACCTGGCCGCGCACATCGAACTCGGCGCATTTCTCCACCAGGACTTTGGCTTCCTCGCGCAGCAGGTCTTCGCGGATGGCCTGCGGGCCGTCGCCGGGGTTGAGCAGGGTGCTGGGCGGCAGCTTGAAGCCGCTCACCTGCTTGGGCGCCACGGTGGCGGTGCGCATGGCCGCGTCGGCGCGGTTGTGGATGGCGATCTCGTCCGCCGGCCGCGGGGCGGGTTCATAGCGCCCGGGCGCCGGATGGAACTCCGCTGGGCCCTTGCCGATGGGCAGGGGCTGCGCAGGCGGTATGCGCATGGGCTGCGGCGGTAGGGGCGCTGCACTGGCTGGAGCCGCGGCCGCCGGGGCCGCTGCGATGGGGGCCGGCGCGGGCTCGGCTTCGGCGCGCTCCCAGATGCTGGTGCGGCGGGTTTGCGGGGTGATGGGGATCTCCGCTTCCTGTTCCGCCTGGAAGGCGGTGCGGCGGTAGGCGGGCACCTCGTCCAGCTGGTCGGTCTCGGGTGCGCTCTCGCGGCGGTGGAACAAGCCGGCCTTGCGGCTGGGGTGCATCTCCGCCTGGGCGCGGAAGCGCTCGGCCATGGCGGCCCGCTCGGCTTCGCGCTCGGCCTTGATCTCGGCGCGCTCTTCCCGCCAGTTGCGCCAGCGGTCATGCCAGGCGACGACGTGCAGCCAGCGGTCCTGAATGCCGTCCTTGATGGCCCAGATGCTCACCGCCGAGGCAAAATAGAGTCCCGCCGCGGCCAGCACGCCGGCCACCAGCCAGGCGCCCTGGATGTTGAGGTAGACCACCAGCAGATTGGCAGTCAGGCGGCCCACCACGCCCTCCACCGGCAGCGCATGGAGCCAGCGCCAGTGCCAGGGCAGAAGCCCCAGGACGGTGGGCACAAAGATGAGCGCCAAAAAAGTGCCGGTCCAGCGCAGGAAGGGCGACCCGCTGGGCCGTGAGTGCATCCAGGTCCAGCCGATGCCGCCCAGCCAAAGCGGCAAAAGAAAGGCGGTCAGGCCCAGGGCCTGCAACAGCATGTCACCCAGATAGGCGCCAAAGAGGCCGGTCCAGTTGCGCACGGCGTGGGGCAGGGTCTGGTCCGTGGCGGTGTTCAGCGAGGGGTCGGCGGGGTGGTAAGTCGCCAGAGCGAGGATGAGGAGCAGCGAGACCAGCAGCAGCAGCAGCCCCAGAAACACGTTCATGGAGCGGCTTCTGGTGGGCGACAGAACGATGCAAATGGGCTTCATGGCGGGGGCGCTCCGTCTCGCTGGGCACCGGGAAACCTGCCGCAAACGAGCCAATGGGGCGGAGGGAGACTCCCAGAGCAGTCTCTATTATCTCTGCCCGGCAGGCGAAATTCGGGCAAAACAAAGCGAGGGGAACCTTGCTGTCCACCCCCGCCGCAGCACGGTGTGGAATTTGTTGTCTATAGGCAGGCCGGGGCTTCAACCCCAACAAAAATGTGGGGGAAATCGACGGGGCTTTAGCCCCTGAGGTATCCTTCTTTGCACCCATCATGCACACCTATGCGCTTACGACTACGGCATTTCAACGGCGCGCGCTCTTCGTCAGAACCGCAAATGCCGAGCTGCTGGTGAAGACGATCTTCCACTATCGCGATCAAGGGCGCTACAGGTTGCACGGCTTTGCCATCATGCCGGAGCATTTACATATTCTGCTGACTCCGTCCGCCAATCAGACCATTGAGCGTTGTGCTCAATGCATCAAGGGCGGATTCTCGCACGACGTGCGGGTGCAGTACGCAGGCGAAGTCTGGCAGGTTGGGTTTCATGAGCATCGGATTCGCGATGGCCAGGATTTTCGAAACCAGCTCGGCTATATCGCGGCCAATCCGGGGCGAAGAGGCCTTCGGGATTATGCCTTCGTCCACACGCTTTTTCTTGACCGGCTTGATCCGATGCCGAAGGAGTTGGACGGCTTCTGATTCATTGGGCGGGTGTGGAAAAAAGCATACCTCAGGGGCTAAAGCCCACGCTCACCCGGTCCTCAGGTTGCCGGGACTAAAGTCCCGGCCTACCAGTCTCGGCCTACATGTCCCGGCCTACCAGTCCCGGCCTACCAGTCCCGGCCTACCAGTCTCGGCCTACATGTCCCGGCCTACATGTCCCGGCCTAGCTGTCCCGGCCTAGCTGATCGCGGCCAATCCGGTGCGAAGAGGTCTTCGGGATTATGCCTTCGTCCACACGCTTTTTCTTGACCGGCTTGATCCGATGCCGAAAGAGTTGGACGGCTTCTGATTCATTGGGCTGGTGTGGAAAAAAGCAGGCCTCAGGGGCTAAAGCCCGAACTCACCAGGTCCTCAGGTTGCCGGGACTAAAGTCCCGGCCTACCAGTCCCGGCCTACCAGTCCCGGCCTACCAGTCCCGGCCTACCAGTCCCGGCCTACCAGTCTCGGCCTACCAGTCTCGGCCTACCAGTCTCGGCCTAGCGGTCCCGGCCTAGCGGTCCCGGCCTACCAGTCTCGGCCTAGCGGTCCCGGCCTAGCAGTCCCGGCTGTCGCCCAATGAGCTTTTGCGAAACCGAAAGCGGCGCTCTTGCAAAGCACCTGCTGCCTCTGCGCTCGATGTTTCTGAGCGGATGATTTCGTGCCTTGAGTTCATGCTGTCCCAGGTCTCAGAAGCGAGACCTGGGGCACCCAAGTTGGTACAACTTCAAGCGGTCAGAACTCTAGCTGCCCAGGATTCTGCTTCCCCACACCAGCAGGGCGGCGCCCAGCAGGATGCGGTAGATGGCGAACATGGTGAAGCCGTGCTTGCGCACCCAGAACAGGAACCACTCGACCACGCCCAGGGCCACGATGAACGAGACCACAAAGCCGATGATGAGCACGATCCAATCGTTGGCGTTCATCACCACATGCGCGGCGGCGCCATTTCTGGGGTGAATCTCCTTGGCCAGATCCCAGCAGGTGGCGGCGATCATGGTGGGGATGGAGAGCAGGAAGCTGAACTCCAGGGCCGCGGGACGGTCAAGACCCACCAACTGGCCGGCGGCGATGGTGGACATGGAGCGGGAGGTTCCGGGGAAGACCGCCGAAAGCGTCTGGCAGAGCCCGATCCAGATGGCCTGGGGCAGAGACATGCGCTCCACTTCGCGGGTGGTGGCTTCGTGGCGAGACGACCAGGAGTCGATGATCCACATGACGATGCCGCCGATCAGCAGCGCCAGCGCCATGGTCTGCACACTGCCCAGGTTCTTCTCGCTCCACTTGTGCAGCAGCAGGGCCGGAGCGGAAGTGAAGGCAAAGGCGATGAGCGTGAGTGAGATGGGGTGGTTCAGCCAGGTGCGGTCCCGGTTTTCTCCATGGGGAAAGGTGCGCATGAAGCCCACAATCCGGCTCAGGAAGAGCAGGCAAAGCGCCAGGATGGCGCCCAGCTGAATGACGATGGTGTACATCTTCCAGTAGGCGTCATCCAGCGGAATCTTCATCAGAGCTTCGGTAATGCGCAGATGCGCCGTCGAGCTGACCGGCAAAAACTCGGTCAAGCCTTCCACAATGCCTAACAGAACCGATTGAATAAACGGGTTCAAGAATCCTCCGGAGCGCGGTTGTCGTACGCCGTTCAAAGAGCGCGGCCAATTTGCTTCCGCTCACTCCCGGTCAATGCCGTATACAGGGATGCCTTCATCCAATTTGTACACTAGCGCCGCAGCCCGTGCGGCGTAGTCCGTTGACGCAAAGTGTTCCTTCAGCCGGGCGGCCAGTTCGCGGGCGTGGTTGCGGGCGTTGTTGCTCTTATTATCGCTTCCGTCGGCGGAGTACATATCGGCGAGCACGGCCTGGCGATAAACGGCCAGGTAGAGCGCCTGGGCGGTGCGCGGTCCGTCGGGATGCTCGGCGGCGTACTTCTCGTAATCTTCCGATTCCCTCTCGGGGCATTTGGGCGAGCCCTGCCAGTCGCCGCAAAGCTTGTTGTCGATCAGGTCAAAGGCCGCCAGATCGGCCTCGCGGGTGTGCGGCCAGAGCTTTGTGACTTTCTTCAACTCGTCTTCGTCCATCTGATCGCGCAGGTAGGGGTCTCTCTCCTTGGCGGAGGAGCGCGTGGCGGCATCTGCCTTCTGGATTTGCCACAGGATATCCGCCGCTCGCCAGGCAGCTTCAGGCGCCAGCGGCGAGTTGGGGAACATCTCCACCAGGCGGCGGTAGAGCAGCCGTGCGCTCTGCGCGGCGTTGGCCGGGCCGCGCGGGTCGTTGGCCAGCGCTTCCTGGTTGGCGGCTTCGCCCATCAGGACCAGGTCGCCGCCCGCCGTGTTCTCGGTAACGATGCCTTTGGCCTCCATCCAGCCGGAGATGGGCGGGGGCACGTCGTCAGAGCCAAACTCCGGGGCGTCCCTCTGGCGCGCCTCCTGGATGTCGGTGTTGGCATAGACGCGCAGCCAGGGGCCGCTCTTTTCCGCAATCACCATCTCCCGGCCAATCTGCACGCGGTCCACTTTTTGCGAGCTGCGGTCGGGCGAGATATAGAGAAAGGTGATGCGCAGGGGCGTGGCGCGCGGGCCGGCCATGGGCTTTACCAGTTGCGTCTTCTTGTCGCCCAGTGCAGGCAAGGCAGCGCACAACAGGACCAGGCCGAAGGCCACGGTGCAGGACGAGAGAATGCGGGGTCTCTTCACAACGAAAATCATAGTTGAACGACGTACCCATGCGCTGGATGTGAGCGGATGGGTGGGGGCTGCGGTTGCCAGGTCTCAAAATCGAGATCTGGGGCACGGGGCTTTTGTGCCAGCCCACCCTGGCGACAAAAACAAAAACGTCGCGAGGGCGGGGCACCCGATATGAACAGCGATCCTGTTCTTCATCAGGATTCGATCCACCCCTCCGGGGCGGATTCCTACCCCTGAAATGCATTCCCAGGGCTTCGCCCTGGGCTATTCTCGCCGCCTCCCTCCGGGAGCCGCGACGCAAGCAACTTCAAGATTCCTCTTCCTCGATTTCTGCCAGCTTGAGGCGTTCGCGGGCGCGCCGGGCCAGGCAGCCGTAGGTCCACCAGGAGGCCAGGAAGGCGAGCAGGGTGACCACCAGCAGCAAAAGAAGAAAATGGCGCGTAAGCCAGAGGCGCATCAGGGCGTACCAGGAGATATAGCCGATGTGATAGGTCGCGCCGCCCATGGCGTAGGACTCGAATTGCGCATTGTGCAGCAGGCTCACCGCGCCCGCCATGTCGCCGGTCTGCGAGCGATCGAGAAACACATCGGCAAAGGTCTCGGCGGAAGAGTCCTGCTTGAGTTCGACCAGGACGATGGAGCGTTCAGGGGAGGCGGGCGAGGCGATTTCCTCGATCAGGGCATCGGGAACTCCGGCAACGGCGGAGGGCCGGCTGGGAGCGAGGAGATTGGCAAGCTGGGCGGGCAGCCATTCGGCGGCCGCATCGTCGACCTCTTCCACCAGGGCCGCGTAGCCTTGCGCCGGCTTCAGGTGAAGTCCGTTGGCGTCGGCCGTGACCGGCAGCGAACCGGCCAGGGAGTTGAAGGCGGGCTGGTTGGCGGTGACGCCCAGGATCAGGTAATTGCTCTGATTGCTGATCACCGTATTGGGCCCGCTGACGGTGACGCGCAGCGCGGGGTAGCCGGTTTGTGCGCCGAAGTGGCCCATGAGGTTCAAATAGAGGCCGATTTCGGCCGCGCTGGGAACGGTGGGCAGGACGACCGTGGTCTCGGACAAGTCCGCCAGCTGGGTGAAAGGGAAGCCCGCATTGGCAAACAATTCCAGGTTGGGCATGGGCGTCCACAGCCCCAGCCCTTGCAGGTCGAGGGTGGAGGTGCAGAGGATTTCGCCGCTCAGGGCGGCCGCGGCGGTGTTCTGCGCCGCCTGCCGGTTGGCGGGGATGAAGTCGAAGTTGAACAGGATGGTGTTGCCGAACGGGCGCAAATCCTGCACCGGCACCTGGACGGTCCGCTCGGCTTGCAGGAACCCGGCGCCCGGCGGCAGGGCAATTTCACTTACCAGCAGGCCGTTGACAAACATGCGCAGCGCCGAGCCCGGCGCCAGCGGCTGGGCGTTGTAGCGGTAGTGAAGATGCAGGGCGATGTTCTGCTCTTCGCCGTAGTTGAGATCGGGCGGAACGTGGAAGTAGAGCGGGACGGGGCTGGAGCCGTCGCTTTGCAGGCTCTCCTGCGTCTGGCAGCTCGCCAGGGGGACCGCCCGGCCGGTTGCCAGCCAGCGCGGAGCGTCGTTTTGAATCCGAGGCGGGGGCATTTGCAGAGCCGGGATGTGCGCCGTATCGCCACTCAGCGGAATCCCTTCCGCCGGGGTTGTGGCGGTGGCTCGCCGGGTCAAGGAGAGCGTCCGGGCCACGGTCAGGATCTGGTCCTCGTTGTCGCCGGCCAGCACCAGAATGTTTCCATTCGCATCCGCGGGGTTGCTCCTGAGCGCCAGCAGCGGACCGCCGCCCACCGGGATGTTCAACGAGGCAGGCAGCAGCGAGGAATCGGCGGAGAAGACGATGGCGTTGCCCGCCGGAATGGACCCGACAGAAACAGCAAAGCGGACCGGCCGGGCGTTGGCCAGAAGTCCCAGCCAGGAGGCCACCACGCCGGCGGCCTGCAGCATTTTGGGCGTGGGCGGCGCCAGAAAGGCGATGGGCACGGTGGTGGTGGTCTGCAGGTCGCGGTCGAAGATGGGCAGGGGAAGCTGGCGGAGATCGCTCTGCCAGGGGAGCCGGTCGCCATTCACGTCCAGCAGCGAAGAGGGATCGATGCGCAGCAGGACGTGGGCCTGGGCCTGGGCTTCCTGCTGCATGACGCCGCTGCCGATGAACTCGAAGGTCAGAACATTGCTGCGGACCAGCACCGCGCCGGGAATGGCAACGGCGACCGTGGTGTAGCCGCCTTTCTCTTCGGCGGCAGAGGCAGGAGAGAGCGAGGTGACGGCGATGCCGTTGACAATGACGTTGAGCGAAGTGGCGTGCGGGTCGAGGCTGGGATCGACCTTGTAGTTCACCTGCAGCACTGCGCTCCTGGGCATCATGGCATAGGAGAGCGTGAAGCGCAGCGAGTAGTAGGAGTGGGGTCCCCGCATCTCGATGGGATTCGCCAGGCCCATATCTTTCAGGCTCAGGGCCTGGGGCGCCATGCTCGTGTCTTGCAGTGGGTTCTGAGGCTCGATGGCCGCGCTGGGGGCGCCGCCTGCCTGGCTGGCTCCCAAGGTCTGACTGCATGTGGCCAGCGCCAGAGCCAGCAGAATCACGGCGCCGTTGGCGGCTGAAGACACCCCTTTCCAGGAAGCGCGCCTGGAGGGAAGGTAGCTTCTCAGGATCTGGTAGATGCCAAAGCAGGAGAGCCGCATGACGCGGCCCAGGCTGACCATGGGACGATCGACTTCCTTGGTCTCGATGGAGCTGATCCAGGCATCCGCCCGCGAGTAGAGCACCCTGGTCAGGGTCTCCTGTTCGGCGATGGTGGGCAGCGCAAAGGAGAGGCGCACTTCCCCGGCTTTCATGCCCACCACCCTGGCGCCCAGCACCGCATCGCCGGTCTGTTCGGGAAAGGAGAGCTTGAAGGTTTCTCCCAGGTTGAAGCTCGCCTCCAGCGGCACTTTGATGGAAGCGCCGCCGACCGACATATCGATGGTGGTGGCGTGGATCCAGCGGCCGTTGTGGAGATCGATGCGAACCGGAATGCGGGCCTCGATGCGCACCGATTCGCGCCTCTGCTTCTGCTCGTAGGCTACCGCCGCCGCCACCCCCAGGATGATCATGTTGAACAGCACCCAAAGCACGTTCATGATGACCGCGCCGGGGTGTTGCGGATCGGTGACGAAGTACCGGTAGGGGGCCGCAATGAGCCCCAGAAGGTTGAGGAAAAGCAGCCGCTTGGTGGGCGAGGCGATCTTGCTGTCGAACTGGGTCTGGGCCAGGGTTCCGCCCTTGTCGGTGACGTTGAACTTGCCCAGTTTGGGGTTGATCATGGCCAGCAGCGTGGGAAAAAGGATGTAGGGCGCCAGCACGGACTCGTAGATCTCGTTCCAGAAGGAATGGCGGTAGCGCCCCTGCACGCGCGAATTGGTGAGGTTGGACATGATCAGGTGGGGGAGCGCGTAGACCATGATGGCCACCCAGTAGCCGGGAATGATGGATCGGCCCACCAGCAGGTAGACCAGGGGCGCGCAGAGGAAGATCAGCCGCGGCGCCGCATAGAGAAAATGCAGCATGGCGTTGAAGTAGCAGAGGCGCTGGCTGAACTTCATGCGCCAGGCAAAGAGAGGATTCTCAGTGCGCAGAATCTGGATCATGCCGCGCGCCCAGCGGATGCGCTGGCCCACATGCGCCGACAGGGTCTCGGTGGCCAGCCCGGCGGCCTGCGGAATGTTGATGTAGGCGGTGTTGTAGCCGCGCTTCTGCATGCGCAGCGAGGTGTGCGCGTCTTCGGTGACGGTCTCGGTGGCGATGCCGCCGACTTCGTCCAGCGCCGAGCGGCGAATCAGGGCGCAGGAGCCGCAGAAAAACGTCGCATTCCAGAAGTCGTTGCCGTCCTGCACAATGCCGTAGAACAGCTCCGCTTCATTGGGAATGGTCTTGTACTGCTGCAGATTGCGCTCGAACGGATCGGGCGAGTAGAAGTGATGCGGCGTTTGCAGCATGGCCAGGCGCGGGTCGGCCAGCATCCAGCCCAGCGTCATCTGCAAAAAGCTGCGCGTGGGCACGTGGTCGCAATCGAAGATGGCCACGTAGGGCGAGTTCATGGTGGTCAGCGCGTGGTTGATGTTGCCGGCCTTGGCGTGGGCATGTTCCTGGCGGACGATGTAGCCCACCCCGGCCTCGCGCGCGAACTCCTTGAAATCCTGGCGGGTGCCATCATCCAGGATGTAGACGTGCAGCCTGTCGGGCGGGTAATCGATATTGATGGCCGCCAGAGCGGTATAGCGAACCAGCGACAACGCCTCGTTGTAGGTGGGAATCAGCACATCGACATGCGGCCACTGCGCCACGTCCGGCGGCAGCAGGATGGGCTTCCGCTGCAGCGGCCACACGGTCTGCATGTAGCCCAGAAACATGATCAGGATGGTGTAGACTTCGGCCCCGATGAGGATGAGCATGAGGACCGCATCCAGGTGCAGGTGGCTGTTGGATTCGTCTGACAGGAAGTCCACCAGGGTGTGGATGCGCCACCACCCGTAGCGAAGCGTGGCGGTGATGGACAGCAGCATCAGGGCCAGGGTGACGACCCGCGAGGAGGAGATGCGGTTGGCCACCAGGGCCAGCAGCACCATCGCGCCGCCCAGAATCATCTGGCTTTGCCAATCGAGATAAAGGCTGATCAACTGCAGCAGCAGAAACGCCGTGGCGCAAAGCACCAGCGTTCTGAAGATCCGATTCATCGCGTCAGGTCTTTCCGGACAGGTATTCATACACCCCACATGGCGCGCGCATGGTTGGCAGCCGGGCAGCCGGCTTCCCGCTCCCATGCGGCCCGGCTTGTCTTGCTGCTGCGCAAGGCACGCACCTTCGATCCCGGTGAAAGTCTATACCCTTGCGTCTTTTGCCGACTGTAACTTTGTGAGCGGAAACGCGGTTTGCTCTGTTCTGCAACAGGCCGCAAAAAAAGAAGGGTCGAACCAATATGGCACACGGACCGGCGGCATGGCTGTGGATTACGGAGATCGCGCCGCTGCCTTCGAGTGACCCTGGCGCTGTTCCTGGGACCTGGGAAAGCGCGGTTCTCACATGCAACGTTTAAGATCATGCGGTCAAACACGGGGCTCCAGGCACATGGCTGCAGGCGGCCGCGTTGCCCGCCACCTTCCGCTTGCGTATAGAAACAGGCAGAGATTGTCCAGATCAACTGATACAGTAGTGCGCATGTCCGTGCGTGTGGACCTGACCGACGTGCGCCGAGCGCTGGAAAACGATGAACTCGAGCCGTGCTTTCAGCCGGTGGTTGAATTGAACACCGGCCGGCTGAGCGGCTTTGAAGTCCTGGCGCGGTGGCAACACCCGGAACTCGGGCTGGTCCTGCCGGAAAACTTCATTTCCCTGGCAGAAGAGAACGGGCTGGTGGGCTTGCTGATGCAGCAGATCATGCGCAAGGCCTTCCTTTCGGCGCCGCTCTTGCCGGGCTCTCTGGCGCTGGCGGTGAACGTTTCGCCCACCCAGTTGCGCGATCTCGGCCTGCCCGGCCAGATTCGCGAGGCGGCAGAGAGAGCCGCGTTTCCGCTGGAGCGGCTGATCATTGAAATCACTGAAAGCGCCCTGGTAGACAACTTTGAACGGGCGCTGACCATTACCCGCGAGTTGAAGGCAAGCGGCTGCAAACTGGCGCTGGACGATTTTGGAACCGGATATTCAAGCATGAGGCACCTTCAGACACTGCCGTTCGACGTGCTGAAGATCGACCGCAGCTTCGTGAGCGTCATGACCAACACGCGCGAAAGCCGGAAGATCGTGGCTGCGATCGTCGGCCTGGGACACAGCCTCGGCATGGTCACTGTGGCGGAGGGAATCGAAACGGAGGAGCAGGCGGAGATGCTGCTATGGCTCGGTTGCACGATGGGCCAGGGGTTGCTCTTTGGAAGGCCCAGCACGGCGGATCGGATACCCGCAATGGCCGGGGCAGAGCCGCGGAGGTTATCGTCTTCATTGTCCATGCATGGGGATGGCTGGGTTGTTTCAAGCCTGGAAGCGCTGCCCACCCAACGGCTGGCGCAGTTGCAGGCCATCTATGACGGCGCTCCGGTGGGTTTGTGTTTTCTGGATCGCAATCTCTGCTATGTCAGCATCAACAAGCGGCTTGCCGATATGAATGGCGCTCCGTTGGCAGCATACCTGGGAAAATCGGTCGCGGAAATGATTCCCGAAGTGCTTCCAGCGATCGAGCCGTTTCTGCGCCGCGCCTTGGAGGGCGAGGCGATCCAGGATCTGGAGTTTCGCCGGCCCGCAATCGTTCCCTGGGAGCCGGCCGCAACCAACCTGGTGTCGTATCAGCCAGCTTTGGACGAAGCGGGAGAGGTCATGGGGATCTCGGTTGTGGTGGTGGACGTCACAGAGCGCAAACGAACCGAAGAGGCTCTTCGGGAGAGTGAAGAGCATCTTCGGAATATGGTCGAGCTCAATCCTGAGATTCCGTGGGTCATGGATGCAGAGGGCAACAACCTGGATGTCAGTTCCCGATGGACGAAGATCACCGGGTTGAGCAAGGAACAGACCCGCAATCTGGGATGGCTGGCGGCGCTGCATCCGGACGATGTGGAACCCACCATGAAAGCGCTGCGGGAGGGGATGCACTCCGGAAACCCGATCGATGTGGAGTACAGGGTGAGAAACACCGACCGCGAATGGCGATGGGTGCGGGCGCGCGGGTCGCCGCGCTATGAGCCGTCGGGTGAGGTTCTTCACTGGTACGGCAGCGTGCAGGACATCGACGCACAGAAGCAGTTGGAAGAGGCGCTGCGCAAGGGCCGGGCATAGCCGCGGCCGCAGCGCCGGCAAGGCTGCCGGAAACCTGCGAAAATCCTGGTTCCCAAGCCTCACCATCGGGCATCCAAAGAGCGGATAGGATACTCCAGAGGGTTTTTGACCATGAAGATTGGTTTTGTGGGATTGGGCAAGATGGGCACGCCCATGGCGCGGCGTCTGCTGGCTGCCGGGCATGAGGTGACGGTGTGGAACCGGACGCGCGCGCGCGCCGAGGCGCTGGCCGCCGAGGGAGCCCAGGTGGCGGGCACTCCGGCGGAGGCCGCGCTGGCCGGCGAGGCGGTGCTGACCTCGCTGTTTGACGATGCGGCGCACGAGGATGCGGTGTTTGGGGCGGAAGGCATTCTGGATGCGCTGAAGCCCGGCGGGCTGCACATTTCCCTCAGCACCATCAGCGTGCGGCTCAGCGAGCGGCTGACCTCGGAGCACGCCCTGCGCCAGCAGCGCTTTGTTGCGGCGCCGGTGTTTGGCCGGCCCAACGTGGCCGAGGCGGGCCGGCTGTGGATTGTGGCCGCCGGTTCGGACGACGCCGTGGCCAGCGCGCGCCCGCTGCTGGAGCCGCTCTCCCGCGGCATCAGCGTGGTGGGCCGCGAGCCGCGCCAGGCCCATGCCGTGAAGCTGGGCGGCAACTTTCTCATCAGCGCCATGATCCACTCGCTGGGCGAAGCCTTTGTGTATGCCGCGGCCCAGGACATTGAACCGGAGACGTTTCTTGAAACCGTCAACAGCGCGCTCTTCCAGTCGCCGTTTTACGCGGCCTACGGCCAGGTGATGCTGCACCCGCCGCCGCAGCCGGGCGCTACCATGGCGCTGGGCGAAAAGGACCTGCGCCTGCTGCGCGAAGCCGCCGCCGATCGCCACACCCACTTGAGCCTGGCCGACAACCTGGCGGAGATCTTTGCCCAGGCGCGGCAGGACGGCCTGGAGGGCGAGGATTGGGCCGTGGGCCAATACCGCATGGCGCAGCGGCGCAATGCAATGGACTGAGGAGAGGTGGTTAAGATAGTGAACATGAATCTGAAGGAAAAAATCGTATTCATTACCGGCGCCAGCTCGGGCATTGGCGCGGCTACGGCGCTGGCCTTTGCGGCCGAGGGAGCGCGGCTGCTGCTGGCGGCGCGGCGCGCGGGCAAACTGGCTGCGGTGGCCTCACTGGCACTGGAGCGCGGCGCCGCCGCTGTCCATTCCATCAGCCTGGACGTGCGCGACCGCCGCGCGGTGCAAAAGGCCATCGACGAGCTGCCGCCGGAGTGGGCCGAAATCGAGGTGCTGGTGAACAACGCCGGCCTGAGCCGCGGCCTGGACAAGCTCTACATGGGCAATGCGGAAGACTGGGACGAGATGATCGACACCAACGTGAAGGGGCTGCTGTATGTGTCGCGCGCGGTGGTGCCGGGTATGGTGGTGCGCCGCGCGGGCCATGTGGTGAACCTGGGCTCGACGGCCGGCGAACTGACCTATCCCAATGCCGCCGTCTACTGCGCCAGCAAGGCGGCCGAGCGGGCCATCAACGACGGCCTGCGCCAGGACCTGCTGGGCACACCGGTGCGGGTAACCAGCATCGATCCGGGGATGGTGGAGACCGATTTCAGCCTGGTGCGCTTCCACGGGGATGCCAAGCGGGCGGCCAAGGTCTACGAAGGCGTGACCCCGCTCACCCCTGAGGACGTGGCGGATGCAATCTTGTGGGCCGTGAGCCGGCCGGCGCATGTGAACATCGCGCGGGTGCTACTGACCCCGGTGCAGCAGGCAAATTCCCTGCTTTTTCACCGGGAGCCATAGGGAAAGACGAGGGGCTAGCCCATCGCCTGGATTTGCGCTTCGATCTGGGCCAGGGCGGCCTCTAAAGCGGCGCGACGCGCGGGGTGCGACGTCCGTTGCGAGAGGATATTCTCTCTTTGCAGGTTGAGCGCCTGTTTTTGTCTTGCCCGTTCGGTGCGGTGCTGTTCTGCGAGGCGTTTGACCTCCTCGCTCACAAAGCCGCTGCCGCGATCTACCGCCGGTTGTTGCAGGCTACTTGCCATTTGCTCCTCCACGGATTTACTTTCCCAACCACGAGCCATATCTTCATTCTACGAGGCTTTCGTACCCGTGTGTCCCGCGGATTGAAGATCACAGCCTCGCCAGGGTGGAGGTTTGTCTCATGCGCGTCTGGCAGATTTCGTCGTTTGGCATTGATTCTTTGGAGTTTGCGGAGCGGCCAACCCCCGAACCGGGTGCCGGCGAAGTGCTGGTCAAAGTCCATGCTATTTCTTTCAACTACCGCGATTTGCTGATGGTGAAGGGCCTCTACAACCCCAAACTCAAGCTGCCGCGCATCCCCTGCTCCGACGGCGCCGGCAAGGTGGCGGGGGTGGGCGAAGGCGTGACCGCATGGAAGCCCGGAGACCGCGTGGCCGGCATTTTCATGCAGAATTGGCTGGACGGCGCGCTCACCGCGGCCAAGGCCAGGGGCGCTCTGGGCGGCGACATCGACGGCATGATGGCCGAGTACGTGGTTCTGAAGGAAAGCGGGCTGGTGGCCGTTCCCGAGCACCTCAGCTACGAAGAAGCCGCCACCCTGCCTTGCGCCGCCGTCACCGCCTGGAACGCCCTGAACGCCGGCGACCTGAAGCCGGGCGCCACCGTGCTGATCCAGGGAACCGGCGGCGTGGCGATCTTTGCCCTGCAGTTTGCGCGGCTGCGGGGAGCGCGGGTGCTGGGCATCTCCGGCAGCCCCCACAAGCTGCAACGGGCCTTTGCGCTGGGCCTGGACGGCGGCCTGAACTACCGCGAAAACCCGGAATGGGACCGCTGGGCGGTGGAAGAAACCGGGGGCGAGGGCGTGGACCTGGTAGTGGAAGTGGGCGGCGTGGCCACCATGCCGCGCTCGCTGCGGGCCATCCGCATCGGCGGCACCATCGCCCAGGTGGGCGTGCTCTCCAGCGCGGCCGATCCACTGCCCATCGCCTCCATCCTGCACAAGCAGGCCCGCATCCAGGGCATCTATGTGGGCTCGCGCAAGGATTTTGTGGAGATGAACAAGGCGGTCTCGCTGGCCGTGCTGCGGCCGGTGGGCGAGAACTTCGCCTGGGACCAGGCGCGCGAGGCGCTGGGGCGCATGGAAGAAGCCAGCCACTTCGGCAAGCTGGTGCTGACGGTGGCGTGATTGCGGAGTCAGCGAAGCCACTTCGCTCACAGTTCTTACCGATGGCGATGCCGGTTTGCGGGCTATTCATCCGCAGGTTGCGCCCCATGCCGACCGCATATTGGATTGGCTCCGCATCTCGATGAGATTCAAAAGCCGATTTTCTGCCCGATCTGCGCAGAATCTCAATCGAGAGGTTCTAAAGCCGCCGCGATCCGATTACCACAGGACAGGCATTTCACTCACGCATCCTCCGGGTTCCACTCAAGAAGCATCTGCAGTGATGTCGAGCCGTGGCGACTGGAGTGGTAGGCTTCCCATGGTGACAGGGCGCGCCTTCGCGCGACCGATGGCAGCAATCCGATTGACGCCATCCACCGCGCGGGGCCAGATGACTGGCAACCCGCAGAGGAGATGCCGATGTTGATGATTTCCGGGCTGCAGCGCACAGGCAAACTTCTGCTCCTTGCAGGGTTCTCCTGCTGCCTGGTTTTGCCCGTTCCGTGCGGCTACGGGCAAGAGAGCGTATCGGTTGCGCAGCGCGATGCGCGGCTTGCGCTGCAGACCAATGCGGTAGCGCCGTTCCGCTTTATCGCTGCTCATGGGCGCCGGGCGCTGATCGATGGGTATGCCACAGGCGGCCTGGAGATCTGGGCCTACCCGTTTCAGATTCTGAGCGGCTATCGGGTTGCATTCCGCCCCACCGGGACAACGACCCCCATCCGTGGACAGGACATCCTCAGCCGCATCACGTATGAACCGGATTCGGTCACGCGCCTCTATCTCGGGCCCGGCTTCATGGTGCGCGAAAGGCTCTTCGTTCCGCCGGATCGACCCGGCGCGATTCTGACTTACCAAGTGGAGAGCAGCCACCCGGTGGAGATCGAGGTCCATGCCACCCCGGTACTCGACCTGATGTGGCCGGGAGCGTTGGGCGGTCAAAGCGCTGAATGGAACTCTGCGCTCTCTGCCTTCGTGCTGTCAGAGCCGGCGGATGGTTACAGCGCGGCGGTGGGTTCCCCGGACATCGTGGCTCACGATGACATCGTGAACCGCACCCAGGATGAAGGGAGTTCCAATGGCCTGGGATTCACTCTCCGCCCAGATAGCGCCGGTGTCGCCAGAGTCTACGTTGCGTTGAATCCACCGCACGCCGCCGATGGGGGCGCACTGCTGCGGGAACTTGTCCGCAACCGCCAGGCAGACGAAGCAAAGGGCGCGGCGCACGTCGATGAGATCCTGAACACCGCGTTGCGCGTGGAAACGCCGGATGCGCGCGTGAACCAGGCGATTGCGTGGGCGGAGATTGCGCTCGATCAGGCCTGGGTCTGCAATCCCGATCTGGGTTGCGGCTTCGTGGCCGGGTATGGGCCTTCGCGCGGTGCGCGGCGGCCGCAGTACGACTGGTTTTTTGCCGGGGATGGGCTGGTCGCCGCCGACGCCTCCATCAGCGCCAGCGATGATGCGCGCGCGCGTCAGGAGCTTGAATTCATCTTTCGCTATCAAGACCCGAAGACGGGCATGATCTGGCATGAGCTTTCCCAGAGCGCCGGGTTAATCGACTGGGCCGGCAAGTTTCCATACATGTTTGTCCATGTGGACATCACGTTTCAATTCCTCGCCACGGTGGAGCGCTACGTCACCGCGAGTGGAGACAGCGCATTTGCCCGCGACCGCTGGGCGTCGATCGAGTCCGCCTACCGCTACTGCGGCTCGGTGATCGATGCCGCCAGCGGATTGCCGCGCATTCCCGCCGGCAAAGAGGGAGGCGATGAGCAGGACCGCATCTCCGACGACCTGGGTCTGTCTGCAAGCTGGGTTGAAGCTGCCCAGGCGTTTTCTCATCTGGCCCTGCTGACCGGCCATACGGCCCTGGCAGAGGAGGCGGCGCACGCCAGTCAGCGCGCGGCCGCGTCGATCCCCAGCCGCTACTGGAATGCGCCGCAGGGGTTCTGGGTCAGTGGGCACACTCCTTCCGGGCAGGATGCGCCGGAGAGGCGCAGTTCTCCGGCCGCAGCGCTCACCATGCATCTCTTCAGCCCGCAGCAGAACGCGAGCCTGCTCGATCAGTTGGCGTCGTCTTCCTTTCAAACAGATTGGGGCACACGCGGAATCGGCGCGGGATCGGCGGGCTACGATCCCGGCTCCTACGCCAAGGGCAGCGTGTGGGCCGTGGGCACAGCGTCGCTGGCCACGGCCTTCTGGTCAGAGCATCGTCCGGCTCCGGCGCTGGGCATGTGGAGCGCACTTCTTCCCTGGGTCTGGCTTGATTCTCCAGGGCACATGGACGAGGTATTGGCCGGCAACGTCTACCGTTCGCAGACCGAGTCAGTGCCGGAGCAAACCTGGTCTTCGGCTGGCTTTCTGGATGCGACGATTCATGGCTTGCTGGGACTCAGCGTCGACTCCGTTGCCCATCGCATTGCCTTTGCTCCGCGCCTGCCGGTGGCATGGGACCGTGTCTCCATTGAGCACATCAAACTGTCCAATGCCCTGGTTGCCCTGGTGCTGCGGCGAACTGTGCACCGGCTGACACTGGAGATCGACAACTCCGGCGCGCCCTGCACGTTCGAATTCACGCCGGAGATTCCTCTCGGCAGCCACATCGCCTCTGCCCAGTTGGATCATCATCCCATCGCGGTTGCCGTGGAGAGCTATCCGCAGGAGAGCGATGCCCGGGTGCTGCTGGACGCCGCGCACGGAAAGAGCGAGCTATCCATCGACTGGCAGGGAGGCGTCTCGGTGATTGCGGACTCGCCGGCGCCGCTGCTGGGAGCGGCAAACCGCGGCATACACATTATCGGGATCAGTCTGGAAGGCAAAACTCTGACCATTGCGGCAGATGTGCCGTCGGACCGCGCCTCCCATCTTGAACTTCAAACGGATTGGGGAATCGCCAAGGCTGAGGGCGTCACGGTGGAACCGATTGCCGATGGAACTATTGGGCTGACGTTTGCGGGAAGCGAAGGCGCAACTTCTGAGCCCTACCGCCATGCCAGAGCCACTTTGCAGTTCAAGCCGTAATGCCGGGGCAGGAAACGGGCCGGCCAGTTGCCACGCGGCGCGGTCAGGCTCGACGGTGACCGCGCGACGCCTCGAATGAACCAGGTTCATGCACGCTTGTGCGCCGTGGCGATGCTCGCCGGATGCATCGGGAGTTGGGCCGGAAGAGGAACCAGCTTGCCGGCGCTATTGCGCGCGCGGTTCCCCGGTGGAGAGGAAGGCGACTCCGGCGATCTCTTTCCCTGAGGCCAGCACATCCCGCAGCCGCTCGGGATTGGGACCGCTGCGCACCACAGCCGCCTCAAGCAGGCGCAACGCCGCCTCCGGCCTGGTCTGCGCAGGCAGGCGGAAGATCCAGGGGATGTTGGTGGAAGTCAGCTCATGGTCGCTGCTCAAGGCCACCACGGGCACAAAGGCCTTCAGGGCCAGTTGCTCGGCCAGATGGCTGGAGTCGCGGTCCAGCGCCACAATTGCCAGGGCGGGCTGGTCCATGAGCGCGTGAACCAGTTGGGTGGAGGCAGCACCCCAATTTTGATCGCTGGCCACGGGCAGGATGATCCACGACTGCCCGTTGGCCGATGCGGCATCGAGCGCCGCCTTCAGTTCGGGCGACTGCGCAACCTGAGGCGCCCTGGGCCCAAAGAGAACCAGCCGCATGGGTCCCGCAGGCAGGTTCGGACGCCTGGGGCCGGCGTAGTTCACCCCATCCTCGCCCACGCGCGCGTAGGGTTCAGTCCCAGGCACCTGCGGTGCGGCAGAGGCTTGCGGCGCCGGAGCTGGAGGCGTTTTCTCCATGGTCTGCACGCGATAGGTAATGACGCCGTTGTGGACCGTGCCCAGATACATGGGGGCGACATTCTTCTGGTTGGGGTCGAAGACCATGTGCCCGGTTACGCCGTCGTAGTCGGTGATGTCGGCCAGGGCGTCGTGAATACGGGCGCGGTTGAGGCCGGCCTTGCAGATGGAGTCGAGCAGGGCGTTCATGGCGTCATAGGCGAGCGAGGCAAACTGCTCCGGCGGCTCATGGAAGCGGGCTTCAAAGCGCTGGTTGAAGGCCAGCCATTTGGGATCCTTGCGGGTGGGGTCGTAGGGGAAGACCGCCTCGAAGCCCTCGGCATCCGGGCCGGCCTTGGCCAGCAGCTCGGGGCCCAGGGTGCGATAGGAGCCAAAGACGCGCTGCTTCATGCCCAGCGCCCGCATCTGCTTGAGGATTCCGGCCGCCTGCGTCTCGTCGGTCCAGAGGACAATGGCGTCCGCACGCGAGGAGCGGATCACCTTCAACTGCTGCGTATAGTCCTTGTCGCCGGGCAAGTACTTCTGCTCAATCACCACCGGATGGCCCAGCCGCCGGGCCGCATCGCGAAACTTGGGAACGCCGAAGCGCCCGTAGCGCTCATTCACGCGCAGCAGCGCCACGCGCTTCAGGCCAAGCTCGGTGAAGATGCGCCGCGCCAGGGTGAGGCTCTGCACGCGATCATCCTGCAGGTCGGTAAAGTACCAGGGAATGTAGGTTTCAGGGATGGTGGGGTCGGTGGAGGCGGAGTTGACGATGGGAATCTCGGCGCGCAACGCCACACGCAGCGCAATGTGCGTCGACTCGGAACTGATGGAACCGAAGATTGCCCAGTCCTTGTCGTCGTAGACCATCTTCACCACTTCATTGGAGGCCGAGCCCCAAATCGTAGGGTCGGTGGGACGGTCGTCTCCGTAAACGGTCTTTGCCTGCCAGTTGTCGTAGTCGTTGTGCGGCATCAGCTTGAAGGGCTTGCCGCCGTAGCCGCCGCGGGCATTGGCCTCTTCCACGGCAAACTGCGCGCCATGCATCATGCGCAAGCCGAAAATCTGCTGCGGACTGTGCTCAATCGGCCCAAAAAAGCCGATGCGCACCTCGGTCAGGTTCTTGGGCTCGGGCAGGTCGCGGCCCGCGCCGGAGTAAATATTGGGATGGGTGTAGTTCAGATCGTAGGGCGCCGCGAACTTGGAGAACGGACTCAAGTCGGCAGGCTCGCCCGCATAGGGCGCAACCACGCGATCCCGTGGCGGTCCGGGAGGATGCGCCCCGCACTCGCACTTATGCGTGTCCTTATCCTGAGCCGCACCCGCGCCATTTGATGCGGCGAGCGCCAGACACATCGCAACCAACAACCATCCCTTGCGCATCGTTACTCCTTGCAGCAACCAGCCTTTTCTGTGCGGAACATGGCGATGGCTTCGATCTCGATCAGCAGCTCAGGCCGGCAGAGATGGGCCTGGATGCCGGTCGAGGCAGGCAGCGGATCGAGCCCCTGCTCTTTGAAGAAGGCGGTGCGCTCGGCGTTGAACACGTCGTAGTCGCGATCGATGTCGCGCAGGTAGCAACTGGTGCGCACAATGTCGTGCCAGGTGCAGCCCTCGGCCTCGAGCAGGCCGGTGATGTTGTCAAATGTGCGCCGCAGTTGGGCCTTGAAGTCGCCGATGTGCACGCTCACGCCGCTCTCGTCGATCGAAGCGGTTCCGGAGATGAGCAGGATGGTCACGCCGTTGAGGTCGATTCTCATGCCGCGCGAGAACGAGCTGGGCTTGGCGTAGGCATAGGCCTCGTTGAGCACGCCCAGATTAGTCATGGCGCGCTTCTTGATGGGTGCGTGCCCGATGGTCTCCAGAAGATCTGCAAATGAGTTCATGGTGGTGTGTCTCCTTATGGTTCTTTCTTATGGTTGACGAATTCCGTGGCTCAACCCCTTGGCTGTGGCGACCCAAATGTCGCTGCCCTGGAAGTCGATGCCGAGAACATAGTTGTGGGCCGGTGCGGTGGTTACGGCAACCGGCGTCACCTTGCCTTGTGCATCGCGCACCGTCATCTCCGGCTTGCCGGTTGTCAGCGAGGGCCGGTACACAGCCCAGTTCGCGCCGTCGTAGTAGGCCAGCCCCTTATCGGTGCCGAACCACGCCCGCTTGCCGTCAATCCCTTTGACGGTGTTGGTGAAGTTTGAGGGAAGCCCGCTGTCCTTGGTGAGAAAATTATGCCAGTAGCGGCCATCGTACCGGCTGTCTCCAAAGTAGGTGGCCACCCAAAGAATATTGTCCACATAGCTGACCGAGGTGACAATCTCGTGGATCAGGCCCTGATCCTTGAAGAGCACCATCTCGTTTTCGCCGTCGGGATCGTCGTACTTGTCCCAGCGGCCGGTCTTCTGATCGTACTCGAGAACTCCGCTGCCCCACACCGCGTAGTAAACCTTGCTGGGCGTGGCGTTCACGGCGTAGACCCAGATCTCGTTCATGGGGGTATTGCGTTCGTTGTAGAGCGACCACTGGTTGGTGTGCAGATTGAGACGGCAGGCGCCGGCGGCCGTGGCTATCCACACGTCTTCGCCATCCACCGACACGCCGTAGACGACATCGTTGCTCAGGCCGGAGCTCAACTGCGTGAAGGTGTCGATGTGGCCGCCGGAAATGCGGCTCAGGCCGCCCATGGTGCCGGCCCAGACATCGCCGGTGCGCTTGTCCAGGGCCAGCGAGAGCACCGCCCGGTGAGCCAGGCCGTCCTTGGTGGTGTAGACCTTCCACTTGCCGTTTTCGTAGAGCGCGAGCCCGTTGTCGGTCCCCGCCCAGATGCGGTCTCCATCCACCAGCACGGAGTAAACGTGATTGTCGGGCAGGCCGTTGGCAGTGGTGAAGTTTTCAAAGCGAAAGCGCGGCGCCTGCGGTGCGGCAGACGCGGGCACCTGCGGTGCGGCAGACGCGGCTTTCGCCGCATGATGCGCTGGCGAGGCAGTTGCAGACGCTGGAGCCGCCAGAAGCGCCTGGGGCGCAACCGCCAGAAGCATTGCGATCATCAAGAAGCTATGGAATGCGGGCTTTTTCATCGCGTCCTCAGGTACTCGATCAGGTCGTTCAGTTCATCCTTGGTCAGGTCGTTGGTGCGGCCGTGCTTGTCGTCCGGGTTAAAGAGGGTCCAAATCTCTTCCAGCGTGGCCGCCGAGCCGTCGTGCAGGTAAGGCGCGGTCAAGGCAATGTTGGTCAACTGCGGCGTGTCCAACATGGCCGAGCCGTCAGTCGCTTTGCGCGTGCCCACGTCGAAGGACTTCTGGCTGGTGCCCTTGGGGCCGCTGTGGCAGTAGGCGCAGCGATTGCCCTCGGGAATGGGATTGCCGAACTTGTCCACGGAACGCACAAACAGCGCCCTGCCGCGCTCCTGGGCGGGCGTGAGTTCGCGGCCGGGCAGGCGCCAGCGGTTGGGTCGCGCGGGGATGCTGCGCACATAGACAACCAGGTCGGCAAGGGTGAGCGGGGGGTAATTCTCCGCGCGCCAGAAGTATTTTTCAGTTCTCGGGCCGCACTCGGTGGGCAGGTCGGGGTTGCCGCCGTTCCACTTGAAGGGCTCGGTGCCGCGGAGATCTTCGAGCAGGCGGTTATCCACAATGTCGCGGCCGAAGCCGTCCGGCTCCAGGTCCCAGTTGAGCCCGTCCAGGGTGGAATCGATGTGGCAACTTGCGCAGCCGATCTGCCCCTGGAAGGATTGGCGCGCGGTGTAGAAAGTCTGCTCGCCGTGGCGCAGCAGGGAGACGGTTTTGGGCCCGGCAAGGGCGATGGTGGAAGCCACGCGATTGGTGCGGGTGTCGATCGCGCTGATGGTGTCTTCAAGGCGGTTGGCGACGAATAGCCTGCGGCCATCGGGGGAAATCACCAGGCCGCGCGGGTTGTGCCCCACCGCAATGCGCGCAATCACATAGTTGCTGCTGGCGGAGAGATCTTCCGCAAAAGGCTTGGGGTGAGCGTGCACATAACGCAGCAGGCGGGGCAGGTCGATGACGGTGACCATCTCCGAGCCGCCGCAGGTGACGTAGAGGCGGGACTTGTCCGCCGCAATGGCCACGCCGAAGGGCTGGGCGGCATAGCGCTCCAGTTCGTCCAGCGGAATTTCGACCGGCTTGCCTACGTCCGCGCCAAAGAGCGTGAGCGTGTCCGCAAAGGCTCCGCCGTGCTCCAGGTGGGCCAGCGGCACCAGGTTCTTGGGATGATATTCCGCCACCGCGCCCAGGCGTCCGTCGGCTGAGATCGCAAGATGAAAGACGCCGGCAACGAAGTGCAGCGGGATGCGGTCGATGACCACGGCGCGGGCCGTATCGATGACCGTAATCTCCGACTGCGGCGGCGTGCGGAAGGGAGAAGGATTGGGGTAGATGTGCGTGCCGTAGATGCGGGCGCCATCGGGCGAAAGCGTGAGGTAGCTCGATCCGCGCCCGCCTAGGAGGCGCTTCTCTTCCGCGCCGGTTGCCGCATCGAGGACGGCGATGTCGCCGGAGATGCGATTGGCGACAAACAGCCGCTTGCCCGCTCGATCCTCGACCACGCTGGAGGGCTCCGCGCCCACCGGCCAGGTGTCCACCACGGCCAGCGTGCCGGTATCGATTACCGAGAGCGTGTCGTCCCAGGAGTTGGTGACGAACAGCCGCTTGCCGTCCGCCGAGAGCGAGAAGCCGCGCGGCAGGCGGCCCACCGCAATGGTCTTGATGACCGCATAGGTGGAGGCATCCAGCACGCGAATGTCGCCGCTTTGCTGGCAGAGCACGTAGAGCCGTGCGCCATCGGGAGAAAGCAGGACCTCAAGCGGCGAAGCGTAGTCCAACTGCTCGGCGGCGGCGTTGCCCTGGTCGGCATGAACCGGACGGCCGGTCCACAATGCCACCGCGAAGAACGCGGCCGCCAGCAGCGCCAGGCCAGCAACGGCAACGGTCCGGATTACGCTTGGATTGCGCCAGCTCACTTCAGTCCCCTTCATTTCGGCTCTTCCACGGTGAGAACGCGATCCACGGCGAGATTCTCCAGCGTCTGTTCACGCCCGCTGGGCCAGTGAACCAGCAGCTTGTCCACGGTGGTGGCTGCGCCCAGCCCGAAGTGCAGACGGTCGTCGTTCTGCGAGAGGTAACCGGAGCCGGCCACGCGTTCCTGGGTCAGGCGCTTGCCCGCCGCAAAAACCTCAACCCGCGCGCCAATGCCGTCGCGATTGCTCTTGGTGCCCCTGAGCTTGATGGCGAGCCAGTGGCCGGTATTGGTGGAGATGTTGTGCACCAGCGTTCCCTTGGCGCCCAGGTTCACCACAAAAGCATCCACCTTGCCGTCGTTGTCGTAGTCGGCAAAGCAGGCGCCGCGCGCCGTGGTGCGCACGCTCAGCACCGGGCCGGCCGCTTCGGAAACGTCGGTGAAATGGCCGTTGCCGACACCCCGGAAGAGCGTGTGCTCCTGGGGAATGAGGTGAATGAGACCGCCGTGGAAGATGAGGATGTCGAGCAGGCCGTCGTTGTCGAAATCGTAGACGCCGGTGCCCCAACTGACGTATTGCGCGTTGGTCTGCGAGACGCCGTTGGACGCGCCCATGTCTTCAAAACCGGGCTTGCCCACGTTGCGCAGCAGGCGGTTATAGTGGCCGTCGGTCACCCACAGGTCGAGCTTGCCGCGCCCCTCGAAGTCGGCAAACACAGGACCCATGGACGAGGTGGACTCGCCATTCTGCCCGAAGGCCGTGCCCGTGTCGTTGGCGACTTCCTCAAATGTCCCATCGTGCTTGTTATGGAAGAGGAAGTTTTCGGTGCGGTCGTTGGCGACGTAGATGTCGTCCCAGCCGTCGCCGTCGAAGTCCGCCGCCGTGACGCCCATGGTGCGTCCCACAAGGGCGCCGATGCCGGACTTGTCCGAGACATCGGTGAAGGTGCCGTCGCAGTTGTTGTGGTAGAGCTTGTTGGTCTCGCCCTCGTAATCCAGCGGCCCCGGATAGTTGTCGGCGGCGTAATAGGCGCGATACTTGGGATCGAATTTGACGTAGCGGCCCACGAACAGATCGACGCAGCCGTCCTTGTCGTAATCCAGCCAGGTGGAGCTGATGGACCAGCCGTCCACGTTGATGCCGGCCTTCTTGGTCACGTCGGTAAAGTGGCCGTTGCCGTCGTTGTGATAGAGAATGGCTTTGCCGTAGCCGGTGACCAGCAGATCTTCATGGCCGTCATTGTCGTAGTCCGCCGCCGTCACGGCCACGGCGTACATATCCGGGTTGAGACCGGCCTTCTCCGTCACATCGGTGAAAGTGCCATTGCCATTGTTGCGGTAGAGATGATTGTGCGGCAGCGGGTCCGGCTTCACCTTCAGCGGATAGGGGTGCATGGAGTCGTCCAGCGGGCGTCCGTTGACCACGTACAGCGACTCCAGCCCGGAGTTGTTGTAGTCAAACCAGACGCAGCCTGCGCCCGTGCCCTCGAGCAGCGAACCCAACTTGGCCGACCCGAAGCTGTGAACGAAATCGATGTCCGCCTTGTCGCTGGCGTCTTCAAAGCGAATCACGGGCTCCGCTCCAGCCGGAGACGCCTGCCCCTCCGCAGGTGGCTGCGGCGCGGCCAACTGCGCCTGCGGCGCGGCGATGGCTTGTGGCGCAACAGGGGACGCCTGCCCCACCGCAGGTGGTGGAGCCGCGGCCATGGAGACTACGCCGAATAATAGAAGATAGCGATAATTCATCCTACTTGCCTCCGGTAGTTGCTGGTGCTGCGCCATCTTTCGTCTTCGCGCCGGTGAGATCGAATGCCGTGGTGGTACGCAGCAGCACAGCCGGCACGCGATTCTCGGCCGCGCGCTCCGGCCCGGTGTGGCAGCCTACGCAGATGCGCTGCTCTCCGCTGCGAATCCAGAACCATCCATGCTCCTGGCGCAGCACAGCGCCCTTTTCGCCCAGCAAGGCAAAGCGAATCGGCTGGTCGGCCGGCACCTTCACGAAGAACGAGCCATCCGCCTCGACCGGGGCCGTGCCCGTCACCACCGTGTGGCCGTTGGCGTCCATCGTCTCCAGCCGCACCGCCGTGGGCGCGACTTTCAAATCGCCTTCGCGCGAGAGGCGCGCATCCAGGGCCAGCAGGTTGGCGTAGCTCCAGGGGTGCAGCCCGGAGGGGTGATGGTTGGGCCGGGTGCGCGGGGCCAGCAGCACGGGCTCAACCAGATCCTCGCCGGATTTTGAAAACAGGGTTTGCAGCGCGGCCGCGCCGGGCTTCCACAGCTTCAGAGCGTAATGCGCACCCGCTCCGGAGCGCGCGCTCAGCAGCCAATCGCCCGCGGCGGTCTCGGCAATGCTGCCCGCATACTCGGCGTGCGGCGCAACCACCGGGGCCTCATGAGCCAGCGGCGAAGTGAAGCGCGCCAGCCGGTTGCCGTGGGTGAAGACCACGTCGCCCGAGGCCAACTGCGTAGCGCCCCAGCGCGCCAGGCCGTGATCGCAGCGATAGGACTCGACGCCCGAACCGTCGGAGTACATCTCGTAGATTTCCGGAGTCGATCCGGAGCCCAAGGGAAAGCCGGACTCAAACAGGATGCGCCCGTCGAGCATCACATCCGTGGGGATGGCGCTGGCGGGGATGTAGGAAAGGGGAAACCCCGTTGCACCCGCATGGGCATCGATCGGCGCAAGCATCGAAATGGCAAGCTTGCCTGCGGCCTGCAACTGGAAGCCCCTGGGCGTGCGGCGCGCATAGACAAGTTGCCCGCCGGGCAGGTAGAACGGGCGAATTGCGTCGTCCGGCCCGGCGATGAGCTTGCGCAGCGCGTGATCCTTGAGGGTCAGTTCCCAAATCTGCCAGGGATCGCCCGCGGCCTGCTTGCCCGCGAAGAGCACGCGCTCGCCGTCGAAGGAAACGTTGGCGTCCGCGGTAGCCGCAAAACCGGGCGCCAGCGGCTCCGCCTTGCCCGCATGAATCAGCAGCAGTTGCGCGCCCCTGGGAAAGCGCTCGCCACCGCGCAGCGCGGCCAGCGGCTCGTAGACAGGCGCGGAAGTGACGATAATATCGGCGTCCGGAGCCTGCGCCGCATCGGGAGAAAATCCGCAAACCGGAAGGAACATTGCAACCGACGCCGCGATCGCCAAAACACTGGCCCGAGATCTCATCCAACGGCCTCCATGGGCCGCAGGCCAGCGGATTCGCGCTGCACCAACCCCAGTTCGCGCAGCGCCAGATAGGGATCGAGCGCCGCCATCATGTCGTCGAATTCGTTGAAATCCAGAGACTGGTCGCCATCGCTCCAGGCCTTGGCCGGATTGGGATGGACCTCGACCAGCAGGCCATCCGCGCCGGCCGCAACGGCGATGCGCGCCAGCGCCGGAACCAGGTCGCGATGCCCGGCCGCGTGGCTGGGATCGGCGATGACCGGCAGGTGGGAAATCTGCTTGAGCAGCGCGATGGCCGCCACGTCAAAGGTGTTGCGCGTCGCGGTTTCAAAGGTGCGGATGCCGCGCTCGCAAAGAATCACGTTGGGATTGCCGGCGTCGAGAATGCACTGCGCCGAGCGAAACAGTTCGGCCACCGTGGCCACCATGCCGCGCTTCAGCAGGATGGGCCGGCCGGAGCTTGCCGCGGCTTCAAGCAGCGAGAAGTTCTCCATGTTGCGCGTGCCGATCTGCAAAATGTCGGCGTACTCGGCGACCATGGAAACGTCGTCCTCGGACATCACCTCAGTGACGACGGCCAGGCCGCTCTCTTCGCGCGCGCGCGCCAGCATCTTCAGCCCTTCCAGGCCGAGTCCTTGAAATGCATAGGGGGAACTGCGGGGTTTGAAGGCGCCACCGCGGAGGATGCGCGCTCCCGCGCGGCGAACCCGGTCGGCGGTCGCCATCAACTGAAACTCGGTTTCAACCGAGCAGGGACCGGCCATGGTGATGAAGTCGTCACCGCCAACTTCAAAATCCAGCACCTGCACCGCTGTCTGCTGGCGCCTCGGATTCTTCAGAACATCAGGTGTTTCAGCAAATCGTTCATTCCAGCTCTCACACACCTTGCCTGCTCCGATCTGGGGAAACCTCAGGCTACTGCAAGCTTCCGCGGCGCGCCTCAACCCAAAGATGGAGGCACAGATTTTTCCTTGAGCCGGCGGGTCCACCGACGGCAATTCACGCGCGTATCTAGCTGTGATCGAATCGCTTTCCAGCGCAGGGCGCAGACGCCCCAGAGCCTGGGTTTTGAAGCCAGGAAAGCAAGCAGGGTTTTACCAGCGGGCAAAATCCGGCGGATGGTAGCCGAAAGCCTGATCCACCACGGACGCAATGCCCAGAGCGGTCTCGTCCTGGAAGGGCAGGGCCGCGATCTGCACGCCGATGGGCAAGCCGCCGGGCGAGGCGCCCACCGGAACGACGGCCGCCGGCGCGCCCAGGGCGTTGAACCACTGCGTATAGCGCACGGCGTCGAGATACTCCACCCGTTGGCCCTCGATGATCCAACTGCGGTCCCCGTGACGGAAGGCGGGGATGCTGGCCACCGGGCACAGCAGCACGGGATAGGCGCTCATCTCTGTCAGGGTTTTGGCGCGCAGCAGGTCCAGTTCCGCCCAGGCGCCCAGCAGGTCGTCGGCCGTGAGCGCCGGAACCGACTCGGCAAAGCCCAGAAACTCGTTGAAGATGGTGCTCAACTGGCCTTCGCGGCCGCGAATGTCGGGCTCATAGAACATGGCTCCGCACTGCACAAAGAACTTCCACCACAACTGGCGCAACGCCTCAAGCGTGCGCGGACGGAAGCGCTCCACGCGAAAGCCCGCGCTGCGCAGCTCGTCGGCGGCGGCGTTGACGGCGGCGCGCGTCTCCGGGGTGACCGGAACCAGGCCGTCGTCCTCAAAGTAGCCAATGGTGTGGGCGCGCAGCTCATCCAGTGAGGGCTGGCGCAGCGCCACCGGTGGGCTGACCGGGTCGTGCGGGTCCTGGCCGCTGAGCGTGCGGAAGAGCAGGTTTACGTCTTCCATGGTGCGCGCCAGGGGGCCGATGGCGCCCAGCGTGGAAAACGGACCCACGCAGGGAGGCAGATGGCCGTGGCCGGGAATGCGCCCCGGCGTGGGCTTGAGCGAGCAGATGCCGGTGAAATGGGCGGGGACGCGCACCGAGCCGCCGCTGTCGCTGCCCAAACCGCAGCCGGAGAGGCCGGCCGCGATGGCCGCCGCCTCGCCGCCGCTGGAGCCGCCCGGCGTGCGATCCAAATCCCACGGATTGCGGGTGCGCCCATGCAGCCGGTTGGCGGTCTCATAGGCCATCAGAAACTCCGGGCAGTTGGTGGTGCCCAGGATCAGCGCTCCGGCGGCGCGCAGCCGCGCCACCACCACCGCGTCCTGCGCGGGAATCTCGCCCTCGTGCAGCAGGCTGCCCATCTCGCACAGGTAGCCCGCCGTGGCGATGGAAGACTTTACCGTGACCGGCAGGCCGTGCAAGGGGCCGCGCGGCTCCGGCTGCTCGTCCAAGCGCCGCGCCTGCGCACGCACGCGTTCCGCGTCAAAGTCGGCAAAGACGTTGAGCTGCGGGTTGAGCCGCTCGATCTGATCAAGGTGCGCCTCGGCCAGTTCCACCACGGAGATTTCGCCCGAGCGCAGCAGTTCGAGTTGCCGCGCGGCCGGCTCCAGCACGACCTGGGTCATGGATGAACCTCCGCGCCGGGGACGGCCGCCTTGTCTTCCGCCGGAGAAGACGGCAACTGCTGGTAGTCGAAGCGATAGGAGCGCACCGGCTCGCCGGAGTCGAAGCGGTCGTTCCAGTTCAACTGGTAGTCCAGCGCGGCGGCATCGTCGGGGAACTTCTCGGCCGCCGGATAGGGATAGGCGCTCATCTTGTGGAAGGGCAGTTGCGCCACGGTAAACGGCGAGGCGTCCCACCAGTCCATGTCCTTCACATATCCGTTGGCATAGAAGAAGTAGTCGCGCTTCCAGTGCGCGGGCAGCGCGGGCAGTTGGGTCGCGTCGAACTCGGTGGCAATCTCTTCGCCGCTGCCGAAGATGGCATAGCGGTCGTCGATGCCCTTCACCAGCGGGGTGACGTCGCCCATGCGCGTGTAGTCGCCGCGCTGATGCTGGAACGGCCCGGTGAGGCTCACGCGGTTGTAGTCGTACTCCAAATCTCCAGGGCTGACGCCGTCGATCTGCTTGGGGTATCCGCGGAAATGGAGCGTGGCCAGGGTGAGCGGGACTTCCGCCGTTCTGGCTTCCGCATCGGTGCTTTGATCGATGAGCACCTGGTCCCAGTAGATTTCCAGGTTGGTCATCAGGCGGATGCGGCGCGCGCCCGCGGGCAGCTTGCCGGTCAGGTCCACCACGATGGTGCGCTCCAGGCCTGCCGGGAAGCCCACTTCGCCGGGAATGCGCTGCCAGGTGCCGTCGGGCAATTGCGCCTCGGCGTAGGGCGAGATGGGCTTCACGCCCGCCTGCCACGCGCCATAGAGCGAGGTGGCGCTGAAGTAGTTCACATAGCCGGTCATGAGCAGCCGCAGCGGTGCGCCCGGCTTCACGTTACCCAGGTCCATGGTGAACGGGTGCAGGTTGGCAAAGCCGTCGTAGGGCAGCGGAGTGAAGCCGCTGGCGAACTGGTGATCGCGCCGGCTCACCTGCGCCAGCACGTCGCGGCCCTGGCCGTCCCAAGCGCCCACGGGCAGGTGCGCACCGGTCGAGGCCACCACGCGGCCCGAGGCAAAAGGCGGATCGTCGAGGAAGCGCTCGTCGGGATTGACCTCGACATTTTCCGGATGGTCCACCGCCACCAGCCGCAACTGGTCAATGTAATTGACCTCCTCCATGGGCTCGATGAAGCGCAGGCTCAGCTTGCCGTTCACGGGCACAATCCGATCGCCATCCACCTTGATCCACTCGCCGGGGTTGGGCGTGTTGTGGCGGGTGGGCGTAAACCAGTGTCCCACCACCGCCGCGCCGATCACGTCGGTGACCAGCTTGTATTTGTGGCCATCCCAGGCAAACAGCACCGGGCAGGAGCTGCCGCGGCGATCCGCTTCCTTCATGGGGATCACCTGGGTATGAGGCAGGTCGATTTCGTCCTGGAGAATGCCGGTCGGCCACAGGATGCGCAGCAGGTCGATGCCCTTGGCATCGCCCAGGCCGATCAGCACTTGCGGCGGAGCCTGCGTCTGGTAGCCCGAGGCGCCGGCCAGTTCCCACTTCTGCCAGTGGCCGTTGGAGAAGATTTCCACCTTCACGCCCAGCGCCGTCTTGTTGTCCGCAAGGCCGCCCAGGTCGAGACGCACAAAGTTGTTCTTGTTGGCGCCCACATTGCGCAGCAGCACCGGCGGCGCGTTCAACCGGGTCACAATCAGGTCGGGCGCGCCGTCGCCCACCACTTCGGCGGCAATCAGCCCGCGCGCCCCATGCAGCGCCACCTTGTCAAGGCCGAGGGCGTGGGTGGCGTCTTCGAATTTTCCGTTTCCCAGGTTGCGGAAGATGTGCACCTCGGTGCCGGCTTTGGTCTCGACCACCGCGGCCAGATCGATCCAGCCGTCGTTGTCGATGTCGATGGGGGTGACGCCCCAGGCGCGCAAAGCGCCGTGCAGGGGCAGCGGCACCCTTTCAAAGCGCCGGCCCACGTGATTGGGTCCCTCGACGTTGCGCCACAGGGTCAGCCCCGGCGCGCCGGCGTGGGTGACGGCAATGTCCATCCAGCCGTCCTTGTTGAAGTCCAGCACCGCGATGCCCACGGTGGGCGGCAGCTTCTCGCCCTCATAGAGCGGCTGGGTGGGATATTTGCCCTCGCGGGGATTCACATAAAGCGTCGGAGAAGCGCTGTCGCCGGTCACCGCCAGGTCCACCGCGCGGTCGTTGTTGAAGTCGGTCAGAATCGCCGCTTCTGTCTTGCCGCTGCCGCCCAGCCCGGTGGGGCCGGTCCACTCGGTGAAGGTCTTGTTGCCGTTGTTGCGCCACAGCACGTTGGGCGCATCGCCGGCCTTCAGCCCTGCGCCGGTCAGGAACAAATCCAGATCGCCGTCGTGGTCGTAGTCCACAAACGTAATCCCGGTAGGCCGGTTGCGCGATGCCAGGCCGGCCGCGGCCGTCACATCCTGAAACTTTCCCTTGCCCAGGTTGCGGAAGAGCAGCAGGGCGTCGTCCGTGGCGACGGCCAGATCGTTGAGGCCATCGCCGTCGAAATCGCCCACGGCGCAGGCCACGCCGTGCCCCTGGGCCTTCAGCCCGGCGGCCGCCGCATCCCCATCCTCAAAGTTGCCGTCGCCCTGGTTGAGCAAGACGCGCAGGGCCTGGGGGCCGCTCTGCATCAGCACCAGGTCCATGCGCCCGGAGCCGGTGGTGTCCAACATGCAGGCGCCGCCGGTGGCTGGGAAACCGGGTGCCCCAGGTCTCGCCTTTGAGACCTGGGAAAGCAAAGGGTGCGCAACCAGATGCACCTGAATCATGGATTTCGGGTACATTTCCTGCTCTTCGACCGGAGTTACCGTCGAATAGTGGCCCTGTTCGCCGTAGGCCAGCCCGATGGGCGCGCCGATTTTGGTGCTGGTCATGTGCTGGAAGGTGCGGAAGTGCTGCCGGGCGCCGGCGGTGTCGCCGGAGCGCTGCAAGGCGCGCGCCAGTTGAAACTCCGACGAGGCGTGCAGATGGTTGATCTTCAGCGCCTGCTGAAGGATTTCGATGGCCTTGTCGAACTGCTTCATCTCCCCGTAGCAGACCCCCTGGAAGTAAATGGAGTCCACATCCATGGGGTCGATCTTGACCGCCATCTGAAAGCTGGCCAGGGCGGGCTCGAGTTCGTTTTCCGCGTGCTGGGCCAGGCCCAGGTTGTACCAGGCCTGGGCGCTGCCGGGGTCCAGGGCGATGGCCTGCTGGAGCACCTTCTTGGCCTCGTCCAGCTTTTGCAGGGCCATCAGGGCGATGCCCTCGTTGACGGCCGCCTGCGCCAGGGTGGGGTCTTTCTTGAAGGCCTGGGCAAAGGTATCCGCCGCGCGGTCGGTCATCTGCTGGCCCATCAGCGCCACGCCGCGATTGTTCAAGCGAATCGCGTCGGGATCGAAACGCACCTGCGCACCGGCAACGGTTGCGGCTGCCGCCAAAAGAGCAAGGGCCAACGGCCCGGTCATTTTCATCAGTTTTCTTCCCCAAGGCGGCCGGATCTTCCGGGCAAAACGCCGCTGAACCCTCTAGTGTATGCGAAGGGCCGGAGGCGGCGCATCGCCGGGAGCCCGCCACGGCCCTGACGCGGGGGTTGGAACGGAGACGGTCCTGCAATGAGCAGCCCGGACCCGCGCCCGGTTTCCACGTCCCGCGTGGGACGGCCGTTCCCTGAGGGGGCTTTGCCTGAAAAACACTGATTTCGACCGGGTTTTTTGGGCAGGATGCTGACCGGACCGTGCGGGGTTTTCGAGGAGTAATCTTTTTCTGGCTGAAGCACCCATCGCTCCCCGGTCCCCAACTGCGAGGGACCGGGGCCACCCGCCGTGGGGGTTGGAACGGAGACGGTCCTGCAATGAGCAGCCCGGACCCGCGCCCGGTTTCCACGTCCCGCGTGGGACGGCCGTTCCTTGAGGGGCCTTTGCCTGAAAAACACTGATTTCGACCGGGCTTTTGGGTAGGATGCTGACTGGACCCTGCGGGGTTTTCGAGGAGTAATCTTTTTCTGGCTGAAGCATCCATCGCTCCCCGGTCCCCAACTGCGAGGGACCGGGGCCACCCGCCACAGCGATCCAACGCCCGGTGCGAGATCACGCGGTCAGAAACCTGGGGTGGGATACCACAGCGATCCAACGCCCGGTGCGAGATCACGCGGTCAGAAACCTGGGGTGGGATACCACAGCAATCCAATGCCCGGTACGAGATCACGCGGTCAGAAACCTGGGGTGGGATACCACAGCGATCCAACGCCCGGTGCGAGATCACGCGGTCA
>Ga0302267_10000191_pt1 | contig 79030 bp, 64 predicted proteins | sample III_Bog_E1_3_FD_194555 | JGI IMG/M metagenome (GOLD analysis project Ga0302267, IMG submission 194555) | Peat permafrost microbial communities from Stordalen Mire near Abisko, Sweden - III_Bog_E1_3 | ecosystem: Environmental > Terrestrial > Soil > Wetlands > Peat | place: Sweden: Abisko... | reverse complement strand
CCCGGCGTGCTCACAGCGGCATGTTCCCGTGCTTGCGCTTGGGCAGGTCCTCACGCTTGGACACCAGGAGATCGAGACTGCGGACCAGAATCCGGCGGGTCTCGGCCGGGTCGATGACGTCGTCCACGTAGCCCCGCTCGGCCGCGGCGTAGGGGTTGGCGTAGCGCTCGGTGTACTCGTCGACCAGTTCCTTGCGCCGGCCCACCGGGTCCGCCGCCTCGGCCAGATCACGCCGGTAGACGATCTCGACCGCTCCCTCGGGGCCCATGACGGCCAGCTCGGCGGAGGGCCAGGCGAAGGCCAGGTCGGCGCCGATCGACTTCGAGTTCATCACCACGTACGCCCCGCCGTAGGCCTTGCGGGTGATGATCTGGACCCGGGGCACGGTGGACTCGCAGTAGGCGTAGAGCAGCTTCGCCCCGTGGCGGATGATGCCGCCGTACTCCTGGTCCGTCCCGGGCATGAAGCCCGGCACGTCGACGAAGGTGATGAGCGGGACGTTGAAGGCGTCGCACGTCCGGACGAACCGGGCGCCCTTCTCGGAGGCGTCGATGTTGAGCACGCCGGCCAGCATCTGGGGCTGGTTGCCGACGATGCCCACGGCACGGCCGTCGATGCGGGCGAAGCCGCACACCAGGTTCATGGCCCAGTGGTGGTTGACCTCGAAGAACTCGCCGTCGTCCACGACCGCCTCGATGACCTTCTTCATGTCGTAGGGCTGGTTGGGCGACTCCGGCATCAGATCGGAGAGCTCGGGGGTGAGCCGCTCGGGATCGTCGCCCGTGCGGATCAGGGGCGCCTCCTCCAGGTTGTTGGAGGGGAGGAAGCTGAGCAGGTAGCGGACGTCGTCGAGGCACGCCTTCTCGTCGGGGGCCACGAAGGCGGCCACCCCGGACTTGGTGGCGTGGCTCATGGCCCCGCCGAGCTCCTCCAGCGTGACGTCCTCACCGGTCACCGTCTTCACCACGTCGGGTCCGGTGATGAACATGTGGCTGGTCTCCTGGACCATGAAGATGAAGTCGGTCATGGCCGGGCTGTACACCGCACCGCCGGCGCAGGGCCCGAGGATGACGCTGATCTGCGGGATCACCCCGGAGGCCTGCGCGTTGCGGTGGAAGATGCCGCCGTAGGAGTGGAGCGAGACCACGCCCTCCTGGATGCGGGCACCGGCCCCGTCGTTGAGGCCGATCATCGGCACGCCGATCGACGAGGCCAGGTCCATGACCTTGTGGATCTTCTCCGCGAAGACCTCGCCGAGGGCACCGCCGAATACGGTGAAGTCCTGGCTGAACACGCACACACGGCGTCCGTCGATCGTGCCGAAGCCCGTGATGACCCCGTCGGTATAGGGACGGTTCTCCTCGAGTCCCATGCCGTGGGCCCGATGGCGGGCCAACATGTCGAGCTCTTGGAACGAGCCGTCGTCGAGGAGATAGTCGATCCGTTCCCGGGCCGTCATCTTGCCCTTGGCGTGGTGCTTCTCCACCGCCCGGGGTGAGCCCGCGTTGCGGGCCAGCTCGCGGCGCTCGGCCAGGTCTTCCAGTCGTTGGGTCATCGTGTGATCCATGGACGGTGAGGCTATCCGAACCGTCGGGGGGGTTCGATCCGGGGATCGGGCCCGCAGGTCCCGACCGGTCCCTAGATGGCCGGATCGACCCAGTGCGGCCCGCACCAGACGTAGGTCACGGCGCTCGGCGTTCCCGGGCCGAGGTAGGGACCGACGTTCCGGCCCACGTACCGGGCGGCCAGCTCGGGGTCGGCGGTGCCCACGAAGGAGGAGCGCCCGACCCCGGTGGCCGGACCCGTGGGGGTCGGCTCCCAGTGGTCGATCCGGTAGACACCCTCGACCAGGTCACCGACGACGACCAGGGCCCAGCGCGGGGACCGGGGCGAGGCGGTGTCGGTCCACCGTCGACCGATCCGCCACCCGTGCCGGACCGCCTCGTAGGCGGCGGGGGTCCCGTGGGGGCCGACGCGGAGCAGGACGACGGGGTGGCCACGTTTGATCTTGGCCCGCTTGGCGAGGCCCGTACCCACGTCGACGGCGGGGCCGCGCTGGGCCCCGAGGAGGGTGTCGTGCCCCAGACCGAGGGCGTCCACGACCGACGCCTGCACCAGATCGGCCTCGGTGGGGGTCAGACCATGGCGCAGCACCTCCACCCGGACGCGCCGGCCGTGGGACTCGGCCTCACGGATGCGGTCGAGCAACGGGTACTTGGACCGTCCCGCGTCGTCGGACGGGAGTGTCCGGGCGGCATGGACGTGGCGGTGGCAGCGGTCGCCCCGACCGGTGCCGACGAAGAATGGCCGCCCGGTCCTCGGGTCGGTCAGCAGGTAGACGTAGGTGCCGAGCTTGGCCGCCACACCGGGAGGGAACGATTCCGGCGTGACCGGACCGTCGGGGACGGTCACCCCCGGTGTCGGGCGATCCGGTGCGGGACGGGCCGGCTCGTCGGCTACCAGGTCCTCGAGCGACGGCACGGCGGCCGGCGGGGGCGCCGTCGTGGACCGGATCTGGGGGAGCCCGATCCCGGCACCCGGCACCGGCGGGACCGGGCGCTCGGGGACGGCCACGTCGGCCGGGGCCCCGACCGGGGCGGTCGACACGGCGTCAGCCCGGGTGGCGCGCTCCATGCGGGCGGCCGTCTACTCCTGGACCAGCTCGATCAGGGTGCCGAAGGCACCCTTGGGGTGGACGAAGGCGACGGTGGTGCCCCGGGAACCGGGACGCGGCTCCTGGTCGATGACCTGGCCGCCATGGTCCTTGACCGACTGGAGGGCGACGGCACAGTCGGCGACGCGGTAACCGACGTGGTGGATGCCGGGTCCCTTCTTCTCCAGGTACTTGGCCACCGGTGACGAGTCACTGGTGGGCGTCAGCAGCTGCACGTAGCTGTCGGCCACCTGCAACAGGGCCTCCTCCACACCGTCGGAGTCGATGCGCTCCCGGTGGGTCACCGTGGCCCCGAAGGTCTCCTCGTAGTACGCGACGGCCGCATCCAGGTCGGGGACGGCGATGGCCACGTGGTCGATCTCGGTCAGCAGCATCTCGGTCATGCGCCGTGCCTCCGGAAGAGCGTGATCCGGTCCTCGCCGACCTTCTCCCGCAGTTCGTGGTCGTCGATGCCCAGACCCTCCTCGGGGGCCAGGCACAGCACGCCGATCTTGCCCTCGTGCAGGTTCTTGTGCACCTGGTAGGCGGCCTCGCCCACGTCGTCGAGCGCGTACACCGCCGACAGGGGCGGCAGGATCTTGCCCTCGCAGACGAGCTGGTTGGCGTCCCACGCCTCGCGGTAGTTGGCGAAGTGGGAGCCCTTGATGGTCTTGAGCTTCATCCACAGGTGCCGGTTGTCGTACTCGATCATGTAGCCCGAGGTCGCGGCACAGGTGACGATGGTGCCGCCGCGCTTGGCCGCGAACACCGAGGCGCCCATGGTCTGGCGCCCGGGGTGCTCGAACACGATGTCGACGTCGTCGCCCACCAGGCCGCGGATGTCCTTGCCCAGCCGGCGCCACTCCTTCTCGTCCTGGTGGAACTCGTCGGACCAGAACTTGTAGTTGGCCGCCTTGCGGTCGATGACCGCCTCGACACCGAGGTCGTGGAGGAGATCGACCTTGGACTGCGAGGACACGACCCCCACCGGGGTGGCCCCACCGTTGAGGCAGTACTGCACGGCGTAGGCGCCGAGTCCGCCCGAGGCACCCCAGACGAGCACCTTGTCGCCCTGGGTGATCGGGGCTCCGTTGTGGGACACCAGCATCCGGTAGGAGGTCGAGTTGCAGAGGGCGTTGATGGCCGCCTCCTCCCACGACAGGTGGGTCGGCTTGGGCATCAGCTGGTTGGCCTTGACCACGGCCAGGTCGGCGAGGCCACCGAAGTTGGTCTCGAAGCCCCAGATCCGCTGGTTGTCGGCCAGCATCGAGTCGTCGTGGGCCGTGGGGCTCTGGTCGTCGACGTAGTTGCAGTGCACGGTGACCTTGTCGCCGGCCTTCCAGTTCCGGACGGCGGAGCCGACCTGGAGGACCACCGCCGAGGCGTCGGAGCCGACGATGTGGTGGTCGAGGGCGTGGCGGGCGCCCCAGATGCCCTCGCGGCCGAGCCGGTCGAGGAACCCGAAGGTGGACAGCGGCTCGAAGATCGAGGTCCACACCGTGTTGAAGTTGATGGCACTGGCCATCACGGCGATGTAGGCCTCGTCGGGGGCCAGCTCGGGCGTGGCGACATCAGCCACGTGGAGGGACTTGCGCGGGTCCTTGTCGTCGGACTCCATGCCCTCGAACATGGCCTGCTCGTCACGCTTGACGAAGGCGGCGCGGTAGGACGTCGGGATCGGGATGGCGGCGATGTCCTCGCTGGACGCGCCGGCCTGGATGGCGGAGAGGAATTCCTGCATGGGGGTGCAGGATAGTCCGACGGGACGGACCCCTCCCGGAGCCGGGCGGCCGTCCGGGTGGCACAGTGCCGCAGAGGCCGTATCATGGTCGCCTGTCGTCGTGACGTGCCCTGGGGGGGACGTCGCCTGAATCGGCCAGCTGGCCGCGGAGGTTCCCATGTCCGGATCCGTCATCGTCGCAGGAGCCCGCACCCCGATCGGCAAGCTGTCGGGCGCGCTCGGCGGCTTCGCCGCCACCGAGCTGGGTGGCTTCGCCATCGCCGCGGCCCTCGAGCGGGCCGGCGTGGCCCCGGACCAGGTCGACTACGTCTTCATGGGTCAGGTCATCCTGGCCGGCGCCGGACAGATCACCGCCCGCCAGGCGGCCGCCAACGCCGGGATCCCGATGAGCGTGCCTTCCTCGACCATCAACAAGGTCTGCCTGTCCGGCCTCAACGCCATCTACCTGGCCGACCTGATGATCAACGCCGGTGAGGCCGACATCATCGTGGCCGGGGGCATGGAGTCCATGACCCAGGCGCCTTACCTGCTGCCGGGTGCCCGTGCCGGGTACCGCATCGGCGACGGCAAGCTCGTCGACTCGATGATGTACGACGGGCTCTTCTGCGCCTTCGACCAGTGCGCCATGGGCCTCGGCACCGAGCGCTACAACGGCGCAGACGGGGTGTCCCGTGAGCGCCAGGACGCCTTCAGCGCCCTCTCCCACGAGCGGGCGGCCACCGCCATCAAGGAGGGCAAGTTCGCCGAGGAGATCGTCCCGGTCGAGGTGCCCCAGCGCAAGGGTGATCCACTGGTCGTCGACACCGACGAGGGTGTCCGCGGCGACACCACCGCCGAGTCGCTCGCCAAGCTGCGTCCCGCCTTCGACAAGGAGGGGACCATCACCGCCGGCAACGCCAGCCAGATCTCCGACGGTGGCGCCGCGGTCATCGTGATGTCCCGGGCCAAGGCCGAGGAGCTCGGTGTCACCCCGCTGGGTGAGCTGGTCAGCTACGGCCAGGTCGCCGGGCCCAACCCCTCCCTCCTCCACCAGCCGTCGCACGCCACCCAGGTCGCCCTGGGCAAGGCCGGCCTCGGCGTGGGGGACATCGATCTCTTCGAGATCAACGAGGCCTTCGCCGCCGTGGGTGTGGCCTCGGCCGACGATCTGGGCATCGACAGCGACATCGTCAACGTGAACGGTGGCGCCATCGCCCTCGGCCACCCCGTCGGCATGTCCGGAACCCGTCTGGCCCTCACGTCGCTGCTCGAGCTCAAGCGCCGCGGCGGCGGGACCGCCGCGGTCAGCCTGTGCGGCGGCGGTGGCCAGGGCGACGCCGCCATCCTGCGCACCCTCTGAGCGGTCGGCCGGCAGGTACGCCGGCACCAGGGATCAGTACGGAGGGGTGAAGAGCCCCACCAGGGCACCCTGACCGGTGGCCACGTCCGCCCATGCCGCGACCCCGAGGTCGACCACGGCGAGGGCGCACGTGGGGAAGCCGACCGCGTCGAGCCGCTCGCGATCCAACGACGTGTCGTCCAGCAGGTCCCACGTCAGATGGAACATGGTCGGGTTGTGCCCGACGACCAGGACGGAACCGCACCCGTCGTCCGTCTCGCGCACGTAGTCGAGCACGGTCTCCGGTTCGGCCTGGTAGAGGCTCCGGTAGGAGTCGAGGGGCACGGGAGTGGCGAGCCGGCCCAGCACCAGCTCCGCCGTCCGGGTGGTGCGGACGGCGGACGAACACAGGGCGCGTTCCGGTCGGCACAGCCCCGGCGTGTCGAGCACTGCTCCGTCCGCCGCCAGGCGCACACCGAGGGCGGAGGCGTCCCGTCGGCCCCGCGCGGTCAGCGGGCGGTCGCGGTCCCGTCCCCCGGGCTGCCCGTCGGCCGCCTTGGCGTGGCGGAGGATCCATAGTTGACGGCTGACGGAGGGTACGGGCACGGCCATCACCCCATCGTGGTCCATCGGCGGATCCGGAGCGGCGCGGTGGCGGATCAGGCGTCCACCTCGCGCCGGCCTTCGAGGGCACGGCCGAGGGTGAGTTCGTCGGCGTACTCGAGGTCGCCGCCGACGGGCAGTCCACTGGCGATGCGCGTGACCGTCAACCCCATGGGCTTGAGCAGCCGGGCGAGGTACATGGCGGTGGCCTCGCCTTCGAGATTCGGGTTGGTGCACAGGATTACCTCGGTGATCCCTTCGTCGTCGAGGCGGAGCAGGAGCTCGCGGACCCGCAGTTGCTCGGGCCCGATCCCCTCGATGGGATTGAGCGATCCCTGGAGCACGTGGTAGCGGCCGGAGAATTCACCGGTCTTCTCCACCGAGGCGATGTCGCGCGGGTCCTCGACCACGCAGATCATCGTGGCGTCGCGGCGGTCGTCGAGGCAGATGGTGCACTCGCCACCCTCGGCCACGTTGAAGCACCGGGTGCACAGGGTGATGCGCTCCTTCACGGCGATGATGGCCTCGGCCAGACGCATGGCGTCCTCGGGGGCCACCTTCAGGAGGTGGAAGGTGATGCGCTGGGCCGACTTGGGCCCGATGCCCGGCAGACGTCCCATCTCGTCGATGAGAGCCTGCAGCGGTCCGTTGAAGACGGCCACCTAGACCACCTCCTCGGCGCCGGGGAAGGCCTGCAGCAGCCGGGCCTCGGCCGAATTGTCGATCTCGGCGACCTCCAGGTCGTCGGCGTCGAAGTCGGCCAGGTCCTCGACGTCGTCGTCCCGGGCGGCGGGAGGTGGCGCGGCAGCGGCCGCCGGTGCGTCCGGGGCGTCCGGGTGGTGGCCACCGGTCGGGACGGACGGGGGAGGCGCGCCGTCGACCACCAGGACCAGCGGGACGGGTCGGCCGAACTGATCGGCGAGCGCGGCCTCGACCTCGGCGCGCATGTCCTCGCACCGGTTGCGGTGGATCTCGTTGGGCAGCCCGAACTGGGCCCGCTCGCCGTCGGCGGCCACGAACCGACCGGCCTGGTACAGCGCCTTGGCCTTGGGGCGGAGACGGCCGATGACGTGGTCACCCCAGTCCTGGACCAGCTGGTCCCGCGTGGGGAAGGGCACCGACGACGTCGGGACCGTGGAGGGCGACACCTCCGAGGGATGGGCCACCGGTTCCGTGGTCGACACGGGTGGCATCTCCTCCGCGCCCTCCCCCACCGGCGCCGGTTCGGGCACCACCGCTGACGCGGGCGCCTCCGGCGCCGAGCGTCGTCGGTGGGCTCCGAGGGTGGGACGGGAGCCGGCGGGACCGTTGGCCGGTCCTTCCGCCTCCGGAGCCGGGGCCTCCACCTCGGCCGTGGGCTCCGCCGCCCCTGCCGCGGAACCCACGGGCTCGGGAGACGTCGTCGGCCGGCCGGTCGGGACGGCGGCGGCCCGGGCGGCCAGCACCGCGCCGGTCGTCGAACCCGTGGCGGGTGCCGCCGGCGTCGGCGCCGCCGGTGCGGCGTGCGGTCCGGACGCCTCGAGCCGCTCGATGCGGGCCAGCAGTGCGGCCGGCGAGTCGTCGGCTTCGGGATGGACGAGGCGGACGAGCGCCACCTCGAGGTTGACCCGGGGGTCCGGTGCGTCCCGCATCTGCACCTGGGCACGACCGAGGTCCTCCATGGCCCGAACCAGGGAGGCGAGCCCGACCCGTCCGGCCTGGGCGGCCAGCGCATCGCGCTCGGCCCCGGCCACCGTCACCAGTTCGGGGGCGACGAGGGCGAGGAAGCCCTGGCGGAGGTGGTCGACCAGATCGACGGTCAGCTGCTGGGGACCGAATCCGGCGGCGGTCAGGTGGGCGACGGCCACCAGGGCCCGCTGCACGTCCCGTTCGGCCAGGGCCTCGACGACCTCGTCGAGTTCGGGCAGGTCGTCGTCGACGGCGTCGGAGGCGGCCACCTGGTCGAGGATCGACAGGGCGTCCCGGGCCGAGCCCCGTCCGCGCCGGACGGCGAGGTCGAGGGCGTCGTCGCCGACGTCGAGGTGGGCGTCGGAGCGCACCTGGGCCAGGAGCTCGGACAGCGTGTCGGGCCCGAGCAGACGGAACTCGAAGTGCTGGGTCCGGCTGCGGATGGTGGGCAGGACCTTCTGGGGGTCCGTGGTGGCCAGCACGAAGACCACGTGGGCCGGTGGCTCCTCCAACGTTTTGAGGAGGGCGTTGGAGGCGGCGGTCGACAGCATGTGGACCTCGTCGACGATGTAGACCTTCTGGCGCCCGGGGGAGCCGAGGGCGGCCCGGGACACCAGGTCGCGCATGGCATCTACCCCGTTGTTGGACGCGGCGTCGAGCTCATGGACGTCCAGGGAGGTGCCCCGGGTGATCTCGACGCACGACGAGCAGATCCCGCAGGGCTCGCCGTCACGGAGGTCGGTGCAGTTGAGCGCCTTGGCCAGGATCCGGGCCGTCGAGGTCTTGCCCGTGCCCCGCGGGCCGCTGAAGAGATAGGCGTGGGCGACCCGGCCGTCGCGGACCGCGTTGCGCAGGGCCAGGACGACATGGTCCTGGCCGCGCACCTCGGCGAACGTCGAGGGACGGAAGCGTCGGTACAGGGACTGGTAGGGGACCTCGTCGGATACGTCGACCACGCCGCGACACTACCGGGCGGCTCGGACAGGGTCCTCGGGCCCCGACCGCCGATCGGTCCTGCAGATGCAGCGGTCCGACGACACCCCGGTGGTCGGTGCGGCGGCCAGGTTGGCTGCGGCACACGCCCTTACCCGCTGAGAGCTGCTGCCTTCCGACCCTGACTCGATTCACGGGAGAACGTTGCGCAGGACCCAGCCGCCGCACCCACCACCGGGGAGGTACTGATCCTACCGCCGCGGTGGCCGCCCGTCGGGCGGGCACGGCCGGAGTAGCCTGTCGGGGCCGTGGACGGCCGGTCACCCCGGACGGCCACTGCACGGAGGCGTGCGAGAGCGGCCGAATCGGCACGATTGGAAATCGTGTGTGGGGAAACTCACCGTGGGTTCAAATCCCACCGCCTCCGCTCGGTCAACACGGTCCAGGTGCAGCGCCGCTGTTCCCGAGGGTCCCCGGATCCCGGACGTCGGCGGACGGGAACGGGGGCTCGCTGGACGTCGCCGGCGCGGCGCACCACCGGATGTGCCGGTTCTCACGGATTTCCAAGGTGGGTTTCGTAGGTTCTCGCCCATGGTGACGTCGGGTAGTTTCACCGGCCAACGTCGGATGCCACCCGAGGGGCCGGAGGAGCCGGAGTTCCCGGTCGCCGCCGGAGTTCCGACGCCGGAGACCCTGCCCGACCGCGTCGATCGGCGGGGATGGCTCCTCGCGGTACCGGGATCCGTCCTGATGATGGCCTGGATGTACGCGTTGACGGTCCATGCCAACAGCACCGCCGTCAACTCGGACGGCGCGACCGTGGTCCTGCAGGGTCAGGCCGTCGCCTCCGGCAACGTGCTGCTCCACGGCTGGATCCTGTCCCTCGACTCGTGGTGGACCCTCGACGTGGCCTGCTACGGGATCCTCACCTCGATCGTCGGCGTGCAGGGGTATCTGCTCCTCGCCGGTCCGGCTCTGATCGCCGGGCTGGTCGTGATCGTCGGGGCCGTCATCGCACGCCGCGGACGGCGCGGGACGGCCGCGGCCGTCGGCATGGTCACCGTCGCGGCCGTCCTGGCCCTGCCGACCCACACGCTGGCCTCCTACCTGATGTGCGGCCCCATCCACGTCAGCACCGCGCTGTGCGCCCTGGTCGCCTTCTGGGGTCTGCGACGCAATCGGTACGGCCGCGGTTGGCTCCTCGCCGTCGGACTGCTCTGCGCCGGGATGCTCGGCGACCTCCAGATGCTGTCGTACGGGGTCGTCCCGGCCCTGGTGGCCGGCGGTGCGGCAGCCGCGCGCCGACGTTCGGTCCGGGCCGGCGGTGCGGCGCTGTCCGCGGCCGTCTGCTCGGTGGTGCTGGCGCTGATCGTGCGCACGGTGGTGGTGGCACTGGGTGGCTTCAGCCTGGGCGCGACGAACAGGGTGGCGTCGGCGCAGGAGATGGTCGCGAACGTCGTCCACCTGGTGCCCGACCTGGGCCAACTGCTGGGACTCGGCGACTCGATCAACGGATCGGGCGGGGTCCCGTTCGCCCTCCAGTCCGTGCACGTCCTCGTGGCGGCACTGCTCACCGCGACGCTCGCGACCGGCGTCGTCCGACTCGTCGGTGGGGTCCGCCACGGCAGGGTGCCCCCGGAACCACCGGGGCCGGTGAGCGGCGACGATCCGGAGCCGTGGAGGCTCGACGATCTCCTGGTGGCCGCCACCCTCGGGGCGACACTGAACTTCGTCATCCTCGCCGGGTCGGCCACCGGTTACCTGCGCTACCTGACGGCGACGGTGATCTTCGGGGCCGTGTTGGCCGGACGATACGTCACGCTCTGGTGGTCACTGGAACGTCCCGTGGTCCAGCACCGGACGGCCTCTGCAGTCGGAGCGGTCACCACGGCCTGCTTCCTGGCGGCCAGTGCGGTCCAGCTCGGCCAGCCTGCGCCGAGCCCGCCGGCCGTCGGTCTGGCGACGTTCCTCGAGGCCCACGAACTCACGTCCGGCATCGGCGACTTCTGGGTCTCGTCGCTCACCACCGTCGAGAGCGGCGGCACGGTCGCCGTGCGACCCGTGGTGCCCGGGCCGGACGCGACGCTCGAGGCCTACAACAAGGGCGACGACCCGGGCTGGTTCGCCGGCCACTCGTTCCAGTTCGTGGTGTACCCGGGCACCACCGCCGACTCCAGTCCCACCCAGGTGTCGTTGCGCACGGCCAGCGCCACCTGGGGCCGACCGTCCGCGACCTACCACGTCGCCGGATACGTCGTCCTGATCTGGTCACATCCCGTCACCGTGACGAGATTCGAGTCGCGCCTCTGACCGCTGGACCGGTGGCTCCGGGTGTGATGGCGGACTCCCTGCGTGGGCACGGTGGGCGATGTCACCTGCCGTGCACGGGCATGGGCCCTTCGACTCTGTTCCGGTCGCCGTCGACGAGGCACCCTGGAATCGACACCTCGTCCCCGCGGTCGCGGTGGTCGGAACGGAGATCCCATGACGCTCGTCACCGAACCCCCGAAGTCGGCCCCGCCGACACCCCCCGAGGCACCGGACCCGCCACTCTCCCCCCGCAACCAGCAGAAGGCCCACGCCCTCGGGCTGACCTCGGCGACCGGTCTGGTGATCGGCAGCATCGTCGGCACCGGGGTCTTCACCATGCCGGCGGTGATCGCCGGGGCCGGCACCATGGGGATCGTCGTGCTCGGCGTGATCGCCGTCGGCGCCATGCTGCTGGCCGTGCTGTTCGGTCAGTTGACCCGCCGCATCCCCAACAGCGACGGTGGGCTCTACGCCTACAGCCGCCACGAGTTCGGCGACTTCGCCGGTTACCTGGTCGGTTGGTGCTACTGGATCCAGTCCTGGGCGGGCAACGCCGCCATCGTCTCGTCCTGGGTCTTCTACGTCGACGCGCTGTTCGGCTGGGCCCACCCTTCGGGCATGGCCAACTGGGGTATCGCCATGGTCGGCCTGTGGGTGCCGGCGCTGATCAACCTGGCCGGGATCCGCCAGATGGCGTGGTTCCAGAACATCACCGTGGTCCTCAAGTTCCTGCCGTTGCTGTTCGTCGGCATCGTCGGCTGGTTCTTCGTCTCGTCCGCCCACTTCGGTGCGTTCAACGCCTCGGGCGGCAGCCTCTACAGCGCCATCGGCATCGCCGCCGGGGTCGCCCTGTTCTCCTTCATCGGGGTCGAGGCCGCGGCCATGATCGCCAAGCGGGTCACCAACCCCCGCGTCAACGTGATGCGGGCCTCGATGCTCGGGACCGCGCTGAGCGCCGTGCTCTACGTGCTCGTCACCGCCGTGGTGATGGGACTCGTGGCCCACCACACCCTGATCAACACCGGGTCGCCGTTCGTCAACGCCTTCGACGCGATGTTCCCCCACAGCTCCTGGGCCGGGAAGTTCATCGCCGCCGTCGCCGTCGTCTCCGGCATCGGGGCTCTCAACGGCTGGACCCTGATCGTGACCGAGACGTCGCGGGCCATCGCCCAGGACGACCTCTTCCCCCGGCCGTTCGCCTGGACGGACAGGAAGGGGACCGCCTGGTTCGGCATCCTCGTCGGCACGGCCCTGCCGTCGCTGCTGATGCTGTGGCGCTACAACACGAGTGCCGGACTCACCGTGTTCACCTATCTGGTCGACCTGACCGTGGTCACGGTGGCGATCCCCTACTTCATGTCGGCCATCGCCCAGCTGACCTATCTCGTGTCCCGCAGGCGCCGGGTGCAGGGCTGGCAACTCGCCCGCGACCTCAGCGTCGCCGGTGCCAGCGTGCTGTTCTCCATGTGGGTGACGTTCGCCTCGGGCTACCAGGTCGTCTACCAGGCGTTGGTGGTCATCCTCGCCGGTCTCATCCTCTACGCCTTCCTCAACGCCCGTCGCCAGCGCCTGGGCGAGACCGGTGAGCCCGTCGAACTGCCGGACGACGCTTCGGTTGCCGTCACAGCCGATGCACCGGCGGCGGTCGACGCGGTCCCGACCGTCTGACACCGGTCCGTCCCGTGCCCCCGGACGGACAACCCTCCCATCCCTTCCACGATCGGACCACCTCCCATGTCCTTCCACGTAGATTCCGAGATCGGCCAGCTCCGCCAGGCCATCGTCCACCGTCCCGGGCTCGAGTTGTCGCGGCTCACCCCCGACAACATCGAGGGGCTGCTCTTCGACGACGTGATGTGGGCGTCCAAGGCCAAGGAGGAGCACGACGCCTTCGCCGAAGCCCTGCGCGACAAGGGGGTGCTCGTCCACTACTTCGGCCGACTGCTGGCCGAGACCCTCGAGCTCCCCGACGGGCGCGCCTTCGTGCTCGACCGCGTCTGCACGCCCGAGAACCTCGGCCCGTCGTTGATCACCCCCGTGCGCCAGCTGTTGGAGGGCCTGGACGGGACGGACCTGGCCCAGTTCCTCATCGGCGGCATCCTGAAGGCCGACCTGCACCCGATGCGGGCCCACAGCCTCAAGTGGAACATGCTCCAGGCCGACGACTTCGTACTCACCCCGCTACCCAACCACCTCTTCCAGCGCGACAACTCGTGCTGGATCTACGGCGGGGTGACGATCAATCCGATGGCCATGCCGGCCCGCCGGCGCGAGTCACTGCACACCACCGCCATCTACCAACACCACCCGCTCTTCCGGGGTGCCGAGTTCACGACGTACTACGGCGGCGAGGACCACGACTACCAGCCGGCCCACATCGAGGGAGGGGACGTCCACGTGATCGGGCACGGCGCGGTGCTCATCGGCATGGGCGAGCGGACGTCGCCGATGGCCGTCGAGTCCGTGGCCCGGGCGATGTTCGCGTCCCGCCAGGCCACCACGGTGGTGGCCATCGAACTTCCGCACAGTCACGCCTTCATGCACCTCGACACGGTGATGTCGATGGTCGATGTCGCCACCTTCGTCCTCTACCCCTACTTCGACCGTCACCTGCGGAGCTGGACCCTGACCGCCAGCGACGAGCCCGACGGCTTCGCGGTCTCCCGGAACCACAGCCTGTGGGACAGCCTCGCCGAGATCCTCGGGGTCGAGGCCATCACCGTGCTCGCCACCGACGAGGACGTCCGGGCCGCCGAGCGCGAACAGTGGGACGACGGCACCAACTACCTGGCGGTGGCCCCCGGCGTGGTCATGGGCTACGAGCGCAACGTCGCCACCAATACGATGCTCCGCAAGCACGGGATCGAGGTCGTCGACATCGGCGGCAACGAACTCGGCCGCGGCCGGGGCGGACCCCGGTGCATGACGTGCCCACTCGTACGGGACGCGGCGTGACGGTGGACGTGGGTGCGACGGGGGCGATCGGGGCGGGTCACCTGCGGGGCCGCAGTCTGTGCACGGTGACGGACCTGAGTGCTGCCGAATTCCTGTCGCTCGTCGACCTCGCCGCGACACTGCGCGAGGAGAAGCGGTCCGGTACCGAGCGCCGACGCATGGTCGGACGGAACATCGCCCTGATCTTCGAGAAGGCCTCGACCCGGACCCGTGCCGCGTTCGAGGTCGGGGCCTACGACCAGGGGGCGCACGTCACCTATCTCGGACCGGACGGTTCCCACATCGGCGAGGGCGAGTCGATCAAGGACACGGCACGGGTGCTCGGGCGCATGTACGACGGCATCGAATATCGGGGCTTCGCCCAGGAGTCGGTGGAGACCCTGGCCCGCTACTCCGGGGTGCCGGTGTGGAACGGACTGACGGACGAGTGGCACCCCACCCAGATGCTCGCCGACATCCTCACCATGCGGGACCACTCCGACAAGCCCCTCGACCGGATCGGGTACTGCTACCTGGGCGACGCCCGGAACAACACGGCTAACTCGCTCCTCGTCACCGGCGCCCTCTTGGGCATGGACGTGCGCATCGCCGCACCGGAGGACCTCTGGCCGTCCGCCGACGTCCAGTCGGTCGCCAAAGCACTCGCCGCCGAGTCCGGCGCCCGCATCCGCCTCGGCTCCGACGTACTGGGGGGCGTGGAGGGCGCCGACTTCCTCTACACCGACGTCTGGGTCTCCATGGGCGAGCCGGTCGCCGACTGGGGACCCCGGATCAAGGCCCTGCTGCCCTATCAGGTCAACGCGGCGACCATGGCGGAGACCGGCAATCCCGACGCCAAGTTCATGCACTGCCTACCCTCGCTCCACGACACCGGGACGGCACTCGGGCGACGTCTGGCCGACGCCTGGCACCTGGACGCGTTGGAGGTGACCGACGAGGTGTTCGAGTCACCGGCCTCCATCGTCTTCGACCAGGCCGAGAACCGCCTCCACACCATCAAGGCGGCGATGGTCGCCAGCATCGGGGACTGAGGTGCGCCTGGTGGTGGCCGTGGGCGGCAACGCGCTCCTGCAGCGGGGCCAGGTTCCGCTCGTGAGGACCCAGGAGGACCACGTCGCCGAGGCGGTCGGTGCCATCGCCCGCCTGGCCGCCGACAACGAACTGGTGGTCACCCACGGGAACGGACCCCAGGTGGGGCTGTTGGCCAACGAGAGCGCCACCGATCCCGTCCTCCCCGGCCCGTACCCGTTGGACGTCCTGGGGGCCGAGTCCGAGGGGATGATCGGCTACTTCTTCCTGCAGGCGCTCGAGAACGCACTCCCCGGGAGGAGTGTGGCCAGTCTGATCTGTCAGACCGAGGTGGATCCACACGACCCCGCGTTCACCCACCCGACCAAATTCGTCGGACCGGTCTACTCCCGCGAGGTGGCCGAGGGACTGGCGGCACAGCGCGGATGGCAGATCCGCCAGGACGGGGCATCCTGGCGGCGGGTCGTACCCTCACCCGAACCGCGGTCGATGGTCGAACTCGGGACGGTGCGCGTGCTCGTCGGGAACTGCACCATCGTCGTGTGCGCCGGGGGTGGCGGCATCCCGGTGGTCCGCGGCGACGACGGCCGGCTGCGCGGGGTCGAGGCGGTCATCGACAAGGACCTGGGTGCGGCGTTGCTCGCCCGCCAGCTCGGAGCCGACGCGTTGCTCATCCTCACCGACGTGGACGGGATCGAGTCCGACTACGGGACCCCGGGAGCAGCCCTGATCCGCAAGACCACCGTGGCGGAACTCCGCGCCCGCTCGTTCCCCGCCGGATCCATGGGCCCGAAGGTCGAAGCGGCCTGCCGCTTCGTGGAGAGCACCGGGTCTCCGGCCATGATCGGTCAGCTCGACGACGGCGTGGAGCTGCTCCGCGGGACCCGGGGCACCACCGTCATCCCGTGACCGCACGCCAGACCAGCGTTGGCGATGGTGGTGACCGTGGTCCCACAACGGACGGACTCGACCTGGCGGCGGCCGGCAGGATGGATTCCGACGATGTCGCGCAGCGGCTCGGAAGCGGTCCGGCAGGGCTGACGTCCGGCGAGGCGGCGGCGCGGCTGAAGCGATTCGGTCCCAACATCCTCTCCACGCGCCAGGTCCGGGCCGGGGCCGTGCTCCTCCGACAGGTCCGGAACCCCATCCTGATCCTCCTACTCGGGGCGGCACTCGTGTCCGGCCTGACCGGCGGCGGGACCAACGCCGTGATCATCGGTGTGATCGTGCTGGTGAGCGTCGGCCTCGGCTTCGTGAACGAGTACCGGGCCGAGTCGGCCATGTCATCGCTCCGATCCAAGATTCACCATGACGCCGAGGTGGTCCGCGACGGATCGACCACGCACCTCCCGGTGGCCGACCTCGTACCCGGCGATCTCGTCGAGCTGCGGATCGGCATCATCGTCCCCGCCGATCTCCGCCTGCTCGGCGTCGAGGAGCTGGAGTGCGACGAGGGCGTGCTGACCGGCGAGTCGCTCCCGGTAGCCAAGTCCACCGGACCGAGTGGCCCGGATGCGTCCCTCGACCAGCCGGGCTGTGCGTTCATGGGTACCGTCGTCCACCAGGGGTCCGGCCGGGGCATCGTGGTCGCCACCGGCACCCGGACCGCGTTCGGACGGGTGGCGGCCGGACTCGGGGAGAAGCAGGCACAGACGGCGTTCGAGGTGGGACTGTCGCGGTTCTCGCGGTTCCTGTTCGGCGTCGCCGCTGTTCTGACCATCTTCATCTTCGCCGTCAACCTGGCCCTGTCCCGGCCGATCCTCGAGGCACTGCTCTTCTCCCTGGCCATCGCCGTGGGCATCGCCCCCGAGATGATGCCGGCGATCGTGACCGTCAGTCTCTCCACCGGATCGCGCGCCCTGGCCGCCAAGAAGGTGCTCGTCAAACGGCTCGTCGCCATCGAGGACCTCGGCAACATCGAGATCCTGTTCACCGACAAGACCGGGACCCTGACGGACGGCAGGATCACCTTCGCCCGATCGCTCGACGGCACCGGACACGAGAGTGGCCGACCGATGGAACTGGGCCTCGTGTGCAACGAGGCGAGCCTGTCGGCCGACGGGCCCGTCGGGGGGAACGCGCTCGATCAGGCCCTGTGGTCGGCACCGGTTGCCGGATCCGGCGGCGAGGTCGCCTCGACGGTCGCCCGCTACCGACGTCGGGGCATCCTGCCCTTCGATCACGACCGGCAGCTGACGTCGGTGCTGGTCGACGATCCGGACGGCAGTACATCCGTGGTGGTCAAGGGCGCGCCCGAAGTGGTACTCGCCCGCTGCGTCGACGTGCCCCCGACGGCGCCCGAGGTGATGGACGGTCTGTTCGCCGAGGGGTCGCGCGTGGTGGCCGTGGCCCGGCGCGACGGCTCGGGCGTCGGGACACTCACCCCGTCCGACGAGGCAGGACTGACACTCGTCGGGTTCCTCACGTTCGCCGACCGGCCGAAGCAGGACGCCGGATCATCGATCGCCCGCCTCGAGGCTCTCGGAATCGACGTGAAGATCATCACGGGGGACAACGGTCAGGTCGCGTCCAAACTCTGCTCGGACATCGGGGTGGCCCTGCAGGGCGTCCTCAACGGAGCCGATCTCGATGGACTGAGCGACGACCAGCTCGAGGCGGCGATCGCCACGACGACCATCTTCGCCCGAATCGACCCGGGTCAGAAGTCCCGGATCGTGCGGGTGGCGCGCCGCACGGGACGGGACGTGGCATTCCTCGGGGACGGGGTAAACGACGCCGTGGCCCTGCACCACGCCGATGTCGGGATCTCGGTCGACTCGGGGACCGATGTCGCCAAGGACGCGGCCGACGTGGTGCTGCTCGACAAGGACCTGGGCGTCTTGGCCGACGGCGTCATGGAAGGGCGCCGCATCTTCGCCAACACCATGAAGTACGTCCTCATGGCGACCTCGTCCAACTTCGGGAACATGTTCAGTGCCGCCGGAGCCTCCGTCTTCCTCAACTTCCTCCCGATGCTCCCGACGCAGATCCTCCTCAACAACCTGCTCTACAATGCCGGACAGCTGGCGATTCCCACCGACAAGGTCGATACCGAGGCGTTGGCCCGCCCCGCCGCGTGGGACATGCGCTTCATCCGCCGCTTCATGTCCGTGTTCGGCCCTATCAGCTCGATCTTCGACTTCCTCACGTTCTGGGGGATGCTGGCAGTGCTCCACGCCGGTCATGTCGAGTTCCGCACCGGATGGTTCGTCGAATCGATCGCCACCCAGACACTGGTGGTCTACGTCATCCGTACCCGACGGGTGCCGTTCTTCACCAGTCGCCCGAGCCTGCCGATGCTCCTCGTTCCCACCGGAGCGGCACTGGTGGGAGCCGTGCTCCCCTACACCGGGCTGGCCACGCTGCTCGGCTTCACCCCGCTGCCGACGACGTTCTTCCTGCTGCTCTTCGCCATGGTCGTCGTCTACCTCGTGTTGGTGGAATTGGCCAAGACCCGCTTCTACCGGGCTCCGCGGGCCCACTGGAGAGGGATCCCCACCTCCCCCGCGAGCCGTCGCGAGCGTCAGCTCCGTCGTCGCCTGGCCCGGTTCGAGCGCGTCGGTCCGACGCACCCGCCCGACCGGGCCGAGCCGTCGCCCGATGCCCGTCGGGAGCTGTCCGCAGTGGGTTCGGGCTGAGCGCACACTCGTGTCACGACCCGGTCGGCACCGGTCCCCCCGGTCCAGGAGTGCGAACCTCAGGCGAACAGCGCCAGCACGATGACAACGACGAGGACGCCGACCGAGACCACGACGGCCAGATGCTTCGCCGGCGTGGACGGGATCTGCAGCACCGAGGTGGTCCGGTAGAGGACACCCACGAACTGCGGATCTCGGGGTTCAGGCGGCCTCGTACGCGGCCAACGCATGCCGGATCCCCCGGATCGCCTCGTCGAGGGTGTCGATCAGCGTGGTCAGCTGCGCCGACATCTCGGCGCCGATGTCGAGGCGGCCCTGAACCGACGCACTGGTGAACCCACAGGCGAAGAGCGCCCGGATCAGGTCGTCGGCATCGTCGCCCAGTGGACGGAAGCGTCCCGGCGGTGGTACCGGAGGCGTTCCCATCCGGTGGGGGGTGGGCCCTGGATCGCGCCGTGCCGTGTCCCGGGGCCGATCGGGACGAGGAGGGAGAGGTGACGGGCTGGCTTCCATGGACTGCTCCTGGCGTGCTGCGAGGTCACCGGGGTCCGGAGCGACAGTTCGACGTCAACCCCCTGAAGGCTGACAACGGGGCGCATGGTCCCCACCGGCACCACCTTAGACGGCATGGCGCAACCCGGCACCGGTCGGGCATGGGTCAGCCGGACGGCGACTGGTCGCCGGACAATGGATTCGACGAGCCCGACCGGACGTGTGGCGCACGAGGCAGCGGGTCGAGTCCGATGATCGACGTGGTTCCTTCGGCGATACCACGGGCCAGCTCCGTCAGGCGCACGTTGTGGTTCCTGGCGTGGTTGCGTATGCGCTGGAACGAGCGGTCCATGTCGAGCCCGGACGCCTCGCTGACCTTGCCCTTGGCCTGTTCGATGATGATCCGGCTGTTCAGCGCCTCGCTCAACTGGCTGTTGAGCACGGCGGCCCCCACCGATGCCTGGTGTTGGATGATGGCGATCGTCGCCACGTCGGCCAGCGCCTGGGCGACCACCACGTCCTCGTCGGCCAGCGATCCGGTGGCCAACCGGAACATGTTGAGGGCCCCGACGGTCCTCCCCCGCAGGTGCATCGGCAGCGCGTGCACGGAGCGGAACCCGTCGGCGATGGCCCGTCGGGCGAACCGGGGCCAGCGGTCGTCGATCGCCGAGAGCTCGAGGTTCACGATCGGATCGCCGCTGACGAAGCAGTCGACGCACGGGCCTTCGTTCGCCTGGAGCTCGAACAGTTCGAGACCCCGCATGGCCACGCTGGAGGAGGCCACCACCTGGAGCTCGCCACCGGGTGCGGCCAGCATGACGCCAGCCGAGTCGACGTCGAGCACTTCGACGCACCGGTCACTCAACACCGTCAGCACGTCGATGACGTCGAAGTCGTCCACCAGGTTGTCGGCCAATTCGACCAGCGTCCGGAGCAGCAGGGCCTCTCGAGTCATCGTTCCGCCGATCGTGTCGGTCTGGACTCGTCGGCGACGCGAGCGGTTATGGGAGCCGGCATCAGACTACCGGTCGTCCGTCGTCACCGGACTGGCGCCCGGTCCACCGGGGGCGGAGCCGTCGAAGCGGAGCCGGCGCTCGACGACGTCGCGGCTGACGTCGTCGATGGAGCGTCCCGCCATGAACGCGTGGGCCCGCAGTCTGACGAGTGCCTCCGTCACCCCGACGTCCAACTGGATCGAGACCATACCGGCCGCCTGGTGCACCACGAAGTGGAAGTTCGCCCCCTCCTCGATCTCGGCGGCCACGGAGCCGGGCGGGGCATCCGCCTGGATGGCCAGGATCGTCCGTGAGGCGACGAGGGCCAGCGCCAGGGCGTCGCCGTACTGCGAGTCGCCCAGGGGCCCCGGGACGTCCCGGAAGAGGGTGACCGCGCCGAGTCGCACCGCCCCGATCCGGAGCGGGAAGGCGAACACGGCCCGCACACCGGCGCCCACCGCCAGCGGCACGAGTGCCGGCCACCGGTCCGAGGCATGCGCGGCCAGATCGGGCTCGAGGACGGGGAACCCCTGGGCATGGGCTTCGAGCGACGGCCCCTCGCCGAGCGTGAACTGCAGGTCGTCGAGGTAGACGGCCACACCGTCGGTGGTGCAGAGCGAGCCCTGCGCCAGTTCGTCGGACAGGAGCATGATGCTCGCGCCGCTCACCCCCGCCACCTCGGCGGCCAGTTCGCAGAGCACCACGGTTCCCGAGCCATCGACTTCGTGGGACACCAGTCGCCCCAGGATGGCGGCCATGCGATCGTCGGGCGCCGTCACCGACGGAGCACCGGAGCGCCCGGCGAACACGGGGAGGCCGACGCACCACGCACCATCGATCGCCTCCCGGGCACAAGATGAAACGCTCAACGAGGTCCGGATTCAGCGTGTCCGATCGCTGGCGCGACCGTCTCCCCCTCACTCTACACAGGGGATCGGATCCACCGACGTGGCGGCCGTGGTCAACACCACGACCGCACGCGGGGGCGATGCGGTGTAGCGTGCATGCAGAGCCCGGTCCCCTTCGGAAACGAAGCACAGGAGATCGCAGCACGTCGCTCCAGACTCCCGGTGACGCAGTCCAGCACCGAGGCAGTCATGTCCCACCTACCGGCGGACCGCACCAGTCATCTGGTTGCGCTCCTACGTCCGCCCATCGAGTGCGGAACGCGGGAACGGCCCCACCACCTTGCTCGGCACCCCTCGACACCGAGGTTCCGCGCCGCGGCCGACGTCCCACCACAGCTGCCGCAGGACACCGGCGCCACCGGGCCGTTCCGGACCGCGGCACCTCGGCGCGCCCGGCCCCGCCTGGCCCCGACGGCCCATCCCGCCGACACGTGGTCGGACGCTCCGGCTCTGCACCCGTCCCGATCACGGGCAACGCTCACCGCCGTACCCACTGCACCAACTGCTCAGATCGAGCACCTGATCCCCCGCTACCGGGGGAAGATTGGCGGTCCCGATGGGACTCCGAAGTGACGCACCCTCGAACGACGCAACCGGCGTGACCCCGTCGGACCCGGATGTCGCGGCTCACGCGACCCTGGAGCCGGCGACCACCGGGACGGTGGCTCCAGCGACGGATCGTCCCGATCCGCTCGGGCTCGGCGGACGGGAGGCTCCCCGACCGATCCGGGCCTCCGAGTGGCTCTTCCGCTCCCACCAGGCCAGCGTGCTGTGGCTGCTCGTGCGCATCTGGCTCGGCTACCAGTGGATCAACGCGGGCTACCAGAAGATCTGGGGCAGCGAGCGATCCGCCTTCTGGTTCGGTAACGGCGCCGGGGTCAAGGGGTTCGCCTCGGCCGGCGTGGCCGGATCGGCCGGAGGGAAATCAGGGGCCAGCTACGGCTGGTGGGCCGGGTTCCTCCACAACTTCGTCCTGCCCAACGCGGGGTGGATCGCCAAGTTCATCTCGGTGGCCGAGATCCTGATCGGTGCGGCCATCCTGCTCGGCTTCTTCACCGGAGCCGCAGCCGCCGCCGGGCTGTCGCTCAACATCGTCTACATGTTCTCCGGTTCGTCCGGCGTGAACCCGATGTACGCCATCCTCTCGGTCCTGCTGGTACTGGCCTGGCGCAACGCCGGCTGGCTCGGACTCGATCGAGTGGCGCTGCCCGCGTGGCGTCGGCTCCGGGCCCGCACGCTCACCGTGTCCGTTCCCCCCATCACCGTGCCTCCGCTGACCGTGCCTCCGATCGTCGGGGCCGCCCGATGACCGCCACCGGTCCGGACACCCGGGTCCTCATGGTGTTGACGTCGCACGCCACGCTGGGCGACACCGGACGATCCACCGGGATCTGGCTCGAGGAGTTCGCCGCCCCGTACTACGCACTCACCGATGCCGGGGTCCGCGTGGTGCTGAGTTCGCCGCTCGGTGGGCAGCCGCCCATCGACCCGGTCAGCGACGAGCCGACCGGCCAGACCGATGACACGCGCCGGTTCCACGCCGACGTCGCCACACAGGACCGGTTGGCCACGACCCTCCCGCTGGCCGACGTGTCCGCCGCCGACTTCGACGCCGTGTTCCTTCCCGGTGGTCACGGACCACTGTGGGACCTCCCGGACAACCCGACGTCCATCGCACTGATCGAGGCGTTCGTAGCGTCCGGCAAACCGGTCGCCGCGGTGTGCCACGCGCCGGTCGCCTTCGCCCACGTGACGAACCCCGATGGCTCGGGCTTCCTCGCCGGGAGGAACGTGACCGCGTTCTCCGACACCGAGGAGGAGGCCGTGGGCCTCACCGACGTGGTTCCCGAACTGCTGGAGGACCTGCTCGTGCACGCGGGCGCCAACTACTCGAAGGGACCCTCGGACTTCGAGCCCTACGTCGTGGTGGACGGCACGCTGATCACCGGTCAGAACCCGGCGTCATCCGCTCCGGCAGCACAGGCACTGCTCGCCGAGCTGGCGCCTGTCGACCACGGGACCCGGTCGTGACCTCGGCGGACCGCCCCGACGAGGAGCGCGCATGAAGGTCGGCATCGTCGGAGCAGGCAACATCGGCGGCAACCTCACCCGGCGTCTGACGGCACTCGGGCACGAGGTGTCGGTGGCCAACTCGAGGAACCCGGACACGCTCGCCGGACTGGCCGCGGAGACCGGCGCCACGGCGGTCCTCGCCAGCGAGGCCGCCGCCGGTTCCGACATCGTGGTGGTGACCATCCCGCTGCGGTCCGTGCCGGAACTCCCCGACGGGCTGCTCGCCGGAGCGGCAGCCGACGTGGTGGTGGTCGACACGTGCAACTACTACCCCCAGCAACGCGACGGCCGGATCGCCGCCATCGAGGACGGGATGACGGAGAGCAGGTGGGTCGAGCAGCAGCTGGGGGTCTCGGTGGTCAAGGCCTTCAACGGGATCTACGCCGAGCACCTGCTGACCCGGGGCGTGCCCGTGGGCACGGCGGGACGGATCGCCCTACCGGTGGCCGGCGACGATGCCGACGCCAAGGCCGTCGTCATGACGCTCGTCGACTCACTCGGCTTCGACCCGGTGGACGGCGGCGGCCTCGACGACTCCTGGCGCCAACAACCCGGCACGCCCGTCTACGGGGCCGACCTGGACGCCGACGGCGTCACGGAGGCGCTGGCCGGGGCCGACCCCCAGCGTGGACCGGACTGGCGCGCCCAGGGGGACGGCACCGGGTGACCGCGTCCTGGACGTCGCAGCCGACACGGGCCTTCCCCCGGGCCCGTGTTCGGCGCGACCTCCAGTAGGCGGCCACGCCGTCAGGCGGCCGGACTACCGGCGGCCGGTGGTCGGAACGTGTGTGGCCCGGTCGGCGACCACCACGGGCTCGAGGACCGCGGCGACGTGGTCGGCCAGCAGCTCGAGCGGCTCCACCCGGTCACCCGTCAGGCGCAGCGGTCGCGAGTGGGCGAGTACCACCGTCCCGAGCCTCCGCCCCTGCGCCCACAGCGGCAGCACCACCACCGCCCGGGCCCCGGCCGACCGCAGCGACTCCGTGCCCACGAATCCTGGGCTGGTGGCGTCACCCGCCGAATAGCAGGATCGGATGTCACCCACGAGCGCGGACAGTGCGGACCGCTCGTCGCCGTCCAGGGCCACGAGACTCTCCGACAGTGGGCCGACGGCCGTGAGCACGTCCGGTCCCTGCGGTCCTCCGACCAGGAGGCAGGCCGAATCCATCTCGGCGGCCTCGGTGAACCGGAGGAGCACCTGGTGCGGCAGATGGTGGTTGGCCCGCAGCCCGGAAATGGCCACCGACGCATGGGCCGCCCGGTGCCAACGGGAGTTACCGGGGTTGACGCCGATGACACCGAGACGATCGGCGAGCAGCCGGGCCACGGACTCGGCCGACTCCAGATCGTCCCGGGTGAGCCGGGTGAACGACTCCACGTTGAGCGAGCCCACGGCGTCGCCGTTGACCAGGATCGGCACGCAGATCTCCGAGACGACACCCGGGACCGACACCCGGTAGTCGGGGTGGGTCGAGATGTCCTCGACCATCACCGTCCGGGCCGTGGACCAGGTCCGGCCGGTGATGCCGGCGGTGCCGGGCATCCCGTCGAGGACCTGCCACAGTCCGCGCTGGGCGACGCACCGGAGTTCGTGGTTGCGTTCGAGGTAGAGACTCGTCAGCAGATGACTGTGCCGGTGGAGGGTCTCGGCTGCGATCTCACACGCCTGCAGCACGTTGTCCACGCGGGACAGGGCCTCCGCCAACCCGGCCTCCCCGATGGTGGACGTGGTGCCGTCGGTCCGTGGGGGGCGCTCGTCGGCCGGCCCGGGGCGCTGGACATCCGGCCAGTCGGCACCCGGACGGGCGAGGAGGTAACCCTGCACGAGATGCACCTCGGCATCACGCAGGACGTCCAGCTCGCCACGGGTCTCCACCCCCTCGGCGATGACACTGGTGCCCACCTCTCGGGCGAAGGCCACCACGGCCCGCATCAGGGCACGGCGGGTCGGGTCCTGGTCGATACCGCTGACCAGTTCGCGGTCGAGCTTGAGGTAGTCGGGTGACAGTTCCACGACGTGGCGGAGGCTCGAGTACCCGGCTCCGGCATCGTCGATCGCCAGCCGTACGCCACGCTGCAGGAAGCCGGCCAGACGGTCCCGCAGGGATCCGTAGTCCTCCACCGCCTCCTGTTCGGTGATCTCGATCACCAGCCCGTCCGGAAACTCGGAGCGCAGCTCGAGCAGCGCGGGGTCGGCGATCGTGGAGGGACTGGCGTTGACGAACAGCATCCGGCCCTCGGGCGGGGCCCCGAGCCGGACGGCGGCGGCCAGGCAGGCCAGCTCGAGCCGTTTCCGGAGTCCCAGCTCCTCGGCCACGTCGAGCCACCAGTCCGGAGGACGCCGGGGATCGCCGGGCATCCGGGCCAGCGCCTCGTAGCCGACCACGACCATGTCGCTCGGACGCACGATGGGTTGGACGACGGCCTCGACGACCCCGGGCTCGCAGAGGTGTTCGACCGCGGCGCGCAGATCGACGGCCGCCTCGGGACGCGGACGCTCGACGTCGGTGACGGTCATCTGGGTTCCATCGGCCCCGACGGCGGATTCCTTGAGCACCGGAGGTCGCCCCGCGAGTCCGTATGCTCCCCGCCATGGGAACTGGTGCCGCTACCGGGCCGGCGATCCGGGACGGATCGCCGGATACAGGACGGGACGCTCTCCTCATGGGCCTGGCCCTCGAGGAGGCCCGGGGCGCGCCCCTCCACAGTGACGTGCCGGTGGGCGCCGTCGCCGTGGTGGGTGACACGGTGGTGGCGTCCCGGCACAACGAGCGGGAGCGGACGGGGGATCCCACCGCCCACGCCGAGCTCCTGGCCCTCGCCGATGCCGCCGCCGCCCTCGGGACGTGGCGACTGTCGGAGGTGACCCTGGTCGTGACCCTCGAGCCGTGTCCGATGTGCGCCGGCGCCCTGGTGGCGTCCCGGCTCGGCCGTGTCGTCTTCGGTGCGGCGGACCCCAAGGCCGGTGCGTGCGGCTCCCTGTACAATCTGTGTGCCGACCCCCGGCTCAACCACGAGGTGCCGGTGACGGCCGGGGTCCGCGCCGACGAGGCCGGGGCCCTCCTCACCGCCTTCTTCGCCGGCCGACGACGGAACGGATGACGACCGTGGACCGGCACCGGCAGGCCGGAGCGGTCCGGGGGCCGGCGTCGACCGATGCCGACCGGGAGGCCACCCTCGACGCGGCCGCAGCCTGCTACCTGCGCCTCGGGGTGGCCCGGACGACGGCCGCCGACATCGCCCGAGAGGCCGGCTTCTCCCGGGCCACCCTCTACCGGCGCTTCGGCAGTCACGAGTCGATCTTCCTCGCCGTGCTCACCCGCGAGTCCGAGGCCATGGCGGCCGAGGCCGGTGCCCATCTGGCCGGGATCGAGGATCCGGCCCAGCAACTGATCGAGGGGATGCTGTTCAGCATCGGGCAGATCCGCAGCCGACCGGTGCACGCCGCCGTGTTCGGCAGCGACTCCGCCGCCTGGGCGGCGGGCCAGGCGCTCCAGGAACAGGCCCTGCGCCTCATCGGTGACGCCGGCGTGCGGCCCCTGTTGGCCCCCGCCCTCGCCGAGGGCACCCTGTCGGAGGAGGACGTCGCCGACCTGGTCGACTGGATCCTCCGCGTCCTCATCTCGTTCGCCGCCGTGCCCGGCGACGGCGGGCGGACCCCTGAGGAGATCCGACGCCAGCTGACCTCGTGGTTCCTGCCGGCGTTCGCCACCCTGGTACGCAGGCCGGGCCCCGCGTGAGACACTAGGGTCATACCGTCTCACGCACCGGCCCCGGGGGAAGCCGGCCGGCGGCGGTCCGGGGACGAGGTGGGCGGCGAGCGAAGGGGGAGCGATGGCCGGGATGCAGGCGTTGCAGGTGACGAGGAACGGACCGCCCGCCGACGTACTGGCCGTCCGCACGGTCGACCGACCGGTGCCTGGACCGGGCCAGGTGCTGGTCCGGGTGGGAGCGGCCTCCCTCAACTTCAACGACATCGACCGTTGCCTCGGCAAGCTGGTCTCGGTACCGACCCCACCGCCCTACACACTGGGCATGGACGTCTGCGGGACGGTGGTCGGGACCGGGCCCGGTGCCGAGGCGTGGCTGGAGCGGCGGGTGGTTGCCATCACCACCACCGCGCTGGGCGGGATCGCCGAGTACGCGCTGGCCGACGCCGTGGCCACCTTCGATGCCCCGCCGTCACTCGACGATGCCGATGCGACCGCCTTCATCATGACGTTCCAGGCGTCGCACCTCGCCCTGTTCCGGCGGGGGCGCCTCGCCGCCGGTGAGACCCTGGTCGTCCACTCGGCGGCCAGCGGCCTCGGTTCCGCCGGGATCCAGCTGGGCAAGGCCGCCGGGGCCCGGGTGATCGCCGTCGCCGGTGGCCCCGACAAGGGGGAGTTCTGCCGGAGCCAGGGTGCCGACCTCGTCATCGACCACCGGGAGGAGGACTTCGTCGAGGCCGTCCTGGCGGCCACGGGTGACGAGGGAGCCGACGTGGTCTACGACCTGAGCGGTGGCGACTTCGTGGAGCGCTCGTGGCGGTGCACGGCCCGGGGTGGCCGGTACCTGGCGGTGGGTTTCGCCGACGATGACGAGAACGGCATGACCGGGCGGCCGTTGCGGATGGCCTGCATCGGCAACATCGACCTGGTGGGCGTCATGATCGCCTGGGCCGACCACGTCGACCCGGGGATGCGCCGGTTCGGGTTCAACCCCTACGGCCGTGCCGTGGCCGACGAGATCCATGCCGACCTGCTGCGACTGGTGGCCGACGGGGCCATCCGTCCGACCGTCGGACGCCGGGTGACCATGGACGAGGCCGGCGCGGCCCTGGAGGAACACCGGGCCCGGCGCTCCATCGGGCGCACCGTGGTCCTCGTCGACCCGGCCGGACCGGCCCGGTGAGCCCCTTCCGGGGGACCACCGCCCCGACGGCCTACACGTGGCGCGACTCCGAGCTGACGGCCCCACCGCTGCGGGTGCTCAACGCCGTCGGGGCGGGACTGGCCCGTCACGGTTTCGAGCGACCGTCGCTCAGCGCCGATGCGGTGGAGGCCGCGGCCGCCAAGTTGGCCGGTTCGGACGACTTCGGCAGCGACAGCTACCGCGAGCCGCTGGAGATCTTCCTGGCCTCGTGCCGGGACGAGGCCGAGCTCACGACCTTCGGCCGCATCCTCATCACCAAGATGCTGGCCGCGTCCCTGGCCAATCGCATCGAGCTGCACCGGTGGACGCTGGACCACCCGTATGCGGCCGACGAGCACATCGCCGGTCCGTGGATCATCGTCGGACTTCCCCGCACCGGAACCAGTCTGCTGAACAACCTGCTCGGTCTCGACCCGATGCATCGCAACCTGCTCCAGTGGGAGGCGGCCCATCTCATCCCGCCGGCCACGCTCGAGGACGCGACGTCCGACCCCCGGATCGCGCGGACGGCCAAGGAGCTCGACGGCCTGTTCAAACTCAACCCGCCGCTGCGGGCGATGTACCCCTTCGGGGCCACCCTGGCCCAGGAGTGCGTGAGCCTCTTCATGTACGACGTGCGCACCCTGGCGCTCGAGACCCAGGCCCACGTGCCCAGCTACGCCCGGTGGCTGGAACACGCCGACATGGCGCCCGCCTACGCCCAGCACCGTCGCGCCCTGCAGGCCCTGCAGTCGGCGCAGCCGACCGAACGCTGGGTGCTCAAGACGCCCAACCACCTGTGGGATCTCGACGCCCTCCTGGCCGCCTACCCCGACGTCCGCGTGGTGTGGACCCATCGCGACCCGGGGCCGGTGATCACGTCACTGGCCAGTCTGGCCAATGCCGGACAACGGCCCCTGACCCACCGGTCCGACCCCCGGCCCGCGGCCGAGGAGTGGAAGCGCAAGTGCACCTTCGCCCTCGAGTCGGCGACCGCCATCGACGACCGCCAGGGCGAGGGCTGGTGCTCCCACCTCCACTACGAGGACCTGCTGGCCGACCCGGTCGAGGCCGTGCGCGGCCTCTACGCCGCCTATGACGAAGAGGTCAGCGAGCTGCACGCCCGGCGCATGCGGGCCTTCCTCGACCAGCGTCCCCAGAACGCCTTCGGCCACCACGTCTACGACCCGGCCGACTTCGGCTGGACGTACGACGGGCTGGCCGAGGAGTTCGCCGCCTACACGACGCGCTACGGCGTCAGCACCGCCGTCCGGTCCGTCAGCTCGCCGGAGGCGTGACGTACGAGTAGTCGCAGCGGAAGCCGTGGGTGCTGCTGTTCACCGGCGGATTGTCGATGCGCTCGAAGTTCCCGTTGGCCACCTGGCCGATGAGATAGCAGTTGCCCACGGTCTTGGCGGCGGGATTGTTGGGCCCGATGATGTGGTTGCCGTCGAAGCTGGTGATCTTGGAGAGGGCCTGGAGCTCCGATCCGCGGCTCGGGTCCGATCCGGCGTTCTGCAGCGCCTGGGCGAACAGTTCGGCCGACACCCAGCCGTAGAGCGAGTAGAGATCGGGCGGGAAGCCGGGCGACGCCACGTTGAGCCAGTGCAGGAAGGTCGCCACCGCCGGGACCTGCGCCGCGTCCTGGCCCTGGTAGAGGGTCGTGGACATGGCGAGCTGCGAGCCGTCGACCACCGAGGCACCGCCGGAATCCGGCACCAGCTTCGGGGTGTAGGTGGCGGCACCCAGCACGACCACCGGGTGGAAGTTCTGCTGCACGAGGTTCTTCAGCAATGCGGCGGCGTACGTCTCGGCCATCGAGTCGATGAAGAGGATCTTCACCCCGGCGTTCTTCATGGCGATGACGTTCGGGGTGAAGTCGGTCTGGGTGATCCCGTAGTTCGCCGTGTACGTGATGTGGTAGCCGACCTTCTGCATCACGTACTTCTCACCGTTCCAGTCGACCTGGGCCGACGGGAGGTCGGCGATCATCGAACCCACGGCGGTGACGTCACTCGGATACTTGTGCTTGAAGTACTGCAGCTCACCCTCCTGCCAACCACCGTTGAGTGGCACCGGGCTGTACACGTTGGGGAGCGCACCGGTGGCGGTGTCGAGCACGTTGGAGACGTCGGGCATCCCCGGGTTGGCGGCCAGCACCGCACCGCCGTAGCTGTCCTCGAGCGAGAAGCTGCCCACCAGGGCGAAGTCGTTGCTGATGGCGGCCTGGGTCGCCTGCTTGTTGGCGGCTCCGGTGAAGGCGTCGTCGGCCGAGTCCACCTTGAGCTTGCGGCCGTTGATGCCGCCCGTGGAGTTCACGTAGTCGGCATAGGCCTGGACGCCGACGTCGGCACCCTTGAAGAGCCCGCCGAGCGACAGCGTGGAGACGTTGCCCACCGTGACCGAGTTCGAGGTCACGCCGGTGTGGTCGCTGAAGGCGCTGGCCGGGATCTTGGACGACGCCGAGGTCGTGCTGCTCCCCCCGGCGGAGGTGGTCGTCGTGGTCGACGTCGAGCTGTTCGAACTGCATGCCATCGCCGTGGTGGCCAACAGGAGCGTGGCCCCCAGTGCGGCCAGTCGCGCCTTCCGTGTCGTTCCCGTCATGCTTCCCCCAAGCTGTCGCACCCCCGGACCGGCGTATGACTCCCCCACCGGCGCGGGCGTGATGTCCGAATGACGCACCCTACTGCGCGGACCGTGGCCGATGTCGGGAACGCGGCGTTCAGATCGAGCGACACGTGCGCCGTGCCTCTGTACTGGGAAAATGGACCGGTAATCGCCGAGGGACGGGGATCGCCTTCGTTGTCGCGGCGGCGGGTGGACGCTGGACACGATCCCGTCGACCGTCGTGAGATTCAGTGATTTTGACGTCTCATCTGAGCGCGGACGTCACGGTCGGGGACGACCCCACCAGTCGGCCACGCCCTCAGATCGCCGCCCTCATCCGTCCGGGACGGTGTGTCGGCTCCGTTACACTCCTCGGCGGAAGGGTGGCAGAGCGGACTAATGCGCACGCCTCGAAAGCGTGTGAGGTGCAAGCCTCCGGGGGTTCGAATCCCCCCCCTTCCGCTGATGGCGTTCCCGTGACGACGTCCCTGGCGAGCCACCCGGCGCGCTCAGGGGTGACGTCGCGTGACGTGTGTCGGGGCACCGCGCGCCCGGGCGTCGACATCGGATCGGCACCGGGCGTCCACCGTCCCTGCGGCCCGGCGATCCGCCCGCCGCACCGGTGATCACACGGTCAACGAGCGACGGCCCGGCGGAGCACTGTGCGCACCCCGACCCCGACCCCGCCGCCCGCCCCTCCCGGCGGACGGCGCCGCATCGGCCGGTGACCCGGTCATCTTCAGGACCACGAGCGCGTACGTGACCACCGAGGCGAGCGCGGCGACGTCGAGAAGGGTGGCCGGGACCGGCGGGTGCCATGCTCGCGCGGGTGTGTTCCACGGGAGTCCCGGGCCGTGCATCCCGACGGTCACCCGGTGCAGGTTCCACCCGAATCCGAGCAGCAGTGCCGCGACGGCGGTCACGACCATCGCCCGTGACAGTCGGCGGGTGCCGTCCCCCGGAAGGGGTCGTTGCGTGGCGGCCGCGAACAGCGGGACACCGACCCAGAAGGGCAGGAAGTAGCGACCCTGCTCCTCCAGCCCATCGTGTCGGGCGGCGGCCACGGCCAGGACCAGGGGAACGACGACGGCACATCCGATGATCAGCGCCAGCACCCGGAGATCGCGGTTGCTGCCACGCGCCAGGCACACGACCAGTGGGACCGCCGCGCCGAACGCCAACAGCAGCACCCCGACGGCCGGCTCGTTCGTACCGCTCCATCCGAAGTCACCCGCCACCTGGGCCAGACCGCCCCACATGAGGGCCACGGCCCGCGAGACCACACTGGACAACGGCACCGTGGCCGGGATCGGACCCTCGGGCACCACCGCGGTTCCGTTGACGGCTACGACCCAGACAATGCCGCCCAGCACCGCGGCGGACACGGCTCCGAGCGCGGTCCGGACGTCCCGTCGGCGGAGGAGCCGGCCCACGGGGACCCGTCGCCATCCCGCAGCCACCAGGCAGCCCGCGATCAGGAGGAGCCACACCGTCGAGATGGGTCGGGAGAGCGCCAGGACGCAGGCTGCAGACGCCAGGACGACGATCAGGCCCCGTGGTGGATCGTGCGCGTGATCGCGCAGCATCACGAGGGCGGCCACCCAGGTGCAGACGGCGGCGGCCACTTCCAACCCACTGGCGTTCACCGACGAGGCCAGGAAGAACTCGGTGGGGGTCGAGACCACCACGATGCCACCGATGAGGAGGGGCGAGGAGCCCCACTTCCACGCCACGGCGAGCGCCGACGCCAGGAGCGCCGCACTGCACAGGACACTCACCAGTCGCATCAGGTAGAGCCCGGAGATCCCGTCGGTCAGGAGCGACGGCAGGCCGACGACCGCGAAGTAGAGCGGCGGATAGTGCCCGAAGTAGGTGAGAACCGGGACCGATCGGCTCGATGCGGCGATTCGTTCACAGGCGGCGGAAACGGACGGCTGGAAGTGGTAGCAGTCGTGTGCGCCGTCGGGTCCGCCGGTGCCGTCGAGCGCCAGGGCGTAGGTCCGGGGCACGCGCACCTGGGTGTAGGCGACGGGCTCACGGGGTACCGGTGTCCCGATCCACTGCCCCCGCACCAGAGCTGCCGCCCGGGCGATCTGTGCCGGCTCGTCGGGCGAATTCCCGATCGGATTCGCCAGTGCCCACACGGCGCCGATCGCGGAGATCGCCAGGAAGGCCGTCAGCCACACCGGGAAGAACGAGCGCCCGCTTCGGGGCGGTCCAGCAGAGGCAACGTCGTCCCGCGCCGTCTCGACATCGGACATTGCCGCGAGTGTAGGTTGCCGCGCTGCAGCGCCCGTGCCGCCCGGTGGCAACAGTGGGTTCACCTCCGGACCGGGGGCACCCGGCGCGGGGCCGAAGGATCCGGTTCAGCCGACCGATTGCGGCACCGGCACCGCGGCCGACACGGGCTCGGGCGGAGCCACGTCGACCTCCACGCCCAGATTCGGGACGACGCGGTCGAGCCAGCGCGGCATCCACCAGTTGGCCGGACCCAACAGCTCCATGACCGACGGCACGAGCACCATCCGGACCAGCGTCGCGTCGATGAGGATGGCCGACGCCAGGCCCAGGCCGAACACCTTGAGGACGTGCAGCGGGTCACCGAAGACGAAGGAGCCGAACACACAGATCATGATGGCGGCGGCCGCGGTGATCACCCGGGCCGTCTTGGCCAGGCCGTCGGCGACGGCGGTCGAGTTGTCGCCCGTGAGTCGCCACTCCTCGCGGATGCGCGACAGCAGGAAGACCTCGTAATCCATCGACAGGCCGAACAGGATCGTGAACATCATGAGGGGTATCCACGGATCGATGGGCCCGGTCGCCCCGATTCCGAAGAATCCACCCAGCCATCCCCACTGGAACACGGCCACGATGACGCCGTAGGCGGCGCCCACCGAGAGCAGGTTCACGATCACGGCCTTGACGGGGATGGCCAGCGAGCGGAACACGGCCATCAGCAGCAGGAACGACAGGAGGAGTACGGCGCCGATCACCCAGGGGAGCCGCGACGAGAGATAGGTGGCCGCATCCACCGAGCCGGCCGTCTCACCCCCGACGTAGGCGGCCACTCCGGTGCCCGCCGTGGCCGCCGGGATCACCGCGTCGCGCAGGTGGTGCACCAGGTCCTCGGTCTGCGCGGCCTGGGGGTCGGTCGTCGGGTAGGCCACGATCAGGGCCGCGGTGCCGGCGGCGTTCAACTGGGCCGGGGAGGCGAACGCCACACCGGGGGTGGACCGCACGGCGTCGGCCAGGTGCTGCGCGGTCGTCTGTTGTCCGGCCGGCACGTCGGCGGCGATGACCAGTGGCCCGTTGAACCCGGGACCGAAACCCGCAGCCAGGGCGTCGAAGGCCTGGCGGGTCGTCGTCGAGGCCGGGTCGTTACCGGCGTCGGTGAAGGCCTGTCGCATGGAGAACATCGGGAGGGCGAGGCACAGGAGCACCAGGAGCGCGGCCAGGCCCGAGACCAGGGGATGACGCTGGACGGTGCGGCTCCACCGGTACCAGAAGCCCCGCTCCGACGACTCGGCGCCGCTCTGGAGGAGGCCGGGGATCGCCAGTCTGTCGATGGCCCGGCCGGCGAAGCCGATCATCGCCGGCAGCAGGGTCATCGCCGCCGCCATGACCAGCACCACGGCGGCGATGGCACCGATGGCCAGTCCCCGCATGAAGGGGAGTTGGAGGATGAACAGTCCGAGCAACGAGAGGATAACCGTCGTCCCGGCGAACAGGACCGCGCGGCCGGACGTGGCGAGGGAGACGGCCACCGCCTCCCGGGGGTCCCGACCTTCGGACAGGCCCTGCCGGTAGCGGGTCACCACGAAGAGGGCGTAGTCGATACCCACGCCGAGCCCGATCATCGCCATGATCTCGGGGGCGAAGATCGGCGTGGTGACCACGTGGGACAGCAGGTCGAGCACGGCGAAGGCCACCGCGATGCCGAACAGGGCCGTGATGATGGGCAGACCCATGGCCACCACCGACCCGAAGGCCAGCAGCATGATGATGATGGCGGCCAGGATGCCGATGCCTTCGCTCGGGCCCGGCTTCGCCCCGGCCACCAGGCTGATGGCCTGTCCTCCGAGTGCCACGTGGTAGCCGGCGGTGTCGAACGACTGCGCCGTGTCGATGACCTTCTGGATGGCCGATGTGGGGAGGTTGCCGGCCGCCTCGTCGAACGAGACCCGGACGTAGCCGATGTGGCCGTCCCGCGAGATCTGCGATGCCCCCGACGCGGAGAACGGGCTGGTCACCGCGCTCACGTGGGCCAAGGGGGCCAGGGCCGCCGCCAGCTGCTGGGTCCGGTCCCGGTTGGCCGGATCGGTGAAGGCCCCCTCGGTGGTGACGACCACCTGGGCCGGACTCCCCGCAGCCGTGGGGAACTGGGAGTCGAGGATCTGCTGCGCCGACTGGGTCCCACCCGACAGGTTGTTCGAGAAGTTGCTCCCGGCGGCCTGGGCGCCGATGTTCACTCCGACGAGGGCCACGATCCAGATGGCGAGCACCCACCACCGGTGGTCGTGACTCCACGCCGCCAGACGCCCGAGGAGGCTGTCCGGGGCGGACTGGGTGACGACGGCCGGACGCTCGGTCCGGGTGCGCTCCTGGGTGTCCGTCATCCACGTCCTCCGCGTTCGCCGGATCGATCGACCCGTCCTGACTGGTCCCGTCGTTCTACCGGCACGGACGGGGGCGCCGTGCGCACCGTCGTCGGGTCACCCCTCCCTACCCGGGAGACCCCCGGGAGCCGGCCGGTGGACGGGTCCTGAGGAGTGGACCGACCACCGGCAACTCCGCCACCGACTCGGCCCGGGCGATGGCGAGACTGCTCGAGGCCAGCGGCAGGAAGGGTCCGGTCACCACGTACCGGGGGTTCCACAGGGGTTCGTACTTCTTGTTGAACTTCCACAGGGACTCGATCTGCATGGTGTCACTGAAGTGGTGGAGGACGGACTTCTCGAGGTTGGTCCAGGGCCCGTCGCCGGCCTCGCCGGCGACGACGGCCCGCATGGTGGCGAAGTTGAGACCGAGACCGCGGTACCCGCGCTCGGCCATCCACTGGATGGTCTCGATGATCACGAAGTCGGTCAGGCCGTTCGGGGCGTCCGTGTCGGAGGTCCGCCGCATGAGGTCGAGCGAGAACCCGTTGACCTCGCTGGCCGGGACGTACTGGTTGAAGGCGAGCGGTCGACCGTCGGCGCCGAAGCACACCGCCAGCAGCAGTCCGTCGTCCCGTGGGTCGAAGATCCGGCTGAGCGTCATCGAGTACCCGCGCTCGGCCTCCCCCTGCCGGGTCTCGGTCATGAGTTCGAGCAGCTGCTCGCGCACCTCGGGCGACACCGCCGCCAGGGAGAGGTAGCACTCGACCCGGCACCCTTCCTTGCGGACCCGGTTGTAGGCGCCTCGGAGTGACTTCATCGACTTCCCCTTGAGGGTGAAGGTCGAGCAGTCCACGATCGCCTCGTCACCGATGTAGTGGTCGACCAGGCCGGCGGCCCGGTAGATACCCAGCCAGCCCTGCGATGCGGCCAGGACCGCGGGGGACCAATTGTTCCCCTCGGCGAAGTCCATGACGTCCGACCAGACCTCGGCGCGGTCGGAGGGCGGGCCGATGGGATCCGGCGACACCAGCATCACCCCGTTGATGACCGAGTAGGCCACCAGAGAGTCACCGGTGAAGAACCAGGACTTGTCGTCCCGCAGTGCGAAGTAGTCGAGTGTGTCCCCGCCGTGGGCCTCGATGATGGCCCGGGCCCGCTCGAACGCCTCCTGGCGGGCCGTCCCGGTCCGACGGGACTCGCGGTTGGGGCGGACCACCAGCGCCAGGAGCACCACCGTCGCCACGACGATGAGGAAGACCACCTGGACCTGTTGGTTGCGGTGGTGGAAGAGACTTCCCACCCCGGCCGTGCCGGCGATCACCACGAGCCCCACCGAGGCCACGACGATGAAGAGCCGGCTCACCCCGGTGGGACGGACCCGGAAGTGCCGGTGTTCCACCAGCAGCCACAGGCTGAAGACGAGGGCGACGATCGACCCCTGGGGAGGCCGACCCTGGGCGATCCGGTCCAGCGTGGTGGCGAGCACGACCACCAGCGTGGCGATCCACACCGGTCGCAGACCGTGGCGGAGGCCGCGCGCCAGACCCACCAGGGCGAGGCCGGCCACGATCGCCTCGGTCACCGACAGGGGGTGGATCCCGAACAGCAGCCAGTGGTCGACGGGGCGGGTCCCGCGGACCCTCCAGAGCAGGGCGAACACCACGTTGAGGGCACCCGACGCCAACAGCACACCTGCACCCACGCGGCGCACCCACCGACGATGGATCCACCGCACCAGGACCGACTGGTCGATCGGCCAGGTCGGTCCGTTCGGCAGGGTCGCCACCTTGGTGGTGGTGGTCAGGTCCGGGCCACGGCGGGCCAGGGCCAGGCGCTCGAGGAGGACGGGGCTGCGGTGGGGGACCTCGCGGACCCACACGGCCACCTCGAGGACCTGCCCGGCGGTCACCTCCACGTAGGAGAACCGGTCGATCGGTACGTAGGGCTGGGGGAGTCGCAGGCGGGACCGCCGCTCGACCACCGAAGTGGTGCCGCTGCCCGAGTTGGCGTAGAAGCCCTGCCCGACGACCGACAGCTCCGGCTCGTGGGTGTGCCCGGAGATGACGCCGGCGAACCCCAGGGTCACGAGCCGGGCCGCGTCGGCGCGGGCCGGAGCGTTGTGGCTGGCCGGATCCGAGCGGGCGCTGACCGCCGTCTCGGCCAGGGCCCGGTTGACCCGCAGCAGGGTGGCGGCGGCGGCCACCCCGGCCACGACGATCATGAAGACGACCAGGAGGCCGAACCCGAGCAGCCACCTCGCCGCGTGGTGGTGGAGCAGCCCACCCACCCCGGGGAGGAAGGTGAGCAGCCGCAGCAGCAGGATGGCCACGAACGGGACGGCCACCAGCCACAGCTTGCCGACGATCTTCCGGTAGAAGAGCCGTGAGCCGATGAAGCCGCCGATGTCGCCGTCCAGCCACTGGACCCCTTCGAGCAGCGACCCGGGTCCCTGGCGTGACTCGAGCTCGGGCAGCAGGTCGCGGACCACGTGGTGACCGAAGGGCGTGTCGACCGGGGACCAGGGGTCCTCGAACGAGTTGAACGGGTCGACCTGATTGCCGTGGACGACCCGGACCACCTGCGGACCCGCGTCGGTGGCGCACCGGACGTCGCACATCAGGGCCAGGCCGTCCACGCCGAACCGTCCGGTCAGTACCTCGGTCAGACCGGCGTCCCACGCCAGCTGGCCGTCGTGGTTGCCGGACAGGACCACGATCCGCCGTCCCTCCTGTCCGGCGAACCGGCAGGCCGCCTCGGTCAGGCGCGCGTGGCTGTCGAGGATGGCATCCATGTCGGGTGGACCGGCCAGCAGTTCGAAACCGTCGCCGGCGATGACGAACAGCCCCGGGCCCGACCACCCGTCGAGCAGGTCGGCCAGTTCGTCGGCCACGGCCGTCGACCGGTCGGTGGCCACCGGCGGGAGGTGGAGGTCACTCACGACGACCATCCGGCCGCCGGTCGGGAGCTCGACCTCGATGCGCTCCTCGATGCGGTACGGCGCCTCCGGCGGCAGCCGCCCGGGCACCTCTCCGGTCCCGTTCCCACCCGGCGGTGCCACGCGAGGACCACCCGGCACCGCGTCCACGTGTTCGTCGACGGCGACCGGAGCCTCGGGCGGAGTGGTCAACTGGCGGCCTCGGGACGCAGCATGGGAAACAGGATCACGTCCCGGATGGCCTCGACCTCGGCCAGCAGCATCACGAGGCGGTCGACGCCGATGCCGAGCCCGGCCGTCGGGGGCAACCCGTACTCGAGCGCCCGCACGAAGGCCTGATCGGCCGGATGCGCCTCGAGGTCACCCTGGGCCACGGCCTCCGCCTCGTGTCGGAACCGGTCCTGTTGCTCCTCGGGGATGTTCAGCTCGCTGTAGCCGTTGGCGAATTCCTTGGCGTCGATGCACAATTCGAAGCGGTCGGCCATCGTCGGGTCGTCACGGGTGTGGCGAGCCAGCGGCGAGACCTCGACCGGGAACCCGGTGACGAACACCGGGTCGACCGTCAACGGGAGTAGGAGCGTGTCGTACAGCTCGAAGATCAGTTTGCCGGATCCCCACTCGGGAAGGTGATCGACACCGTGCCCGTCGCACACGGCGCGGACGTCCTCCACCGGGTCGGTCGGGTGGAGTCGGCGGCCCACCACCTCCTCCAACCAGTCGAGCAGGTCCCGGCGGGGCCACGGCGGCGTCAGGTCGATGTCCCGGCCGCCCACGGTGAAGGTGAGGCGTCCGGTCGCCTGCTCGGCCGCCGCCACGATCAGGCGTTCGCTCAGGTCCATGGCGTCGGTCACGTCGCCGAAGGCCCGGTAGGCCTCGAGCGCCGTGAACTCGGGGCTGTGCCGGGTGTCGATCCCCTCGTTGCGGAAGTTCCGGGCGATCTCGAAGACCCGTTCGTAGCCGCCGACCACCAGGCGCTTCAGGTAGAGCTCCGGGGCGATCCGCAGGCTCAGGTCGATGTCGAGGGCGTTGGCATGGGTGAGGAACGGCCGGGCCAGTGCGCCACCGGCCTGCGGCTGCAGGATCGGGGTGTCGACCTCGATGAACCCGTCGGCGGCCAGCAGCGCGCGCAGGGCGGCGATGGTACGGAACCGGATGTCGAAGACGCGTCGGCTGTCCGGATTGGCCAGGAGGTCGATCTCCCGTTGCCGGTACCGGGTGTCGGTGGCGGACAGCCCGTGCCACTTGTCCGGCAACGGGCGCAGCGACTTGGACAGCAGGTGGAGTTCGGTGACGTCGACGGACAGCTCGCCACGCCGACTGGTCACCACTTCACCTTCGGCGCCGATCCAGTCCCCGAGGTCCAGCTGGCCGAGCACCGCGGCCGCACCTGCGGACAGCACCGAGGCCTGCATCAGCAGCTGGATGGAGCCGCTCACGTCCTGCACGGTGGCGAACGAGAGCTTGCCGTGGCCGCGCAACGACGTGATGCGACCGGCCAATCGCACCAATTCACCCGTGCGGGTGTCAGGATCAAGACCGTCATGACGCTCGTGCAACTCGGCAGCGACAGCCGTCCGGTCGAACCGGAACGGGTAGGGGTCGATTCCCTGCTCGGCCAGCACCTCGCGCTTCTTGCGCCGCTCGGAGCTCAACAGGTCGGCCGTACGGGCCGCGGCGACCTCGTCGACGGCGTCGTCGGCCACACCGTCCGGGTCGGACTCAGTCGTCACACTCACAGCTTCTCCCTCAGCGGGCTGAACGCACAGACCCGGTTCCCCCGGACCCCTCCCGCATCTTAAGCGCTCGGACTCATGGGTACCCTGACCGCCGCCATCAACCTCGACCTCATCACCGGATGGTTCCCCACCACGATCGTCATCGTGGCGATCGTCTCCGCCGTGGCGGCGATCGGCTGGCGGGACGGCGCCTGGCGCTACCAGCTGATCGTCGGCATCCCGGCGAGCTTCGTGCTCACCCTCCTCACGGCGCTGGTCATCGTGGTGTTCAACCTGGTGCCCGACCAGTTCCCGACGAGGTTCTACCTGTGGGCGTGGCTCATCTGGTTCTCGCTGATCGTCGCGTTCATGGGCTGGTTCCGGGCCCACTGGGCGCTGCGCACCGCGTCGTGCTTCGCCATCGTGTTCTGTGTCCTGGCGGCGTTCACCGTGATCAACCAGACCTACGACTACTACCCGACCCTCGAGCGCCTGTTCGGGAAGGACGCCGCCCACTTCACGAACCTGCCCGAACTCGCCGTCATCCGGGCCGACGTGCGTCGCACGGGCAAACTCCCCGACCACGGGAGCACGATCGCCGTGCAGATCCCGGCGACGTCGTCCCACTTCGACACCGGTCCCGCGTTCGTCTACCTACCGCCCGGATGGTTCGCCAGCCCGACACCGGAGCTGCCGGTGATCGAACTCATCGCCGGCATCCCGGGTGAACCGTCGGACTGGACCCGGGCCGGCTACGCCGATTCCACCTCGACGGCCTTCGCCCAGGCCCACGGGGGCAAGGCGCCGATCCTCGTGATACCCGACAACAACGGCAACGCCCAGGACACCGAGTGTTCGAACTCCAAGTACGGTGCGGCCGAGACCTATCTGGTCAAGGACGTACCGGCGTTCATGGCCGCCAGCTTCAATGCCGCCACCGGCAGGGGGCACCTGGCCGTCGCCGGGCTGTCGGACGGTGGGACCTGCGCCACCATGCTGGCGCTCCGGAACCCGGGTGTCTTCAACACGTTCGCCAGCTACTCGGGCTACTCCGACCCCACGTATCTGAACGACGACGCCGCACAGACCATCGTCGACCTCTACGGCAACTCCCGCGCCGACTACCTCGCCCACGATCCGACGCATCTCCTCACCGGGGGGCGGTTCCCGGGGCTGTCCGCATGGTTCACCGCGGGGGCCCAGGACAGCCCGCCCGTGGAGGACGCCCGTCAGCTGGCCCACCTGGCGGACAGCGCCGGCCTCAACCAGGTCTGCCTGTCGACCCCACCGGGCGACCACTCGTTCGCGTTCTGGGCGGCCGCCTTCAAGGATTCGCTCCCCTGGCTGTCGTGGAAACTCGGGCTCACCCCGGCTCCGGCCTCGGTCCCGGCCCGTTGCCGCCCACCGGTGCCCTGACCCGGCAGGTCGTCCAGGCCGGTCACTCGCCATTGCCAGCGATCGGCGACCACCGTATGATGCCGCTGCGCCCCTAGCTCAACGGTAGAGCAGCAGATTCTTAATCTGCAGGTTCCTGGGTTCGAGTCCGGGGGGGCGCACCACGATCACGTCGTGCCGTCCGCAGGCAGGACGCCCCCGTCGGGTGGTCCACCCCCCGGGGGCGACGACTCCCCCACGGGCACGGTCCGCGGGGAGCGTTTGACGTGTGCCTCCATGACCGGTGGTGCCCAGCGCGACAGCAGCACCACCCCGGCGAACATCACCAGGAGGAACACCACCTGGAAGGTGATGGCCACCGGAGACGACGCCAGCTGCTCGCCGAACAGTTCGACACCCATGGCGATACTGGCCAGCGGGTCCACGATCAGCAGGGTCGACTGCGACGCCGACAGCGGTCCGGCGGCGAACGCCGCCTCGAGCAGGAAGGTGCCGGCCACGCCGCTGACCACGACCGCGTAGATCGACCAGTGCGCGAACATCCCGATCCAACCGTCCGCCGCCAGCGCATCCGTGGCCGACTTCACGAATGCCGCGTCGATCGCCCACATCATCCCGGCCGCCGCGCCGAGCAGCGCCGCCTTGCGCGCCGGAGATCCCCAGCGGCTGAGCAGCACCAGGACGACGATCGCCACACCACGGGTCGTCAACGCCACGACCCAGGCCGACAGGGACGGGCTCCCGTGTCCCTCCTGGGGCCGGGCCACCATGAGGAAGCCGAACAGGCCGGCGCACAGGATGCCCGCGGCTCCCCACGTGCGACCCGGGATGGTGTCGTGGAGCCAGAAGGCCCGGAGTGCCAGGGTGAAGATCAGCTCGGTGACCAGGATGGGCTGCACGGTGGCCAGGGTGCCGAAGTAGAGGGCGAGGGCGGTGAACACGAACGTCCCGCCCATGGCCACCATGCCGAGCAGCCAGCGGGGCTGACGGATCAGATGACCGATCGTCTGGGCGAGGGAGCGCTTCTCCTCCTCGCCGGTGGCGTTGGTCATGCGGTGCAGGACCGACGCCAGCGCCTGGCTGAACGCACCCAGCAGGGCGAAGCCGACGGCGATCACCGGGACACCGGACCCAGGGGGTCACCACCGCGCCCGCTCACGGCGACACACACGTCGCGGGTACGTGTTCCGGCTCGTCGATGAGTCCCAGTCGCCAGGAGATCCAGGGGAACGCGTCCGACAGCGCCTGGCTCCACAGGTCGAAGTCGTGACCACCGTCCCGCACGGCCAGGCAGGTGGCGACACCGGCCTCGGCCGCGGCCGGCTGGAGCTCGTGGGCCGCGGCCAGGGGCTCGGCGTCCTGGTTGCCCACCTCGAACCACCCGGCCGAGCCGTGGTAGTCGCCACGGGCGAGGAGGCGCAGAGGATCGTGCCGGTCGAACGCCTCGGTCGATCCACCGAAGAGGATCTTGATCGTCTGGGCCTGGTCCGTCTCCTGGTACTGCGGCGCCAGGAATCCGCTGAACGAGGCGAACGTGGGATAGACGGCGGGGTGGACCAGGGCGAGGACGACCGAGCAGGTCGCACCGGCGGAGAGCCCACCGATCGCCAGTGAGCCCGGCGCGTCCGATGCATGCAGTTCGGCCCGGGCGAATGCGGGGACGTCGACGGCCAGGTAGGTCTCGGCGTTCCCGAACTGCGAGTTGACGCACTCGGTGTCGTCGGTGCGGAGCCCGTTCGGATCCGGCATGACGATGATGGGCGCACGACCGTCGTGCGCGGCGGCGAACGCGTCCGCCGTGGTGTCGGCGTTCCCGTCCTGCGACCAGTCGGAGGCGCTGCCCGGCTCACCGGGCAGCAGCACCAGGGTCGGGAGCTGGGGAGTCGTGCGGGCGAACCAGGCCGGAGGCAGGTAGACGTACGCCGGACGGGTGGCGAAGTGCGAGACGGTCGGAGGAATGGTCACCTCGACCACCACACCGTTCTTCGGGAGGACCCCGGTCCGGGCCACCTCGGCCCGCAGGTCGGCCACGGCGGGCAGATCGACCAGGTGCTCGGGCTGGTCGGTGAGCAGCCGGTCCACCGTCGGGAAGGTATCCGTCCGGGCGTTCACCGCGCCAAGCGTGACCACCGCCATCAACACGACGGCGGCGACCGAGGCGGTGCGACGCCCACGTCCCGCCGTCGACCAACCCACCACCGAGACCACCACCGCCAGGAGCAGGAGCGCGCCCCACGCCAGCGGCCACCAGGGCGTCCCGCCCGACACCCGCGAGGTCAGCCACAGGATGACTCCGGTGGCGACCGACGCCACCACGGCCACCGGGATGCCGATGCCCAGCTGCGGGCGCCAGCCGCCACCGCGCCAGTCGACGGACAGCGCCAGGACCGCGACCGCGACGCACTCGACCACGACAGGCAGCCAGCCTGAGACGATCGAGATGTTCATCGTTGGCTCCCTCGGTGGGCCCGGCCCGGACCCGGGACGTCGCTCGTCGGCCCGATCCGGGCCAACCTACCGCCGGGCGGGCGCAGGATCGCGGCGTACGGGATCCGCCGATGCACCGCCGGAATCGCGCATCATGGTGTACCAGTCCGTCGCCCGGGACGGACGCGAGCCAGGACGAGGAGTCGACGTGCCGGACCATGTGCCGCAGACCAGCCCCGCCCCAGCGAGGTCCGACGGCCTGAAGCGCGAGGCCAGCTTCCTCGGACTCCTGTTCACCTCCGAGGGCTCCATCATCGGCTCGGGCTGGCTGTTCGGTGCCCTGTTCGTGTCGACGATCGGCGGTCCCGCCGCCGTCATCGCCTGGCTCATCGGCTCGGTGGCGGTGATCCTGCTCGCACTGGTGCACGCCGAGCTCGGGGGACTCTTCCCCGTCACCGGCGGGACGGCCCGGTTCCCCCACTACGCCTTCGGCAACCTGGCCGGTGCCTCGTTCGGTTGGTTCTCGTGGCTGCAGGCCGCCGGCACCGCGCCCATCGAGGTGGAGGCCGCGCTCCAGTACTCGTCGAACTACGTCCACGGCCTGACCCACACGGTCAACGGCACCGTGGTGCTGACCGGCTGGGGCTATCTGGCCGCCGTCGTGCTGATGGGTGCCTTCACGATCCTGAACCTGTTCGGCATCCGCCGCCTGACCCAGGCCAACAACGCCATCACCACCTGGAAGGTGCTGATCCCCACCCTCACCATCATCGTGCTGTTCGCGCGGCACTTCGACACGTCGAACTTCACCAGCCACGGGTTCGCCCCCTACGGGACCCGCGGCATCCTCGAGGCGGTGAGTCTCGGCGGAGCCGTGTTCTCCCTCGTCGGTTTCGAGCAGGCGGTCCAGCTCGGCGGCGAGAGCCGCAATCCCCAGCGGGACATCCCCCGCGCCGTCATCGGGTCGATGGCCATCGGCGCCACCATCTACCTGCTCCTCCAGGTGGTGTTCATCGGCGCGCTCCCCCACTCGGCCCTGGCGAGGGGTTGGCACAACGTCAGTTTCGAGGGGATCTTCGGCCCGTTCGCCGGGTTGGCCAAGGACCTCGGACTGGCCTGGCTGGCCTACATCCTCTACGCCGACGCCATCATCGCCCCGATCGGCACCGGACTCGTCTACACCACGACCACCGCCCGCCTCACCTACGGGATGAGCAAGAACGGTCAGGTGCCCGAGGTGTTCGAGCGCACCACGCCGCGCACCCAGGTCCCGATCTACGGTCTGATCTTCGCCTTCATCATGGGACTCGTCCTGTTCCTGCCCTTCCCGGGATGGCAGAGCCTGGTGGGATTCATCACGTCCGCGACCGTGCTCATGTACGCCGGCGCACCGCTGGCCCTCGGGGCCCTACGCAAGCAGAAGCCCGACCTGCCCCGTTCGTTCCGCCTGCCGGCGGCGTGGTTGGTGGCACCCGCCTCGTTCATCGCCGCCAACTGGATCATCTACTGGAGCGGGTGGGAGGTCGACTGGAAGCTGTACGTGGCGGTCATCCTCGGCTACGTGCTCATGGGCGTCTCTCGGGTGCTCCACGCCAATCCCGTCCACCCACCGATGGACTGGACCGCGGCCCTGTGGCTCTGGCCGTACCTGGCCGGTATGGCCCTGATCTCCTACCTCGGCCAGTTCGGGGGCGGCCGCAACGTCATCCCCTTCTACGTCGACCTGCTGGTCGTGGCCGCCTGGAGCCTGGTCGTGTACTACGCAGCCCTGTACTTCCGCCTACCGGTCGACCGCGTCGACGAATACGCCCGGGACGTCTATCCGGTCGAGGACTGAGCCGAGCCGCCCGGCCCGGACCGAGCGGTGGCACGGGGACGCAGGGCCCGCACCGCTCACCAGCCCTGGGTCCCCGGACCGCCCTTGAACGGTCCCACGATCCCGGCCGTGATCCAACCGCCGTAGAAGCCCCCGGGCTGGGGTTCGACCACCTCGTCACCCACCAGGCACCGGTCCATCGGGGCGGCGTAGAACGCCACGTAGCCGGCGATGGCGGCGAAGGCGGGGTTCGGACGGTCGTATCCCCAGGCGGCGGACGGGGCCACGGCGTCCCCCACGACGACGTCGTAGTAGTGGGCCGTGCCCTTCCATTCGCAGAACGACCCCTGACTCGTCCGCACCAGGCAGCCCTCCCGGATGTCGCCCGGGGGCAGGTAGTAGTTCGGAGGATGGCTCGTCTCGAGGACCCGGAAGCCCCCGGAGGTGTCGGCCACCGTGACCCCGGCGAACTCCACGCGGAGGCGAGCGGCGACCGGCTCCAGTCGGGGCGGCCGGGGATAGTCCCACACCGACTCCTGGCCGGGCCCGAGAGGTGCAGCGGAGCGGTGGCGGTCGCCGGGTCGTGGGAGCCTCATGTCCCCAGCATGCCGACCTTCGGCCCCGGGTCGGGTCAGGACTCCCCGGCCGGCGGGACCGTTCCGGCCACCGGGTCGGGCCCCCCACCGTCCCGCCCCGTCAGCCAGCGCTGCAGCCCGGCGGCATTCGAGTGCACCCCGTTCATGACCTCGAGCTTCTGTCGGTGCTCCTCGGGGACACCGTCGAGATCGTGGGCGAAGGCCCGGGACAGGGCCTCGGCGATGTCGCGGCCGTCCCGATGGGCGGACGCCGCCACGTCGGCCCATCGTCGCAGTGTCCCGTCGGCCTCGTCGAGCACGTCGAGGGGATCGGCCAACAGGCCGTAGTGGGCCAGGGCCAGTCCGGTGGGTCGGCGCTCGGCGAACCGACCGAGCGACCGCAGAGCCAGGTCCAGGTCGAAGTCGGGCGGCGGGGTCGACGGACGCAGTACACCGCCGTCGGGGAGCTTCACCCCCACGGCGTCGCCGGCGAACAGGGTGCCGCTCCAGCTGTCGTGGAGGGCCAGATGGTGCTTGGCGTGACCGGGCGAGTCCACCGTGGTGAGGACGCGGTTGGAGCTGACCCGGATCTCCTCGCCGTCCTCCAGCACGTGGATCCGCTCCGCCGGTGTCGGGTCGAGCCGCCCGTACAGGGAATCGAGCAGCGGACCGTATACCCGGGCCGCCGAGGCGACCAGCCTGGTGGGATCGGCCAGGTGCCGGGCCCCTTTCGGATGGACGTACACCGTGGCCTTGGGGAAGGCCTCGGCCACGTCGCCCACTCCGCCCGCGTGGTCGAGGTGGATGTGGGTGACCACCACCCCGGCCAGGTCGTCGGCGCCGAGTCCGAGCCGGTCCAGATGGGCGAGGAGCGCGGGGACCGAGCTCTGGCTGCCCGTCTCGACCAGGACCGGTGCATCGCCCTCGATGAGGTAGCCGGCGGTGACGCGCTCCCAGCCGCCGAGGAGCGTGTCGAGCTCGATCACCCCTTCGGCGATGCGGGTCCCCGTCGGTGGGGGCGGGGCGTCCCCCGGAGCGGACGGGGGGCCGTGGTGGTGCCCGGCCGGGCCGTGGTGGTGGTCGGCCCCCATAGTCAGGTCACCGCGCCCTGGTCGCGGTCTTCTTGAACGCGACCTTCTTCACCGAGCTCCGCTCGACCGCGGCCTTCTTCACGGCGGCCTTCTTGACCGCGCCCTTCTTCGCCGTGCTCTTCGGGGTGGCGGCCTTCTTCGCCGTGGACTTCTTCGCCGTGCGCTTCGGGGTGGCGGCCTCAGTGGCCTCGGGTGCCTGCTCCCCGGCCGCCACCTTCGCCGACGACTTCGCCGTGGCCCGGCGGCCCGGACGGGCCGATACCCTCCCGGCCGGCGTGTCACCGGCCACCGTCGTGGTCGGACGGTTCCGGCGCCCGCTGCTGCCGGCGACGAGGAGACCGTGCAGAGCCGTGGCCGACGCCGGGGCCATGTGCAGTCGGGACATACCGGCCGGCTTGACTCCGGCAAGGGCCTGGCGGGCCAGACCCAGGAAGACGTGGTCGGCCGACGGTTTGGCGTGGCCGACGATCTTGGCCGCCGAGTTGACCAGCGACACGTGGGAGAACGCCTGGGGAAAGTTGCCCACCAGCCGTCCGGCCACGGCGTCGTACTCCTCGGCCAGCAGCCCGAGGTCGTTACGCAGGTCCAGGAGACGTTCGAAGAGTTGGCGGGCGTCGTGTTCCCGACCGAGCAGGGTGTAACAGTCCGCCAACCAGAACGAGCAGGCCAGGAATGCACCCTCGCGGCCGGTGAGACCGTCCACCTCGCCGGTGTCGACCGTGCGGTAGCGGAGGACGAAATCCCCCTCGACCAGCTCCCGCTCGATCGCCTCGATAGTGCCCCGCATCCGCGGATCGGTCGCCGGGAGGAATCCGACGAGGGGGATCATCAACAGGCTGGCGTCGAGTTCGTCCGAGCCGTAGTACTGGGTGAAGCAGCCACGGGCGGCGTTGAAGCCCTGCTCGCACACTTCGTCGTGGATCTCCTGGCGCACGGTCCGCCACCGTTCGACGGGCCCGTCGACACCGAACTCCTCCACCGTCTTGATGGCCCGGTCCATCGCCACCCACGCCATGACCTTGGAGTGGGTGAAGTGGCGACGCGGACCGCGGACCTCCCAGATGCCGTCGTCGGGCTCGCGCCACCCCACCTCCAAGAACTCCATGAGGGAACGCTGCAGCTCCCACGCCGGACCACCTTCCGGGTCGTCCGACTGGGTGGACTCGTACAGCGCCGACATCACCTCGCCGTAGACGTCGAGCTGGAACTGACCGGCGGCGGCGTTGCCGATGCGGACCGGTTGCGACCCCTCGTAGCCCGGAAGCCAGTCGACCTCCCACTCGTCGAGGCGCCGCTCCCCCCCGGCCCCGTACATGATCTGCATCTGCGACGGGTCGCCCGCCGTCGCCCGCAGCAGCCAGCTCCGCCAGGCCATGGCCTCCTGGTAGAAGCCGCCGCGCATGAGCGACTCGAGGGTCAAGGTGGCGTCCCGCAGCCAGCAGAACCGGTAGTCCCAGTTGCGCCCGCCGCCCAGCGTCTCGGGCAACGACGTCGTGGCCGCGGCCACGATCCCGCCCGTGGGTTCGTAGGTGAGGGCCTTCAGCGTGATCAGCGACCGCACCACGGCGTCGCGGTACTCGCCCTCGTAGTTGCACTGGGAGACCCACTCCGCCCACCACTGCTCCGTGTCCGAGATGGCGTAGACGGCGTCGACCGGGCGGGGCGGGGCCTCGGTGGCTGGGTACCACGACAGCGAGAACGGGATCGACTGACCTTCGGTCACGGTGAACTCGGCAACGGTCGACAGGTCGGATCCGTGGGTGGGGACCGTCGTCCACAACGAGAGGGCGTCCGGGCCGGCGACGGCGGTCATGGTGCCGTCGGTGCGGCGTACCCAGGGCACGACCTGGCCGTACCCGAACCGGATGGTCAGGTGCATCTCCATGGTGACCTTGCCGCGCACCCCCTCGACGAGGCGCACGACCTCGGGATGCTCGCGGCGGATCGGCATGCAGTCGGTGATCCGCACCGTCCCCTCGTCGGTGACGAACTCGGACTCGAGCACCAGGGTGTCGCCCCGGTAGTGGCGATGGGTCGCCAGTCCACCGCCCTTCGGGGCGATGCGCCAGGATCCGTGGTCGTCGGTGCCCAGGAGCTTGGCGAAGCACGACCCCGAGTCGAAGCGGGGCAGGCAGAGCCAGTCGATCGAGCTGTCCCGGCCGACGAGGGCGACCGTGTGCAGGTCACCGATGATCCCGTAGTCCTCGATGGGGAGCGCCATCTCCCCTGTCTAGCCTGACCGGCCCCGACGGGTCCGATCCCGACTCCGGTCGGTCAGGGTCAGTCCGCGGCGCAGGGGCCGGTGGACACGGGCCGCACGGCGCTCTCGGCCTGGGCCACCCGGGGCAGCACGTCGGGCGACGTGAGCGCGTACCCGATCGAGGGGTCGACCGTGGACCGCGAGAACACCACCCCGATCACCTGCCCGTCGGGCAGGACCAGTGGACCGCCCGAGTTACCGGGCCGCACCAGGGCGTCGAGCTCGTACACGTTGCGCAACGTCAGCCCGCGCCCGTAGATGTCACGGCCCTGGGCCTCGAAGGCGGCCATCACGCCGGCGGCGTCGACGGTGAACGGGCCACCCCCGGGGTACCCGAGAACGGCCGCCTGGGTCCCACGACCCACCGGAGCCGGGTCGAGCCGCAGAGCCGGCGCCGTCAGACCGGGCACCCGGAGCACGGCCAGATCGAACGACGGGTCGAAGAGCACCACCTCGGTGGCATCGACCGACCTGCCCACCTGGACCTGCGGTGCACCGATCCCGGCCACCACGTGGGCGTTGGTCACCACCAGTCCCGGTGCGGCCACGAACCCGGACCCCTCCTGCAGCACGCCGCACCCGACGCCTTCGACCTTGACGGTGGACGGTCCGGCGGCCAGGTCGGCCGACCGGAGCACGGCGTTCGACGGGAGCGCCACCGGGAGCGCGGACGCCGGGGACAGGGCGGCGAACACCGGAGGGAACCCTTCGGCGGTCAGGAAGCCCTGGGCCCGCGAGAAGATCGACGGTGGTGCGGGCAGCACATCGTTCAGCGAGGTGATGATCCGTGACTGCAGGATGGCCGAGTCGAGGGCGGTCGACGAACTGTTGACCATGGTGCTGGCCAGTAGCCACACGGTCAACAGCGCGGCCACCACGGCCACGGCGACGCCGAGCACGGCGTCGATCGTGCGGGCCGGACGGCGGTGGACACGGCTGGTCAGCGCGCCACCCAGGATGCGTCCGGTCATGCCGAAGCTGAGCGCCACCAGCAGCATGGTGGTCAGGGCGACCGCGGTCCGTGCCGCCGGTGACTGGGCCCACTTCACGGTCTGGGACGCCAGTAGTGCGCCCACGTAGAGGCCGACGAAGAACCCGGCGATGGCGCACACCTGGGTCAGGGCTCCGACGCGGGCCCCCTGCCAGGCGGCCGCCACGGCCGCCACGAGGATGACCACGTCGACCACGTTCACGAGGGACGCCCGGCCGGAATCAGCCCCAAGACCCGCAGGAAGGGGAGCGCGGCTGTCACGGTGCCACGGTAGACGGGACCGGTCCCTGGCGAATGTCATCACCGGGGACCGGCGTCGACCGTGGCACAATCTGCCACGGTCGGAGTGCTCTCGCCGGTGCTCCGTCACTCGATCGAGCCGGCGGAAAGGGGTGCCTGGTGCCTGGTGAGCCGACCACCGCCCGGGCGGTACCCCGGTTCCTGGCGGCCGCCGTGGTGCTGGTCGCCGTGGGTACGGCCGCCGCGTGTTCCTCACCCTCGTCTTCGGCGACGTCCGGCACGACGTCCGGCACGCCGTCCTCCACCGCACCGTCGCTCGGACCATGGAAGGGCTCCCTGGTCGCTTCCACCCTCCCCGCCCCCATCCAGTCGCTGCGCGCCGTCACCTGTCCCACCGCCCAGCGTTGCTGGGCGGTGGGATCCACCACCCCCACGACGACGGCGCCGAGCGGCCCCACCATCGTGGGCTCCACCGACGGCGGGGCCACGTGGACGGCGGAGACCGTCCCGGCCACCGTCGGGTACCTGTCCGCCATCGCCTGCGCCTCCGTCCGGTCCTGCACCGCGGTCGGACAGATCGGCCAGACCGGGGTCGGACCCGGGGCCGTCCTCGCGACGGCCGACGGGGGGGCTACCTGGGTCCTCCAGTCCGTGCCAGCCGGGACCTCCGACGTGACGGCCGTCGCCTGCCGGCCGGGTGGCCGCTGCACGGCCCTCGGTGTGCTCGCCGGACGCGTCACCACGCTCGTCCCGTCCACCACGGGGACGTGGCTACCCACCGGGGCCCTGCCGCCGGCGGCGTCGGTGGCCACTGCGCTGTCCTGCATCGACGCGACCGACTGTTGGGCCACCTCGGCCCAGGCGGTGGACGTCAGCCACGTCATCGGGGTGATCGCCGTCACGGCGGACGGCGGGGACACGTGGACGCTGCAGCACGTGCCCGTGGGGACGGGCGCGCTGCAGGGCATCGACTGCACCCCGGGGACCCAGGTGGACGGTCGTCCGGCGGACGCCGCCGCCGCGTCCTGCACGGCGGTCGGCACGACGGCCACCGTGCTCGGCGCGGCACGCACCGGCCAGGGTGTCGTCCTGACCTCCGCCGACGGGGGCGCGTCGTGGGCCTCGGACCCGGTGACCCCGACGTCGGCGGACCTCCTCGCCGTGTCGTGCGGGGCAGGCCCCTGTGTGGCCGTGGGGACGGCGGTGGCCTCGACGCCCGCGGCCGGACTGGTGGTCCTGACGGCATCCGGCACCAGGCCGGGTACGTCGTGGCGCAGCGCCGCGGTCGCCCCGGTGGCCCTGCCGCTCACCGGCGTGGCGTGCGTCTCGCTGTCGTCCTGCGTGGTCGTCGGTGAGTCGGTCAGCGCCCGGCTGGCGGCGGCGTGAGCGGTCGCGGTCGCAGCATCACCGGTGGAGTCGGGGCGCGCCGGTAGCCTCCGGGCCATGGGAGCCCGCCCCGCTACTACTCCCGTGGACCCCGCAGCAGCACCGACCGGCCGGCGCAGGCCGACGACCACGTCCGCCTTCGGTGTGGGCCGACGCGAGGGGCACGACGCCTCCGATTTCTACGCCCGCTTCACCCCACCCCGCCTGTCCGGCGACGACGACGTCGTCCGACCGAGCGCCGTCGACACCGTCTGGGTGGGGGACGCTCGCGATATGGACGCCTGCGGTTCGGTGGCCGACCGCTCCGTGGCCCTGGTGGTCACCTCGCCGCCGTACTTCGCCGGCAAGGAGTACGAGCAGGACATGGGCGAGGGCCACGTCCCGGCCGACTTCGCCGCCTACCTGGGCATGCTGCACGACGTGTTCGCCCAGTGCTTCGCCAAGCTGGAGCCGGGCGGGCGGATCGCCGTCAACGTGGCCAACCTCGGACGCAAGCCCTACCGGTCACTGGCGGCCGACGTGGTCGGCCTGCTCGAGGACCTCGGCTTCCTGCTGCGCGGGGAGATCGTCTGGCAGAAGAGCCACGCCGCCGGGGGATCGTGCGCCTGGGGCACCTACCAGCGCCCCGGCAACCCGGTCCTGCGGGACGTGTCCGAGCGCATCGTGGTGGCATCCAAGGGGCGCTTCGACCGCGCCGTCCCGGCCGACCAGCGCGCCCGGGTCGGACTACCCCATGAAGGCACCATCACCATGGACGAGTTCGTCGACGCCACCACCGACATCTGGGACCTCCCGGCCGAGTCGGCCACCCGAGTCGGCCACCCGGCACCGTTCCCGGTCGAACTGCCGCGTCGACTGATCGAGCTCTACACCTACCGCGGTGACCTGGTCCTCGACCCCTTCATGGGATCGGGATCGACGGCGGTCGCCGCGGTACGCACCGAACGGCACTACGTGGGCTTCGACACGGACCCCGACTACGTCGCCCTCACCGAGCGTCGGGTGTCCGAGGAACGGATCGCCGGCCCCTCCACCGGTCGACGGGTCACCGTCCCTGCGTCCCGCACGGTGCCGCCGCAGGACGGGACGGCGGCCGCCACCACGGGGCAGGACCCGGAGGTGGCCCAGGGGGCCAAGGCCAGGGATCTGGCCCTGCGGACGCTGGTCACCGCCGGGTTCCGTGACATCGACGAAGGGGCGGGGTTCACCGATCTGGGCGTGGCGACCGACTACCGCGCCCGCGACTCCCGGGGTCGGACCTGGCTCTTCCTGCTGACGGGCGCCTATTCGGCCACCCGGCCCGGGCTGAAGCGGGCCGACGTCCTGTGGCGGGCACTGGGCGTCGCCTCGGTGCTGCATGCAGCGCGGTCGGCCGATCCCGGGCGCGACGACCTCGGACCGCTGGTGATCCTGACCACCGACTCCCCGCCACCCCGGAGCGCCGGAGGCCGGGCGCTCCAGGCCGTGTGCGGGTCCGGCCGCCCCGTCCACGAGGTGTGCGAGCTGCTCGATCCCACGACCGCCGTCCGGATGGCCGCACTCGCCGCCGACGTCGACCCGGGCGGGTGAGCCCCGGCGGTGGACGGCCGTCCGTCGGGTGCGTCCGACGGCACCCCTGCAGCTGACCGTCCACCGGGCGCAGTCGACTGGGACGGTCGCGCCTACCAGGAGCGCATCGACGGGCTGGCCGCCACCGGGATGCACCTGCACGGTGAGGCCGACTTCGTCGGCCGGCTCGGACCGTCGTCCGTACTCGACGCCGGCTGTGGAACCGGGAGGGTGGCGATCGAACTGGCGCGGCGCGGCATCGACGTGGTCGGCATCGACCGGGACCCGTCGATGATCGCCGCAGCGCGGGACCGGGCACCCGACGTGACCTTCCACGTCGTCGACGTCACCGGGGCGGAACTCGGTCGGACCTTCGCGCTCGTCCTGATGGCCGGGAACGTCCCGCTGTTCACGCCGGAGGGCACCCAGGCCGACCTGGTGGCCGGATGCGTGCGACATCTGGCACCCGGGGGGCGCCTGGTGTCCGGATTCCAGCTCGGGCGGGGGTACCTGCTCGCGACCTACGACGCCGACTGCCGGGCCGGGGGCCTGGACCTCGAAGCGCGCTACGCCTCCTGGGACGCCGAGCGGTTCGATCCGACCGGCGACTACGCCGTCTCCGTACACCGGCTCCCGGTCTGACCGTCGGCGGGGGTCCGCCCCGAGACGGCGGGCGACGCGCCCGGTGCCGCCCGGTGGGGTGGCGTCTGCGAACATGGACCGGTAGAGCAACCAGAACGGAACCCCATGCGCAATCCCATGTTCGTCTACGACGAGAAGCTCACCGACCTCATCTTCAACTACTGCCGGTGGCGCCTCTCCCTCGACCCGGTCCCACTGGACTACGGGGGCGCCCTGGACGAGTCACTGGCCGACGTCCTCGACGGGCTCATCACCCCGCAGGGGGCGGACCCCGCCGCGGTCATGGACCTGTTCGACAAGAAGCTGGCCACCGCCGCCGTCTCGGTCGACAGTCCCAAGTTCCTCGCCTTCATCCCGGCCGCCCCCACGAAGGCCGCGCTGCTCTTCGACATGGTGGTGGCCTGCTCGTCGCTCCAGGGGACGTCGTGGATCGAGGCGGCCGGCCCGGTGGCGGCCGAGAACCAGGCCCTGCGCGTGCTGTCCGACCTGGCCGGTCTGCCCGAGGGGGCGGGCGGCTGCTTCGTGGCCGGCGGATCGGCCGGCAACCTCTCGGGACTCATGGTCGCCCGCGACACGGCACGGCTGCGGTTGGGGGACGCCGCGCCCGACCGACCGGTGGTGGCCATCAGCGAGGAGGCGCACTCCTCGGTCGGCAAGGCGCTCCACGTCCTCGGCGTCGAGCCCCTGCTCGTCCCCTGCGACGATCACCGGCTCACCGGCGAGGCCCTGCGCGAGACACTGGCCCGGCACCCACGGGGTGGCGACGCCATCGCCGTGGTCGCCACCGGGGGCACCACCAACGCCGGCATCGTCGACGACCTGGCCGGGGTGGCCGACGTGGCCGGCGAGCGCAACCTCTGGTACCACGTGGACGGTGCCTACGGCTGCGCCGCCCTCTTCGCCCCGTCGGTGCGGGCCCGATTCGACGGCATCGAGCGGGTGGACTCGTTCGTGGTCGACCCCCACAAGTGGCTGTTCGCCCCGTTCGACTGCGCGGCGCTGGTCTACCGCGAACCGTGGCTGGCCAAGGCCGTCCACTCCCAGGACGCCTCCTACCTCGAAGTGCTGCACAAGGACACGCCGGACGAGTGGAACCCGAGCGACTACGCCTACCACCTCACCCGGCGGGCCCGGGGCATGCCACTGTGGTTCTCGCTGGCCGTCAACGGGACCGACGCCTACCGCGACGCGGTCGAGACGGTCCTGGCCACGACTCAGGCCGCCGCGGACCTCATCGAGTCCCTCCCCCAGCTCGAACTGGTGCGTCGACCCGAACTCTCCGTCGTGCTCTTCCGCCGGACCGGGTGGGGCAAGGCGGAGTACGAGGCCTGGTCCGACCTGCTGCTCGAGGAGCAGACCGGGTTCGTGATGCACACCACGTGGGAGGGGGAGCCCGTGGGCCGACTGGCACTGCTGCACCCGGACACGAGCATCGAACTGATCGGGCAGATCCTGGCATCGACGGCCTGAGCAAACCGCGGACCACGGACCGTCCGGCGAGGGTCCTGTCCGGGAATCAGCCCCCGATCGGGTCGGCCCCGACCGCATCCACGGGCCAGCGGAACCCGAGGACCTGGGATGCGAAGCCCATGGCGGTCCTCAGCGCGAATTCCGGGTCGACGGCCGGGTCACCCAGGGCCATCTGCACGGCCAGGCCGTCGAGCAGCGCCAACAGGGCGATGGCGAACCCGGTGGCATCGGTGGTGTCGAACTTCCCGTCGGACTGTCCGTCGGCCACGGCCCGGGCGATGGCCCCCCGCCAGCGCGCGTCGAACTCCTCGCGGACCCGGGCCACCTCGGGATGGCGCTGGGAGCGCGCCCACAGATCGATCCACAACGACCACGGGTCGGGGAACTCGTGGTCCGGCCCCGGCATGCAGATCCAGGTGACGATCTCCTCGAGCCGCCCGACGGCGTCGGGGATCGCCTGCATGCGCTCGACGCCCTGGGCGAACCAGCGGTCCTCGGCCAGGCGGATGGCCTCGGTGAGGAGCCGGTCCTTGGTCTGGAAGTAGTAGATCACGAGCGCCGGACTGGTACCGGCCCGTTCCGCCACGTCGGCGATCCGCGTATCGGTGAAGCCGCGTTCGGCGATGACCTGGAGCGCGGCCCGGAGCATGTCCTCGCGCCGGCTGTCCGGCCCCGGAGCCGAACGCTCCGGCACGTCCACATCCGTTCGATCGAGAGTCTTCGGCACCGTTCCTCGTTCCGCTGTGTCCCGGCTATGACCGGTCTGGTCTGTCGGTCGCCCCGTTTCCGACACTCCCGCCGGGGTCCGTGGCGGACACGGTACCAGTGGCGGCTGGTACCGACCCATCGCCCGCTGGCGTCGTCCGGAGCCGTGCCACACTGGGGCCCGACCGGACCCGCGGCTGCACCGGCGGGACGAACCCGTGCCACGACACGGCCCGACGAACCAGGAGGACACGATGGCGAGTGAGGTACGTGGGGTGGTGGCGCTGGCCCAGGGACAGCCCGTCTCCGTGGTCACCATCGTGGTGCCCGACCCCGGTCCGGGTGAGGCCGTGGTGCGGGTCCAGGCCTGCGGGGTGTGCCACACCGACCTCCACTACCGCGAGGGCGGCATCAACGACGAGTTCCCGTTCCTGCTGGGACACGAGGCGGCCGGCATCGTGGAGGCCGTCGGCGACGGGGTGACCTCGGTCGAGCCCGGCGACTTCGTCGTCCTCAACTGGCGTGCCGTGTGCGGCGAGTGCCGGTCGTGCCGCCGGGGCCGCCCCCAGTACTGCTTCGCCACCCACAACGCCACCCAGAAGATGACGCTCACCGACGGGACCCCGCTCTCCCCCGCGCTCGGTATCGGGGCCTTCGCCGAGAAGACGCTGGTCGCCGCCGGCCAGTGCACCAAGGTCGACCCATCGGCGAGACCGGCGGCCGTCGGGCTGCTCGGCTGCGGCGTCATGGCCGGGCTCGGCTCGGCCATGCTGACCGGTGAGGTCGGCCTCGGTGACTCGGTCGCCGTGTTCGGGTGCGGTGGGGTCGGCTGCGCCGCGGTAGCCGGGGCCAAACTCGCCGGGGCGTCCGTCATCATCGCGGTCGACCTCGACGCGCGGAAGCTGGCCCTGGCCCGGGAGTTCGGGGCCACCCACGGCGTCGACGCCTCGACCGAGGACGTGGTGGCCGCGGTCCAGGCCCTCACCGGTGGCCACGGTGCCGACGTGTGCATCGAGGCGGTCGGCAGTCCCCGGGTACTGGAGCAGGCGTTCTACGCCCGGGACCTGGCCGGCACCGTGGTCCAGGTCGGGGTGCCGACCCCCGACATGCGGATCGACCTCCCCATGATCGACTTCTTCGGTCGCGGCGGCCGGCTCAAGCCGTCGTGGTACGGGGACTGCCTGCCCAGCCGCGACTTCCCCGTGCTCGTCGACCTGTACCTCCAGGGCCGACTCGACCTCGACCGTTTCGTCAGCGAGATCATCGGCCTCGACGACGTCGAGGAGGCGTTCGGTCGCATGGAGCGCGGCGAGGTGCTCCGGTCGGTGGTCGAGATCGGCTGACCGGCGGGAGACCCGCGGCCGAGGTGTCGAGCCGTCGTCGCCGCCGGATCAGAGATAGCCGGACGCGATGTCCTCGATCCACCACGCCGGTGCCGCGTTCATGAGGGTCGACAGGTCCCAGTAGTCCCACCACCGCACGATCGAGCCGTCCCGGAGTTCCTGGACGGAGACGAACGGGAGGGTGACCACCTCTCCCGTGTGCCAGTGCCATGTCTCGGCGTGCTCGGTGACCACCGTGTCGCCGTCCGCCACCATCAGCTTCAACTCGTGCTCGTAGCCCGAGATCTTCTCCAGGCCCAGGCGCAGGCGGGCGACGACCTGGTCCGGACCCCGGGCGATATCGTCGGGCGGCGAGGGCACGTCGGTGTACTCCGCGTCCTCGGCGAAGAACGAGGCGATGGCGTCCCAGTCACGGGAGTAGAGCGTGGCCCAGAACTCCTGGACCCGCTCCTTGTTGGCGGCGGCGTCGGTCACGGTCGCCATGTTGGCACGCCCGGGCGCGGCCGGCACGGGCGCTAGGGGCGAACGGCCCTGTCCGGCCCACGGCTCCCGGCCGTACGATGGGACGCCGGCAGCGTGCCGGGACCAGGGAGGACCTCGATGACCGACGCGACCAAGTTGGACGCCCACCACCGCAAGACGGTGGAGAAACTCTTCTCCCACCCGACCAGCCACAACATCCAGTGGCACGACGTACGGTCACTGCTCGAGGCGGTGGCCGAGGTGGAGGAGATGCACGACGGCCGGTTCCGGGTGACCCTCGGCGACGAGACGGAGACGTTCGACGTGCCGCGGGGGCACGACATCGACACCCAACAGGTCGTGGACCTGCGCCGGATGCTCAAGGGCGCCGGCTACGGCCCGGCCTGACCCCGGTCGTCGGGCCCGGGTGCCCGGTATTGCGCCCTACTGCTGGGACGAACCCCGCCGGATGACCCCGGCGCGCCGCTCCTGGAAGGCGGCGGGGTCGAAGCGCTCCTTCATCCACCGGCGCGACCACCGGGCCTCCTCGACGTAGGCGTCCTCGTCACCCCGGTGGGCCAGCGTGTCGTACATCGAGCGCAACCCGGCGATGGCCAGCGGGTCCGACTCGGCGATGGCCTCACCCAGCTCGACGGCACGCGACACCAGATCCCCATGGGGCACCACCTCGTTGACCAGCCCCCACGAGTAGGCGGTGACGGCATCGACGAAATTACCGGTCAGCGACATCTGGCGGGCCCGGTTGACCCCGATGAGCTGCGGCAACCGGATGGTCATGCCTCCGGCGGGGAGCACGCCGACCCGGGCATGGGTGTCGGCGAAGGTGGCACGCTCGGACGCGACGAGGAAGTCGCACCCGAGGGCGAGTTCGAGGCCACCCGTCACGGCCGGACCGTTGACGGCCCCGATGACCGGCGTGGCGGTACCCGGGAGCAGCCCCCGGCGCACGACCGGGCGATCGGTCCGCGGTGCCGCCGCCACCTCGTCGTAGGTCCGGGCCAGGTCGGTCAGGTCGAGGCCGGCGCAGAATGCCGGGTCCCGACCGGTCAGCACCACGGCCGCGGTGTCCGGGTCGTCGTCCGCCTCGGCCAGGACCTCGGCCAACCGGGCGATCATGGCGCCCGTCAGGGCGTTGCGTGCCTCGGGACGATCGAGGAGGACGAGGGCGACCGGGCCGCGGCGTTCGGTGGTGATCACGACCTCTTCTCTACCACCGGCCGGGGACGGGTCGTCGGTCCGCTGGCATGATGAGGCGGAGCAACGGACGAGCGCCACGAAGGGAGGGGCCGTGACCACCGACACCACAGCGGGCCCCACCGTCACCCCGGCCACCGCCTATGTCGACCCGGACCGGTACGAGGTCGAGCGCCGGGTCGTGTTCGGCCGCCACTGGACCGCGATCGGACCCGCGGCGCAGGTGGCCGCGCCCGGTGCGTTCCTGGCCGCCTCCGTGGCCGGCTTCCCGTTGGTCGTGGTCAACGACGGCGGGTCGCTGCATGCCTTCCACAACGTCTGCCGGCACCGGGCGGGTCCGCTCGTCGACGACGGGGCCGGAACCTGCGGACGCTTCGTCTGCCGCTACCACGGGTGGTCCTACGCCCTCGACGGCCGCCTCACCTCGGCACGCGACTTCGGTGCCGAGGTCGAGCCGGACGCGTTCTCGCTCGTGCCGGCCCACGTCGCGACATGGCGCGGGCTGCTCTTCGTGGCCCTCGAGCCCGAGGAGCCCGATCTGGCGACGTGGCTCGGTCCCGTAGTCGGCCACAGCGCCGCCTTCGCCATGGAGACCTTCGAGGTGACCAACCGGTCCACCCACGACATCGTCGCCAACTGGAAGGTCTACGCCGAGAACTACCAGGAGGGCTACCACATCCCCCTCGTCCACCCGGGCCTGAACCGGCAGATCGACGCCTCCCGGTACGAGGTCGAGACCGTGGGGTCCACCGCCGTGCACACCGCGCCCACCCGTGACGGCGCCGTCACCGACGGGGCCTGGCTGTGGCGGTTCCCGGGCTTCGCGCTGAACCTGTACCCGTCCGGCATGTGCGTGGAGAGTTTCTGGCCGACCGGACCCGCGTCGACGCGCGTCGAGTACACCTTCTCGTTCGCGCCGGGCACCCCACGTGACGAGGTCGAGGGAGCGGTGGCGGGTTCGGTGGGCGTCCTCGACGAGGACCGGGTGATCTGCGAGGCGGTCCAGCGGAATCTGGCCTCGGGCCTCGCCCGCCAGGGAGTCCTGAGCCCCCGCCACGAAGGCGGAGTGGCGCTCGTCCAGCGCCTCGTGGCCGACGCCGTGGCTCGGGCCTGACCCGGTGCTCGCGCTCCTCACCCGTCCCGCCCACGACGCGTTCGCCGACGGTCTGTCGCGCCCGGGGGTGGACTGGCTGATCATGGAGGGTGACGGGAGCCTCACCGACGGCAGCGGAGCAGGTGTGCCGTGGCCCGAGGCCCGACCCGAGGTCGCCTGGGGGACGTCCGACCTGTTCCGGGAGGGCGCACCGGTGGCGGCGTTCTTCCGCTTCCTGATCGAGTGCCCGTCACTCCGGTGGTTCCAGTCGCCCGCCGCCGGCTACGACGCCGAGCCGTTCCACGTCCTCGTCGACCACGGGGTCCGGGTCTGCAACGCCCACGTGAACAGCCTGCCCATCGCCGAGTTCGTCCTCCGGGGTGTGCTCGACGAGTTCCAGCAGGCCGGTGCGTGGCGTCGTCAGCAGGCCGAGTTCGTGTGGCGCATCCACGACTGGCGGGAGGTGTCGGGCAGCACCTGGCTGGTGGTGGGTCTCGGCCACATCGGCCGCGAGGTGGCGGTGCGGGCCCGCGCCCTCGGCGCCCAGGTCATCGGCTGCCGTCGGACCCCGTCCCCGGCCGATCCGGTCGACCGCTCGGTCACACCCGACCGGCTCGGCGAGGTCGTGGGCGAGGCCGATGTGGTCGTCCTGTGCGCTCCATTGGACCCGTCGACCCACCATCTGGTCGATGCCGGGTTCCTGGCGGCCATGCGACCCGACAGCGTGCTCGTCAACGTGGGACGCGGTGGACTGGTCGACGAGGACGCCCTGCTGGCGGCCCTCGAAGCGGAGCCGCAACGCGTCGCCGTGCTGGACGTCTTCGACACCGAGCCACTCCCCGCCGACCATCCCTTCTGGAGCCATCCGCGCGTCCGCGTCACCCCGCACAACGCCGCGGGAGGATTCGGCCGGTTCGGGCGCCAGGCCGATCTGTTCGACGCCAATCTCGACCGTTGGCTGTCCCACCAGCCGCTCGAGCACGACGTGACCGACGCCATCAAGGAGCAGCACCGATGACCTACACGCCACTTCCCGACGCGCCCGACTGGTTCGTCCGCGCACTGGCCGTTCCCCGCGGGGACCTGGAGGTGGACGTCGACGGTTGCCCGATCCACGCCCTGACGTTCGGCGTCCCGGGTACGAGGGGACTGGTGTTCGTCCACGGCGGCGGGGCCCACGCCCACTGGTGGACCCACGTGGCCGCCACGTTCGCCGACGGGTTCCGGGTCGTGTGCGTCGACCTGTCCGGCCACGGCGACAGCGGTCACCGTCCGGCCTATTCACTCGAGCAGTGGACCGACGAGGTCATGGCGGTGGCGGACGCGGGCGACATCGACGGCCCACCCGTGGTGGTGGGGCACTCGATGGGCGGCTTCGTGACGATCGGGACCGCCGCCCGTCACGGCGATGCGGTCAGTGGGGCCATCGTCTGCGACTCACCGGTCACCGAGCCCGACCCCGAGATCGCCTCCTACCGGCTGAAGGAGGCCTTCGGCCGGCCCCGGGTGTATCCCACGCGCGCCGACGCCTTCGCCCACTTCCGCACGGTGCCGGCCCAGGACCACTACCTCGACTACGTCATGGACCACGTCGCCCACCACTCGGTGAAGCCCACCGAGGGGGGTTACCAGTGGAAATTCGACCGGGACGTCTTCGCCCAGTTCGGCGGGGGCATGCGCAGTGTCGCCCTCCCCTACCTGTCGCGGGTCCGCTGCCGCTTCGCCCTGTTGCGCTCGGAGTACGGGCTGGTCACCCCCGACATCGGCCGGTTCATGTACGAGGAACTGGGCCGGGTCACACCGGTCATCGAGATCCCCGAGGCGGGGCACCACGCCATGCTCGACCAGCCCCTCATCCTCCTGACGGCACTGCGTACGCTGCTGGCCGACTGGGACCACTCCGAGCCCCGTCGTCGGGACTGAGGCCCGCCGGACTTGGATCCGGCGGGCCCGCGTTCACCAGCCGGCGGCCGCGGCGATCGGACCGTTGAGGTGGGCACCGGCCATGCTGCCGTCGTCCGGGGCGTCACCGTAGTTGTGGACGGCGCCGGAGGCCGTGCCCACCCAGTAGCCGCCACCGTCCGACGTGGCGAAGATCGTGGTGGCGGTGTCACCGCCGAGCGTCCCGGCGGGGTCGCCGTGGTACCGGGCGTCGCCGAAGGCGTCCACCCGTCCGTCGGCGAACAGGACCCAGTAGCCGCCCCCGTCCGGCGTGCGCACCGCGGCGGAGACGGGAACCGAGCGGGGTGCGGGCGCCCCGAGGTCGCGGGCATCGCCGAAGGCGTAGACGTTGCCGGTGACGGTGACCAGCCAGTACCCCTTGCCGGTGGCGTCGGGCATGACGGCCACCGCGGCCCCGGAGCAACCGCCGATGCCCGGGCACGATCCGGCGAACCGGGCGTCGCCGAAGGCGAAGACACCACCGTCGGCGGCCACCATGAAGTAGCCGGCACCATCCGAGGAGGGCACCATGGCCACGATCGGGGCGGCCAGGGCCCGGGCGCCCGGGCTCCCGGCCGGGGACACCCCGAGTCCCGGCAGCGAGCCGTAGTACCCGGAGTCACCGAAGGCGAAGATCCCACCGTCGGAGGCCACGAGCCAGTAGCCGTCCCGGTCCCTGGTCGGCGTGATCCCGACCACCGGGCGCTGCAGTGCGAGATTGCCCGTCGACCCGTGGAACCCGGCGCTCCCGAACGAGAAGATCCCGCCGTCCGAGCCCACCAGCCAGTACCCGTGGGTCGTGGTCTGCGGGCCGGCCGTGGTGGTCACGGTCACCACGAACGGCCCGGCCCGGGGGGCCACACCGATCCCGTTGGAGGCGACGACGGAGTAGGTGAACGTGGACGTCCGGGTCGGCGGCGTACCCGTGACCGTGCCGCTGGTCGGGTTGACCTTCAGCCACGCAGGGGCACCGGACAGTGCATAGGTCGGGTCCGGCGCCCCGACGGCGGCGAAACTGTAGGAGTAGGCCTTGCCCACCGTGCCCTTCAGCGGGGGGAGGGCACGGGTGAACGTCGGTGCCACCGACGAGGACGGGGTCACCGTCAGCTGACGGCTGGCCGCCGCGCTGAAGCCGTCGACGTCGGTCACCGTCAACGTGACCGCGTAGTTGCCGGGCTTGGCGTACACGTGGGTGGGGGCCGCGACGTCCGCCTGCGCCGTTCCGTCACCGAAGTCCCAGGACCATCCGGTGATCCCGTGGGGCACGTTCGGATCGGAGGACGCACTGCCGTCGAAGGCCGTGACCTGGCCCGCCATCGGGTGGGCGGTCGTGATCGCCACCGACACCTGCGGCACCGCCTGGGTCAGGGCGCAGCCGAAGGCCGGGTTGCCGGAGTAGTCCTCGTTCGAGAACTCCTGTTGGAGGTAGTAGTGGTCCCCGTTGATCTCCTGGTTCCACTCGGCACCGGGGGAGCCCCCGAGCGGCGATCCGTACGTCCAGGCGCACTCGTCGGCCTCCTCGAAGCCCACACTGTCGATCCACGCGTCGCCCAGCGGATCGGTGATGGTCTCGTTCTGCTCGTGGCTGATGAGACTGAGGGTCGAGTCGAGGTCGGGCGATCCGTGGGGGGACTCGGGGCTGACGCACGTGTAGTCGAACGACGTGGGGAACGGGATGTCGGCGTACAGGGCCTGACCCGAGGCGGTGGACGCGGCACTGTGGTATCCGCAGAACCCCGGATAGTCCGTGTCGGAGCAAGTGCCACCGGCGGCCGCATCGGTGCTCGACACGCAGGTCTCCACGTCCGGCGGGAAGATGATGAGGTAGATGTCGGCCAAGCCGGCCGACAGCCCGTGGGCGGTCAGCACCGCGCCGAGTTCGGTGTGGATCTGGGCGTCGGTGACGCAGGCGGTGTACGGCTCCTGCTCCGACGTGTCGGGCGTGCACCTGCCGGACGTCGGGTAGGGATCGGTGACGTTCAGCGGGAGACCGGCGTGGACGTCGTAGGACAGGTGCGGCGAGCCGGCCAACAGGCCGTCGGTGTACTCGGTGTCGATGGCGTAGACGTTGGACGCGCCACCGCTGTCGGCCGCCACGTCGTCGAGGTACGTGGACACACCGGCTTCGTAGCCGGCGGGGTAGGAGTAGCCGGCGGGTGCCCAGAACACCGGGTGCACGGTGTTCTCACCGGGGGTGGAGGCCGTGCCGACCACGGCACCCCCGCCGTAGACGAGCGGGGGGCTGCCCCCGTTGTAGGCCGAACTCGATCCCTGGGCCGGATCGACGTGGGCGCTCGCGCCGGCGGCCGGCGTCGAGCACGTCGAGGTGGCCCGGGCCGGGATGATCCCGAGGATGCCGGGGGTGGTCGCCGGCGCCGCGCACGGGGGGGCGTCGGCCGCCGCCCGGGACCCGTCGGTCAGGAGTGCGACCGGTGCCACCAGAGCTGTCAGGAGGACGAGGACCAGTAGGAATCGTCCGGCGTGCTGCGTGCGCGCTCCACCGTCATTCCGGTCCGTCATCGCCCCTCCACGTCCTCGGTCATGTCTCCGACGCGTACATCGGTCGCCGCCCGGGGCTGCTTGAGGTCGGCACCCGACCTGCAACCCGCGCCCGTCGGTAGAGCGGGGTGCACCGGTGGGGGCGGGTCGCAGCCCCGGTTCCCGTCGATGCCGGGGGAGCCGGGACCTGTCCCGCCCGGTGGGTAGCATCTGTCGACGGACCGGTCCCCACCAGGATCGATCGACAGACGAGTCGGGAGCAGACATGAGTGAGCCGGACGACCGGGGACAGATCTTCATCGACCCCACGGCCTACGCCGACCAGGCCGCCTGGCACGCCGCCGCGGCCGAACTCCGCCGCGACGCACCGGTGCTCCGGGTCGAGGTCGAGGGCTACACACCGTTCTGGGCGGTCACCCGACACGAGGACGTGTTCACCGTCTCGCGGGACAACGAGCACTTCCTCAACACCCGCAACTCGATCCTCGGTCCCGACGCCCAGTTCGAGTTCCTCAAGTCGATCGGCATCGAAGGCGAGACCCTGATCCACATGGACGGGGACGAGCACCACGACCACCGCAACGTGGCCAACGACTGGTTCCGGCCCCGGGCGGTGGCCAAGCGCCAGCAGTCCATCGAGGCCATCGCCGACGAATTCGTGGACAAGTTCCGCCAGCTCGGCGGGGAGTGCGACTTCGCCCAGGACATCGCCGTGCCCTACACGTTGCGCGTGATCATGGGCATCTTCGGGGTGCCGCAGGAGGACGAGCCCACGATGCTCAAGTTGACCCAGGGGATCTTCGGTGCGGCCGACCCCGAGTACCTGGGTGACCTCAGCGACCCGATGGCGCTGCTGACCGACACCATCGCCCAGTTCGCCACCTACTTCGACGGCCTGACCGAGGACCGCCGGGCCCACCCGACCGATGACCTGGCCACGGTCATCGCCACCAGTGAGGTCAACGGCTGCCCCATGGACAGCAACGCGCGGCTCTGGTACTACACGATCGTCGCCACCGCCGGCCACGACACCACGTCGTTCGCCCTGTCCGGTGGGCTCGAGGCCCTCCTGCGCCACCCCGACCAGGTCGCCGTCCTCCAGGAGCGGCCCGAGCTGGTGAACAACGCCGTCGACGAGATGATCCGCTGGACCTCACCGGTCCGCCACTTCCTCCGGTACCTCACCCGCCCGGCCACGCTGTCGGGAGTGGAGATTCCCGAGGGCGACCGGCTGCTGCTCTCATACCCCTCGGCCAACCGGGACGAGCGGATGTTCGACGAGCCGATGGAGTTCGACGTGGAGCGGCCCAACGCCAACCGCATGATCGCCTTCGGCGGTGGCGAGCACTTCTGCCTGGGCTCGACCTTCGCCCGGCGGGAGCTGCGCACCATCCTGCCGAGGCTCCTGGCCGCCGTCGACACCATCGAGGTCGCGGGCACGCCCGAATGGGCCCAGGCCAATTTCGTCGGCGGCGTCAAGCACCTGCCGGTGGCCGCCACCTTCGCGTAGCCCCACCGGCGCCGGTCCCATGGCCACCGAGGAGGACTGGGGCTCGTACCTCGCGGCCGTGGTGGACATGGCCCCTCCCGGCCGCGACCCGTTCCGGATCGAACCCGATACTCCCGGCCACACCGGGTCGTGGCCGGAAGGTGTCCCCACACCGGTGGTGGTGGTGACCGCGTGGAATCCCGACAGTGTGGTGCTGGACCCGGAAGTCAACCAGGCGCGCCACGCGCGCCTGGTGGCCGAGCTCGACCGTTCCGGCCTCGCCCACTGGCCCGCCACGGGCCAGGATCCCGAGTCCGCACACCACGAGGTCGGGTTGGCCGTGCCGGGACTCACCGTCGAGCAGGGTGCCGCCCTCGGCCGTCGCCACGGGCAGGCGGCCGTCTACCGGTGGACCCCGGACGCCTGGACCGTGATCTCCTGCACCGACGACCGACGCCGGACCACGGGTTGGCGGCTCACCCGGTACGGGCCGGGAGCGACGTGAGGCCCGCCCAGGGGTGGGGCGACCGGCCGGGCGGCGCGCCATCGGTGCCCGTGACCCGTACGATCTCGACGTGACCCGTCCACGCCATCTGGTCGCACGCGCACCCGGCCGCCTGCTCGCCGCGCTCGTCGTGGGGGTCGTGGTGGCCGGAGGCCTGTCCGGGGTGGCCGGCGCGGCCACCGCCACGGTGCCGACACCACCGTCGGCCCCTCCTACGGCGGGAACGGCGACGGGTCTCCCCACCCCGTCGATCCCCACGGCCTACTGCCCCTGGCTGGCCCAGGCCATGGCCGCCGGGGACCCGCCGGCGGTACTGGCCGAACTGACGGTCGCCCGGATGACGCTCGCAGAGAAGCTCGGGGAGATCGTGCTCACCAGCTCCGGCGACTACGAGAACGTGAATGCCGGGGTCGCCCGCCTCTGCATCCCGTCCCTCACGTTGTCCGACGGACCCTGGGGTATCGCCTACGGCGACACCGGGGTCACCCAGCTTCCCGTGCCCCTCGGCATCGGAGCCACCTTCAACACGTCACTGGCCCTGCAGTACGGCGACCTCATCGGTGCCGAGGCCATCGGACAGGGCATCGACGTCAGCCAGGGTCCGAACCTCAACATCGACCGGGTGCCGACCAGCGGGCGGGCCGACGAGTCCTACGGGGAGGACCCGCTGCTCACCACCGAGCTCGGGTTGGCCGACATCCGCGGTCTGCAGGCCCGTGGCGTGATGGCGGAGGCGAAGCACCTCGTGGCCTACAACCAGGAGACCAACCGTGGTGCCCTCGACGCCGAGGTACCCGACCGGGCACTCCAGGAGATCTACCTGCCGCCGTTCAAGGCCGCCGTCACGCAGGGTCACGTCGCCACGCTGATGTGTGCCTACCCGCGCCTGGACGGGTACTTCCAGTGCCAGGACCCTCTCCTCGGGCTCGCCCTCGAGCAGTGGGGCTTCGCCGGTTTCGTGCGCTCCGACCTCGGGGCCGTGCACGACCAACCGCTGGCCCTCACCTCCGGCGTCCAGCTGCTGAAGCCGTCGGCGGTCGACACGTTGACCGAGGCCATCGACGCCCACCACCTCGACGTCAGCACGGTGGACACCGACGTCGAACGGGTGCTCACCGAGATGTTCGCCTACGGCGTGGTCGGCCGGCCGACCACGGGAGCACCCGGCACCCCGGTCGACGTGGCCAGCCACACCCAGTTCGCCCTGACGGCGGCCGAGCGGTCCGCCGTCCTGTTGAAGAACCGGTCCGCCCTCCTGCCGCTCCGGCCCTCCTCCGTCGGTTCCGTCGCCGTCATCGGCGCCGACGCCTCCACCCATCCGGTCACCCAGGGACTCGGGTCGTCCCGCGTGGTGCCCCCGTTCACCTCCACTCCGCTCGCCGGCATCCGCTCGCGGTTCGCCACCGGGGTGACCGTGCGTTACGCCGACGGCGGGTCGACCACGAAGCACCTCCCCACCGTCCCGACCCGCTACCTGACGCCTGCCTCGGGCAAGGGACACGGGCTCACCCTGTCGGTGGGTCCGGCGTCCGGTGGCGGCCCCGAGATCACCGCCATCGACCCGGTGGCGGCCGCCGCCATCCAGCCCGCACCGTCGGCCAAGCCCCCCGATCGGGACCGGGTCCGGTCCAACCCTCCTGCGGAGCGACCGCACCGGATCCCGACCGACCTCGCCGACGACGGCCGCCTACCTGATCTCGATCCGACGACCGCCGGCGCGACCAGTGTCGAGATCCCGTCGAGCTGGAAGGGCTCCCGGGTCACCTGGTCGGGCACGCTCACCCTGCCCCGATCGGGTCGCTACGTGTTCTCCCTCGCCGGCACCGGCGCGGCTGCCCTCACGTTGGACGGGCACCCGGCCGCCACCGATCTGGTCACCCACGACATCGGCACGTGGTCGGGGTCGATCGTGCTGGTCGCGCACCGCCACTACCACGTGTCGCTCCAGTGGACGCCGGTGCCCGACGCCACCTCCGTCGACGTCCCGAGCATCTTCGACCTCGGCATGGCCTACGTGGGCACTGCCATCGCCCAGGCCGTCGCCGCCGCCAAGGCGTCGACGGTGGCCGTGGTGTTCGCCGCCGACTACACCGCGGAGACGTTCGACCGGCCGAACCTGCAGCTCCCCGGTGACGAGGACGCACTGATCGAAGCGGTGGCCGCCGCCAATCCGCGGACGGTCGTCGTGCTGAACACCGGGGGACCGGTGGTGATGCCCTGGCTGTCCAAGGTGGGTGCGGTCATCGAGGACTGGTATCCGGGTGAGGAGGACGGGACGGCGATCGCCGCCGTACTGGCGGGCGACATCGACCCGTCGGGGCACCTGCCGGTGACGTTCCCCACCAGCATGGCCGCCTCGGCCGTTCCCAGCCGGTCCCAGTGGCCGGGCGTCGACCTCACCTCCACCTACTCCGAGGGTCTGGACGTCGGCTACCGGTTCGACCACGCCACCGGCACGAAGCCGCTCTTCCCCTTCGGCTTCGGTCTCTCCTACACCTCGTACTCGATCCGTCACGCCGCGGTGGCCCGCGTGTCCGGCGGCTACGCCGTGTCGTTCGTGATCGCCAACACCGGGCACCGTACCGGGACCGACGTGGCCCAGGTCTACCTGACCTACCCGAAGGCGGCGGACGAGCCACCGGGGCAGCTGGCCGCGTTCAGCCCGGTGAGGCTGGCTCCCGGAACGTCGCAGAGGGTGACCCTGGACGTACCCGACCACCAGCTCGAGACCTACCAGGCCAACGGCTGGACGACGGTGCCGGGCACCTACCGGTTCGCCGTCGGCGACAACTCGGCCCACCAGGCCACGCGGGCGTCGGTGTCCGTGCGGTAGTCGACCGGTCGGGTGGGCGCGACACTGGGCCGATGCGCCCGGATACCGGAAGGACGGGGTGGTCGGCTCGTCCGGCGGTCATGGCCGTGGCCGCGGTCCTGGTCACCGGCGCCGGGCTCGCCGGATGTGCCACCACGGCGACCGCCCCCGCCCGGACGGTCCGGAGCACCACTCCGGCGACCGGCAGGGCGACGGGTGACACGCCGGCGACCCGTGGCGCCACGAGACGGACGGCCGGTCCACCACCGGCGCCGTCACCGGCACTCCGGCAGCTGGCGGTCACCTCCGCCGTGGTCCCCCTGGTCGACACGACGCGCCCGGTGGTCAGCGGGGGCCGGGTGCTGGCCGACCAACGCGCGCTCCCCACGATCGTGTGGACCCCGGCGGGTCCCGGCCCGTTCCCGCTCGTGGTGTTCGTCCCCGGCTACGACAAGGGCCCACTCGACTACCAGCGGTTCTGCTCGACCCTCGCGTCGTCGGGGTACGTGGTGGCGGCGCCGTCGTTCCCTCTGGAGGATCCCGCCCGGGGTTTCCCCCTCGACCGCACCCACCTCGCCGACGAGGCGACCGACGTGAGCTTCGTCATCACCGCCCTCGAGGGACGGCCCGGCGAGGACATCGACGACACGCGTCTCGCCGTGGTCGGCCACTCCGACGGGGCTGACGTCGCCCTGCTGGTCGGTTACGGGAGCGGGACACGGGATTCCCGGATCGGGGCCGTCGTCGCCGATGCGCCCGATCCGATGACGGCCATTCCGGCACCGTCACACGTCCCGCTCCTGCTCGTCCAGGGCACAGCCGACTCGGTGGTGCCCTACACGTCCAGCCAGGAGGTCTTCGCCCAGGTCGACGCCCCGGTCTTCTACCTGTCCCTCATCGGAGCGGACCACTTCCCACCCATCGCCGGTGGGACGCCGTGGACACCGGTCCTCGACGGGGCGACGGCGCTCTTCCTCGGCGCCACCGTCGCCGGTCGCGGGCCCGGGGACTCCGTGCTGGCGGCCGGACTCTCGTCCTCGCCGTTGGTGCGTCTCGCGACCAAGGACTGACGGGGTCCGGCCGCCACAAAGACGTGCCGACTCAGGACACGTGCCGACTCAGGACACGTGCCGACTCAGGACACGTGCCGACTCAGGACACCTTGTCCGTCAACGGTCGGGCGCTGGCCACCGGGCTGAACGCGTTCGGGACCGGATACTTCCCGAGCACGAAGTTGAGGACGGCTGCGTGCTGCATCTCCACCGGTTGGATGCTGGCGGCCACCTTGATCGACGAGGTCGCCGTCACGGCGCTCACCGCCGACTGGTAGGTGGCGGCGGCGATGTCCTCCAGCGTGAGCGCCAACTCGGCCGCACCGGTCACGTCGGTGACCTTGGCGAACGCGCTGTTGACCACCGGCACGAGCGTCTGGTCCGGACCGGTGATGGCGGGGTGCCCGGCGGCGACGATGGCCGAGTTCCAGGCCTGGGCGTGCTGGGTGTGCTGTCCCTTCACGGTGGTCACGAAGTTGGCGACGGCCGGGGGAACGGTACCGAGCTTGCCGGCCGTGGCGGCGGTCAGCACGTCACCGTAGGCGGCGACCGCCAGGTTCTCGAGGCTGGCAGCCAGGGCGGCCACCGCCAGGTCACCGGTCAGCCCGGACCCCGTGGTCGTCGGGGTGGCGGCCCCGGTGGTCGTCGTCGATGAGGTCGAGTTGGACGAGCAGGCGGCCAGGACCACTCCGGCGGTCGCCGCTCCGGCCCCGATCAGGAAGCCGCGACGACTGGTGCGGATCTCGGAGGTCCACCGCTGCAGGGCCGCCGTCATGGCCGGCATGCCCACGTCGTGGTGGAGCTGGTCGAGGTCGTCGGTCATGGCCGCGAGCTCCCGCTCGCTGATGGCCATCTCGGGCTGGGTTCGGTTGCGACGCATCATGAGAGGGCTCCTTCGCTAGCACTGCGGGCCATATCGGTCGGGAAGAACGCCTGCGGGAAGCCCACCGAACCGGCGGCCGCCGGCAGGTTGGCCACGTTGGACGGTGAGAGGGTGATCAGCTGCGGCGCACCGGCGTTGAGGAGTGCCTGGACGGCCAGCAGTACCGAGGCGTGTTGCGCCTCGACGCCCATGATCGATGCCGTGACCTTCTTGGCGTTGGCGTCGGACAGGGCGGCGACGTCGGCGACATAGGTCTCGGCGGCCCCCTGTTCGAGCTCGAGTGCGAGGGCCACGACGGGCCCGGGAGCCGTGAGGCCGGGGACCGCGGCCTGGACCACCTTGGCCAGGGCGGGGTCCGGGTTGGTCTGCGGCTTCCCACCCAGGCGGGTGACGGCCGCATTGAAGGCCGCCAGGTGCTGCGAGTGCTGCTCCATCGTGGTCGTGGCGAAGGCCTTGACCACGGGGTTGGCCGACGAGCCCCCGATGAACGGCAGGGTCAGCGCCGTCTTGTAGGTGGCCACGGCCAGCACTTCGATGGAGGCGGCGGTCTGGAGCATCTGCACGTCGGGGGATGCGCCGAACGCCGGCGACGCGGACACCGCATCGAGCGCGGCCACCACGCCGGCCGCAGCCAGCACGCCGCCACCGAAGGTGATCGCCGACCGGAGGGAGCGTCGGTCCGTGGATACCGGGGTCCGGGCTGCGGACACCGGGGCACCCTCGTGGTTGAGCTCGACCATCTCGTCGAGCGCGTCCACCGTGGTGACCATGGCATCGCGGTGGAGGTCCTGGGACTCCTCGATGAGCGCGTCCATGGCTCGTGGGTCGATGTCCGGCGACGGGTCGTCCGGTTGATTCGAACGCTGTAGCTGCTGGCTACCCATGGGGGCACCTCCTGGTCGGTTGACGTGGATGGATGGTCGGGGTGGAACGGATCTCAGGCACTCTGAACGGCCGGTCAACAGGCAGTGAATCCGGTCGCCAGGAGACGATCCCGGTCAGGAGACGATCAATGTGCCGGTCATGTACTGGTGGATGTTGCAGATGTACGAGAAGGAGCCGGCGGTCATCGGCGCGGTGAAGGTGACGGTCTTGCCGGGCGCGATGTCCCCGGTGTTGAAGGCGCCCTTCGACGCCGTGACCGTGTGGGCGACGGCGTCGTGGTTCACCACGGTGACGGTGGCGCCCGGCTTCACGGTCAGCGTGGCGGGGACGAACATGAAGTTGGAGATGGCGATTTCCGCCTGACCACTGGGCGCAGCCCCGGTCGAACCGGCCGACGACGAGGCCGTCGTCGCCGGCGCCGCCGCCGGACTGGACGAGCAGCCGGCCGCCAGCAGCACGGTTCCCAGGGAGACCATCGCCACCAGCGGGAGCCGGATCCGTCGTCCGTTCGGGATCCGTCGTCCGACCGTCTGCTTCTGCATCGTCCGCGCTGTCATCATCCTCTGTTCGCCGCCGGTCGGAGTTCGGATGACGGATAGTTGGAGGAATTCGCGCCCTCCGTACCGGGCGCACCGTGGTGGAGCGAACCGCCGCCCCGACCCGGTCTCCGGGTGGTCCCGACGGGTCCGCTGCCCTCACCGGCCGGGCGGACGGTCCGATGGACAGGCGACTCCTCGACATCGGTAACCTGGGGGCATGAGACGCAGGATGCTCAAGTCGAAGATCCACCGGGCCACGGTGACGGCGGCAGACCTCAACTACATCGGTTCGATCAGCATCGATCCGCTGCTTCTCGAGTCGGCCGACATCCTCGAGCACGAGCAGGTGACCGTCCTCGACATCGACAACGGCGCCCGGTTCGAGACCTACGCCATCGTGGGCGAGCCGGGCGAGATCTGTCTCAACGGTGCCGCCGCCAGGCTCGTGCACGTGGGCGACACCGTGATCCTCCTCACCTACGCCGACTACGAGGACCACGAGTTGGACGCCCACCGGCCCCGCGTCGTCCATGTGGACGAGAAGAACGTCGAGGTCACGATCGCCTGACCCCGGCAGACACTCCCCCGTGCGTGCCACACTGGGAGCGGCGACCGGAGGGCCGCCGGGGGAAGGGGGAAGGCCATGCGCGAGGTCCGCTACGGGGCGCGTCCGCCCGAGCAGGTGTCCAACCGTGAGGTGGACGCCACCAGGAGCCCGATCTGGTCGAAGGCGGTGACCATCGTCTTCGAGACCGATCCGGATCTCATCGCCCGCGTCCTGCCCCGGCCGCTGGAGGTGTCCGCCGCCACGGCGCGTCTGAGGATCGCCGTGGTCGACATGGGCACCGGCCTACCGACGTTCGGGGCCGGGTGGTTCGGCGTGCGGGCGCGCCACGGCGACATCGAGGGCGAGTATCCGCTGTTCATGCCGATGAGCACCGAGCAGGCCACCATCGGCGGACGCGAGACCTTCGGCGAGCCCAAGAAGATCGCCCAACTGGACCTGTCCATCGACGGGGACGCCGTGACGGCGAGGGTCGCCCGCATGGGATCGACGATCGCCGAGGTGACCGGCACCCTCGGGGCCGAGCGACCCGGTTACGAGATCGACAAGCTCGACTTCTACTTCAAGTTGCTGCCCGATCCGTCGGGCGTGGGCCTGGAGTCCGACCCGGCGCTGGTCTACTGCCGCCGTCACGAGACCGCACGGGTGGTCCGCCCGGTGACGGGCGAGTGCAAGCTGCTCGACGCGCCGCTCGATCCCATCGCCGACTTCCCCATCGGTTCGGTCCTCTCCTTCGAGTATGCCGAGATCTCGTCGTCCCAGGCCGGCGAGATCGTCGAGCGGGTACCGGCCGAATGGCTCGTGCCCTTCGTGCACCAGCGGTACGACGACCTCAGTGTCCTGGGGGCCTCGCGATGAGCGACGTCCCCTCCACCGGCGAGGACCGCTACATCGTCATCTCGGCCGACGGCCACGCCGGCCTCGCCTGTGAGGACTACCGCCCCTACCTCGAGACCCGGCACCACGCGGCGTTCGAGGAGTACCTGGCGGAGCGGACGGCCCACCGCGAGGAGGCACTGGCCTTCAACTACGACTACATCATGGGATGGGAGAAGGGGAACGAGGAGGGCCTCAAGGGGGCCTTCGACCCCGTCATCCGCGACAAGGAACTCGACGCCGACGGCGTGGCGGCCGACGTGCTGTTCGCCGATGCCGACGCGGTCACCGGCATGGCCTCACCCCCGTTCGGGGCCGGTCTGTTCGCCGGGGCCATCGAGGACCCCGAACTGGCCTTCGCCGGAGCACACGCCCACAACCGGTTCCTGGCCGAGATGTGCTCCCACTCGTCCCACCGGCGCGGCGGGATCGCCCTGGTGCCCATCACCCACGACATCCCCCGGGCCGTGGCGGAGATCGAATGGGTGGCCGCCCAGCCGGGCATCCGCGGGATCATGATCCCGACCATGTGGCGGGGGCGCACCCCCTACAACGATGCGTCCTACGACCCGGTCTGGGCCGCCTGCGCCGAGACCGGCCTGCCGGTCCACACCCACTCCGGCGAGGCCCCCATGGAGGAGTACGGCGAGCACACCGGGGTCTACCTGGCCGAGGTGGTGTGGTGGGCGGTCCGCCCGGCCTGGCACCTGCTGTTCGGTGGCGCGTTCGAGCGCTTCCCCGACCTCAAGTTCGTCGTCACCGAGGCCGCCGCCTACTGGGCCCCGGACATGATGTGGAAATGGGACCAGTACATGGGGGGAGGACACACCACCAAGAAGCTGGCCGCCATGCTCCAGGGCAAGATCTCCAAACTGCCGTCGGACTACTTCGGCACCAACATCTTCATCGGTGCCTCCACCATGTCGCGCGAGGAGATCCGTCGCCGCTACGTCATCGGCACCGACGTCGTGATGTGGGGCACCGACTACCCGCACCCCGAAGGGACCTGGCCGCACACGCTGGCCAAGCTGCAGTCCGACTTCGCCTCGGTGCCGGTGGACGACACGGCGGAGCTGCTCGGCCTGACCGCGGCGCGGGTCTACGGGTTCGACCTGGACCGACTGCGGCCCATCGCCCGGCGCATCGGTCCGTCACCGGACCTCCTCGGCCAGGACGCCGGCCTCCGCAGCGACCCCGTGGAACGGTCCGAAGCCCGCTGGTGGAAGGCCGAATACGGGCTCCGGGCTCCGGGCTGACCAGCCGGCGGTCGACCTACCAGGAACGCAGGACCTGGTGGCGGTCGAAGGCGTTGCAGGTCGAGTCCGTCGGGTAGTCCTCGATGGCCAGTGGGGTCGCGACCTCGGCGACCGTCGGACCGATCCGGTCGCCGACGGGACGTAGCGCCTCGAGGTCGAATCCGTAGACGCGCGCCACGTTGTCCTCGAGCATCTGGCGGGTCTCGACCGGGTCGCACGTCCCGAACGCCGCCCGCAGGGCGATGAGGCTGTAGGGGTAGGAGCCCTCTGAGTGGGGGTAGTCCGATCCCCACATGATCCGTTCGACCCCGACCTCGTGACGGACGGCGGACTCGCTGGCCCGGAGGAAGCTCGCCCCGACGGAGAAGTTCCGGGCGAAGTACTCCGACGGGGTCATCGACATGCCCTGGGCCGCGGCCCCGAAGAAGGAGGACTCGGCCGCACCTCCCATGATCATGCGCCCGTAGAACCAGTCGAGGGTCTCGAGCCCCCGCGGCAGCCAGCCCAGGCCCTGCTCGGTGAGGACCACGTGCAGGCCGGGGTGGCGCTCCAGGACGCCGGCCAGGATGAGGTGCCACGCCGACCGGTGGGAGAACCAGGGCAGCTCGACCAGCATGATGGCCCGGGCCACCTCGGCGTCGCCGTAGTCGGGGAGCCCGCCGCCGCCGTGGATGTTGACCACCATCCCGAGTTCCTCGCAGACCTCCCACAGCGGCTCGTAGTAGGACTCCCAGAGGCCGGGCAGTCCGGAGCCCGGACCGATCGGTGGCAGGAGGATCCCGCCCGAGGGTCGGATGTTGGCCGCCGCCCAGCGCACCTCGGACACGGCGTCGTCCATGTCGTTGGCGAAGATCTGGGCCACACCGGCCCGACGCCCCGGCACCTCGGCGCAGAAGTCGGCCAGCCACCGGTTGTGCGCCTGGAGCCCGGCCCACCGGCGGTCGTAGTCGTCCGGACCCGGGGGCAGGGCGAGCAGACTCCCCTCCTCGAAGAACGGGGGCACCGTGTTCGGGAAGATGACCTCGGCGGCGATGCCGTCGGCCTCGTTCTCGGCCAGACGCCGGTCCGAGTCCCAGCTCCGGTACGCGGTCGGCGCCAGCAGGTCGGCATAGGGATTGACGTAGGAGGCGGCCCAGGCGTCGAACTCGGCGTGGCGGTCCCTCGGGAGGTACGGGCGGTAGTCCGGGATGTCACCACCCGCGTGGGCGTCCGCCGAGATGACCGTGTAGTGGCGGTCGGGATCGAGCGTGGCGGTCATCGTGTCCCCCTGGTGACGGGTGCGGGCGCAGGACGGTGCGGTGGCGTGGTCATCCCAGGCCCTCGAGCGCCGACGGTGGCAGCGCGCCGGCGGCGATGGCGTCGGCCCGGGCGTGCAGCAGGCGGCCGGCCGCACCGAGGTTGTGACCGATGACGAACTTCCCGTCCTTCACCCCCTGTACGGCGAAGCGGCCGAGTTCGTCGAGATCGACGACGTCGGTGGGTCGGCCCGCGGCGGCCAGTGCCGCCTTGAACTCGGCGAAGGTGGTGCCGGGCGCCGGGGGACGGGGCCGCACCCGGGCGAGGTCGGCGGGACGGTTGCGCTGGGCCTCCCACAGCCCGGTCTCGAGCAGTCCCCCCGACGGGTAGAAGACCGCGGCCCGCAGCTTGGTCCGCTGGGACACGAACTGGTGGGCGAGGGCCTCGGTGAAGCAGCTGATGGCCGCTTTCGAGGAGGCGTAGACCGAGGCATAGGGAACCGGTGCGATCCCACCGTCGCCGGACGACGTGGTCACGACCACACCGGGTTCGTCGGAAGCCACCATCCGGGGGACGAAGGCCAGGACGCCGTTGGCGGTGCCGAACACGTTGACCCCGAAGCACCAGCGCCAGTCGTTGGGCTCCTGCTCCCACGGGTTCCCGCCCCCGCCGGAGGTGACCCCGGCGTTGTTCCACAGCACGTGGCAGGCCCCGAACCGGTCGAAGACGGTGTCGGCCAGCGCCTCGACCGACCCGGGGTCGGACACGTCGGTCACCACGCCGGTGATGTCGCCCCGGGGCCCGAGCTCGGCGACGGTGCGCTCGAGTACGGGACCCTCGATGTCGGCCACGACCACCCGGGCGCCCTCGTCGAGCAGTGCCCCCACGATCCCCCGGCCGATGCCGGCCGCTCCGCCGGTCACCACCGCCACTCTGCCTGACAGGTCGTCCACGTCACTCCCCCCGGAGTCCGGTCGGGGCAGGCCCCGATCGCCGTGCGCTCATGGTGACACACGGCCGGGGGCGCCGCCCGGAGTCCGCCTCGCCCGAGCCCATGGGCCTAGCGTGCCCTCCCAGCGGAGCAGGTCATCGGGGAGGAACGACATGTACAACCCACTCGAGGTCGGCGGGGCCGGCGACTACCCGGTACGGGTGGGGAGCATGCTCCTGACCCTGGTCGAGCCGAATCCCGGGTTCGAGCTCGCCTACAACCGTTGGTACGAGCGCGACCACTACTACGGCGGCTGCATGGTCGGACCGTGGCTGTTCGCGGGGAGCCGGTGGGTGGCCACCCGGCAGCTGAAGGCACTGCGCTGGCCGACCGGGAGCACGGTCGCCGTCCCCACCGATGCCGGCAGCTACGTCGCCATCTACTGGGTCGAGGAGGGGCACCACCAGGAGCACTTCGCCGAGTGGTCGATCAACCAGGTGCGGGACCTCTACTCGCACGGGCGCGGCTTCCCCGAACGCACCCACGTCCACACCTCGACATTCCACCACGTGGGCACCGCCTACCGCGACGACGACCCGGTTCCGGTCGAGCTGGCCCTCGACCGGGGCTATGAGGGACTCGTGGCCCTGTGGTGGGACGCATCCGACGGCACGGGACGCGACCTGCAGACCGTCCTGTCCGACTCCCACCTCCCCGGCCTGCTCGACGGGTCGCCGGTCGAGATTGCCGCTTCGTGGGTGCCTTCGGCTCCCGACGCCGGTGACCAGGGAGCCCCCATGGACCTGGGATCGCCTCCCGGGGGGACCGACCGACTGGT